>Ga0306923_10000374_pt1 | contig 34325 bp, 33 predicted proteins | sample sta12Can44000108_FD_203841 | JGI IMG/M metagenome (GOLD analysis project Ga0306923, IMG submission 203841) | Lab enrichment of tropical soil microbial communities from Luquillo Experimental Forest, Puerto Rico - statanox.12C.anox.44.000.108 (v2)... | ecosystem: Environmental > Terrestrial >... | reverse complement strand
TCGATCGTTCCAGACTTACCTTGCCTCTTGGTCATGGTCTGCATCCTCGCCAAAGGATCCGGTGATTGCCTCATCACCCGCATACCATGACCAGCCGCATCAGCGGTCTTTGCTGAACCTTCCGGACACTACCCGGACGATTGCACAGACCAAGCTGCTGGGTCGCGGATAACCTTCACCCGCGCGTCGCCTACCATCTGACATCCTCGCCGTCCCGCATCACCCGATCCGAGCCGGCATTCCCCAGGTTCGGTCGGCTTGGGGATGGCTGTTCGCCGTCCCGGCGATCGCAGGATCAAAGCTTCTTCTGCTTCCCCTATGCTTCCCCGGAAAATCAAAGGGCTCAGCGGATTATACTAAGCCCTTTGTTTTCGTTGGTGGAGCCAACCGGGATCGAACCGGTGACCTCTACAATGCCATTGTAGCGCTCTCCCAGCTGAGCTATGGCCCCAGGATCGGCGCATCGCGAAGTTAGGAAGGCCGAGCCGCCGCGGCAAGTGGAAAATCACTATCGGCTCGGAGGCGCCGCCTTTAGTGTTCCTCCTCCTCGACATTCTCGATGACCTCGGCCATGTCGTCCTCGTCCTCGCCGAGCTCGGAAGCGTCTTCGAGGAGTTCCTCGTCCTCTTCTTCGGCCTCTTCGAGCGGGACCGCCTCTTCCGCCTCTTCCGCGTCTTCTTCCTCCTCCGCCACCTCGGCTTCCTCGGTCTCGAGCTCGTCGGCAGCGACTGGCTCCAGTTCCCTTTCGACCGGCGCGGCCGGGCGCGAGCGGCGCGACTTCAAAAACGCCTCGGGGTCAAAGGGTGTGCTGCATTTTGGGCAGACCACCGGTTCGCGCAGCAAATCGTAATAGCGGGTGCCACAACTCGGGCAAATCCGCTTGGTGCCCCATTCGGGTTTGGCCACCACTTACTCCATGCGAAGTTCAGCAAAGTTTGGTCGGCGCGCCATTGCCATAGGGAGGCTACCCTGTCAAAAGCAAACTTCAGAAAGTAAATCGATGAGGCGCCGCGCCGTTGGGCTCCAGCATATGGATTGACGCCCGCTTGACGGCAACCGGGGTCTTCGCCTTTCGAGGGCTTCTTTCGCCATGAACCACGCTCCCTCGTCCAGCCCGCCCGGCCCGACGGTTGCCCGGCCCTCCGGTCCGCTTGCCGGCGCGATCCGGGTTTCCGGGGACAAGTCGATTTCGCATCGCGCGCTAATGCTGGGGGCGTTCGCCATCGGCAGGACCGAGATCACCGGTCTATTGGAGGGGGAGGACGTCCTCGCAACCGCTGCGGCGCTCAACGCGCTCGGCGCGAGAGCGACCCCGGTCGCCAGAGGCGGGCGGGATGGCCGATGGTTTGTCGATGGGATCGGCATCGGCGCGCTAGCCGAGCCCGGAGACGTGCTCGATCTCGGCAATTCCGGCACCTCGGCGCGGCTCCTTCTCGGCATGCTCGCTAGCCATCCGATCACTGCCTTTGTCACCGGCGACGCCTCTCTGCGGCGGCGGCCGATGGGCCGCATCGTCGAGCCGCTGAGCCGCATCGGAGCGCGCTTTGTCACGCGGGAGGGGGCTCGGCTGCCGCTCGCCGTCAGCGGTGCCGCCGATCCCATCCCGATCAGCTATCGTCTGCCGGTGCCGTCGGCCCAGGTCAAATCGGCGGTGCTGCTGGCCGGGCTCAACACCCCGGGAGCGACGACGGTCGTCGAACCGCAGCCGACCCGCGATCATACAGAGCGCATGCTGCGCCACTTCGGCGCCACAGTCATCGTCGAACCGGAGGAGAGCGGCGGCCGTCGTGTTACCGTCGAGGGGTTTCCGGAACTCACCGCGGCGCCGATCACCGTGCCGGGCGATCCGTCCTCGGCCGCTTTCCCGCTGGTTGCGGCGTTGATCGTACCGGGATCGGATGTGACCATCGAAGGCGTCGGGATCAACCGGCTGCGCACCGGCCTTCTCGAATGCCTAAATGAGATGGGGGCGGACATTGCCCTGCTGAACCAGCGCGAGGAGGGAGGCGAGCCGGTCGCCGACATCCGGGCCCGCGCCGGAACCCTGGAAGGCGGCGCCGATATCCCCGCCGAGCGGGCGCCCCGAATGATTGACGAGTACCCGATCCTCGCCGTCGCAGCCGCCTGCGCTCGCGGACGCACGGTCATGCGCGGCCTCGCCGAATTACGGGTCAAGGAAAGCGATCGTCTCTCAGGCATTGCCGCGGGGCTTGAAGCTTGCGGCGTACGGGTCGCGGTCGAGGGAGACAATCTGATCGTCGATGGCGACGGTAGCCCGCCCAAGGGCGGCGCGATGATCGAGACCCGGCTCGATCATCGGATCGCGATGGCCTTCCTCGTTTTGGGGTTTGCTGCCAAACAGCCGGTTCGCATTGACGATGCCACCCCGATAGCTACGAGCTTCCCTGATTTTATCGGGCTTATGAAAGGGCTTGGAGCCGCGATCACGGAGGAAGGGTGAGCGGTGAGAAACCCCTCACCCCAACCCTCTCCCCGCAAACGGGGCGAGGGAGTCGCTCGCCAAGCCCATCGCGCCGCGCGAGCGGGCGGAGGGAGGCGCGGGAGGGTGAGGGGAAGCGCTTCTTCATGGTTGCGATCGACGGGCCGGCAGCTTCCGGCAAGGGAACACTCGCACGCCGTCTGGCGGAGCGTTTCGGTTTTGCCCATCTCGATACCGGCTCGCTTTATCGCGCGACGGCGCGTCTCGTGCTCGATGCCGGCGGCGACCCGGCCGATCCGGCAACAGCCGAAGCCGCCGCCCGCCGCGTCGAACCGCGACTGCTCGCGGACCCGCGCTTGCGGGGCGACACGGTCGCGGCGGCGGCTTCGGTGGTCGCCGCTATTCCGGAAGTCCGGCATGCCCTGCTGGCGCTGCAGCGGAATTTCGCTGCACATCCTCCGGCACCGGCTCGCGGCGCCGTCCTCGACGGCCGCGACATCGGCACCGTCATCTGCCCCGCCGCCGACATCAAACTGTTTGTCACAGCCAGCACGGAGGCGCGCGCCCGCCGCCGGGTCAAAGAGTTGCGCGCCCAGGGTGCGGTGGCTATATACGAAAGTGTCTTGCAAGATTTAAATGAGCGCGACGCGCGCGACAGCGAGCGCCCGGCGGCGCCGCTGGCGGTGGCCCCCGACGCCGAAGTCATCGACACGACGACGCTCGACGCCGATATCGTATTCGAACGCGTGTCGGATCTCGTCGCACGCACTCTCAAGGAGAAGGAATGGCAGTAGCTGAAATTCAAACCAGGGAGGCGCCCCAGAAGGAAAGTTTTGCCGCGCTTCTCGACGAGTCGTTAGGTGTCGCCAATAGCCTCGAAGGTACCGTCGTCAAGGGCCGGGTCGTCGCCGTCGAGAACGACGTCGCCTTGATCGATGTCGGCCTCAAATCGGAAGGCCGGGTGCCGTTGAAGGAGTTTGCGGCCGGAGGGGTAGAACCCGAACTCCATGTCGGCGATACCGTCGAGGTCTTCCTCGAACGGATGGAGGACAAGAACGGGGAGGCCCAGCTGTCGCGCGAGAAGGCTCGCCGCGAGGAGGCCTGGACTCTGCTCGACAAGAGCTTTCAAGCGAACGACCGGGTCACTGGCGTGATCTTCGGCCGCGTCAAGGGCGGGTTTACCGTCGACCTCAACGGCGCTGTGGCGTTTCTGCCCGGTAGCCAGGTCGACATCCGGCCGGTGCGCGACATCAGCCCGCTATTGGGGTCGCCGCAACCCTTCCAGATCCTCAAGATGGACCGCTCGCGGGGCAATATCGTCGTGTCGCGCCGCGCCGTGCTGGAGGAGAGCCGCGCCGAGCAACGCTCGGAACTGGTCGCCAGCCTCAAGGAAGGCCAGATCCTCAACGGTGTCGTCAAGAACATCACCGATTACGGCGCCTTTGTCGATCTCGGCGGGGTCGACGGTTTGCTGCATGTCACCGACATCGCCTGGCGGCGGATCAACCATCCCTCCGAGGCGCTGAATATCGGCCAGAATGTCAAAGTGCAGGTCATCCGCTTCAACCCCGAGACGCAGCGTATTTCGCTCGGCATGAAGCAGCTCGAGGCCGACCCCTGGGAAGGTGTCGACCTCAAATACCCCGCTGGCGCCAAGTTCCGCGGTCGCGTCACCAATATCACCGATTATGGCGCCTTTGTCGAACTGGAGCCGGGTGTCGAAGGGCTCGTCCACGTCTCCGAAATGAGCTGGACCAAGAAGAACGTGCATCCCGGCAAGATCGTCTCGACCAGCCAGGAGGTCGAGGTCATGGTGCTCGATGTCGATGCTCAGAAGCGGCGCATCAGCCTCGGCCTCAAGCAGACGCTCGCAAATCCATGGGAGGCTTTCGTCGACGAGCACCCGGTCGGCACTGAGCTCGAGGGCGAGGTTCGCAACATCACCGAATTTGGCCTCTTCGTCGGTCTGCCGGGTGACATCGACGGTATGGTCCACATGTCCGATATCGATTGGAGTCGCCCCGGCGAGGACGCCATCAACGACTACCGCAAGGGTGACGCGGTGCGGGTCAAAGTGCTCGATATCGATGTCGAGAAGGAGCGGATCAGCCTCGGGATCAAGCAGCTCGAAGCCGACCCGTTCGAAGCGGGAATGACCAAGCTGAAAAAAGGCGATGTCGTTACCGGGACGATCTCGGCGACCAACGATGCGGGCATCGATGTCCTGGTTGGCGATGGTGTGCCCGGCTTCATCCGCAAATCCGAATTGTCGCGTGACCGCAGCGAACAACGGCCCGACCGCTTTGCGATCGGCGAAAAAATCGACGCCAAGATTACCGCCATTGACCGCGCAACGCGCAAGTTGACACTGTCGATCAAGGCCCGTGAGGTCGACGAGGAGAAGCGAGCGATGGCCGAATTCGGGTCCTCGGATTCGGGCGCCAGCCTCGGTGACATTCTCGGTGCCGCGATCAATCGCGCCCGCCGGCAGGAAGAGACCGAAGAGAAGACCTGAGCAGACAGCCCTACCCCTCGCCTGCCATCGCCCGACGCGATGGTCCACCCTCTCTCGCATTGCGAGAGAGGGTGCCGACCCGGATCTTTAGCGGTCGGGGCGGGCGGCTACTCTTCCCTCAGGCCAAGAGGAGGCGCGTCCGCGGCTTGACGCTGGCCGGAGGCTTTGGCAACGTACCAGGTTGCGATTTTGCGGCGGGGGCGTCGATCGCGATGACGAAATCGGAGCTCGTACAGCGGCTTGCCGAAACCAGTCCTCATTTGTACCAGCGCGACATAGAGGTTATCGTCACGGCGATTTTTGACGAGATCACCGCCGCGCTGGCGCGCGGTGATCGCGTCGAATTGCGGGGCTTTGGTGCCTTTTCGGTCAAGCGCCGCGACGCCCGCATCGGCCGCAACCCGCGAACCGGCGACAGTGTTCCAGTCGCCGAAAAGCGCATCCCGTTCTTCAAGACCGGTAAGCAATTGCGCGACCGCCTGAACCGTTCGGCCGGCAAGGCTTGACGCCGGAGAGACCATCGCGGGACCGGGCGTGTGAGGATCCTTTATCGGGCGGTCATCCTTGCCGGTGCAATCGTTCTGATCCTGTTCGCGGTCTCCAACCGCGAAATAGTGGCGCTGGAGCTGTGGCCGCTTCCGTTTGAAGTGTCTCTGCCGCTCTATCTGCCGTTCTTTCTGGCCCTGCTGGTCGGATTTCTGATCGGCGCATCTGCCGCATGGGTTGGCGACGGCGGCCACCGGCGCGAACTCCGTCGCCGCCGCCGACGCATCGAGGCGCTGGAGCGCGAGCTCGCGGCAATTCAGTCCCAGCTCGAAAACCGGCCCGAACCAACAACGATGGCGCTGCCGGCGAGTCGCCATGGGAGCTAACGCCGTGTTGGTTGGGCGCTCGTTTCTTTTAGGGCTTCGAAGGGACGCGTCGCCATGCGGCTCGCGGCCTCGGCTATTCTGGCGCTTTGTTCCAGAAAGGCCTGCATGTTGTCGCGCAACAGGTTGGCCTGCACCTCCAGCATCTCGTTGAAAGTTCGGGCGCGCAGGAGCGCCTGGCTCGCCTCCGAGGTGTGCCGCATGACCTCCTCGGCATAACGTGCCCATGCCGCGGTGATCTCTTGCGCGCTTTCGGCTATCGCCGTGCTCGAGCGGAGCGCGCCATCAGCGGCGGCTTTCGAAGCCGCAGTCGCTTGCCGTATTCCCTCGTGCCCGACTTCTGTAGGGTGCTCGGTTTGCCGTTGAGCGGCTTCACTGCCGGGCTCCTTTCCCGATTCCTTTTGGACTTGCTGCGCCCCTCGTCTCGACTCAGCCATGTGAACCTCCACTTGGGTTTTATGATTAAACAGTAACAGCAGATCGGCGCTCCCCGACATTAAGCTTTTCTTCTGCAAAGTGCGGCAGCATTTCCCGCGCCGAGAAAACGGTGTATGTCAATACCGCACTGCACCAACCCGGCCGAGCGCAGTCCCCGCGAGGAAATTGAATGATTCATCCTGTCATTTTGTCCGGTGGTTCGGGTACCCGGCTATGGCCGATGTCGCGCACGCTTTATCCAAAGCAGCTTCTGAGCCTGCTCGGCCGCGATAGCCTCCTGCAGCAGACTGTCCGGCGGGTTGCCGAGGGCGCATGCTTCGCCCCGCCGCTGCTGGTCGCGAATGAAGAACATCGGTTCATCATCGCCGAGCAGCTGCGCGAGATTGCCGTGATGCCGCGTTCCTTGCTGCTCGAGCCGGTAGGCCGCAACACGGCACCGGCAGCATGCGTCGCGGCGCTGGCGCTGAACGAAGCCGAACCCGACCCGCTGATGCTGCTGATGCCCTCCGACCACACGATCGGCGATGTTGGCGCGTTTGTCGCCGCCGTCGAATGCGCGGCGACGGCAGCGGGTGCCGGCGCCCTCGTTAGTTTCGGGATTGCACCCGATCGTGCCGAGACGGGCTACGGCTATATCCGCCGCGGCGGAGCATTGGACGGAGCCGAGGGCGTGTTTTCCATTACCGAATTCGTAGAAAAACCGGACCTACAACAAGCGAAAGAGTATATCGGGTCCGGCGAGCATTCATGGAACAGCGGGATCTTCTTATTTCCCGCGCGGCTATACCTGGACGAGCTTGAGCGGCTGCGGCCGGACATCGTCACCGCTTGCCGACAGGCGTTGGCAACAGCGCAGCGTGACAGCGATTTCGTCCGCCTCGGGCGCGAGGCTTTTTCCACCTGCCCGGCTGACTCCATCGACTATGCGGTGATGGAGCAGACGAGGCGTGCGGCGGTCGTACCGGTCAGCATGGGCTGGAGCGATGTTGGCTCCTGGGACGCCTTGTGGGAGATGAGCGCCAAGGACCCGGACGGCAACTCGATCGAAGGCAATGTCGTCGCCGAAGAGACTCGCAATTGCTACCTGCGATCGGAGGCCGGGCTCCTCGCTGCGGTCGGCACCGAAGACCTCGTCGTCGTCAACACCGCCGACGCCGTAATGGTGGCGCCGCGCAATCGCACTCAGGAGGTCAGGAAGCTGGTCGCCCGTCTGGTCAAGGACCGCCGCGACGAAGCCGATGCGCTGCCGACCGTCCACCGTCCGTGGGGCAGCTATACCTCGCTGCACAACGGCCATCGGGTGCAGGTCAAGCACATCATGGTCAAGCCGGGCGGTAAGCTTTCATTGCAGATGCATCATCACCGCGCCGAGCATTGGGTCGTCGTCCATGGCACCGCAAAGATCCGCCGCGGCGACGAGGAGATGATGCTGTCCGAGGACCAATCGACCTACATCCCGATCGGCACCGCGCATCGGCTCGAAAACCCGGGCAAGATCCCGCTGCATCTAATCGAAGTGCAGTCGGGCAGCTATCTCGGCGAAGACGACATCGTCCGGCTGGAAGACAGTTACGGCAGAAGCTAGCCCAGGCCACTAGCGTCCCCGTGTATAGCGGTGATGCCGCGCCCATATCTTTAGGCGCTCCGCGGACACGCATCTTCGAATTTATGTGTGAACCACCTCACATAAGCTGAACGCAAGCAGCACCAGATTGTGGGCACGCGCGGTTCCGCGACGAGCTTTGACAGGATGAAGCAGCCAAACGTGGGAGATGCACCATGTCACTGAGGATTAATTCCGAGGCCCCGAACTTCACCGCCGAGACAACCCAGGGAAACGTCAATTTCCATGATTGGATCGGCAATGGATGGGCGATCCTGTTCTCCCATCCCAAGGACTTCACACCGGTCTGCACAACCGAACTTGGTTACATGGCAGGGCTGATGCCGGAGTTCCAAAAGCGCAATTGCAGGATCATCGGGCTGAGCGTCGACCCGGTCGGCAACCACTCGCGCTGGGCAAAGGATATCGAGGAAACCCAGGGCCATGCCGTCACTTACCCGATGATCGGCGACCCGCAGCTGCAGGTCGCCAAGCTCTATGACATGCTGCCGGAAGGTGCCGGCGACACGTCAGAGGGCCGCACTCCGGCGGACAACGCCACGGTGCGTTCGGTGTTCGTGATCGGACCCGACAAAAAGGTCAAGGCGATGCTGACCTACCCGATGACGAGCGGTCGCAACTTTGACGAAGTGCTCCGGCTCCTCGACTCGTGTCAGCTCACCGCCAAACATCAGGTCGCCACGCCGGTCAACTGGAAGCCGGGCGAAGATGTAATCATTGCCGGCTCGGTCTCGGATGAGCAGGCCCGCGAAAAATACCCCGGGGGCTGGAAGGCCCCAAAACCCTACCTCCGCATCGTGCCGCAGCCGCACTAAAACGCGACCATCACCCGCCAGCCCTGTTAGGCTGGCGGGTGATCGTGCTCGCCCCTCGGCTTACCGCAACGCGATCGCTTCGGCTCGCCCGCCGATCGGCGTGCCGAGCCAATAAAGCCGCAGGGTCAACAGGAGCGCGACAACCGCGAGCCCGAGCGCCAGGCCCCACCACAGGCCGACAGCGCCGTAGCCGAGCGGAAAGGCGAGCACCCAGCTTCCGCCAAAACCGACGCCCCAATAGCCGAAAATCGCGAGCATCATCGGGACGAAGGTGTCCCGGTAGCCGCGCAACACGCCGGCAGCGATCACCTGCATCCCGTCGAACACCTGGAAGATCGCGGCAACCGTGATCAGGCGCCGCGCGATCTCGACGAGATCGCGGTTGGCCGGGTCGGAGATGTCGACATAGGCCGCGATGATCGTGTCTGGAATCGCCCACAGCACGACCGCCGCGGTGCTCATGAACGCCATCCCCAGCGCCAGTGCGACAAAGCCGGCCTGACGCGCCGCGAACGCCCGACCAGCGCCGAGCTCGTAGGCAACGCGCACGATGGCGGCCTGGCTGATCCCGAGCGGCACCATAAAGGTGATGCCGGCGCAATTGAGCATGAGCTGATGCGCGCCCAATGCGGCCGGCCCCAAGAGACCCATCAGGATGCCGGCAGTCATGAAGACGCCGACCTCGATCCCCCGCATCCCGCCGATCGGCAGGCCGAGGCGGAGGATCTTCGCCATCTCTGTCCGGCTGGCCACGAACGCGTTGCGTGATACGCGCAACACCGCGACGCGCGGCATGATGCGGGCGCACAGCGCCAGGCCCGCCAGCATCAGCCAATGATTGATGGCGCTCGCATAGCCCGATCCCGGCATACCCAGCGCGGGCGCGCCGAGATGGCCAAAGATCAGCACCCAATTGAGCACCGCATTGCTGGCGACGCAGACCAGCAACACCGCCATCACCGAACGCGTATGCGACAACGCGGCAAAGAGGCTGCGCAGCACCGCAAAGCCGAGAAAGGCCGGGCCGCCCCAAGCGATCGCTCGCAAATAGCGGCCGATTTCGGCGGCGAGCGCGGTGTCATAACCGAGCGCCGCGAGCAGGCGATCCAACCTCGCCAGCACGATGACAAAAGGCACTGCCAGCAGCACCGCGAGCACCAACCCCGCGCCGGCGAACCGGCCCGCCGCCCGGCGATCGCGAGCGCCGAGCGACTGCGCGGCAAGCGGCGCCACCGCCGACAGGACCCCCTGCAGCATGACGCCGCCAGTGAAATAGAGCATACCGCCGAGCCCCGCCGCGGCGAGCGGCATCGCGCCCAATCGCCCGACCATCACCGTGTTGGTCACGGCCATCGCCATCTGCGCGAGATTGGCCGCAGCAAGCGGTGCCGCCAGCGCAAGAGTCGCTCGCAGTTCCAAGCGGATGCCGGACTCGGCGACCCCGTATCGTCGCTGATCGGGTTGATTGATCCGTTCCATCCGTCTCTCTCTGTCCTCGTCACGGTGCCCCGCCGTCGCTCGAGAGAGACCCTCCAAAAACAGACGGGCCCCGACCGGTATCGGCGGGGCCCGTATTGCAGCGTGTCGATCGTGTTCAGCGCACGCGCATACCCTTAGGCCCCCCGGCGGCAACACCGCCCGAGTTGATGGTCTTGATGTGTGGGAATGCGCAAATCATGGGCGGTTTTTAGAACACGGATCGGCGCGCGTCAACAGCTCGGGGACGCTCCTCCTCCCATTCGCGCTGCGAGATGCGGAAGAGAGGTGCCCGACGTTCGCCGTGACGTGTCGGTTTGGTGAGTTCGATTTCGCCGATTTTCTTGAGGCCGCAGTGCAATAGAACCCTTTGCGAGGCGAGGTTGCTCGGGTCGGTGTAGGCGCGAATGGTTGCCATGCCGAGGGTCCGGAGCCCGTAATCGATCACGGCGGCGACCGCTTCACGCGCATACCCGTTGCTCCAATAGGCTTGGCCCAGCCAATAGCCGAGCGCTGGTTCGTCGCTGTCGTCGCCGGTGCTGCCGTCCAATCCGACGCCGCCGATAAGGCGGTCGGTCTCCTTCAATACAATGGCGAAGCGCCGCGGACGACCTGTTGCGTGGTCTTGCTGCACGCGCGTGATCCACTCCCGCCCATCCGCTTTGCTGTAGGGGTGCGGCACGGACGAGACCCAACGTGCGACCTCCCAGTGGTTGATCAAGGAGACCAAGTCGACGAGATCACCATCGCGCAGCGGCCGCATTCGCAGCCGGCCGGTTTCGATCACGACGCCTGCGGCTCCAGCCGAAGCCGACGTTTGCGCCGTCAAAGATGCCGCCAAAATCGACATCTCCTTGTGCGGCTAACTATTCTCATCCTTCTTCGGATCGAGTTTCGCGGGATCCGCACTTTCCTGTGCGTCCGCAGCATGCGCTTCCGCCGCCTGGGCCAGAGCCAGCCGCGCGAGCTTGGCCCGGAGCTGCGCGTAGACGTCGGCGTCCGGGTCCGCGGAAGTCGTCTCCGCCTGCGCCCCACCGCGCTCGAGCTTGTGCAGCATGTCGAGCAGGAGCTTGGTTGCGCGAAGATCGGCGCTTGCAGATCGGTCGACGAGCTGCTCGATGACGACGTCGCGCTTGGTTCGCCGCCGCGGCGTTCCGTCCTCGACGATGACGACCGATGTGTCGAGCGCCTGCTCCAGCAGTTTTGCCAGATTTTTCAATCCGCGTGGGCGGCCGCGAGGGTTGGCGTTGTTCCCTTTCTTGAAGCGGGTCTCTTTCGGCGGTTTCTTATACCCGACCTCGTAATCCCGCGGGCGGTCAGACGGCATCGCTTGCCTCCGTTCGCGGACGGGCTGGCGCCACAAAGATCGTGATCGTTATCCCCTTTTCAGGCGGGCCGTATACCCCAGGTTTATCTGAAATGATATCTCAAATCACATTTATTGTCAATAACATAATCGTCTTGTCGGTAATCTGCCGACGAATTTCCCGCTTTGCTTTGGCTTACACATCGGTCTTGGCGCCGGTGCGCTCGGTGATCAGCCGATAATACTCGACGCGGCGATGCTTCTCGAAATTGAAGATTGTGCGCTTGATATAGTCGCCGAGACCCAGGTCGAGAGTTGCGGTGATGACCTCGTCGCCTTCGCCGAGGGTGCGGGCGGCGATCTCGCCGGTCGGCGCAATTATCGCCGAGCCGCCGATCATCCCAAACCCATCCTCTTTGCCGGCTTTGGCCGCTGCCAGAACCCAGGTGCCGTTTTGATAGGCGTTGGCCTGCATCGTTACGAGATGGTGGAACATCCGAAGATGCGTGGGCTCGGGATAGTGGATGTTATCGGTCGGGGTGTTGTAGCCGAGCGCGACGATCTCGACCCCCTGCAGCCCCATAACGCGGAATGTCTCCGGCCAACGCCGGTCGTTGCAGATGCACATGCCGACGACCGCGTCGAAGGCGCGCCACACTTTGAAGCCTTCGTTGCCGACATCGAAATAGCGCTTTTCGAGATGCTGGAACGGCGCGTCTGGCAGATGCTCGGAATGCCCGGGCAGGTGGATCTTGCGATAGCGCCCGATGATCCGCCCGTCGGTTTCGACGAGGATCGACGTGTTGTAGTGGCGGGGTTCGCCCTTCTCCTGGGTCAGCTCGGCATAGCCGAGGTAGAAGCCGACCCCGAGTTCCTTCGCCAAATCGAAGAGCGGCTGGGTTTCCGGCCCTGGCATTTCGCACTCGAAAAAGCCGTCGATCTCGCTCTGATCGGTCATCCAATAGCGCGGAAAGAAGGTGGTCAGCGCGAGTTCGGGAAAGACGACGAACTCGGCGCCGCCGGCATGCGCCTCGCGCATCATCGCCATCAGGCGCTTGACGACGGCGCTGCGCGTATCGGCGAGATGGATCGGACCAAGCTGGGCGACGGCCGCCTTCAATTTGCGGGACATCGGATGGATCTCCTGAAAACATCTGCTTGCGACGAAACTGTCATTGCGAGCAGAGCGAAGCAATCTCGCCGCAACCCGCTCATCGAGATTGCTTCGGCGTCTTCGACTCCTCGCAATGATGGATTCCCCTCAGCGGCGTCACACGAGCGCCGGACCGGTTTCGGTAACGAAGGCGAGCTCGGGGACCGGTATCCCCAAGGGCTTTGCCGCTTCCGACAGAGCGCAGGGTAGGAAGGCTCCGCTGCCGCGCGCTACAGAGAGCTTGCCGTCATCTACGACGACACGGCCGCGGCTGATGACGGTCACCGGCCAGCCGCGCAGTCGACGCCCCTCATACGGGGTATAGCCGACATTGTCGTGCAGTATCCCGGCGGTGATCGCGGTTTCGCGCTCGGGGTCCCAGATCGCAATATCGGCATCGCTGCCAACCGCGATCGTGCCTTTGCGCGGATAGAGCCCATAAAGCTTTGCGTGGTTGGTCGCGGTCAACGCGACAAAGGCATTGAGGTCCAGACGCCCCTGCCCCACCCCTTCGGAGAACAGCAGGGGCAGCCGCAGCTCGATTCCCGGCACACCGTTGGCGATCTCCTTGAAGGTGGTCCTGTCGCCCTTCGGCAGCTTGCCCGAAGCGTCGAAGCGATAGGGCGCGTGATCGGACGAGAACACCTGGAAGGTGCCGTTGCGCAAACCGGTCCACACCGCCTCCTGCGCCGCGTGGTCGCGCGGCGGCGGGCTGCAGCAGAACTTGGCGCCGTCCATCCCAGGCTTGGCGATGTCGTCTGCGGTCAGGAACAGATACTGCGGGCAGGTTTCGCCGTAGATCTTGAGGCCCTTGGTCTGGGCGTTGCGGATAACCTCGATCGCCTCGGCGGCCGAGACGTGCACCAGCAGGATCGGCACGTCCAGCAGTTGGGACAAGATGATCGCGCGGTTCGTCGCCTCGCCCTCGGCAAGCCTGGCGTGACTGACAGCGTGGTAGCGCGGCGCCCCCAGCCCTCGGTCCAACAACCGGGCGGTCAGCCATTTGATCATGTCGTAATTTTCGGCATGGACCATGACGAGCGCGCCCTCGCGCCGCGCCAACGCCAGGATGTCGAGCATCTGCCCGTCATCTAGCTGCAGCAGGTCATAGGTCATGTAGACCTTGAACGAGGTGTAGCCGTCGCGGATTAGCGCCGGCAATTCCTGCCCCATCACCTGCTCGGTCGGATCGGTGATGATCAGGTGAAAGGCGTAATCGATGACCGCCTTCGGGCGGGCCGCCTCATGGTATTCCTCGACGACCCGGCGCAATGACTGGCCGCGATGTTGGGCGGCAAAGGGGATCACCGTCGTGGTGCCGCCAAACGCCGCCGCAACAGTTGCGCTGTAGAAGTCGTCGGCACATACAACTCCCGCCGAGGAGCGCTGCTCGATATGGCAGTGGCTGTCGACGCCTCCGGGCAGCACCAAGCGACCGCTCGCATCGATTTCCCGCGCCCCCGCGGCGAGGTTCTTGCCCAGCATCGCCACGATCCCATCCTTGATGCCGATATCGCACGCCACGGTATCGGCGGCGGTCGCCACGGTGCCGTTGCGGATCACCAGATCGAAATCGCTCATCCCCGTCCCTCCAGGCCGCCCTACAACGCCTCTTCTATCGGCGACCGGTCAAGCGCTACTGTGGCGCATCTGGGCACCATGCAAAAGGGATCGCCATGACCGCATCATCTTCGCACCGGCCGACCATCGCGGTCACTCAGCACGCGATTTCTGCGGGGCACTATCTCGCAGCGACCGCCGGCTTCGATATCTTGCAAGCAGGCGGCAATGCGATCGATGCGGGCTGCGCTGCCGGGATCGCGCTCGGCGTCCTGCAGAGCGATCTCGTCGATGTCGCCGGCGTCGCGCCGATCATGATCTATCTCGCCGACAAGGAGGAGGTGGTGACGATCGCCGGCCTCGGCCCTTGGCCAAAGGCGCTCAATCCCGAGCTGTTCATGCGCGAGCACGGCGGCAAGATCCCGAAGGGCGTACTGCGAACCGTGGTGCCCGCCGCCCCTGACGCCTGGATCACGGCGCTCAGACGCTACGGCACGATGAGCTTTGGCGAAGTCGCAGCGGCGGCGACCCGCCTGGCGCGGGAAGGCTTCCCGATGTATCCGCTGATGGCCGCCAGCCTGAAGCGGCATGAGGCAGATCACCGCGCCTGGCCATCGACCGCGGCGATTTTCCTGCCGAACGGCCGCCCGCCGGAAGCGGGTGAAATCTTCCGGCAAACCGATCTTGCAGCATCCCTGCAATACATGGCCGACGAGGAGCGCGCCGCGGCCTCGCGCGGCCGCGAGGCGGGTCTCGAAGCCGCGCGCGACGCGTTTTATCGCGGCGACATCGCCCGCAAGATCATCGCCTTTATGAAGCAAGAGGGTGGACTGCTGTCGGCCGAAGATCTCGCCGAGTATCGCTCGCCAGTGGGTCCCCCCGAGCGCCGCCGCTTTGGTGACCTCGAAGTTTTCACCTGCGGCGCTTGGTGCCAAGGGCCGGTTCTGTTACAGACGCTAGCACTGCTCGAGGGAACCGATCTCGCCGGCCTCGGGCAGAACAGCCCGGACTACATCCACTATGTGACCGAGGCGCTGAAGCTCGCCTTTGCCGACCGCGAAGCCTATTACGGCGACCCGGCGATGATCGAAGTACCGCTCGCCACCCTCATCTCCTCCGAATACGCCGCAGAGCGAAAAAAACTGATCCGCCCCGACCGCGCCTCGCCCGAGATGCCGCCGCCTGGCGATCTTGGCCGCGCAGGTGCCCGCTTCCGCGCAAGTTTGGGCGATCCCAATCCCGAGCCCGATACTTCCTACCTCTGTGTCGCCGATCGCCATGGCAACCTGTTCTCGGCAACACCGAGCGACGGTTCGTATGGCTCGCCGGTGGTTCCCGGAACCGGGCTCATCCCCTCCAACCGCGGATCGCAGTCGCGTCCCGACCCGCGGCATCCGGCCGGGGTTGCCCCCGGCAAGCGGCCGCGTCTGACGCCAAACCCGGCGCTGGCGATCAAGGGTCGGGATCAGTTCCTGCCATTCGGCACGCCGGGCGGCGACGTCCAGACCCAGGCGATGTTGCAGGTCCTGCTGAACCTGTTCGTCTTCAGCAACGACGTGCAGTCGGCGATCGAGGCGCCGCGATTTGCAACCTACAGCTTCCCGTCTTCCTTCGCGCCGTTCGATTACTATGCCGGGCGGCTTGCGCTCGAAGCCCGCATCCCCGAGCCGGTGATTACCGAACTGGCGCGCCGCGGGCATGAGATCCAGCGCTGGCCGGATTGGATCTGGACCGCCGGAGCCGTCTGCGCGATCCTCGCGGACCGGCGCCGCGGCGTGCTCGAAGCCGGCGCCGACCCGCGCCGCGCCGCTTACGCGATCGGTTGGTAGTAACCCCTCAGCCCTTGGCTTCAAACGACTCGGCGACGGTCTTCGCCATATCGAGAAACTGGCGCCGGATCTTCGCCTCGGGGATGGCGTAATACAACCGGATAAACTCGATCGTCTCCGGACGCTGCAAGTACTCGCGCCACTGGCGGTCTTCAGGACTGATCTCGGCATCGTTCGGCCGCAGGTCGCCAAAAAAGTACGAGATCGGCACCCCCAGGATTTCCGCCATCGCCGACAGACGAGACGCGCTTACGCGGTTGGCGCCGCCTTCGTACTTCTGCACCTGCTGAAACGTCAGCCCGAGCGCGTTTGCCAACGTCTCTTGGTTCATTCCCAAGAGCAGCCGCCGCATCCGGATCCGACCGCCGACATGCACATCGATCGGGTTTGGGATACCCGTGCCGCGCCCGTATTTCGGCGTCGGCTTTGGCTCTTCTGCTTCTTTTGACAATCTCTTCAACCTAGGTCCCCTTTCCCATCGCACCCTGCCAGGTTGCAACGGGTTCGCCCGAAGCGCAAGCGACATTCGACAAATGCAGGCACTTGCGGTGACTGAATTAACCTAAGGTAGAGTGTATGTGAAATTATGGTTAATTTTTACCTTAACGAAGGCCGCGGTAAGGTTCAGATATCCTTGCGCCCAACCTCGTCATAACCGCGTCGGTTGCTGATAAAGACCAGCGCCATCAGCCCGACGCCCAATGCGAGCGTGACGATCACGCCCAATCCCATCGCAAGCCAGCCGGCGCCGCTGATCTCCGAATCGCCGATGCCGGCCCACAGGGTGGCGATCACGATGCCGACACCCAACACGACCACGACCGCGATCGCCACAGCAAGCCAGCTGAGTGTCGATTTCACCGCGCGTCTCCCAGAATCGCCGCGACCCGGCAAAGATTTCCCCGATAAACCGCAGCATCTCCCTCGGGCGAACGCCGGTGCGGAAAAATTGCATCCTTACGAATAGCTCATCTTTCGCCGCGAAAGCCGCTTACCGTAAAAGAGCCCCTCATGGCAAAGTGCCGATCCCGGCGCCCCTTCTACGGAGACCTAAATGCCGATTAAGAGCCAGCACCCGGAAACACTCGTGCTCCATGCGGGGTACCGAAGCGATCCGGCGACCAACGCCGTCGCAGTTCCGATCTATCAGACGACGAGTTACCAGTTCCGCGATTCTCAGCATGCCGCCAATTTGTTCGGCTTGGCCGAGCTCGGCAACATCTACACCCGCATCATGAACCCGACCAATGCGGTGCTGGAAGAGCGCGTCGCTGCGCTCGATGGCGGCGTCGGTGCGCTGGCTCTCGCCTCTGGGCAGGCGGCCTCGCTGTTTGCCGTTCAGAACATCTGCCAAGCCGGGGACAATTTCGTCAGCTCCACCGACCTCTATGGCGGCACGTGGAACCTGTTCCTCAACACGATGATGAAGACGATGGGGATGGAGGTGCGCTTTGTCGACCCGGCTGATCCAGAGAACTTCCGGCGGGCAACCGACGCGCGGACGCGCTGCTATTACGCCGAAACCCTGCCGAACCCGAAGCTCGAAGTCTTCCCGATCGCCGAAGTCGCTAAAATCGGGCGCGAACTAGGCGTCCCGCTGATCGTTGACAATACCGCAGCTCCGGTGCTGTGCCGGCCGCTCGACCATGGCGCCGCAGTAGTCGTGTATTCGACCACAAAATACATCGGCGGCCACGGTAACTCGATCGGCGGTATTGTCGTCGATGGCGGAAATTTCGACTGGGAGAAGCACGCCGACCGCTTCCCACTGTTGAACCAGCCGGACCCGAGCTATCACGGCGCGGTGTGGACGCAGGCGGCAAAGCCTCTGGGTCCGATTGCCTATATCCTTAAGATGCGAGTGACCTTGCTGCGCGACCTCGGCGCGCCAATGAGCCCGTTCAATGCGTTCCTGTTCATCCAGGGACTTGAGACATTACCGTTGCGTATGCGCGCTCACTGCGCCAACGCCATGGCCGTAACAAGATTTCTGTCCGAGCATCCCAAGGTCACCCGGGTGATTTTTCCGAGCCAGATGACCAGCGAGGCCAAACGTCGGGCCGACGCTTACCTGAAAGGCGGCTACGGCGCGCTCGTCGGATTTGAACTGAAGGGTGGGCTCGAGGCCGGCCGCCGGTTTATCGACGCGCTGCAGATGTTTTATCATGTCGCCAATATCGGCGATGCGCGCAGTCTGGCGATCCATCCGGCGACGACGACCCACTCCCAGCTGTCGCCGGAAGAGCAGCTGCAAACCGGGGTCAACGAAAATTATGTGCGGCTGTCGATCGGGATCGAGCATGAGGAGGACATCCTGGCCGACTTGGCGCAAGCCCTCGACGCCGCTTGACCATTGCCGCGCACGAAACGGTTCTGCATTTTCGATGGCCGGTTGACCTCGCGCTGACCATCGCGAGCCATGGCTGGGGGCACCTCGCGCCGTGGCGGTGGGACGCCGAGACCGGCCGTCTCTCCCGGACAGAGAGGGTCGGATCCCGGATCGGGACACTCGCGGTTGAGCAGAGCGACCCCAGCGCCGTTGCCGTCCGGTGGGGCGGCTTCAGCGCGGCGGATGAGACCGAGCTCTTGAACCGGGTGCGTCGCTGGCTTTCCGTCGAGTGGGAGCCGTCAGCTGCAATGGCGGCCCTCCCGGAGGCGGCGGCGCTGATCGAGCGCGGGGGCGGCCGGATGTTGCGCGGCTCGTCCTTCTACGAAGATTTCGTCAAGACCGTGCTGACGATCAACACGAGCTGGTCGGCGACCTGCCGGATGGTGGCGGCGCTCGTCGCCGAGCCGGGCGACGGCGCCTTCCCCGGCCCCGAGGCACTGCTTGATTACGGCGAGGAGCGGCTGCGCGAGCGGGCGAAGCTCGGGTTCCGCGCTCGCACGATCGCCCTCGCGACCCGCGGCATGCTCGATGATGGGGCGATTGCCGCCTCCGGCGAAGGACAGATCGAACGCTTGGAGCACGATTACCTGATGAGCCTCAAGGGGATTGGCCCCTATGCTGCAGCTCATTGCCGAGTGCTGCTGCACGATTTCAGCCGTATCCCGATCGATTCGGTCGTCACCGCGTATTTGCGCGAGCGGTACGATTGCGATCCGACGGCATTCGCAGCCGACCGGTCGTCATGGGGCGACTATCTCGCGCTCGGCTACCGCCTCGCGCGGCTCCGCGAAAGGCTCGAATCAAAATGAAACTTCGGGCGGCAAGTCGCCCGGCTCGATCCCGAACCTGACGAGATCCGCCACAATCCATTCCCGGATCCGACCAAGCCCCCGATTGTCTTCCAACCATGCGTCGACGACGCCCCGGAAGCGGCGGTCGTCGTCATAAGGCATACCTGGACAAACATCAGCGCGCAGATGCGGGGTCGGCATGACCAGGTCGCCGAGTTGCGGGTTTTTCTTCAGCGCGGTCAGCGCAAAAAAGACAGTCGTTACGAAGCAATCAGCGCGGCCCGACTGGATTGCGGCGGTTGCCTCGTCGCGGGTCTTGAACCCGGTGATCGCCGCATTGCCGACCAAACGCCGCGCGGCCTCCTCGCGCGCCGAACCGGTATCGACCGCGACCAGCGTCTCCGGGACGTTGATCTCGGCCCAGCCCTTCGGGACAAAGTCCTTGCGCGCGACGATCGCGTAAGTGTCGTAGAAGAGCGGCGTGGCGAAGTCGACGAACATTCCGCGCGGTGCAGTCGGGCTAAGATAAGCCAAATCGATCTTGCCAGTGTGTACGTCCACCAAGAGATCAGCCGGATTCGATTCGACGACGGTGATCTCGACCCCGAGCTCGGCAGCCAAATTGCGCGCCATTGTGACGCAAATGCCGCCCCACTGACCGCTTGCCGGATCTTTGTAGGAATAAGGCTCCTCGGCGACCAGTCCGGCAACCCGTAATCTCTTCGTCCGCAGGATGCGCGCCAGATTTGGCTCATTGGGAGGAGGAGGCGCAGCACGATCTGGGCTGCGTCTGCGTACTGCGGCTGCAGCGGCCAACCCCCCAACGAACTCTCTGCGGCTCAACATCGCGTCGTCGCCATGGGTCATACCACTTGGTGCAGCAGCGGTTCGCCGGCACGAAGGCGCCGGCAGTTCTCCGCAACGACTGCCAAACTGCGCTCGAGCGTCTCGGTAGTGAGCCAGGCGAGGTGCGGTGTGACGACGACGTTTGGCAACCGCAGCAACGGGTCGCCCGCACCAACGGGTTCGCAGGAAAATACGTCGAGCCCGGCGCCGCGAAGGTGCCCGCTCGTCAACGCACCGCGCAAGGCGGCTTCGTCGACGAGAGGACCGCGTGCGGTATTGATCAGGACGCTGCCGCGCTTCATCGCCGCCAAGGCCGCGGAGTCGATCATTCCCATCGTCTCCGGGGTCAGCGGCAAGTGCAGAGACAGCACATCGGCAACCGGCAAGATTTGGCCAAACGTCAGAAATTGGATCGGCGCATCAGGCACGGCTCGGCGGCTCGTATAGAGAACCTTGGCGCCGATTGCCTGCAGCATCGGCACGAGACGCCGTGCGACGGCGCCAAAGCCGATGAGGCCGACTGTCCGCCCGGCCAGCTCGCCGAGATCATCGGGAAGTTCGCGCTGGAACTCCCAGCCTTTGCCGCTGCGGGTCAGATCATCCAGCTGCGCCAGTCGACGGAGCGTCGCCAACACCAGCAACAAGGTCATTTCCGCAACGGCCTGAGTGTTGGTCCCCGGCATGTTGCAGACTGCGATGCCGCGGCCGCGGGCGGCTTCGAGATCGATCGTATTGACGCCGATCCCGATCTTCTGGATCAGCCGCAGGCGAGGCGCAGCCTCGATCACAGCGGCGGTCACCGGCTCCAGCACGTGCAGCAAGATTTCGGCGTCGCCCATTTCGTGCAGAAACGTGTCCTTGTCGGTTTCGTCGACGATGACCGTTGAGAAATCCAGCGCAGCGATTCGCTGCCGCAGACCGGAACTGGCGCGGTATTGCAGTACCGCCTTCATTTTCGGCGCCACCCGGCGAAGCGCGCCGCCGGCCCGAGAGCGGCTTCGATGCGCAGGCCTTCATTCCACTTCGCCATCCGCTCGGAGCGCGCGAAGGAGCCGACTTTGAGCTGGCCGGCGTTCCAGCCGACCGCGAGGTGCACGATCGTGACATCCTCGGTCTCGCCGGAACGGGCCGAGACAACGGTGCGCCAGCCCACCGCCCGCGCCGCCGCAAGCGCTGCTTTTGTTTCACTAACGGTGCCCGCCTGGTTCGGCTTCAACAGGACCGCATTGCCGGCGCCCCGTGAGGCCGCCGCCGCCACCCGGTGCGCCGAAGTCACAAGGTAGTCATCGCCGATGATCTGAATGCGCTCGCCGAGCTTGGCGGTGAATGCGGCCATTCCGGCATCGTCATCCTCGGCGACCGGGTCCTCGATAGACACGATCGGGTAACGGCGGCACCAGTTGTCGAGAAGCTCGATCAGACCGTCTGTATCGAGCTCGGCCCCATCCGCCGCAAGCCGGTAGCGGCCGCGGCTATGAAATTGCGACGCCGCGACATCGATTGCGATGCCGACCTCCTCCCCGGGGAGAAGCCCGGCCCGCTCAATTGCCTCGACGAGCGTGTCCAACGCCTCGGCATTCGAAGCGAATTCCGGCCACCACCCGCCCTCATCGGCAACACCGCACAAATGGCCGCGATCCGCCATGATCCCGCCGCCCGCCCGGTAGACGCCGGCCGCCATCGCAAGCGCCTGATCGAACGATGCAGCGCCGATCGGGACAATGAGGAAATCCTGGATGTCGACACGCCGGCCCGCATGGGCGCCGCCGCCAAAGATCTGGATCATCGGCATCGGCAGGCTCACTTGCCCGCTTTCGGCGATCACCCGCCACAACGGTTCGCACCTTGCCGCAGCGGCGGCATGCAAAGCCGCCAGCGACACCGCGATCGTTGCATTGCCGCCGAGCCGCACCTTGTTCGATGTACCGTCCAGCTCGATCAGCCTGCGGTCGATCGCCGCCTGGTCCGCAATCGGCATCGCGTGGAGCGCGGCGGCGATTGCGCCGTTGATATTCGCGACCGCGCGATCGACTCCGAACCCGCCAAAAGCAAGGCCGCCATCTCTCAACTCGACGGCCTCGTGCGTACCGGTGGACGCGCCGGCCGGGGCAATGGCCCGCCCGCTCGCTCCGGTGTCGAGAAAGATCTCAGCCTCGACCGTCGGCCGGCCGCGCGAGTCCCAGACCCGCCGGCCGACAATCCGCTCAATGCTTGGTTCAGCCATGGCACGCCTTTATCGAATCGCTGCGCCGATTTCGCTCGCCCATACACTGCGAATCTCCGCCAGGCGATCCGGCGGGCTAGCCAGCAAGGATCGCGCAACCCGGCGCACCATATCCTTGTCCTGTTCCTCGGTCAGATACTCGACCGGCGACTTGCCGTCGATCCGCGCGAGAAAGAGGCCCGGCAGCAGCTCGGCCGTACGGCGGCCGATTGTCTCGCGCGGCTCCCAATCGACGTCGCCCAAATAGGCTTCGGCCAGACAGTCGAACGCCATCAGCAGCTGGACAGCTGCCGAAGGCACCCACAGAGATTTGAGAAGCAAGTGATTAAGGCAGAAGGCAAGATCGAAGGCAGGGTCGCCGAACCAGGCGCATTCGGCGTCGATAAAGACCGGACCCTGCGGCCCGATCAGGATGTTCTTTGGACTGACGTCGCCGTGGACGACCGTAAGCCTGGTGTGCGCCGTCCTCTCGGCGAGCTGTTCCAGGGCCGCTGCCCGGTCCGGATGCGCCCGTGCGGTCGCCAGCAAATACGGCTCGAGCCGGATCGCACGGAAGATCACATCGGTTGCAAATTCCGTTCTTACGTTCGGAGATTTCGCAAACCTGCTGTGGATCTGGGCCAAGCGCCGGCCGACTTCACTGGCGGTGGCAAGGATCACGTGACCGCACTGCAGCTGTGCCTTCCACCCCTCGAAGGCGTGCGGCGGCAGGTAGTCCATTGCGAACATCCCGGCTGCGGCATCCTCGGCCAAAAGAGACGGGACAGCCTGCGGCATAAAGCCCGCGACGGCTCTGATCCAGGCGGCCTCCTTGGTGTTGCGTTCGATCGGTGCTCGCCAATCGGCGGCGACTCGCAACCTAGGCAAAGCCCGCTTGACGCAAAACGCCGTAGGACCGGCGCGCACTAGCCAGATATCCGAGGACACCCCGCCGGGGAGGCGTTCGAAGCAGGCCGCCACGCCGCGGCATACCAGCCCCGACTTCCCGACAAAATCGACGATAGCCGGCTCGGGACGCTCGATCGCGCTGACTCCGCTGTCCATGCCAGTTCATCCTCGGCTCGTAAGCTCTCCAGGCAGCAATCTACCCGGCATGCGCCACTGACAAACAGACATCGTTCGAGAGCCGCCAGCCGAGCTCGGAGACCGTGACCTTAGGGACGTTCCGCCCTCGCCTTCGTTAGTCAGCCAAGAATGACGTTGTTTCCGATTCACCGGAGGGCCGATGCAACGGACCGAGACCGCCGTTTTCCAACGCGTCGTTATCATCGGCGCCGGCTTCGGCGGACTCGAAGCGGCGCGCAAGCTGGCCCGGGCGCCCGTCGAGGTGACGGTGATCGACCGCCACAATTACCACCTCTTCCAGCCGCTCCTGTACCAGGTCGCGACCGCGGCATTGTCGCCCGCCGATATCGCCGAGCCGATCCGCGCCGTTTTGCGCCACCAGCAGAACGCCACCGTCCTGCTCGATGAGGTGACCGGGGTGGACATAGCAGGGCGTCGGGTCGAGACCCGATTTGGACCGGCCCAGAGCTATGATCATCTGATTCTGGCGACGGGGTCGCAATACACTTACTACAGCCACGATGACTGGCCGCGACTGGCTCCGGGCCTCAAATCGATCGACGACGCCACCTTAATCCGCCGCCGCGTGCTGCTCGCCTTCGAAGAGGCGGAGACTGTGACGGATCCGGCCATGCGCCAGCGGCTGCTGACTTTTGTCCTGGTCGGCGCCGGGCCGACCGGCGTCGAGATGGCCGGAGCGCTCGCCGAGCTCGCTCATGCAACGTTGTCGCGCGATTTTCGCCACATCAACCCGCAGACGGCGCACATCCTGCTAGTCGAGGCCGGGCCGCGCGTGCTGTCGGGCTTCCCCGAGAGGCTCGCCGTTTTCGCCCGGCGCTCGCTCGAACGGATGGGCGTCGAAGTGCTGCTCGACACGCCGATCGAGGCGATCGACAGAGATGGCGTCCTGGCGCGAGGCAAGCGGATCGAAGCGGCAAATGTCATCTGGTGCGCCGGTGTCGAAGCCTCGCCGGTGGCGCGATGGCTCGGTGCACCGACTACCAAGGGCGGCCGGGTCGGAGTCGCTCCCGACCTGTCCGTCCCCGGCCACCCCGAGATCTTCGTCATCGGCGACGCCGCCTTCGTCGCCGGGCCCAAAGGCGAGCCTTTGCCCGGTCTGGCGCCGGTCGCCAAACAGCAAGGCCAATATGTCGGGGAGCTGGTCGCCCGGCGGGTGCGCGGCGAGCCGGCGCCCCCGCCTTTCCGTTACCGTGACGAAGGCGCTCTCGCCACGATCGGCCGCCACTCGGCAATCGCCGATCTCGGCTGGATCAGGCTGACCGGCTGGTTCGCCTGGATCCTCTGGGGCGTCGTCCATATCTTCTTTTTGATCGGCTTCCGCAATCGAATGGCAGTCTTCCTCAATTGGATCTGGGCCTGGCTCACCTATGGTCGCGGCGCACGGTTGATCACCGGCGACACGACCCCGCTCACCTTGGCAGCAAAACCCGCCCTCCCGGAGAACCCCGAAGAGAGCAGAAACGCAGTCACACCCGATGGTTATCAAGGAGAGAGGGTGTTTGCCAAAGATTAGCCTGTGGGCGCAACCTTGGAACGATGGTGATCACATCTCTGCCGATACGAGGGCTCTGCGGCAGCACCTAAGGCCGCCGGATCTTGAAACTTCCGCGCCGAGGCGGCTATCTGCCGGCGAGGCGGGCGACGACCGGGGCGAAAGCATCCAGGTAAGGCTCAAAGATGACGTAGTAGGAGATGCCCCACCGCTCTCGGCGCAGCTTGAGATCTTCAACCATCTGGTCCACGGTTCCGATGAGCACGTAGGGGCTCTGTAGAATTTCGCCAGGCGTCAGCTGGCTCCAACGGCTCGTCAGTTCCTCAGCCGCTTTGCTGCGATCGTCTGTCACCACAACCCGCTGCACCAGCGCGTTCAACTCAAGCTGGGCATAGCGCTCAGCGCCCGCGACCTCGCGCACAAGCTGCACCCGCTCATCGACACTTGATGCCTTCCAGCCTGAGAGGTCAGGTGGAGCCGTGCCACCGCGGCGGAACGTTAGCCCCGAAAAACCCACGATGTCGGCTTCACGCGCGGCGAGAGTGAGGAGACGCGGGCCGTTGCCGCCGATCAGAATGGGCGGATGCGGTCTCTGCACAGGCAGAGGCGCGATGGTGTGGCCGGTTACTCGATAGTGCCGACCCGCGAACGTGACCTGCTCTCCTTTGAGCAAACCCTTGATGATCGTGACCGCCTCTGCCAGCCGCTCGACCCTGGCACCTCCGGGATCGAAGCCTAACCCAGCTTGGTCATATTCCGATCGGAGGCTGCCGGCGCCCAAACCCAGTTGCAGGCGTCCGTCCGTCAGGAGATCGACCGTCGCCGCTTCACGCGCCACCAGTACGGGATGGCGCAGGTCATTATTGAGCACGTTCGTACCGACCCGGAGGTGTTTGGTCGCCTCCGCGGCACTGAGCACCGCCGGCATGGGGGCGAAAAGGTCCGAGAGGTGATCGGGGACCGTGAGGGCATTGTAGCCGAGTTCTTCGATCTTCCGGGCCTTCTCTACCCATTCCGCCCGCGTTCTCACGCCCCGGACGCTTACGCCAAACCGAAATGGCTTCATCTTAACCCCCGCCCATGTCCCCGTTGCCGCAGATTACGAGGACTTGCGACCCGTACCTTCTTTAGAAGCAAAGGGCTACGCCGGCAGCTCGCTCAACGCGGCGGCGACCGCCTGCGGCTCCCTCAGCATCGCGTAGTGCCCGCCTGTGAGCTCGCAGCAATACCAACCCGCTTCGCGCGCTTGGTCGATGAGCCTCCCATAAAGGTCGGATTGCATGGACGTCCGGATGAACGCCCGCGGCAATGCGGCGGCGGCCTGCGAGCGAAGCTGCACCGGCTCGGCGAAGCTACGTAGAGGATGAGGTGTCAGCCGCTCCTCGACCCAGATCCGAGCGGTATCCGCGAGCCCAGTCAGAACATATTGGGCCGGAGGCACTCGCCATCCCTCTCCTCCCGACTGCGCGTCCGACCGGAGTTGTGCCGCCATCTCTGGGCCAATTACGTCATCCTTGGATTCGCCGTCCCGCGGCACCGACGCATCGAGATAAACCAGACGGCGGATGCGGTCCGGCACCTGCTCGGCGGCGGCCGTAATGACCGTTCCGCCGTAGCTGTGGCCAACCAAGGTGACCGCGCTCAGGTCTCGGTAGTGGAATAGGCCGACGATGTCGGCGACATGCGTGTGCAGCCCGATTTGCGGACTGAGCAGATGCGCACGCTCACCAAGACCGGTCAGCGTCGCGGAGGCCACCGAATGACCGGCGGCCTGGAGAGGCGCTGCGACATCGCGCCAACACCAGCCGCCGAGCCACGCGCCAGCGACGAAAAGGAATGTAGCCACCCGAGATTCCTGGTTTGAAGCAAGCCCGTCACGCCGAACGTACCGACGACCCGAGCTTAGCTCAACGTATGGATGTGCCGGTCCGCTGAGGTGATCTCGTCGGTCACGGGGGCGTAACGGGCAGGTCCGCCCAGCGGCTTTGACAAAAGCCGGTAATTGATCGCCGCCGAGAGTTCTCCTTTTTTCGAGATTAGACCGGTCGTTTGCCGAGGCTGTGTGCAAGCATTATCAAATACCCATCCGGGTCTTGCACGAACACCTCACACTGGCCGCTCTCGTAGTCACCCGTTCTCCGCCAAATCTCGCGCGGACCGGAATAAATGGGCCAACCCTTCGACTTTAGGAGCGATAGAATCGGATCAATACTGTCGACGTACACCTGCAACATGACGCCTTGGCCAAGTGGCCGCTCCAATGGCCCGGTCTCGAACCTGCCATGCCGTTGACACAGCATGATCTGCGCTCCCTCCGGACGCTCGAGATAGACGAATTTCTCCGCCGGCCGTCGATAGGCAACCTCGAAGCCAAGCAGCCCACACCAGAATTCGAGGCTGTCCTCCAGCTTGTTAACGTGCAGCTCGGCCACCATTGGTGCCCACCCATGGCGTGGAGGTGCTCCAAATTCGTCGCTCATCCCATGAGTTCCATGCTCGAACAATTAGCGCACACACTGCGTTCACCGGTGAGGAGATCAAGATGATCCACCAGCTACGAGTCTAGCAACCAACAGATTTTGGAGGGAAGGTATTGGATGCAATGCCACAGCGCGCCTGGGTCTTGTTGAAGTCAGGGCGTCGTATCAACCTGCTTGAACCAACGGCCACCGACTGGGACGATGAAGATCTTGCTCTCGGATTGGCGCGCACCTACAGGTGGGGCGGACATTCGGCTTGGGATCTCCCGTTATCAGTCGCTCAACACAGTCTGACGGTATTGGCGCTCCGGCGCGCGACAGGGACGAAACCGCTGACGAACGCGGAGGCACTGCGCGAATTGCTGCACGACGCCGAAGAAGGTTTCTTGTCCTGGGACCCGATCGCGCCGATCAAGCCCTACCTCGGAGGACAATTCCACTCGCTGGTGCGCACCCTAGAAGAAGTGATCGCTAAGCGGTATCGGCTGCCGCCGTGGACAGCCGAAGCGTATGGCGCGCACAAGCATGCGGATCGGCTTGCTGCCGCAAGCGAAGCCTTTCACGTTGTGGGTTGGAGTCTCACCGAGATCCGAGATTACCTCGAAATCGACCTCGATCCGGTGCGGGATGATCCCGTCAACCCGCCTGCTGGTCGCCGTCCCTGGGAACCTTGGCCTCCCAACTTGGCGGCCTCGCTTTTCCTCGATGTCCTCAAGACACTCAATTCGTCCCCGTCACGCTGACTGAGTTGCGTGGAGCGGCGGCCCTTGGGTCCGCAGGAAACTTGGGCGCCTTGGATCGGCTCCACGATCCAATCGAACTCTTGCGATTTTCGTACTTCAACCAAATCCAGGCGGTCATAGCGGCGGTGCTGGCGCAAACGGCTGCGATGATCAAGAACGTGTCCGACACGCCAACCCTATCGGCCAATGTCCCGGCTAATGGGGCGCCGACCAGGCCGCTGCCGAGGATCCCGATACTGTACATGGCCATCACGCGTCCGCGCACATCATCACGAGCTCTGATTTGTAGGGTGCTGGCGACTGTAATGTTGAAAAAACCACAAGAAACACCCAGCAAAAACATCCCAGCAAGCGTGAAGTAAACCCCAAACGGCAAAGTCAGCCAAATATGAACAATGCTCAACAACCCGCAGCTTACCGCGACCATCATCACTCCCGGCTTCACCCACGTAGCAATCAGCAAGGAACCCGTTACGGCGCCCAGACCCAAGGACGACATCACAACGCCGTAGAGTTCGCTCGACCCGCCGAGCATACGGGAAGCTACGAGGGGCACCATGACCTGGAAGTTGTAGGCCGCGACGAAGATCACAGACATGGCTACCATGGTTAGCCTCAGAACATGGTCTTGCCGGATGTAAGACCAGCCTTCGCGCACCTGGCCCGGCCTCCGTTCCGCCGGCCTGGTCACGTGAAGACGTCGGACGTCGAGTATCATCAGAACGAGGACGACAAGCCCGAAACTGACGCCATTAATGAAAAAACTCGGGGCCGTGCCGAATGACGCAATGAGGAGCCCGCTGATCACGGGGCCGATCATCCGTCCCGACGAAACCACTGCATTGTTCAACGCAACCGCGTTAGGCAAATCTGCTTCGCCGACAAGGTCTTTGACGAAGCTGAGCAATGCCGGTTTGTCGATAGACATGATCAGGCCGAGCAACAGAGCGGCGGCCCAGATCATCCATAACTCGATCAGATCGGTAACGACCGACAACCCGATTGCGGCAGCCAGCAGCGCCAGGGCGCTCTGCGTTACAATCAGCAAACGGCGGCGATCGAACCGGTCAGCAATGACGCCGCCATAAAGACCGAAAAACACCAGTGGACCAAATTGCAACGCATTGGTGATCCCCAGGGCCAAACCGGAATCAGCCAATTGCAAGACCAGCCAATTCTCGGCAGTGATCTGGATCCAGGCACCAATATTGGATCCGATCTGCGCTGCGAAATAGATTCGAAAATTGGGATTCCGTAGACTAATAAATGTTATACGAAGTCTACGTGACAGGATTTGAGTTTGTTCTGCCATGATCAAACGTCTTCTGTTCTCGCCCAATAGGACAAGTCGCACAGCTTGAAGGCGCGGTGGTTGCGGCGAGTGGGCCGCCACACCGGGTGGACGGCCCTACTGCTCCGGTGTTGCTATTCGGATTTCATCCGGTTCCGGTTTTCGTCGGATGCGCCGATGCCGAAGGTTTCCAAGAACCCGCGCTTTCCCGCCTGGGTGACAATCACGGCGCGGCTGTGCCTCATCCTTTCGACCCAACCGAGGTCGAAGCAGCGATTGGTGAGCGCTGCGCCAATTGCACCTCCGATGTGCAGCCGGCGTTCCGTCCAGTCGAAGCAGGACCGACAAAAGTGGCGGCGCTTTGCGCCGGCAGCAAAAAGGTCGATCCCGAATTCCGTGAGGAACCGCGTGCCTTCGTCGGTGACTTCACCGCCCTCGTCGCCGAACACGATGTATTCCCGCGCACAGAAGAAATCGGCGAGATCAACGCTGAGGCGACCCGCAAGGTGGTCGTAGCACATCCGGGCCGAGCGAAGCTCTTGTGCTTGGCGCGACAAGGGGCGGTATCGCGGTCGGTTTTCGAGCGCTACGGCCATGATCCCGTCGAGCATCTCGACAACCTTCGGTGTAGCGAGGCGAAAGTATCGGTGGCGCCCGTCCTTAATCGGAGTGAGCAGTCCCGCATCGCTGAGTTTTGCGAGATGAGTACTCGCCGTCTGCGCTGTGATTCGCGCGGCATAAGCAAGCTCGGTAGCCGTAAGGGCGCGGCCATCGAGAAGCGCTGATAACATACATGCCCTCGCCGGCTCCCCGACCAAGCCTGCGATCTCGGCGATGAGAGGGCCTGTGTTCATGTCGTTAGTATAGCCCCGGTTCGGCGTCGCTGCGGCGGAAACACTTCGACGCCGATCGAAGCAACAACTGCTCTTTTGATTGAAGTTGATCGCCTCGTCGAGCCTGCGCCCGAACCTGACGGATCCAAAGTCAGGAGCGTCATCGAACGAGACTGAGGATTGGCGGCAATAGAACCCCAAAGGAAAGCGCGGACAAGCCCGGTATTCGGGCGCAAATGGGGCCCATTTGCGCCCGAATACCGAATTTTCCCGTGGAACCGGGAATTCGGCCAGCGCGTCTCTAGGCGTCGGCGCTCTTGAAGCTCCGGAAAGCGTGCGGCACGCGGCGGATGTCCTGGATCAGCTCCCGGGGCAGGTGGCCCGGTTGTGCCGTGTTGGCGCGGGCGTTCAGCGCATCGGTCAAGCCGCCAAAGCGCTCTTCGATGGCTCTGACGATCTGGTCGTAGCGGCCGACCGCGGCGAACAGGTGCACGACGTTGTCGGGCACCTCCTTGGCCATCTCGGTCCACTTTCCCGCGCGGGTCATTGCGTTGAGCTTGTGGCCGAGCTCCTCGAGCCCGTGTAGCGCAAGAACTGGCCAATAGGCCTGGGTCGAGCCGTAGAAGGCGACGCGCTCGCGCACCCATTCGAACATGCGCGCGACCGTCGCGTCGTCGGGACCGGTGGCGAGAAAGCCGCCACCCGAGATCTCGTAATTCTCGCGCTTGCGCCCGGCCTTCGTCAGGCCCTCGCCAAGCCGCGGCATGACCGCCTCCTCGATGTATTTGCGCGTGCAGAAGCCGTGGAGCTTGACGCCGTCGCATTCCTCAGCCGCCACTTTGAGCATTGCCGGACCGACCGCGGCGATCATCACCGGGGGCGGCGACACCTCGATCGGCTCGGGCGCAAAGTTCGGGGTCATCAACGTAAAGCGGTAGTGCTGGCCCTCGTAATTGGGTCTTTCGCCGGTCTTCCAGCAGCGCCAGATCGCGCGCAGCGCCTGGACATACTCACGCATGCGCGGCGCCGGCGGCGTCCACGGCACCGAAAAGCGCCGCTCGTTATGCGCTCTGACCTGTGACCCGAGTCCCACGACGAACCGGCCGCCGGTCGCACCGGCCAGATCCCAGCCGACATTGGCGACAGCCATCGGCGTGCGCGCGAAGGCGATCGCGACGCTGTTGTGCAGTTCGATGCGCTCGGTCGCGCTCCCGGCCACCGCGAGCGCCAGAAACGGGTCGTGCTTGTTCTCCATCGAGGCGACGCCGTCGTAGCCCTCGGCCTCGATCGCACGAGCCGCCGGCGCGACCTTGCGCAGATCCTCCTGCGGCAATGTCGTGAACACTCGCATCGGCGCCCTCCCCTTCCCGCTCGACCAGCCGAGCAGGATCGGGCCACAACTCGCCCGCCAAACGCAAGGCTCAGGCGGCCTTCGATGAGCTTGGCGAGATGTTCGCTCGCGGTCTGCGACGCGCCGCCGCCGGCATGACCAAGTTTGGCGGCGGTCAGCACTCGACCATCGAGCAGCGCCGTCAGCATGTTGGCGCGGGCGGGGTTTCCGCCGAGCGCGGCGACTTCGGCCGGGGATGGCTGTATGGCTCGCATACGGGCGAAGATTGGGCTGCTGCGTGGTGCCGTCATCGCGCGACCCTACGGAATCGGCCGAATTGATCGAGACATGCGGGACGGGTAAGGCTTGGAGCATATTCGCGCTATGGAGACATGCCGCGGGAGGATGGACGATGTTCGCCGTGATCTTTGAAGTGAACCCGAAGCCTGAGCAGTGGGACAGCTATCTCAGCTACGCCAAGATGCTCCGGCCCGAGCTGGAGCGCATCAACGGATTCATCGACAATGAGCGGTTTTCGAGCCTGCGCCGGTCGGGTTGGGTTCTGTCGCTCTCTATATGGCGGGACGAGAAGGCGGTGATCCGCTGGCGCACCGCCGCTCGCCATCACGAAGTTCAGCAAAAAGGCCGCAACGAGGTCTTTCGCGATTACCACCTCCGGGTCGGCGAGATTATCGCCGACAACCAGCTTCCGGCCGGCCAGAGCCTGCAAGAGCAACGGTTCGACCAGACTGAGGCCCCGGGTAAACTCGTCTCGTTGATGGAGTTAGGCTTGAGCAATTTGCCGCCGAAGCCCGATGCCCTCACGGTTGCCGCTCGGCTCGGGGCGCCCGATCGCGGATCGCCTCCGGGACTGGTCGGCTGGGATGTATTCGAAAGCATCTACCAGCCCGGCAAGTTCGTTCTGCTGACCTCGTGGCGCGATGCACCAGCCGCGGCAGCATGGCCGGCTGCGCCGCCCAGTGATGATATCCGCCACCGCCGCATTCGAGTCGTCCGGGATTATGGCATGTTCAATCGCGCCGAAGCGCCGCAACACTTCCCGCCCGTGACCGAGGTCGTGTAGACGCGGCGATGCTGCTAACCTCGATCGGAGGTAGATCCGAGGAGGATAGAATGCCGAGGAATGTCGCGATTGGGCTTGGCCTGATGGAATTCCCGTTCTCCGGGATCCGCGGGTATTGGCGATGGGTCGATCTGTGCGAGGCGGGCGGCATCGACTCGCTGTGGCAGACCGACCGGATGGTCAGCCGCGAGCCGATCCTCGAATGCATGTCGGTCATGGCGGCGCTCGCCGGACGCACCCGCCGCCTCAAATTCGGCGTCAATGTGCTCTCGCTGGCATTCCGCGACCCGGTGTTGGTCGCCAAGCAATGCGCGACGATCGATTTTCTGTCGGAAGGCCGCCTGCTGCCGGCCTTCGGCATCGGCAGCCCGCTCGGACCGGAGTGGCGGACACTCAACCTCGACACCAAGACCCGCGGCCGCAAGACCGATGAGGGGCTGGAGATCATCCGCCGCTTGTGGAGCGAGGACGAGGTCGATTTCCAGGGCGTCCACTATCACCTCTCCGGCGCCTCGATCTCGCCAAAACCGGTTCAGCCGGATCTGCCAATGTGGATCGGTGGCTCGTCCGAGGCAGCCATCCGGCGCACCGCTCGTTTTGGCACCGGCTGGCAGGCGGGAGCCGAAACGCCAGCGCAAGTCGAGCCGGTCATCGCGGGCATCCGCGCTACAGCTGCCGCCGAAGGCCGCGTAATCGACGACGACCATTACGGTGCCGGCATCCCGTTTCATTTCGGCCGGCCGGATGATCCCGGCCTTGACCGTCTGTTCGAGGCCTATCGCAAGCGCACCGGTCGCGATCCGCTGCGCTATTTCGCGATTGGCGATGCCGAGGCGATCGTCGAGCGCGTCGCCGCTTATGTCGCCGCCGGCGTCTCCAAATTCATTCTGCGCCCGGCGGCCCGCGGCGACGATGAGATGCTGTCTCAAACCCGGCGGCTGATCGAGGAGGTCTCGCCCCGGGTCGCGGCGCGCTGGCCCAAACCCGCAAAGCGCGCCGCAGCGGAGTGAGGCCGATCGCGGAACTCCGCCCATCGGCCTCCCGGCGGACGGCATTGCTCGCAGGGTGAGCGGTCCTTGCAGCAAAGTCGGATCCGCCGGTTGCTTTTTTCCGGCTGAGGCTCTAGATCCCTCCCGCTGGCCGACGGCGGGTCCCCATCGTCTAGAGGCCCAGGACATCGCCCTTTCACGGCGGTAACAGGGGTTCGAATCCCCTTGGGGACGCCAATCATGACAATACTTTTTTGATTACCCTCGACTTCGTCCCCGGCGTCATACGGCAAATATACGGCAAAGACGCTCCTGGACAAGGGTAGACAGTGCTCCCGATGCCGCTTGCTCGAAGCCGCTCGCGAGTGCGCGGGTCGCGCGAATGGGAGCAGGGCCGGGCCAGTTACCCCCTCTTTGTCCCGTGCGTTATCTCCGCCTTACAGCACGATACCCTCGCCGCGATCCGTCACACCGTCACAACCCGCACGAAAGTTCGCCTTTTCACATCCTCATCCGTCACAGAAAGCGTCACAGCGACAGCGATGTGACGCATCAATTCGCTCGAAACCGTGGAATCGCTCACTTCGGACCCCGTGAGAGAACAACTACGGTAATCTGATGCTCCTACCCTCGCGCGAGGATTCGCCCCGTTACACTCCCGGTCGCTGATGATTTTTGGCAGAACCACTCTCCGCGAAGGTCCCCGCGAACCCTCACCGCTT
>Ga0306923_10000370_pt1 | contig 34468 bp, 26 predicted proteins | sample sta12Can44000108_FD_203841 | JGI IMG/M metagenome (GOLD analysis project Ga0306923, IMG submission 203841) | Lab enrichment of tropical soil microbial communities from Luquillo Experimental Forest, Puerto Rico - statanox.12C.anox.44.000.108 (v2)... | ecosystem: Environmental > Terrestrial >... | reverse complement strand
AGGAGCGATTGCTTTACCTGCGCGAGATGGAGGAGCGGCGCGCCGCCATCCTGGCCTCCATCGAGGAGCAGGGGAAGCTGACCGAGGAATTGAAGGCGCAGATTCTAGCCGCCGACACCAAGGCCCGGCTTGAGGATTTGTACCTGCCCTACAAGCAGAAGCGCCGCACCAAGGCCATGATCGCCCGCGAGGCGGGGTTGGAGCCCCTGGCCGATGCGCTGCTGGCCGATCCGAGCCTTGCGCCCGAGGCCGAGGCGGCCAAGTACGTGGATGCCGACAAGGGCGTGGCCGACGTCAAGGCGGCGCTGGACGGCGCTCGTCAGATCCTGATGGAGCGCTTCGCCGAGGATGCCGAGCTGCTGGGCGGCCTGCGCGACCATCTTTGGGATACCGGTGTGCTGTTCTCCACCATGGCCGACGGCATGGCGGAGAAGGGCGCCAAGTTCAGCGACTATTTCGACTATCGCGAGCCGATTAAGGCGATTCCCTCACACCGCGCCCTGGCGTTGTTTCGTGGGCGCAACGAGAACGTTCTGAACCTGAAACTCCTGCCCGGCGACGAGGCGGCGGTGCCGGAAGGGCAGGTTTTCAAGGGCCCCGGCGAGTGCGAGCTGAAGATCGCGCGCCGCTTCCGCGTCAGCGACATGGGCCGTCCGGCCGATCAATGGCTGGCGGAAACCGTGCGCTGGGCGTGGCGGGTGAAAATTCACCTGCATCTGGAGTTGGAGCTGACCGGGCGCCTGCGCGAAGCCGCCGAGGAAGAGGCCATCACCGTATTCGCCCGTAACCTGCGCGCCCTGTTGTTGCAGGCGCCGGCGGGCTTGCGTCCCACCCTCGGCCTCGATCCGGGCATCCGCACCGGCGTGAAGGTGGCGGCCATCGACGGCACCGGCAAGGTGGTGGAAACCACCACCGTTTATCCGTTCCCGCCCAAGCAGGACGTGATGGGCTCGCTGATGGCGTTGGCCTCTGTGTGCCGCAAGCACAAGCTGGAACTGGTGGCCATCGGCAACGGCACCGCAAGCCGTGAGACCGAGCGCTTGGTGGTCGAGCTGATGAAGCGCCACCCCGAGCTCAACCTGCAGAAGCTGGTGGTGTCCGAGGCCGGCGCCTCGGTCTACTCGGCCTCGGAACTGGCGGCCAAGGAGTTCCCGGACCTGGACGTCAGCTTGCGCGGCGCCGTCTCCATCGCGCGGCGCCTGCAGGACCCGTTGGCCGAGCTGGTGAAGATCGACCCCAAGTCCATCGGTGTCGGCCAGTACCAGCATGACGTCAACCAGACCAAGTTGGGCCGCAGCCTGGATGCGGTGGTCGAGGATTGCGTGAACGGCGTCGGCGTCGAGGTCAACACCGCCTCGGCGCCGCTGCTGTCCCGCGTCGCCGGCCTGAGTCCCGCAGTGGCCGCCAACATCGTCGCCTTCCGCGACCGTAACGGCGTCTTCGCCAGCCGCGAGGCGCTGAAGCAGGTGGACCGCCTGGGCCCGAAGGCGTTCGAGCAGGCCGCCGGCTTCCTGCGCGTCATGAACGGCGCCAATCCGCTGGACGCTTCGGCGGTCCACCCCGAGGCCTATCCGGTGGTGGAGCGTATCGCCAAGGCCACCGGGCGCGACGTCAAGGGCATGGTCGGCGACGTGGCGTTCCTGCGTTCGCTGAAGCCTTCGCAGTTCGTCGACGACACCTTCGGCGAATTCACCGTGCGCGACATCCTGAAGGAGCTGGAGAAGCCCGGCCGCGATCCGCGCCCCGAGTTCAAGACCGCCTCCTTCGCCGAGGGGGTGGAGACCATAGAGGATTTGAAGCCGGGCATGGTGCTGGAAGGCGTGGTCACCAACGTGACCAATTTCGGTGCCTTCGTGGACATCGGTGTCCATCAGGACGGCTTGGTCCACGTCTCGGCCCTGGCCAACCGCTTCGTCAAGGACCCCCATGAGGTGGTCAAGCCGGGCGACGTGGTGAAGGTCAAGGTCATGGAAGTGGACTTGAAGCGCAAGCGCATTGCCCTCAGCATGCGCATGGACGAGGCGCCGGCGCCCAGGTCCGACCGGAATGGGGCGGATCGGGGCGGTTCCGCTCCTGCCGGCCGCGCGCCGCAGAAGTCCGCCGGCCAGTCCGCTTCGGCCAAGCCGCAGGCGCAGTCCTTCTCGGGCGGCGCCCTGGCCGACGCCTTCGCCCGCGCCAAGAAGAAGGGATAGCCATGCTGCGCCGCCTCGCCACCGCCCTGTTGCTGCTGGCCGGATCAACCCCGGCCCTGGCGCTGCCCACCGGGTCGGGGGCCTCGGACCCGTCGGTGGTCATCGGCGTGGTGGCGACGCTGACCGGTCCCGGTTCCATCGCCGGCCAGGACACGGTGGACGGCATCAACCTGGCGCTCAAGCAACTGGGCGGCCGCTTCTCCAATCAGGAGGTGCGGGTGGTGGTGACCGACGACAAGGGCTCGCCCGACGTCGCCCGCCAGCAACTCCACCGCCTGCTGGAGCGCGAGCGCCTCGACGTGGTGCTGGCGGCGGGCTCGGCCCCGTCGCTGGCGGCCATGTTGCCGGCGTTGGACGATCGCCGCCTATTCCTGTTCACGCTGGGCCAGGTGCCGCCCGAAGTGGGTGGGCCGCAATGCTCGCCCTGGCTGTTCAACATCGAGGCTCCGCCCGACGGCGTTCACGAGGCGCTGGGGCAGTATCTGGCCGCCGAGAAGGCGCGCCGGGTGGTGGTGGTCGGGCCGGCCGGCGCCATGACCGCCAACGCGGTGGCGGCGTTCAAGCACACCTTCCCCGGCGAGGTGGTGGCGGTGCTGAACCCCAAGCCGGGGGCCACTACCTACGCCCCCGAGATCGAGGCCATCGCCAAGGCCAAGCCGGATGCCATCTACTCGCTGCTGACCGGTGGCATGGGGGCCGCGTTCGTCCGCGCCTGGGGTTCGTCCACGCTGAAGGGCGAGGTGCCGCTGTATCCGTTGTGGTCCACGGTGGAACGCCAGTTCCTGCCGTCCATGGGCGAGGTGCAGGACCTGCCCAGCATCGGCACCTGGAGCGCCGATGTGGATACCCCCGCCAACAAGCGCATGGTCACCGATTTCGAAGTCGAATATGGCCGCCCGGCCAGCACTTGGGTGGCCCAGGGCTATGATGCCGTGTTCCTGCTGGACGGCGCGCTGAAGGCCACCAACGGCAAGACGGTCAATCCCGACGCCGTGCGCAACGCGCTGCGCCGCGCCGATTTCGTTTCGACGCGCGGCAGCTTCAAATTCAGCACCAACCACATGCCGGTGTTGAATTACTACCTGCGCCGGGTGGGCCGCGACGCCAAGGGTCGTCCGACCCAGGAGATCAAATCCGTGGTGCTGAAGGAATGGCGCGACCGCCAGGCCCCCACCTGTCCCATGCGCTGGGTCGAGGAACCGCCGCCACCGGCGAAGAAGTAGGGCGGCATAGAAGCAAAAAGGCCCCCAACCGGGGGCCTTTTCCGTGTTGTCTAGCCGCGTCCGCGCTGACCGTGGCCGTGCTGGCCCTGGCCGTCGCGGCGGGACTTGCCCGCGCCCTGGGGCCGGCCGCCCTTGGGTTGGCCGGGGCGGGCGGGACGGTTGCCGCCGTTATTGCCGCCGCCGCCGCCGCGCGCCGGCGGCTTGGGTGCCGGGCCCTTGGAGACGTGGATCTTGTGGATGCCCTCGGCGTGCCAGGCGTGGTCGATGTCGACTGGCACCGGCATGCGGATGGTCTTTTCGATCTGCCGCAGGTAGGCCACTTCCTCGGCGTCGCACAGCGACAGGGCGATGCCGTCGGCGCCGGCGCGCGCGGTGCGGCCGATGCGGTGGACATAGCTTTCCGGCTCGTTGGGCAGCTCGAAATTGATCACATGGGTGACGCCGTCCACGTCGATGCCGCGCGCGGCGATGTCGGTGGCCACCAGGGCGCGGATATCGCCGCTCTTGAAGGCGTTCAGCGCCTTCTGCCGGGCTCCCTGGCTCTTGTTGCCATGGATGGCGTCGGCGGCCACGCCCGACTTGGTCAGCTGCTCGGCCACCCGATTGGCGCCGTGCTTGGTGCGGGTGAAGACGATGGCGCGGCCCACGCCCTTGTCCTTCAACAGCTCGACCAGCAGGATGCGCTTGTTCTCACGGGTGACGAACAGGACCTTCTGCTCGATCTTCTCGGCGGTGGTGGCGACCGGGGTGACCTCGACCCGCACCGGCTGGTGCAGCAGGCCGTTGGCCAAGTCGGTCACCGATTCGGGCATGGTGGCCGAGAACAGCAGGGTCTGGCGCTTTTTGGGCAGCTTGGCGGCGATCTTCCGCACCGCGTGGATGAAGCCCATGTCCAGCATGCGGTCGGCTTCGTCCAGCACCACCATCTCGACACTGGAAAGGTTGAGATGGCCCTGGTCCATCAGGTCGATCAGGCGGCCCGGCGTGGCCACCAGCACTTCGACGCCGTTGGCGACGGCCTTCACCTGCGGCACTTGGCCAACGCCGCCGAAAATCACCGCGCTGCGAAAGCGCACGTTCTTGCCGTAGGCGGAGAAACCCTCGCCGATCTGGACCGCCAGTTCGCGGGTGGGCGCCAGGATCAGCACGCGGGTCGAGCGGGGCGCCGGGCGCTTGGGCTCGGCATTCAGGCGGTGCAGGATGGGCAAGGCGAAGGCGGCGGTCTTGCCGGTGCCGGTCTGGGCGATGCCCAGCACGTCCTTGCCTGCCAGCAGATGGGGGATGGCCTGGGCCTGGATCGGGGTGGGGGTGGTGTAACCCTCGGCATCGAGGGCGCGAATCAGGGGCTCGGCCAGGCCAAGCTCGACAAAAGCGGTCATGTGGTTTCCACAGATACCCGTGGAGCACGCGACCAGCGGGGGAATTGCATAGGGAATCCGCGGGATGACCGCCGCAAAGGGCTTGCGGGGGCCGGCGTGCTCACGCGCGGGGATCCGGAAAGGTGTGTCTAGCAGATTGCGCGGGCATCATGCAACGCCCGCGGAAATCGCAAGGCGGATTAGCGCCGACGCGGCGGCGGCGGGCGGCGCTGACCGGTCGGAGCGGCGCCCTGGTCCTTGTGGCGGAAGTTGATGCGCCCCTTGGTCAGGTCGTAAGGGGTCATCTCCACCGTGACGCGGTCGCCGGCCAGGATGCGGATACGGTTCTTCTTCATGCGGCCCGAGGCATAGGCCATCACGTCATGGCCGCTGTCCAGGGTAACCTTGAAACGGGAATCGGGCAGCACTTCCGCCACCACGCCGTCGAATTCGATGATGTCTTCTTTCGCCACTCAATCGGCCTTTCAAAAGAACAAGCGGCCGGCCCGGTTGCCCGGGCCGGCACGTTCAGCAGCTCGACAGTCTATCAGATGGCCTTCAGATTGACAGCCGCCATCTTGCCGGTGCGACCCTTCTCCAACTCATAGCTCATCTTCTGGCCCTCGTTGAGGCCGCTCATGCCGGCGCGCTCGACGGCGCTGATATGCACGAACACGTCGGCCGAACCGTCATCCGGCTGAATGAAGCCATAACCCTTGGTGCTGTTAAACCACTTCACGGTGCCAGTGGACATTCGTCCCTCCTCAAAGCTGGCGTAGCCGACACCCGGGAATGGTTGCCGGCATCAAATTTTAGCCATGGGAGGAAGACCGCCCCTGGAGTCCAATGGACGCCCAGAGTGAACAAACCCCAACAAAATTCGATGCCCCTAAAATGGGGGGATGTTTGCCGCGGTGCAAGGCATATCTCCCACCTGACCTCCGGCCTGTCTCTTTCGCCCGTCTTCTGCCGGCCCTTCGCCCCGCCTTAGATTGATCGGGCGGAGCACGGGGAGAGCACATGCGGCGGATGGTGTGGCTGGTCTTGGCCGTACTGGCGCCGTTCGCCGCCCTGGGGCAGGAGACCGTGCCCTACGAGGCCAAAATCAACGGCGCGCCCTCGGCCGACCTGGCCGACAAGCTGGAGGCGGAAGCCCGCCTGATCCAGGCCAAGGAGGATCAGCCGGCCAGCATGGTGTCCTTGCGCCGACGCGCCGAAGCCGACATGAGCCGGTTGGTGGAGGTGCTGCGCTCGGAGGGCTATTACGACGGCAAGGCCAGCTTCACCATGGACGAGGACAAGCGGCCGGTGCCGGTGGAGGTCACCATCGACGCCGGGCCGCGCTACCGGATTGAGGCGTTCAACGTCCGCCTGGATCATGCCGCCAACCAGCCCGAGCCCGAGCCGGTGCCCATCTCCGACCTCGGCCTTGCCATCGGCGAGCCGGCCCGCGCCCAGTTGGTGGTGACAGCCCAGGCGGCGCTGCTGAAGGCTCTGGCCGAGCAGGGTTTCCCGCTGGCCAAGGTGTGGAACCGTGAGGCGGTGGTGGACCATGCCGCCCTGACCATGCGGGTCAATGTGGTGGTGGCGGCCGGGCCCCAATGCCACTTCGGCCCCGTCACCGTCACCGGCCTTACCCGGCTGCGCGAGAAGTGGGTGCGGGCGCGGCTGCCGTGGCAGGAGGGCGAGCGCTTTTCGGTGTCTCAGATGGAGCTGCTGCGTAAGCGGCTGGTGGAAAGCCGGCTGTTTTCGTCGGTCAAGCTGTCCACCGCAAAGGAGGTGGACGCCCAGGGCCGCCTGCCCATCACCGTCGAATTGAATGAAGCCAAGCGGCGCTCGTTCGGCCTCGGCGCCTCATGGGCGTCGTCGGAGGGCTTCGGCGGGCGCGCCTTTTGGGAGCATCGCAATATCCTGGGGGGAGCGGAAAGGCTGCGCGCCGAACTGACCGCCAGCCAGATCCGCAACGCCGTGGACATCACCGCCCGGGTGCCGGACCTGGGCCGCCCCGACCAGGACGGCATTGCCGCCTTCACCGCCGAGGAACAGCGCACCGACGCCTACATCACCCGCACGGTGGGCGGTTCGGCGGGTATGGAATGGGTGGTATCGCCCACCTGGCGCGTCTCGGCCTCGACGGCGGTGGAGCGCACCTTCGAGGACCGCAACGATCAGACCCGCCAGTTCACCCTGGTGTCCTTTCCGCTGGAGGCGCGGCACGACGATACCGACGAGCTGCTCGATCCGAGCCGGGGCAACCGTCTGCGGGTGCAGGTGCGCCCCTTCGTGCGCGAGCTGGGCACGGTGGGCTTCCAGCGCTTCGAAATCAATGACAGCCATTACATCGAGCTGCTGAATGATCCGCGCGTCATCCTGGCGGGCTGGGTGCAATTCGGAGTAATCACCGGCATCGGACTGGCCGATGTGCCGTCGGACAAGCGCTTCTACGTGGGTGGCGGCGGCTCGGTGCGCGCCTATGGCTTCCAGAAGGCGGGGCCGCTGGACCAGAACGGCAATCCGCTGGGCGGTCTGTCGGCCTTGGCCTTTGGCGGCGAGGTCCGCATCAAGGTGACCGACACCATCGGTATCGTGCCTTTCATCGAGGCTGGCAACGCCTACGAGACACGCCTGCCAGATCCGGGGCAGGATTTGCGTTGGGGTGCCGGCTTGGGGCTGCGCTACTTCACCCCCATCGGCCCGGTGCGTGCCGACATCGCCGTGCCGCTCAACCCCAGGCGGGGAGTCGATTCCCCCTTCCAGGTGTATTTGAGTTTGGGCCAAGCATTCTAAATCCAAGCCATGGACAGGAAATGGCTGCGCCGGCTGGGCCTGGGGCTGGCCGCCCTGATGGCGGTGGCGGTATTGTTGGTAGGCGGGGGCATGGTGGTTCTGCACTCGCAGCCGGGCGAGCGCTGGATCGCCGGCAAGGCGGAGGAGGCGGTGCCCGGCCTCAGCCTGGAGGGCTTCCGCCTGGGTTGGCCTTTCCGCATGCGGGCCGAGCGTCTGCGCTTGGCCGACAGCCACGGGATCTGGCTCGAGGTGGAAGGGCTGGAAATTGTCTTGCACCCTTTGCGCCTGTGGCGCGGCTTGCTGGATATCGACCGCCTGATGGCGCGGCAGGTCAAGGTGAAGCGGCTGCCCGAGTCCGGCGGCGGCGAGGGGGGGACGGGAGGGCTGCCCGAGGCGGTGGTGCTGGACGAGGTGTGGGCTCCCATCCGACTGGAGGCGCCAGTTGTCGGTGAGCCCATCGAGTTGGAGCTGTCCGGTACGTTCCAGATGCGCGGACATGGCGGCACCGTGGACCTCGGTGTGCGCTCGGCCCGGGGCGATTTCGCCCGCATCGATGGCACCGCCGGCACCGACTTCCTGGACCTGCGCTGGTACCTGAAGGTGCCCCGTCTGGACGCCTGGCAGCGCATCGCCGGACTGCCGCTGGCGGGCGAGCTGAGCGGCACGGGCAATGTGGCGGGCCGCCTGCCCAGCCCGGAAATCTCGGGCCAATTTGAGATCGGGCAGGGACAGGGCGGGCCGTTGGCGTGGAACGGACTGGTGCTGTCGGGCAGCGTGATCCCGCAGGATGATCGCTGGCAGATGGGCCTCCAGGCCGAAATTCAGGCACCGCGCTGGGGAGGGCAGACACTGCCTGACACCACCCTGGCGGTGGCCGGCGACGTGGCGCCCGACGAGGGCGCCGTCCGCCTGGGCCATGCCCAGGTCATGGCCGGCGGCACGTCGGTGGCGGGGGCGGCCCTGCTGCGGGGCTGGGGGCGCCAGGCCTATGCCCGTCTGCACGGTCGTTTGGACTTGGCCGATTTGGGCGTGGGCGAGGGCAGGGTGGCGGTGCGCGCCCAGCTGGCCGGCGACCTGCTGCACCCGGTGGTGGACGGGCTGGCGCAGGCCGAGGGCGACGGAATCGCCACCGGGATCGCCATCCTTGACCGTGCGCTCGGCTCCCGCCCGCGCGTGACGGCGGCGGCCCATTGGGGCGGTGGCCAACTGATGCTCACCTCGGCCGAAGTCAACGGGGCGCGCGCCAGCTTGTGGGCTGCCGGGCGGGTTGACCCGCAACTCGGCCTGTGGGCGCGGCTTGCGGTGCCCGACCTCTCGGTCATCGAGACCAGCATGAGCGGTAGCGGTACCGCCTTCGGTCACGTCGGCGGCCCGCTGGCTTCGCCCTCGGTCAGCGGGGTGGCGCGCCTCGACGAGGTTCAGGTGGGCGATACCCCGTCCGCCCGCGGGGAGCTGGTGTTCGACCTGGCCGAGTTGTCCCGCCCCCACGGTTATCTCAGCGCCGACCTGGCGGTTGCCGACGTGGCCGTCACCGGCAGCACCCGGTTGGAGGTGGCGCAGGCGGTGTCCTTGCACGACCTGATCTTACGGTCGGGCCAGTCCCAGTTGGCGGGCGACCTTACGTTCAAGGACGGCGTGCGGGGACGCCTTACCAGTTCCATCCCCGAGCTGAAGGCGTGGGAGGGCCTGCTGGGGCGCCCTCTTGCCGGCCGGGTCGAGGCCGAGGCGGTGCTTGACCCCGCCAACGGCCAGTCGTTGCGGCTGAGCCTGCGGGGCGACGGCCTGACCGGCTTTGGCGCCACGCTGCCCCACCTGGACGGCAATGCCGAGCTGACCAACCTGACCAAGTCGCCGACCGGCTCCGCCACCATTGCCGCCCCCCAGGCGGAGGTGGGTGGACACCGGCTGGACAACATCCATCTGGCGTTCAGTGGTCGAATGGGCGACCTCGCGATGGAACAGGCCGAGGCGACGCTGGGGCGCGATGACAATAGGTTGGCCGCCCTGCGGCTAACCGCGCCCGCCCGGCTGACCTGGCAGCCCGGAAGCGTGACCCTGGCGCCGGCCTCCTTCGCCCTGGGCGGCGGCAGATTGGCGCTGTCCGGCCGGCTGGCCGGGCAGCAGGTGGAGGGTCGCGCGCAGCTTGAAAGCGTGCCGCTGGATATCGCCAGCCTAGTGCTGCCCACCGACGCCGTGGGTACGGTCAGCGGCAACGTTACCGCCAGCGGTCGGCTGCCGCAGCCGGATGTTCGCTTCTCGTTGTCCGGCCACGACATCGGCGTGGCAGCGGCGGCGCGGGCCGGGCTGGGGCACTTGGCGGCGCAGCTGGACGGCAGCTGGAGCGGCGGCCGGGTGCAGGCGCAAGGCAGGCTGTCCGAGGGCCAGACGCTAAGCGCCGAAGCCGAAGCCGCCTTTCCGCTGCCGGGCGAGGGGCCTCTTGCCGGCCGCTTCCAGGTCAACGGCGACATCGGTCGCCTTGCCGAGGCGATGCCCCTGGCCGGCCATGTCTTCGCGGGCAAGATCGACGCTGCGGGGCGCGTGGGCGGCACCCTGGCGGCACCCGCTCTCAGCGGCCGCGCTACGCTTGCCGATGGGCGGTACGAGAATGTGGACAACGGCACGCTGGTAACCGCCCTCAACGCCACGCTCACCCTGTCGGACGATCGCGTTTCGGTGCAAGCCGAGGGCGGCGATGGCGGCAAGGGGCGGGTGACCCTCCAGGGTGAAGGTGGGCTTGACGGCGGTTATCGGGGCGACCTGTCGTTCCAGGATTTCACCGCGCTTCGCCGCGACGAGGTGGAAGCGGCGGTCACCGGCGCCCTGCGCCTGGAGGGGACGGGGACGGAGGCGGACATCAGCGGCAAGCTGACGGTGCCACGCGCCGAGGTGGACATCGGCCGCCTGAAGGGCGCCGGGCCGGTCAGCCTGGACGTGGTGGAGATCAACCTGCCGCCCGGCCGCCAGCAGCCGAAGACCCAGTCCAAGGCCAACGAGGCGCCGGTGACCATGGCACTGGACGTGGCGGTCATGATCGAGCACGCCTTCGTGCGCGGTCGCGGTCTGGACAGCGAATGGCAGGGCGACGTGGGGGTGGGCGGCACCTTGTCCAAGCCGAGCTTGACCGGCAAGCTGACCGTGGCTCGCGGCCAGTTCGATTTCCTGGGCAAGCAGTTCAAGCTCACCAACGACAGCACGGTCACCTTCCAGGGCGGCGACACCATCGATCCGGCGCTGGATGTGACGGCGGATGCCTCGGCCACCGACATCACCGCCCAGGTTCAGGTGACCGGGACGGCCAAGGAGCCCACCCTGACCATCACCTCGCAGCCGCCCTTGCCCCAGGACGAGGTGCTGGCGCGGGTGCTGTTCGGCCGCTCTGCCGGTGCGTTGTCGGCCTTCCAGCAGGTGCAGTTGGCCCAACTGGCGGCCAGCGGGTTCACCGGCGGCGGCAGCGGCTTCGACCCTATCGGCAAGGTCCGCGGCTTCCTGGGGCTGGATGTGTTGGGCGTGGGTTCGTCTGAAACCAAGAGCGGCAGCCAGCAAACCGCAAGCAGCGCCATGGGCGGGCCGACGCTCTCGGCGGGAAAGTATGTTGGTCCCGACACCTTCGTCCGGGTCGAGCAAGGTACCTCGGGGCTGGGCAAGGTGACGGTGGAGCAGGATATCGGCGGGGGCTTTTCGCTGGAAAGCTCGCTGGGCGAGCAGAGCGGCGGCGGCGTCGGTTTCAACTGGCGGCGCGATTATTGAGGCCCGTCCAATCTTGAGGCTCACCCAAACCCGCCTAAATCATGCCATGGTCGGCGGGTAAAACCGTCGTCACGGTTCAAAAAAGGGGTAGCCCATGCATCCGCAGGAACGCGATCTCATCGCCGGTGTGTTCGACCGTCTTGCCGCCTCGTCCGGCACACCCAAGGACGCCGAGGCCGACGCCCTGATCCGCGAGCGGGCGCGGGCGTTGCCCGATCCGGTGTACACTTTGGTGCAGGCGGTCTGCCTGCAGGAAGTGGCGCTGAGACAGGCCCAGGCCCGGATCGCCGAATTGGAGCGCCAAGCGCCCCCCCGGCCCGCCGGCGCCGGTTTCCTGGGTGGTGCCCCCGCCAATCCCTGGGGCGCCAGCCCCATTCCCTCGGTGCCGCCCCAGCCCCAATACCAACAGCCCCAGTACCAGCAACCCCAATACCCGCAGCCGCAGCCGCCGCAATATGCCCCGCAGCCTCAATCGGCGCCTTGGGGTATGGGTGGCGGCGGTTTCCTGCGCGGCGTGGCCGGCACCGCCATGGGCGTGGCCGGCGGCACCTTGCTGGCCGAAGGCATCTCCAGCCTGTTCTCGGGCCACCACTCGGGGTTTGGCGGCGGCTTCGGTGGTGGCGGCTTCGGCGGCGGGGCCTTTGGTGCCGAACCTCAGCGCGTCGTCGAGAACGTCACCGTCAACAATTACTACGGTGATCAGACAGCCGACGACAGCTCCGATTCCTCGGCGGATGCCAACTGGCAGGACGACGGCAGCACCGATACGGACAGCGGCGACGACAGCGTGGATATGTAAATCCGCATAAAACTTATGGAAATGTTGTGTGCATTGCGGTAAGGGCACGGGGCAGAGAAGGCCGCTCTGAGGTCCTGTGTCATGAATGCCGTTGCACCGCCATCCTGGGACGTGATCGCCTCTTTGCCGTATGCCGTCGCCGTCTATGCCGGCGATAAAAGCCTGTGCTTCGCCAACGAGGCCTTTCGCGGGTTGATCGAGTTGCTGTCGCCCGAGGGCGACGGGCTCGCCTCCCAGTCGCTGGACAGCTTGTGCCGCCGCCTTGGGGTTTCGCTTGAGCCCGACGCCCCTCGCTGCGTGGCGGGGTCGGGCAACGTGGTCCAGCTCACCCTGTGCGCCATGGCCGATGGCGGCTACACCCTGACCGCCACGGACGTCACCTCGCAGTCGGTGGCCGAACGCAAGGCCGAGCGCACCCAGAAGGTGGCGCTGATCGCGCTGGCCGATTTGGCGGAAAACCGCGACACCGATACCGGCGAGCACATCCTCAGGGTGGCCCGCCTGACCCACGAGATCACCCGTTGGCTGGTCGACAACGGCCATTACAGCACGCACATCACCGAAGATTTCCGCCGCAACGTGGGGCTGGCCAGCATCCTGCACGATGTGGGCAAGGTGTCCATTTCCGACAGCATCCTGCTCAAGCCCGGTCCGTTGGACCCGCAGGAACGGGCCGAGATGGAGCAGCATGCGGCGCGCGGGGCTGCCATCTTGCGCAAGGCCTCTGCCATGCTGGCGGGCAGCAGCCAGTTCCAGCTGGCCGCCGAGATCGCCGATTGCCACCACGAACGCTGGGACGGTGCCGGTTATCCCCACCGCCTCAAGGGCGAGGAAATCCCCTTGGGCGCCCGCGTCGTCGCCGTCGCTGACGTGTTCGATGCGCTATGTTCCGAGCGCCCGTACAAGAAGCCGTGGCCCATGGAGAAGGTGAAGGAATACTTCGTCGAACAGTCGGGCCGCCACTTCGATCCGCTGGTGGTGCAGGGATTGTGGGAAGTGGTGGAACAGCGGACCCACGCTTTGACCATTCCCTGGACCGACGACATGTCGGTGGGCAATCCCATCATGGACCACGACCACCGCATCCTGCTGGCGCTGGTCAACCAGGTGGCCAGCCCCGGCACGCGCGAGGACCCCGTCGCCATCGAGTTCATCCTGGACGAATTGCTGGGCTACACCGTCTCGCATTTCAGCCGCGAGGAACAATTGATGGCGCGCATCGGCTACCCGGAACTGACGGGCCACCACGCTACCCACGAAAACATGCTGGAAGAGGTGCGCCAACTGCACCGCCGGCTGGTGTCGTTCACCCCGAACTTGAGCGACGATCTGAACCGGTTCCTGGGCGACTGGCTGACCCGCCATATCCAGGTGGAAGACCAGCGCTACCGGCCGTACCTGGATTAGGCTAGCGAGGGCTAGCGCCCTGCCCAATCCGGGTCGATGACCTGGCGGGCCTTGCGGTCCTCGGCCAGCTTCTTGACGTGGGCCAGGTTGCGGGCGGCCACCTGGGCAGGGCCCTTGGCGCCGTGGGTGGTGAACACCTCCAGCGCCTCCTCCAGCACCTCCATGGCCTGGAGCAGGTGGTTGACGCCGCCGCCGTGGCGGTCCAACAGGAACAGGGCCGAGCCCAGGGTGTTGCGTGTGGCCGCCCAGGCCAGCGGCGTGCGCTCGCGCGAGCGCACCTCCAGCACGCTCTGGCAGGCGTCGATGGCCCGCTTCAGCACTTCCGGATTCTTCAACTGGTCGCCATAGACCTCCAGCACCTGGGCGATGGTGTGCATCACCTCGGCCCAGCGCTGGGGCGCCTCGGCGCGGGTATGCACGCTCAGCGCGCCCTGCAGCACCTGCAGGGCCTCGCGCAGCAGTTCGGTGTCGCCGGTGAGCAGGTCCAGGCGATACAGCGCCACCCCCAGCCGGGTCTGCAACGCCGCCCATTCCTGGGGCATGGCGGCTTTGCTGATGGTTTCGCACGCCGTGCGCCATTCCTTCACCGCTTCCTCCAGGTGTTCCTGGGCGCGGTCTTTCAGGCGCTCGGCCCGCGCGGTCAGCACGGCGGCCAAGTACTTGTGGACCAGCCCCGCCTCGTATGGCGGGTCCTGGCGCGGGTTCAGGCGCTTCTCGGCGGAGCGGTAAGCGTTGATGGCGCGCTGGAACCATTCGGCGGCCTGGGACGGCGGTACCGCCATGGCGCAGGCCGCCGAGACGTGGGCATGCACCAATTGGGCGGTGCGTTGCTGCGGCATGGTCCACGCTACCGGCGGCTTGGCGGCGACCAGCTCCAGCGGTGCCGCCGCCAGCGGCAACAGGCGGCGCTGGCCGGCGCGCTGAACCTGGGTGGCGGGTTCGGCGGCAGCCAGGATGGCGCCATAGAGCAGGTTCAGCTGCGCCTCGTCCAGCTGGACCGGGAATTCAAGCCGGCAGGCGGGGCCGAACAGGGCCGGGCGATCCTCGTCGGGGATCGAGGCGGTGGACAGGCGCAGGCGATAGCCGTCCTTGGTGATGTCGCCCCACAGCAGCACGTCGGCATTCTCGGCCACCACCGTGTGCCGGGTGTTGGTGATCACCGACGCCGTCAGGGCCGGGTCATCCAGCACGTCCAATTGGAAGGGGCGGGGGTAGGGCTTGACCTTGAACGAGGTCTTGCCCTCCAGCATCTTGAACAGCGCTTGCGAGGCGGCGCCGTCGGCGCTGTCGCCATTCATGGCCGCCACCAGAACGGTGAACAGCGGCGCCTCGGCCGGTGGCGGGGCCGCCTGGGCGGCCGCCTGGTCGGGGTCGGGCTGCGGCTTGGGCTTCAGCATCTTGGCGACGGCATCCAGCAGCCGCGCCAGCCCCCCTTGCGCGTGGGCAGGCGCGTCCTCGGCCGATACCGGCGCCGGCGAATCGGGGCGCTTGGCAGGCAGGTTCAGGGTCGGCCGCTGCAGCGGCTGCTTGAACTTATCGCGAGGGTCTTGCGGGTTGCTCATCGCGTTCCCAGGGGATGGGGCTGTTCCTTATTAGACCACCCGGTCATAACCGGCAATAAGGTCAGCCGCCGATCAGCGCCAGCCACTCCTCTTCGCTCAACACCGTCAGGCCCAATTTCTGCGCTTCGGTGAGCTTGGAACCGGCACCCGGCCCGGCCACCACGTAGTCGGTCTTCTTCGACACGCTGCCCACCACCTTGGCCCCCAGGGCTTCGGCGCGCGCCTTGGCCTCGGCGCGGGTCATGGCGGTCAATTCGCCGGTGAACACCACCGCCTTGCCGGCCACGGGCGAGCCGGTGGACACCGGCTTGGCGGCATCCTGCACGCTCAGCAATGACAGCAGGTCGTCCAGCACCGCCAGGTTATGCTCTTCTTCGAAGAACGACAGGATGTCGGTGGCGACGCTGGGGCCGATATCCTCGATGCTGACCAGCTCGTGATAGGCCTCGTTCTCGCGCTTGGACGCTTCCAGCATGGAAGCCCGCCAGTGGGCCGCCGAGCCGTAATGGCGGGCCAGCCGCTTCGCGGTGGCTTCGCCGACCTGGCGAATGCCCAGCGCATAGATGAAGCGCTCCAGCGGGACGGTGCGGCGGGCGTCGATGGCGGCGAACAACTTCTCCACCGAACGCTTACCCCAGCCGGGGAAATTCTCCAGCCGCTGCATGGTGCGGGCGTTGGTTTCCTCCAGCCGGAAGATGTCGGCCGGGGTCTTGATGAATCCCTTCTCCAGCAGGAAGGCCACGTTCTTCTCGCCCAGCCCCTCGATGTCGAAGGCGTTGCGGCTGGCGAAATGGATCAGCCGTTCGGTGGCCTGGGCGGCGCAGACCAGGCCGCCGGTGCAGCGCCACGCCGCCTCGCCCTCGATCCGCTCCGCATGGCTGCCGCAGACCGGACAGACGGGATGATCGCCGCCCGCGGGCGTCAGCGCCGCCACCATGGAGAACTCGGCAGGACCGCGCTCGCCATCGGGGGCGGGGCCGACCACCTGGGGGATGACGTCGCCGGCGCGCTGGATGATGACGGCATCGCCGGCGCGGATGTCCTTGCGGCGGATGTCGTCCTCGTTGTGCAGGGTGGCTTGGCCGACCACCACGCCGCCCACGTTCACCGGCTCAAGCTCGGCCCACGGCGTCAGCACGCCGGTGCGGCCCACCGACACGTGGATGGCCTTGAGCTTGGTGCGCGCCTGCTCGGCGGGGAACTTATGGGCGATGGCCCAACGGGGCGAGCGGCTGACGAAGCCCAGGCGCTGCTGCCAATCGTAGCGGTCGACCTTGTAGACCACCCCGTCGATGTCGTAGGGCAGCTCGGCGCGGCGCCGGCCGATGTCGCGATAGAACTCCAGCACCGCCTCGACGCCGTCACACAAGGTGGCCAGCGGATTGGCGGGGAAGCCCCAGGCGGTCAGCTTCTCCAGGAAGTGCCAGTGGCTGTCGGCGATGGGCTCGCTCACCTCGCCCTGGGCGTAGGTGAACAGGCTCAACGGGCGGGTGGCGGTGACCTTGGGGTCGAGCTGGCGCAAGCTTCCGGCGGCGGCATTGCGCGGATTGGCGAACACCTTGTCGCCCGCCGCCTCCTGGCGCAGGTTCAGCGCCATGAAGTCGGCCTTGGTCATGTAGACCTCGCCACGCACCTCCAGCACCGCGGGGGCGTTTTCGATCACGCGCGGCAACTGCTTCAGGGTCAGCAGGTTGGCGGTGACGTCCTCGCCCTCGGTGCCGTCGCCACGGGTGGCGCCCTGGACGAAACGCCCGTGCTCGTAACGCAGGCTGATGGACAGGCCATCGATCTTGGGCTCAGCCACCAGGGCGATGGGGGCATCGGGGGCAAGGGCGAGAAAACGGCGGATGCGGTTGGTGAATTCCCGCACGTCCTCGTCCTCGAAGGCGTTGTCCAGCGACAGCATGGGCACGGCGTGGCGCACCTTGCCGAAACCCTCGGCCGGCGTGGCGCCCACCCGCATGGTGGGGCTGCCGGCCGCCAGTTGCGGGAAGGCGGCCTCCAACGCCAGCAGTCGGCGCTTGGCGTCGTCGTAGGTGGCGTCGTCCACCTCGGGGGCATCGTCGGTGTGGTAAAGCGTATCCCAGCGAGCCACCTTCTCGGCGAGGGCCTTGTGCTCGGCGATGGCTTCGAAGGGCGACAGGGGCGAGGCGGGAATGGGCGTGCTCATGGCGCCCATTTATAACCGCGACTTTACGCTGCCACCAGCGCGTCGGCGGATTTGTCCTGCCATCCCGCCAGGGGGACCACCACCCAGAAGATGGAGCCGCGACCCTCGATGGAACGGACGTGGACGGGGTGGCCCAGCAGGCGGGCGGTGCGGTCCACCACCGACAAGCCCAGACCCAAGCCCTTGGCCCGGTCCCGTTCGGGATTGCCGATCTGGTAGAAGTCTTCGAAGACGGCCTCGATCTGGTCGGGCGGGATGCCGATGCCGGTATCGGCCACCTCGATGCGCAGCAAGCCCTCGCCTTCCCGGCGACAGCCCACCAGGACACGGCCCATGGGGGTGTAGCGGATGGCGTTGGACAGCAGGTTGCGCAGCAGGCGGTCCAGCAGGGCGGCGTCGCTGCGGATCACTGCGTGGGTGGGGACAAACCGCAGGTCCAGGCCCTTTTCGCGAGCAACGGGAGCAATCTCGCGGACCAGGTCCGCGAGGAGCGGCCCCAGCGCCAGCTCGGCCGAATGCGGCTTTATGATGCCGGCTTCCAGGACCGACAAGTCCATGTAGTTGCGCAGCAATTCCTCGCCGGCGGCCAGCGCGGTGAGGGCGCCGTTCAACACCCGGCGGTCCAGGCCTTCGGTGAGGCGGGTTTCCAGGGTTTCCAGATACAGGCGCAGGGCCTGCATGGGCTGCCTCATGTCATGGCTGGCGGCGGCAAGGAAGCGGCTCTTGGCCGCGTTGGCCTGCTCCGCCTCGTCCACCGCCTGGCGCAGCCGCTCCTTGGACTCGCGCAATGCTCGGGTGGCGGCATCGCGCTCGGTCAGGCTCTGGCGGAAGCAGTCGATGGCACGGGCCATGGCGCCGATGGCATTGGTGTTGAGCAGATAGGGGATGGCGATGCCGGTGTCGCCGGCCGCCAGCGACAGCAGGCCGGAACGCAGCCGCAGCAGCGGGCGGTGGGTGCGCATCAGCACGGCCAGCCCCACGGCGATGGCGGTGATTGCGCCGCTGGCCAGCACTGCCAGTCCCAGCAAGGAGAATTCGGCCGAGCGGCGCGCCCGGTTGGCCTCGACGCGCAGGCGGGCTGCATGGTGGCGCCCGGCCTCCAGCGATTCCTCCAGCACCGCTTCCAAATGGCGGTAACGGTCTTCGCCCTCGCTGTTGTGCAGGAAGCTGGCATCGTACTGCCGGCCATCCACCACCAACTGGGCGGTGCGCAGGCGGGTATCGCGCCAGGCCGACATGGCGGTGACGATGCGGCCCACCAGTTCCTCGTCATCCCATTGGCCGTTGACTACTAGGTCCAGCGCTTCCGTCAGGCCCTTGTCGTCGAAGGTGGAACGACCCTGGACCGCCAGCGCAGCATTCACGTCATTGGCCAAAATGGCGTCGCGCAGGCCAGCCTGCAGTTTGTGCACGTGATGGTGGGCGCGCAGCAGCCCGTCGGCCAACTGGAACGGCTGCTCTCGCAAGGAATCGTTTGTCTTGGCGAAATGGTCGACCCGGCTTACCGCCAATCCGCCGGCGAAAGCGGAAAAGGTCAGGAACAGGCCCAGAGCCAGCCATTTGAGGGTACGCGTATTCACGGATCGGCCGCTTGTCATCGCGGGCATAGCCCAAAAATCCCGAACCGATCATAGGAAAGTCTGGTCGAGTCTTGGAATAGGGCCTAAGGCTGGATGTTGGTTATTTTCTTTATGTCCAAAGTAATGTCTTACTAATCAACCGCTCATTGTTGCGAGACCGACATCCACCGTTCCTGCACGTTTAACGTGTTCGGTGAAATATTTAATTCTCTTTGCTGCGTCTAGTGTAGGTTGTGCGAAATAATATCCTTGCGCGTAATCGATGTTTGCATCTTGCAGGATCTGCAGCATGACGGTGTCTTCGACGCACTCGCCCACGGTGACGATGCCCAGGTCGTGACACAGGCCGGTGATGGCCTTCAACACCGAGCGGCCGCGTGGGTCGCGGGCGTCCTGGACGTATTCGGCGTCGATCTTGACGAAGTCCACCGGAAGGAAGCGCAGCAGGTCGAAGGCCGCGCCGCCCGCGCCGAAATCGTCCAGCGAGACGCGCACGCCCAGCTTGCGGACGCGGGTCAGCAGGCGCTTGGCTTCGTCAAGGTTGTAGATCTGGGTGGCGTCGGTGATTTCGATCACCAGGCGGCCGAGCACTTGGTGGTTTTCCTCCAGCACCTTGAACAGGGACTGGTAGAAGGCGGGGTTGCCCAGCGAGTGGCCCGACACGTTGACCGAGATGGTGGCCAGCGACGATACCTCGCCGGGGGTGCGCAACATCTTCAACGCTTTGGTGATGGCGATCACGTCGAATTCGCCGATCAGGCCCACCTCGGTGGCGAAAGGGATGATCTGCGACGGCACAAAGAATGCGCCGTTGTGGGTGATGCGGCTGAACGCCTCGTACTTCAGCACCGCACCGGTCCGCAGGTTGACGATGGGCTGGAACAGGAAGGCCAGTTTTTCACCGCCACGCACCATCTGGCGGAAATTGCGCACCCGCACCAGCGTGTCCTGCACCGCATATTTCGCGCTTTCCGCCAGCGACTTCAGGGCGAATTGGGTGCTGTCGCGGACGAAGCCATTGACGATGAAGGTCATCGCCTTGGCGATGTCGTCGTCGGACAGGGCGGTGTCGTCCATGTCCAGACTGGCCGAGCGCATCTTCACCGAGGCGCCCTGCTTGCCGGTGAAGCGGTCAGCCAGGGCGGCGACCCGCTTCTGCACCTGGGCGGCGGGTACCTTGTTGTCATGCACGACGCCAAAGGAATGGGGCGCCAGCGGCCCGGCCGAGGCGCCGCGCACCGAACATTCCTCCAGCGTGTCGATCAAGGTGTTGAGGAAGCTCTGGCTGGTGGTCGGCTCCATGGAGGTGAAGTCACTGGCCGACAGGTCGACCAGGGTCAGCGTGTAATCCTCGCCCAGCCGGTTGCCTTCGTTCAGGCGCGTCTGCACCATGTCGATGAACTTGGCCTTGTGATCGACATCGCCCATCTGCCGCACCGGCTCGGGCATCGCCACCGGCGGGATGCGCGACAGCACCAGGTGATAGGCCTTGGGGAACTGGGGCAGGCGGATGCCGGCCATGCGCAGCTTGGACACCGCGCCCGAGGCGCCGACCAGACTGATCACCATGTGGTCCAGGCGGCCGGTGGTCTTCAGCTTCAGCAGGCCGTCCTCGAACCGCTTGCGGTCCTTGGCGTGGACGAAATCGGCCAGCCTCTTGTCGGTAAGGTCGCCATCGGACAGGCCATAAACGGCCTCGCCCGCACCGGCCGAATAGGTGATGACGTCGTCGTCACCCACTTCCAACAGCAGGTCGGCACCGGCAAAGGCGAAGGCGATAAACCTATCGCGCTGGGCCTTCAGCTTCTCGATGACCCCCGAATCGCCCATATCCCCTCCCCGAGACTTCGGCAGTTCGACAAAGGTTAAATAAAAATTAAACTATGCGCAAATTGTTTCTGTATCGAAAGTATAACTTTTTGCCACGAACAAAGAGGTTGGGGAGCTCCGCTGCCCTTTTTTTGCTTGGCGTGGATAACGGCGATTCCGATCAACCGAAAGTCATGCGTTGTCCTTACCCCTTATGCGGAAATCTTGCCCTCCAACGATGGGGGTCATAGAGTGCGCATCTATTCGGCCGCAAGATGCCGAAGGATTGGGAGGAATGCCATAATGCGTTGCCTTGCGAAGTTGGGCGCGGCGAGTCTGGTCGTGGCGGGCGCCACCTTGCATTTCGGAGCGGCCCAGGCGGCCGACGCCATCAAGGTTGGTGCGTTCCTGTCGGTCACCGGTCCGGCCTCGTTCCTGGGCGAGCCGGAAAAGAAGACCCTGGAACGCTATGTCGAGCGCCTGAACAAGGACGGCGGCATCAATGGCCGCAAGATCGACTTGGTCGTCTATGACGACGCCGGCACCCCCGACAAGGCCGCCACCTTCGCCAAGCGCCTGATCCAGAACGACGGCGTGGACATCATCATCGGCGGCACCACCACCGGCACCTCCATGGCCGCCATCAAGGTGGTCGAGCCGTCGGGCGTGCCGTTCGTCTCGCTGGCCGGCGGCATCGACATCGTCGAGCCGGTGAAGAAGTGGGTGTTCAAGACCCCGCACACCGACCGCATGGCGGCCGAGAAGGTGTTCGCCGATATGAAGAAGAAGGGCGTCACCAAGGTCGCGCTGGTGTCCGAGGATGCCGGCTTCGGCAAATCGGGCCATGACCAGTCGCTGAAGGTGGCTGCCAATTACGGTATCGAGATCGTCGCCGACGAGGTCTATTCGCCCAAGGACCCCGACGTCACCGCCCAGCTGACCAAGGCCAAGAATGCCCCTGGCGTCCAGGCCATCTTCAATTTCGGCTTCGGCCAGGGCCCGGCGGTCGTGACCAAGAACTACAAGCAACTGGGCATCGCCGTGCCGCTGTGGCAGTCGCACGGCGTCGCCTCGAAGGAATTCATCCGCCTGGCCGGCGACGCCGCCGAGGGTGTCCGCCTGCCGGCCGCCGGGCTGGTGGTCGCGGAACAACTGGCGGCCACCGATCCGCAGAAGCCGGTGGTGACCGCCTTCAAGAAGGATTACGAGGCCACCTTCAAGTCCGAGGTGTCCACCTTCGCCGGCCACGCCTATGACGGCCTGCAGATGGCCGCCGCCGCCATCCAGCGCGCCGGCTCCGTCGACAAGGCCAAGGTGCGCGACGAATTGGAAAAGACTTCGGGCTACGTGGGCACCGCCGGCCTGGTTTCCATGTCCCCGACCGACCACATGGGCCTGTCGCCCCAGGCCTTCCACATGGTCGAGATTCGCAAGGGCGACTGGGTGCTGGCGGACTAAGGGCCTGCACTTGTTTCGTCATTCCCGCGAAAGCGGGAATCCATGGGGTTGCCAACAAGCCGCTGGCCGGCATGGACCCCCGCTTCCGCGGGGGTGACGCATCTTAGGGGGGATGATGTTCGCGGAATTCCTTCAGTACCTGTTCTCCGGGCTGACTTCGGGCGCCATCTACGCCCTGGCCGGGCTGGGGTTCGCCATCATCTACAATTCCAGCCACGTGATTAACTTCGCCCAGGGCGAGTTCATCATGATCGGCGGCATGGCGACGGCGACCATGGTGGCGGCGGGCGTGCCGCTGCCGCTGGCGGCGGCGCTGGCGGTGGTGGCGACCATGGCGGTGGGCGTGGCGCTGGAGAAATTCGCGGTGGAGCCGGCGCGCAACGCCGATGTCACCGCCATCATCATCATCACCATCGGCGCCTCCATCTTCCTGCGCGGCGCCGCCCAATTGCTGTGGAACAAGGAATTCCATGCCTTGGCGGCCTTCTCCGGCGACACGCCGCTGAGGGTGGGGGGCGCCACCCTGATGCCGCAGAGCCTGTGGGTGATGGGCGTCTCGGTGGCGCTGATCGCCATGCTGTGGTGGTTCTTCAACCGCACCCTGTTCGGCAAGGCCATGCTGGCCACCTCGTACAACCGGCTGGCGGCGCGGCTGATGGGCATACCGGTCAAGACCGTGCTGATGGTGGCCTTCGCCCTTTCGGCCCTGCTGGGCGCGGTGGGCGGCATCGTCATGACCCCCATCACCTTCACCAATTACGAAGCCGGCATCATGCTGGGGCTGAAGGGCTTCTCGGCCGCCGTCCTGGGCGGCCTGGGCTCGGGCGGTGGCGCCATCGTCGGCGGGCTGCTGGTGGGCGTGGCCGAGGCGCTGGCCTCGGGCTATCTGTCCTCGGCCTACAAGGACGCCATCGCCTTCGTCATCATTCTTTTCGTGCTGTTCTTCATGCCGAGCGGCCTGTTCGGCATGAAGGGCACCGATCGGGTCTGACCTTATTATGTGGAAATCCCCCCGTACCGGAGGCCTTGGGCTGCTGGCGATCCTGCTGGCGGCGGCGCCTTTGACCTTCCCCAACGCCTATTTCTACGACGTGGGCGTCAACGCGCTGTTCAACGCGGTGCTGTGCGTGGGCCTGAACCTGCTGATCGGCTATGGCGGCCAGATCAGCCTGGGCCATGCCGGCTTCTTCGCGCTCGGCGCCTACGGCACCGCCATCCTGACCGGCCGCTACGCCCTGCCGCCGGTGGCCGCTATGCTGGTCGCGGCCGGCGGCGTAGGGCTGCTCGCCTTCGTGGTCGGCCGGCCCATCCTGAAGCTCAAGGGCCACTACCTGGCCATGGCGACGCTGGGCATCGGCATCATCATTCATATCGTGCTGAAGACCGAATCCTGGCTGACCGGCGGCCCCGACGGCATCGGCGTCGATCCCTTCCATCTGGCCGGACTGGCCGTGGCGGGCGACCAGGCATGGTATTGGCTGGCCGCAGGCCTGCTGCTGCTGGCGGTGTGGCTGTCGCTCAATCTGGTGGATTCGCCGGTGGGCCGCGCGCTCCGTGCCGTGCACGGCTCCGAGGTGGGCGCCGAGGTGGTGGGCGTGGATACCGCCCGCTCCAAGGTGCTGGTGTTCGTGGTCTCGGCGGTGTTCGCCAGCCTGGTGGGCTCGCTGTTCGCCCACAAGAACGCCTTCATCACCCCCGACATCGGCAGCTTCTTCCGCTCCATCGAACTGGTCACCATGGTGGTGCTGGGCGGCATGGCCTCCACCTTCGGCGCGGTGATCGGCGCGGTGATCCTGACGCTGCTGCCCCAGTTCCTGGCCGCCTTCGAGGATTACGAGGCCATGGTGCTGGGCGCCATCATGATGGGCACCATGATCTTCATGCCCAAGGGCCTACTGCCCTCGCTGCGCCTGCTGCTGTCGAAGCGGAGGGCGGCATGACCTTGCTCTCGGTCGAGGCATTGTCCAAGGAGTTCGGCGGCGTCCATGCCGTCGAGGACCTGTCCTTCGCCATCCATCCCGGCACCATCCATTCCATCATCGGGCCCAACGGCGCCGGCAAGACCACGCTGTTCAACCTGATCACCGGCATCTATACGCCCACGTCGGGTCGCATCCGGCTGGACGACAAGGATATCGCCGGCCGCCGCCCGTGCGAGCTGGCGGCCCTGGGCATGAGCCGCACCTTCCAGAACCTGCAGGTGTTCTTCAACATGACGGCCGTCGAGAACGTCATGGTCGGCCACCACCTGCACCTGGATCGCGGCCTGTTGGCTTCGCTGCTGCGGCTGCCGGCGATGGTCAAGCGCGACCGGGCCTGCCGCGCCCATGCGGTTGAGCTGCTGGAGTTCGTGGGCCTGTCCCGCTACGTCAATGCCGACGCCGCCTCCATGCCCTACGGCGCTCTCAAGCGCCTGGAGATCGCCCGCGCGCTGGCGGCCAAGCCGCGCCTGCTGCTGCTGGACGAGCCGGCTGCCGGCCTCAACGCCACCGAAAGCCGCGAGATCGACGAGGTCATCAAGAAGGTGGCGGCGTCGGGCGTGACCGTGGTGCTGGTGGAGCACGACATGAAGATGGTCATGGGCATTTCCGACCATATCCTGGTGCTGAACTACGGCCGCAAGCTGGCCGAGGGCACCCCCGCCGAGGTGCGCGCCAACCCCGAGGTCGTCGCCGCCTATCTGGGAGGGCAGGGGTGATGCTGCTGGAAATCTCCGACCTCTCCAGCCATTACGGCCGCATCCTGGCGCTCAAGGGCATCGACCTCAAAGTGGCCGAGGGGGAATTGGTGGCGCTGGTGGGCGCCAACGGTGCCGGCAAGACCACCCTGCTGCGCTGCCTGTCCGGCGTGCAGCCGCCGACCGGCGGCTCCGTCCGCTTCGACGGCGCCGACATCACCAAGCTGGCGGCCGAGCGCCGGGTGGCGTTGGGCATCGCCCAGGTGCCGGAAGGGCGCCAAGTGTTCGGCCCGTTGTCGGTGGAAGACAATCTGCGCCTTGGCGCCTACCGCCGCCGGGGCAAGGACGTGGATGCCGATCTGGACCGCATGTATGCCCTGTTCCCCATCCTGAAGGAGAAGCGGGCTCTGGCTGCCGGCACGTTGTCGGGCGGCCAGCAGCAGATGCTGGCCATGGCCCGTGCGCTGATGAGCCATCCGCGTCTGCTGCTGCTGGACGAGCCGTCCATGGGCCTGGCGCCGCTGCTGGTGGCCGAGATTTTTCAGGCGGTGCAGGAACTCAAGCGCCAAGGCACCACCATCTTCCTGGTGGAGCAGAACGCCACCGCCGCCTTAGGCATCGCCGACCGCGCCTATGTGCTGGAAACCGGTGCCGTGGTGATGGAGGGTGAGGGGGCCGCCCTGCTCGCCGACGAGCGGGTGAAATCGGCTTATCTGGGGCTATAGGCCCCTGGCGTTCCCTTCGCCGAAATCCCACCTCCTCGCCCAAGGAGGTGTTGACCAGGATCGGGGGCCCTGCGTGCATCCCTGGTTGATGGCCGCCTACGCCATAGTGGGCGGAGGTTCCCCTTTTCCGCATCTGTCGCTTTGCCTGATGGGCAAGATGGCTTGATACGTCCATGGGCAGGGGCCACGTGACGCCTCGCAAGTTCCTCTTGCGTGGCCGGGACGGCGCGTGCGCCTGCGGGCACGGAGGCTTGCCGAAGCCTCGGGGGCTTGGGAGCCGCGAGGCGGGTTTCCACTCACTGGACGTGCAGGAGAATGGCATGGCGGTCGGTATCGTAAAGTGGTTCAATGCAACCAAGGGGTATGGCTTCATCCAGCCTGAAGGCGGCGGCAACGACGTGTTCGTCCATGTGACCGCGGTGCAGCGCGCCGGACTGGACAAGCTGGATGAAGGCCAGCGGGTCCGTTACGAGCTTGTCCGCGATCGCGGGCGGGTGGCGGCGGGAAACCTGACCCAGGCCGATTGACGCCGGGTGCAACGTACGCGGCGCAGGATGTGACGGCCCCTGTTCCCAGGGGCCGTCGTTTTTTAGGGGGCGAGGATGAGGACTTGTGTGGCCATCCGCCACGTGGCGTACGAGGATCTGGACCTGCTCGAGGGCGTGCTGGCGGCCAAGGGCTTTTCGGTTCGTTATCTGGACGCCCCCATCGAGGACGTGGCTGCGTTGGATCCGCTGGAGCCCGACCTCCTGGTGGTGCTGGGCGGCCCGCTTGGCGCCTATGACGAAGCGCTGTTCCCTTTCCTGATCCCCGAACTCAAGGCGGTGGAGCGCCGGTTGGCGGCCGACCGGCCGCTGCTCGGCCTGTGCCTGGGCGCCCAGATCATGGCCCGCGCCCTGGGGGCCCGCGTCTATCCCAATCCCGCCGGCAAGGAACTGGGCTGGTCGGCCCTGTCGCTGACGCCGGAAGGGCAAAATTCAGTGCTGGCCGGGCTGGACGGCGCCGCCGTGCTGCACTGGCACGGCGATACCTTCGACCTGCCCCATGGGGCGGAGCGGTTGGCTTCGACCCCCGTCACCCCCAACCAGGCGTTCTCGTGGGGCCAGCGCGCCCTGGGCTTGCAATTCCACGCCGAGGTTTCCGGCCGGGGGCTGGAGCGCTGGTTCGTCGGCAACATTGGCGAAATCTCAAGCACTCCGGGGATAAGCTTGGCTGAACTTCGGGCCGACACCGCCCGCCACGCCCCCATCATCGAAAAGCGTGGGGCCGGGGTGCTGGGGCAGTGGTTGGACATGGTGTGCGCATGACTGGTCAGGCCCGAGGAACGGTGTATATTAAGAATGCTCGACCAGGGGTAATCCCGCCAGCCGGAAGAAAGCGGACGTGGATCAGAAACTGAAAGAGGAAGACGTCGCCCGCCTGCTCGCCAATCCGTCGGCGGACACCCGGGCAGAGCTTGCGACCAAGATCGCGGGCCAGCATCCCATGCTGAGCTCGGCCCAGCGCAAGCTGGCCGAGGATATTTTCCGCCTGATGGTGAAGGACGCCGAGGTGCGCGTCCGCGAGGCCCTGGCGCGCCAGCTCAAGGAAAACCCGCTGGTTCCCCACGACGTGGCGATGACGCTGGCGCGCGACGTGGACGCCGTGGCGCTGCCCATCCTGCAATTCTCGGATGTCCTCACCGACGAGGACCTGATCGAGATCGTCAAAAGCCAGTCGCCCGACAAGCAGGTGGCGGTCGCCAGCCGCGCCCACGTCTCGGCCGGTGTGGCCGAGGCGCTGGTGGACACCCACAACGAGAGCGTGGTGGCCACCCTGGTGTCCAACGAAGGGGCGGAACTGGGCGAATCGACGCTGCAGAAGGTGGTGGACGAATTCGGCAACTCGGAGAAGGTGGGCAAGCCGCTAGTGGAGCGCGCCAACCTGCCGGTCACCGTGGCCGAGCGTCTGATGGCCACGGTGTCCGAGAACCTGCGCGCCGCGCTGGCCGCGCGCCCCGATTTGTCGCCGGAAACCGTCGCCAACCTGCTGATCCAGGCGCGCGAGATGGCTGTGTTGGGTCTGGCCGATTCCGATACCGACGTGGCCAAGCTGGTGGATCACCTCTATCGCAACGGTCGCCTGACTCCGTCCATCATTCTGCGCGCGGTGTGCATGGGCGACATAACCTTCTTCGAGGCGGCGTTGGCCAAGCTTGCCCGCATCAAGCTGGAAAATGCCCGCACGCTGATCCACGACGCCGGCAAGCGCGGCTTCGAGGCGCTGTTCGACAAGGCTGGCCTGCCCAAGGCGTTCTTCCGCGCCATGCGCGCCGCCATCGACGTTTCCTACGAGATGGAATATGACGGCGGGCCCAATGACCGCGAACGCTTCTCGCGCCGCATGATCGAGCGTATCCTTACCCAGTATGGCGATCTGGGCGTGGAATTCGAGAACGACGATCTGGAATACCTGCTGGCCAAGATGAACCAGCTTCCAGCCACCATGTTGAACGAATAGCCGGGCGACCGGATCAAGGGGATAAGTCGGGGATGTCGACCAAGCCGGCCGCCAAAGTGGTGGACAAGGATGCGCAACACCGTAAGGAAATCATCCGTACTATCAAGGGGCCCGTGGTCGAGCGGGTGCTTGAGCTGATTCCTGCGCTGAAAAGCTATGACGATCCCTACGGCATGGTGCTGGCGACGCCGGACCTGCTTTTCGCCTGCCTGCAACTGGTCAAGACCCGCCGCGACAAGTTCCAGGACCTGCTGTTGGACGACGAGGGCCTGCCGGTCCTGGACGACGAGACCCAGCTTCGTTGCGCCCGCTCGCTGAACCAGGTTGTCGGCATGGTCGTGCGGTCCGGCGCCAAGGCCTATGCCGAGCGCCGCTGGGGCACCGCCAGCACGCCGCCCGCCAAGGTCCAGCACAACGCCCAGACCAAGTCGCTGCTGGACAAGCTGAGCGAGCTGGTGCGCGGCAAGTGGAGCGAGCTGGAGGTGCCCAAGGCAGTGGCCACCCAGGGCGACAAGTTTTATGCGGCGATTAAGGACAACCTGGATTACGACTGGCAGGTGCCGCTGATCCCGTACTTCGCCGAGATTCCCGTCAAGCTGATCCTCGAGTTGGGCAAGGGCGTCACCACGCTGCGCACGCCGGAAGGCATCGCGTCGCTGGCTGATATCGGCCGCCACTCCATGGAGCAGGCGCGCAGGATCATGTCCGACGAGATGATGCGCGAGATGCTGGATACCCAGCCGCTGGCCGCCAAGGGTGTCGCCTTCCTGGGCAAGGAGCGCTACGAGTTCCTGCACGGTGCCGTCTACGAAAAGATGGGCGAGAATTTCTGGCAGATGTGCGTCGATTGCGATCGCCTGGAAGCCATGGAGGTCCAGAACGCCAAGGACCTGGAGAACATGGCGGAGTGGTTGCACCTGATCTCCGGCGAGACCATCTCCCAGCTGGTGCACTACCTCCAGTTCAATCAGATTCCGATCTTCCTGGCCGTCGCCCTGGAAAGGCTGGGCAACGAGACTTTCGCCAAGGTGTTCGGCCCGGCCGGCAACAAGAAGCTGATCAAGATCTTCTGCGAAAAGACCCAGCGTACCCCGCTGGATCCCGCCGATCCCAACGAAGACCTGAAGCGCCGTCTGCCCGACGTGTTCGGTGCTTACCTGCGCTCGCCGGTGGATTTCGAAAAGGGCCTGTGAAGCCCGTATTCGTCATGCCCGGACTTGTTCCGGGCATCCACGTCGTGCCCCAAGACCCGTTGCTTCCTTCGCGGTGCCACGTGGATGGCCGGGTCAAGCCCGGCCATGACGTGTGCATGCTTTAGTGCTCAGGGTTGTGCCACCGGCGCCCACAGTACCTGATCCAGCCGGTCGGCCGCCGTCAGCAGCATGACCAGGCGGTCCAGTCCCAGGGCGATGCCGGCGGAGGCGGGCATGCCGGCCTCCAGGGCCGCCAGGAAGTCCTCGTCGAGGGGATAGCGCTCGCCGTAGAGCGCCTCCTTTAAATCCATGTCGGCCTGGAAGCGGCGGCGCTGTTCGGCCGGGTCGGTCAACTCGCCGAAGGCGTTGCACAGCTCGACGCCGCAGCCATAGGCCTCGAACCGCTCGGCCACGCGTGGGTCGGCGGGCGAGGGGCGGGCCAGCGCCGCCATGGAGACCGGGTAGGAATGCAGGATGACCGGCACGCCGAACCCCAAATGGGGCTCGATGCGGTCCAGCATGATCTTGAAGAAGATGTCGTCCCAGCGGTCCGACTCGGATACCGAGATGCCCAGCCGCCGCGCCTCGGCGGCAATCAGAGCGCGGTCGGGGTTCCACGGGTCCGGCGCGGTGGCCAGCACGTCCACGTCGCAGTAATCGAAGAAGGCGTCCGCCACCGACAGGCGCCGCCAGGGCAGGAACGGGTCGCAGATGCGGCCCTGGTGCGCCATATGGGTGGCTCCGGCGGCACGGGCGCAGGCGCGCACCAGTTCCTCGGTGTCGTCCATCAACTGCTCGACGGTTCCGCCGGCACGGTACCATTCCAGCATGGTAAATTCGGGGTGGTGGGTGTCGGAACGCTCGCCGTTGCGGAAAACGCGGGCGATCTGGTACAGCCGCTCCACCCCGGCCACCAGCAGCTTCTTCATGGTGAATTCTGGGCTGGTATGGAGGTATAATACCTGAGGTAGATTTCCCCATGCGTCTTCAAACGCTGTGGCGAAGGCCTTCAGGTGCGGTTCCAGGCCGGGGCTGATTTGCAGGCAGGGGGTTTCCACCTCGGCGAAGTCGCGCGCGGCGAAGAAGGCGCGCACTGCCGCCAGGACCTGTTGCCGCTTCATCAGCTTGTCCCGCCGGCTTGCGAACATCTCGGGACGCCACCACTCTTTGCCTGCGTTCATAAATCCTCTATCCAATGCAGATGTCTTCCGAACCCAGTCCCATCCGCCGCCGTTCCTTGCGCACTTCCGCCGATCTGGTGGCCGCCGGGCTGGCGGCGCCCGAGCACAAGGCCGGGCTCGACCGCGTCGCCGAGCGCACTGCCGTCGCCATCACGCCCGCCATCCTGGACCTGATCGATCCAGCCGATGCCGCCGACCCGGTGGCGCGCCAGTTCGTGCCCAGCGTGGCCGAGCTGGAGACCGCGCCCGAGGAACGGGCCGACCCCATCGGCGACGAAGCCTACAGCCCGGTGAAGGGGGTCGTCCACCGCTACCCTGACCGCGTGTTGCTGAAACCCATCATGGTCTGCCCGGTCTATTGCCGTTTCTGCTTCCGCCGCGAGGCGGTGGGCGATGCCGACGGCAGCCTTTCGGCGGCCGAGATGGACGAGGCGCTGGCCTATGTCTCGGGCCGCCCCGAGGTGCGCGAGATCATCGTCACCGGCGGCGACCCGCTGATGCTGCCGCCGTCGCGCCTGGCCGATCTGGTGACGCGGGTCGCCCGCCTGCGCCATGTGGAAGTGCTGCGCTTCCACACCCGCATCCCGGTCGCCGAGCCCGAGCGCATCACCCCGGTGCTGGCCGGTGCCCTGAAGCCGCCCGCGGAATCCGAATTGGCGGTGTGGGTGTCGGTGCACGTCAACCATTCCAAGGAACTCTCGCCCGCCGCCCGCCAGGGCCTGCGCCGCCTCGCCGAGGCCGGCCTGCCGCTGGTGTCGCAGACGGTACTGCTCAAGGGCGTCAACGATGATGCCGCGGTGCTGGAGGAGCTGTTCCGCGCTTTGGTGCGCAACCGGGTGCGGCCCTACTATCTGCATCACCCCGATTTAGCGCGTGGTACCGCCCATTTCCGCCTCTCCATTGCCGAGGGGCAGGCGATCATGCGCAGCCTGCGAGGCCGGCTGACCGGCATCGCCCAGCCCACCTACGTCCTCGATATCCCCGGCGGCGCAGGCAAGGTGCCGCTGATGCCCGAGTTCTGGGACGAAGAGCGGGGCGAAGTGACCGATTGGCGTGGGCGGAGGCACAAATATCCGCCGGGGTAACCGTCTTTAAAGGGGGAGTTTCCAATGCTGCCCAAGAAAAAGCGTGCCCTTACCCTTGCCGGCGGCGGTCCCGCCGTTGGAATCAGCGTCGGTTTCCTGAAGGCGCTTCAAGACCATCCCGAAATAGAATTCGACGTCTGGAGCCTGAGCTGCGTCGGCGCCTGGCTGGCCTGCATCTATCACGTCAGCCCGGACCGCGCGCGGAAGCTGGACTTCGTCATGGACACCATGCGGGGCTTCTTCCGTCCCGACGAGGTGTACGACAAGTTTCCGTGCCCCACCGTTTTCCTGCCGGATTTCCCCGAATATCTGGAAGCCTCGCTCAAGTTCATGGTCGATCCCACGTCCTATGAGAACCTGGTCGTTCCTGGCGAGATTCTATCCGGCTACCGTCAGTTGCTGGATTTCTATCTGACTCCCAGCAAGTGGAACCGGGGCGATCTCGCCCATTTGGTTCTGAACGGCTTGCTCGCGCCCAATCCGGCGTCGCGCTTCCTGATGAGCATGGCCTACAAGAGTCCGCTGCCCGGCATGAACAAGCTGTGGTTCGGCCCCGATTACAGCCTGCTCAAGGGGTTCGACATGGACCTGTTGCAGTTGGACGACGTCCCGTTGCTGTACCACAACGCCTACAATGTGGACGCCCAGGAACTGGAGCTGTTTTCCAACAAGAACCCCAGGTATCAAAAGATCACCACCCAGACCCTGTGCGCCTGCTCGGGGCTGCCCTACATCCTCTCGCCGGTCGAGATCAACGGCACCACCTACGTGGAGGGCGCCACCATCGACACCGTGGGGGTGTGGGACCTGCTGCGCAACCACCCAGACCTGGACGAGGTGTGGATCAGCCGCATCCTCGACCGGCGGCAGGTGCGGCCGCACCGCAATTTGCTGGAGGCGCTGAACAATCTGGTGATGTTGTTCGCCTCCACCACGTCTTCGGACGGCGTCGAGCTGTTCAAGTACCACCTTAAAGAGGAGAACCGCCGACGGCGGGAACGGGCCAACCTGACCGGGACGCGGCCAAGGTTGATCAGGCTGGTGGAGATGCCGGTGGACAGCGAAACCTGCTATGAATGGACGCACTCCAACCTGGATGCCAGCATCCGCAATTCATACGAGTCGTCCAAGCGCGTCCTTGATTCCTATCTGGCCGGGCTGCGGGCGGAAGCCGCCGAACATACGATTTGTCCGCTCCGTCGCTTCGACGAGCTGGAAGTCGCCTGAGGGTGGCTGGGGCCGCGCGGATGCGCCGTGGCGGCCCCATTCAGCCCGCTTGTTGCCATATGTCGGCCAACCTGCTAGGTTCCGCGCCAATTTCCCGTCAGCCCGTCGAGATTTAATCCCATGAAGATCAACGCCAACCTGATTCGTCCCGGCAACATCATTGAGCACAACGGCCGGCAGTGGGCCGTTCTCAAGATCCAGATCGTGCAGCCTGGCAAGGGTGGTGCCTTCATCACCGTGGAAATGCGCGACATCCGCACCGGCACCAAGACGAACGAGCGCTGGCGCACCGCCGACACCGTCGAGAAGTGCAACGTGGAAGAGAAGGAGTGCACCTTCCTCTTCGCCGATGGCGATGCGCTGACCTTCATGGACCAGGAGAGCTTCGAGCAGTTCAATCTGGCCAAGGACCTGTTGGGCGAATCCGCCGCCTTCCTGCAGGACGGCATGGTTGTCGCGGTGGACTTCATCGAGGGCTCGCCGGTGTCGGTGTCGCTGCCGGAAAAGGTGACCATGCTGATCGTCGAGGCCGACCCGGTGGTCAAGGGCCAGACCGCTTCGTCCTCGTACAAGCCGGCCAAGCTGGAGAACGGCCTGAAGATCCTGGTGCCGCCGTTCATCGCCGAGGGCGAGAAGATCATCGTCAACACCGGCGACTGCACCTACGTCGAGCGCGCCAAGTAAGCCGGTTTATGGTGAAATGGCCGCTCCCGGGGCATTCGGCTCGGGGAGCGGCCTCGTCTTTTTGAGTTGGCCATTGAGGCCGCGGCCAAGCGCGCGGAGGCGCGCGCCCGGCTAGGGCAAATAGACGAGCCACGTCAGTGGCTCGTCGGTATTAAGGAGTTTCCGCCGTGATCGTCCGTTCCGCCATCCTCAACGTGATGATGGGTGCCGCCCGCAAGGCGGGCCGTGGCCTGGTGCGCGACTTCGGCGAGGTCGAGAAGCTTCAGGTGTCCATGAAGGGCACCTCGGACTTCGTCACCTCGGCTGACCTGCAGGCGGAAAAGATCCTCCGCCAGGAACTCAAGAAGGCCCGCCCTGGCTTCGGTTTCCTGCTGGAAGAAGGCGGCGAGGTGGCTGGCGATGATAAGAGCCATCGCTGGATCATCGATCCCATCGACGGCACCACCAACTTCATCCACGGCATCCCGCACTTCGCCATTTCCATCGGCCTGGAGCGGGACGGCGAGTTGGTTGCCGGCGTGGTCTACGAGCCCATCTCGGATTCCATGTTCCATGGCGAGAAGGGCGGTGGCGCCTATCTCAACGACTGGCGTCTGCGTGTGTCCGCCCGGCGCAAGCTGGAGGACGCCGTGCTGACCACCGGCATTCCCCACCGCGGCCGTTCCGGCCAGGAGCCGTTCCTGAAGGAACTGGTGGCGGTGATGGAGAATACCGCCGGCGTGCGCCGCTTCGGCTCGGCCGCCCTGGATCTGGCCTACGTGGCTGCCGGCCGCTGCGACGGCTATTGGGAACATGGGCTGAAGCCGTGGGATATCGCGGCGGGCATCGTCCTGGTGCGCGAGGCTGGCGGCTATGTCACCGATTTCGACGGCAAGGGCGATATGCTGGCCAACGGCGACGTGGTGGCCGCCAATGACCATCTCCAGGCTAAGCTGGTATCTCTGTTGAAGAAGGCGCGCGGTTGAACAAGTAACAGGGCGGGTGCCATATCTTGGGCCCCGCCTGTGACATTGTGGCAACCGTTGTGTCGTTTTCGGCACTGGATTGTTGTAGCGTGACTCGGCATCGGTTAGTCTTGCCGCCAAAGTGAATTTGGCGGGGGAAT
>Ga0306923_10000369_pt1 | contig 34493 bp, 34 predicted proteins | sample sta12Can44000108_FD_203841 | JGI IMG/M metagenome (GOLD analysis project Ga0306923, IMG submission 203841) | Lab enrichment of tropical soil microbial communities from Luquillo Experimental Forest, Puerto Rico - statanox.12C.anox.44.000.108 (v2)... | ecosystem: Environmental > Terrestrial >... | reverse complement strand
GCTGTGACCGACGACCGCGGGCCGGTGGTGTTCCCGGTCAATTACGTCTTCGACCGGCACACCGTCGTGTTCCGCACCGAGCCGGGTACCAAGCTGCAGGCAGCCGGCGGGGGCGGCCGGGTCTGTTTCGAGACGGACGGGACCGACCAGGCCGCGCGCACCGGCTGGAGCGTGATCGTGCGCGGCGAGATCACCGAGGTAACGGACCCGGCCGAGCTCGCCCGGCTGCGCGAGCTGCCGCTGCGGCCGTGGGCGCCCGGCGCCAGGGATCACTACGCCAGGATCCTGCCCGCCGTGCTGACCGGCCGCCGGATCATGGCGGGGTAGACCCCGATGGGAACCGAGATCCTCAAGGAGGAGTTCGGCGAGCGCGACTACGCCCGGTTTCGTGAGCGGCTCGAGCAGTGCCTCTCTGAACTGGGACGGCTGCTCGCCCGGCCCGGCTTCGGCGCCGGTCCGGTCACGATCGGCGCCGAGCTCGAAGCGTGCCTGGTCGACGACATGGCCCGGCCGCTGCCGCGGAACCAGGCCGTTCGCGGCCTGGCCGCCGACCCCAGGATCGCCCTCGAGCTCAATCAATTCAACCTGGAGCTGAACGCCTCGCCGGTACCGCTGGCCGGACGCCCGTTCACCGCGCTGGCCGGCGAGCTCGGCCAGCTCCTGGCCCGGGCCGGCGACGCGGCCCGGGCGCATCATGGCCGGATCGCGCTGATCGGCATCCTGCCCACCCTCGGCCTCGCCCACGTTGACCTGGGCATGGTGACCGATGCGGCCCGCTACCGGGCGCTGGACCGCGGCCTGCGGCGGCTGCACCACGGCCCTTTCCTCGTCCGGATCACCGGCGAAGATTCGCTGGAGCTGGCCACCGAACACGTCACGCTCGAGGGGGCGAATACCTCGTTCCAGCTGCACCTGCGGGTCGCCCCGGGGGACTTCACGCGGGTCTACAACGCGGCCCAGCTGGCGACCGGCCCGGCGCTGGCCGTGGCCGGCAACTCGCCTACCTTCCTCGGCCGTCGGCTCTGGGCGGAGACCAGGATCGCGCTGTTCAAGCAGTCGGTCGAGGACCGCGACCACAGCGGTCTGCGGCGCGGCCCGTCCCGCGCGGCGTTCGGCACTGGCTGGCTCCGCGGCGGCGCGCTTGAGTTGTTTACCGAGGGCGTCCGGCGGCACGAGCCGCTGCTCCCCTGGGTCAGCGACGCACCGCCCGGCCGCCGCAACCCCGGCGCGCCTGCCTTGGACGAGCTCCGCCTGCACCAGGGCACGGTCTGGCGCTGGAACCGCCCCGTCTACGACCCGGCCGCCGGGGGGCACCTGCGGATCGAGATGCGCGCCCTGCCCGCCGGGCCGACCGTCACCGACATGCTGGCCAACGCGGCCTTCCTGATCGGGCTCACGCTGTGGCTGGCCGCCCAGGACGAGCGGTGGACCTACGCGCTCCCGTTCGAACGCGCCGATCACGGCTTCTACCGCGCGGCCCAGCACGGCCTGGCCGCGGAGCTGAGCTGGCCGGCCTGGACTTCGGACCGGGTCCGGACGGTGCCCGCCGCCGACCTGGTGCGCGAACTGCTTCCGGCGGCCCGGCAGGGGCTGCTGGGCGCCGGCGTGGCCGCGGCGGAGGCCGACCGGCTGCTCGGCGTGATCGGCGCGCGGGTGGCCAGCGGGCAGACCGGGGCGGCCTGGCAGCGCGCCGCGCTGGCGGCGGCCAAGCGCGGCCACGGCCGCAACGAGGCCCTCAGGATCATGCTCGACCGGTACCTGTCCCGCGCGGCCACCGGCCAGCCCGTCCACACCTGGTCCTAGCGGGGCACCCGCCACTCCAGCCTGGTGCCCGGCATGGGCGCGCCCGGATCGGCGGGCTCGAGCCGCAGTTCGCCGCCGAGCTTCTCGGCCCGGCTGGCCAGGTTGCGGAGACCGCTGCGCCTGCCCCCGTCCGGGATGCCGGTCCCGTCGTCGGTGACCTGGACGGTCAGCGCCCCGTCGGAGCCGGTGTCCACGGTCACGTCCACCTGGCTGGCGTTCGCGTGCCTGGCCGCGTTGGACAGCGCCTCGCGCAGCGCGGCGAGCGCCTGGTCGGCCACCTCCGGGCTGATGTCGCCGCCGAGGCCGGCGCCCAGCCGCAGCGACGGCGCGAAGCCGAGCATGTCCGTCATCTCCTCGACCAGGGCGAGGATCTCCCCGCGCAGGTCCGGCCCGGCCGCCGTGTCCCTGGACTGCAGCTGGAAGATGGTGGTCCGGATCTCCTTGATGGTCTCGTCCATCGCGTCGACCGCGTTGGTGATCCGGTTGGCCACCTCCGGCCTGGTGACCATCGACATGGTCGCCTGTAGCGACATGCCGGTGGCGTAGAGCCGCTGGATGACCAGGTCGTGCAGGTCCTGGGCGATCCGGTCCCTGTCCTCGTACAGCGACAGCCGTTCGGCCTCGGCCCGGCTCGCGGCGAGCTCGAGCGCGACGCCGGCCTGGGCGGCGAAGGAGGCGACGACATCCGCCTGGGCCTGGGGGAACGGCAGCGCACCGTGGCGGCGCCCGACGGTGAGCACGCCGCGCACGTTGCCCGGCGCGCCGAGCGGGAACACCACCGCGGGCCCGATCTGGCTCATCGCGGCGCGGGCGGCCCGGGCGGCCCGCTCGTCGGTGGCGAAATCCTCCGACGTCACCGGCTCGCCCGTGGCGAGCACCTGGCCGGACAGGGACTGCCCGGTCGGCAGCACCAGGCCGCGGACCGCGTCGGCGCCGTCGCCGTCGGCGTGGGTGACGGTCAGTCCCCGGCCGTCCTCGCCGGGTAGCACGAGCACGGCGAGGTCGGCGCCGGAGAGTTCGAGTGCCTGCCGGGTGATGCCGGCCAGCACCTCGCCCGGTTCGGAGCCGGACAGGAGCCGGGTGGTGACCTCGGCGCTGGCCTGGATCCAGCGCTGCTGGCGGCGGGCCGCGTCGTACAGCCGGGCGTTCTCCACCGCCACGCCGGCCGCCGCGCCCAGCGCGACCAGCAGCGCCTCGTCATACTCGGTGAACTCGCCGCCGCCCCGCTTGTCGGTCAGGTACAGGTTGCCGAATACCTCGTCCCGGACCCGCACCGGGACGCCGAGGAAGCTGCGCATCGGCGGGTGCCCGTCCGGGAAGCCCGACGACGCCGGGTGGCTGGCGATGTCGGCCAGCCGCAGCGGCCGGGGGTCGTCGATCAGCAGGCCGAGCAGGCCGCGGCCCTCGGGCCAGTGATGGATCCGCGCGATCTCGTCCTGGTTCAGGCCGACCGGGATGAACTCGGCCAGCCGCAGCTTCCCGCCGTCGTCGTCGCCGATGACGCCGAGCGCGCCGTAGGTCGCGTCCACCAGGCCGACCGCGGCCTCGACGATCCGCCGGAGGGTGGACTCCAGGTCCAGCCCGGAGCCGATGGCGACGACCGCCTCGAGCAGCCCGCGCATCCGGTCCCTGGTCGCCATCACCGCCTGCACCCGGCTCTGCAACTCGGCCAGCAGTTCGTCAAGCTGCAGATGCGGTAGCAACTCCGGCCGGCTCACAGGGTTCCCTCCCGATGACGATGCATCGTAAGGATAACGGCCGCCCGTCGCACGGGCGCCGGCCAGGGTCCGAAGTACGGGACCTCGGTCACCTGGCGAAGTGAGCTACGCCTCTTCCCGGCCGCGTCGGAGTGGGCGAAGCTGAAGTAATGAACGCGTACGTCAGGGACATCATGACCACCGGCGTGGTGACGGTCCGGCCGGACACCCCGTACCGGAAGGTGGCCGCCATGCTCCGTGAGCACCGGGTCAGCGGGTTTCCCGTCGCCGGCGACGACGGGAAGGTGGCCGGCGTGGTGACCGAGACGGACCTGCTGGCCCTGGTGGCCGGGCGGCGCCACCGCGGGCACCGGGCGGCCGGGCGGGCTACCGCAGGTGACCTGATGAGCCACCGCGCGGTGACGGTCGGCCCGGACGATCCGGTGAAGACCGCCGCCCGCCTGATGCACAAGCGCCGGCTCCAGCGGCTCCCTGTCGTCGACCGCGACGGGCGGCTGGCCGGCATCGTCAGCCGGTCCGACGTGCTGAGCGTCTTCCAACGCAACGACGAGGAGATCCGCCGCGAGGTCACCCGGGACGTGATCGCGGACGGGTTCTTCACCGACCCGGCCCGGTTCACGGTGACCGTGCACAACGGGATCGTCACGCTGGAGGGCGCGCCGGGCAGCGCCGCGCTCGGCGCCGCCATCGCCGGCCAGGTCGGGCACCTCGAAGGCGTGGTCGCCGTCCGCGACCGCTTCACCTATCCGGCCCCTTCGATCCGTTCGGCCCCCTCCGCCCCTTCGGACCCGGCACTTTAGTCCCGGACCTTTACGGCCGGAGCGCCCCTAGCGGCCGGCGCAGTCTCGCGGTCATGATGACAGTGGGCGAAACGACACGCCCGCATCGGGTCCGTCAAGGAGGACGCGCAATGGCAGCCAAGCCCATCGTGGCCGGTACGGATGGTTCTGAGGAATCCCTGCGGGCGGTCGGCTGGGCCGCCAGGGAGGCCGCGCTCCGCGGTGCCCCGCTGCGGATCGTGTCCGCCGCGGAGACGCCGCCCGGGATGACCACGCGCGCGGCCCCGGGTGAGTACGAGCGGGTGACCGACGTCCTGCTCGACGAGCGTGACCAGGCACTGGCCGCGGCGGCCGAGCGGGCCGCCAAGACGGCGCACGGCGTGCTGATCGACACCGACCAGCTGACCGGACCGGTCGACGAGGCCGTCACCGATACCGGCTCGGGCGCGCTGATGCTGGTGCTGGGCTCCCGGGGCAGGAGCGCGTTCACCGCCCTGCTGCTCGGCTCGGTCAGCCGGTACGTCGCCAGCCACGCGTCCTGCCCCGTCGTGGTCATCAGGGACGAGACCCCCACCCCGCACGGGCTGATCGGCGTCGGCGTCGCCGACGTGGACAGCTGCGGTGACGCGCTCACCTTCGCGTTCGAGGAGGCGAGCCTGCGCCAGGCCGGCCTGCTGGTCCTGCACGCCTGGCACATCCCGCAGACCGAAATCTCCCGGGCTGGCTCGGCGCCCACCGAATCCCGCGCCGAGGCCGGGGCGGAAGCGGCCGGGCATCTGACCGTCCTGCTCGACGACTGGCGGGCCAAGTACCCCGGCATGCAGGTCAGCCAGGAGGTCGTGCACGGTCATCCGGGCCGGGCGCTGGTCGGCCTGTCCGCCCGCGCCGACCTGGTGGTCATCGGCCGGCACGCCAGGCATTCCGGCCGGCCGGGTCGCGGCTCGGTCCGGCACGCCTTGCTGAACCACGCGCACGGCCCGGTGGTCACCGTTCCCTCGGCCTAGGCGGGCTCCCGCTCGATCGGGCAGGTCATGCAGCGCGGACCGCCGCGTCCGCGGCCTAGCTCGCTGCCCGCGATCGAGATCACCTCGATGCCGTGCTGGCGCAGCATGGTGTTGGTGGCGACGTTGCGCTCGTAACCGACGATCACGCCGGGCGCGACGGCCAGGTAGTTGTTGCCGTCGTCCCATTGCTCCCGCTCGGCGGCCCTGGCGTCCTCGTCGGTGGTCAGCACGGTCACCTTGTCCACGCCGAGCACCTCCGCCACCGTGCCCCACAGGCTCATGTTGAGCGTAACGGTCACGCCGCCATCGGAATCCGGCCTGACCGTCCACGACCGCAGGCGCGGATCGAGGTAGGGGTAGAGCACGAACGTGCCGCGGTCGACCATGGTCATTACGGTGTCCAGGTGCATCATGGCGCGGGAGAACGGCAGCTCGACCGCGATCACCGCGCTGACCTGCCCGCCACGGAACAGGGCCTGGGCCAGCAGCTCAACCGCCATCGGCGTGGTCCGCTCGCCCATCCCGATCATCACGGCCCCGTGGCCGAGCACGTGCACGTCGCCGCCTTCCACGGTGGCCTGCATGTGCTTGGCGTCCGTGTCGCCGTAATGCCAGGTGAAGTCGGCCTGCGCGAACGTCGGGTGATGGCGGTAGATGGCCCGGCTGTGCAGCGACTCGCGCTGCCGGGCGGGCTTGGCCATCGGGTTGACCGAAACCCCGTGGTAGATCCAGCAGGAGTTGTCCCGCTGGAACAGGTGGTTGGGCAGCGGCGGCAGCACGAAATCGTCCGCGTGCAGCACGTCCCAGGTCAGGCTGTGCGGCCGGGCCGGGTTCAGGTCCGCCTTGAGCACGCCGCCGATCAGGAACTCGGCCAGCGCCGCGCCGTCGAGATCGTCGAACAGCCGCCGCACGGGGCCGGCCAGGTTCGGGCCGAGCATCTCCGGCACGCAGAGCCGGTCCAGGACGAAGGCCCGGCCGTCCGGCACCTCCAGCGTCTCGGCCAGCAACTGCCCGAAGTAGTGCACCCGCACGCCGCGGTCGCGCAGCGCCTCGGCGAACGCGTCGTGTTCCTCCTTGGCCCGCCCGGCCCAGAGCACGTCGTCGAAGAGCAGCTCGCCGACGTTCCGCGGGGTCAGCCGGGATAGCTCGAGCCCGGGCCGGTGCACGATGACCTGCTTGAGCTGACCTACCTCTGACTGGACGCTGAAGTTCATCGATGGTCTCCTGTTTCCGTCGGCATGCCCGGCGGCGCGTGCGCCAGCATGGCCTGAGGGCCTGACCGGTATTTTCTCCCGGCGCCCGGAACGCCGAACAGCCCGCAGCCGCCGGCTCGCGTCTGGCGCGGTGGCCGAAAACCAGGATTGCCCGAAATCGGGGCCACGGCGTATCAGAAGACCGCCCTCCCGGAGCGCACAGGGGAAGCACCGTGCGGACCTGGATCGACCCCTCAGGCGCGGTCACCAATCCGCCGCCGGACCACCGCGTCATCGTCGGCTAAGTCTGCTTCGCCGTCGTGACGACGTGCCTGCTGTCGTGCCTTGTGCTGTTGGGACCTGGGCGCTGGCCCGCCGTGCTCTGGACCATCGGCGGCTGCGCGCCTGGGAGGCCGAGTGGCGGGCGAGCGGCCCGCTGTGGCGAGGTCACCGCAGCTGAGGCTGCCGTCACGCCAACCCGGACAGGCTGCGGGCGAGCGAGTAGGCGGCCACGGCGATGAGCAGGACAGTGAAGGCGGTGGTGAGCCGGGACGCGTCGGCCCGGGAGGCGACGCGGTTGCCGGCCAGCGCGGCGGCGGTGAACACGGCAAGCAGTGGCCAGTCGAGGCTGACCTGGCCGCCCAGCCGAGCGGCGAGTGCGGCGGCGCTGTTGATGGCGATGACCACGAGCGAGGTCCCGACGGCGGCGGGCATGTCGAAGCTGAGGGCGAGCACGAGCGCCGGGACGATGACGAACCCGCCTCCCACGCCGAAGAACCCGGTGAGCAGGCCGACTGCGATCAGGCTATCCGGCCGCGTCCGGGCCGCGCAAATACCCATAGGGGTATATACGGGTGACGAAGGTCCCTGGACAGGCACTGGCGTATACCCCTATGGGTACACGGGAGGTGCATCATGAGTGAATGCCGTCCGCGGGACTCGCGCTCCGGCCAGCGCAGGGCGATGCTGCCTGCCTGGCCAAGCGTGCTGGCGGTGATCGCCCACCCCGACGATGAGAGCTTCGGCCTGGGAGCTGTCATCGACCAGCTCACGGCGGCCGGCGCTGCCGTCCACATCATGTGCTACACCCACGGCGGAGCATCTACCCTGAACGCAACGCACGCCGATCTGCACCGCGCGCGCGAAACCGAACTGCGCCGGGCGGCCGCCGAACTTAGGGCAGCCGACGTCGCGCTGCTGGACTACCCCGACGGAGCACTGGCCGACACCCCGGCGGCCGAGCTAGCCGGCCACGTCGCCGATGCCGCCGACCGCGCCAATGCCGACGGCCTGCTCGTCTTCGACGTCACCGGAGTGACCGGGCACCCCGACCACCGAGCCGCCACCCGCGCCGCGGTGCTGGCCGGATACCAGGCCGGGCTGCCCGTACTGGCCTGGACGCTACCCGCAGCCGTGGCCGCCCGGCTCTCGGCCGATACCGGGCAGCACTTCGTCGGCCAGCCGCTGGACCGGATCGACTTGTGCGTCCGCGTCAGCAGGGACCGGCAGCGGCGGGCCGCGCTGCTCCATGCCAGCCAGGTCTCGCCCGGATCCGTGCTGTGGCGGCGGCTCCGGCTGCTAGGCGACCGCGAGTACATGCGCTGGCTCGTGCCGCCAGCGGCGGTGATCACGTCATCGTCCACACGGTGAACACCGGATCAGGCGAGGGAGAGGAAGAGCTTTTCCAGCTGGGCGCGGTCGGCCTCGGCGGTGCCATCGGTGTTGGCGGCGCACTGCTGCAGGCCGGTGGCGATGATCTTGAAGCCGGCCCGGTCCAGGGCGCGGGCCGCCGCGGCGAGCTGGGTCACCACGTCGGTGCAGTCGCGGCCTTCCTCGATCATCCGGATGACCCCGCCGATCTGTCCCTGGGCCCGGCGCAGCCGCTTGACCACGCTCGCCATCGTCTCGCCGTCGACTGCCATGCCAGCTCCTCGGTCCGGACGCCGCCCGGAGGCAGCCAGGCCCGCACGCCTATACCCTCGGGGGTATTCTATCACCGGCCCGAAGTGACATGGGCCAGCAGGTCACGGGCGAGCGTCGGCCGGGCCCGCACTTGGCACGCGATAGCACATACCCCAGGGGGTATTTGCATTAGCGTCGCCACAGGGTCTACAGTCGAGGAAATTCAGATACCCCCACAGGTATGTTGAACTGGCTGAACGGCGGAAGGAGAGCGCCGCATGAGTGCTACAGCAGGGTCCGGCGTCGAGGTCGTGGCCATCGATACGCCCGCGCTAGGTGACCGGAGTTACCTCGCCCACGGCGGGGACGTCGCGCTGGTTATCAACACCAATTCCGGAAGTAGCGGAGACCACCATGTGCAGTCCTGCCGTCTGCAATAAGTGCAAGAAGATCACCTGGGCCGGCTGCGGCGCCCACGCCGATCAGGTCCTGGCCAACGTCCCGAAGGAGAAACGGTGCACATGCTGACTGCCCGGCTCACCCCGGGGAGGCACCCGCTCTAGGTCTTCGGCTGCCAGTCACCGCGCCCGGCACGGCCACGCCGGAGCGGAGATGAGCCGACAGGGTGATGCCGTCCTGGGAGCGGAGCGACGTACCTGCGATCCTTACGCGGCGGTGAGATGGAAGGTGGTGCCGACGCTGTTCTGGATGAAGGCGCCGGGTAGGCGGCGGGCGATCGCGTGGGTGGCCTTCCAGTCGGTGCAGTGCGCGGGGACGATCACCTTGCTTAGGCCTGCGGGCGAGGGTCACACGCGGCCGCCTGCGTGAGCAGGGCGTGGGCGAGCCGTCGTGCCTCGCTGACGGTCAGGCCGGCCCAGGTGCCGGTCCCGTCGCCTGAGGCGCCGATGTTGAGGCTGACGCGCTGGGCCGGGTGGCGGCCGCCGCCGAGGACGAGCTGGCCTACCTGGATCTCCCGGCCGCACATAGTCCGGAAGCTGATGTGAAAGCGGGCGCCGCCGGCGCCGGGGATACTGCTGTCCATGGCACGCCTCCGCGAGCCGTTGTCATGACGTAAGCGCCGCGAGGGCGCGGGCCAGCCGTCGTCCGACTTCGCCGGCGACGGGCTTGAGTTCGGGCCGTCCGGTCAGGGTGACCATGACCTGCGGGTCGAGCGCCTCGATGAGGGTACCGGCCGTGGTGGCGCGGACGACGACGTTGCAGGGCAGCAAGAGACCGATGCTGCGGTCGATGCCCAGTGCCTGGTGCGCGGCCGGCGGGTTGCAGGCGCCCAGGATGACGTAGTCCTCCATCTGCTCACCTAGCCTGGCGCGCAGGGTCGCGGTGACATCGATCTCGGTGAGTACGCCGAACCCTTGCTCGGCCAGGGCGGCGCGGACCCGGCCGACGGCGTCGGAGAAGGGGATGTCCAGGGTGACGCTGGTGCCGTAGCTCATCACGCGGCCCCCGCTTCCTGCTGCTTTGCGAGCTTGCCGCGAATCTCGTCCATGTCCAGGTCGCGGACGGCCTGGATGAGCCGCTCGAGCGCGGCGGCGGGCAGCGCCCCGGGCTGGGAGAACACCAGGATGCCGTCGCGGAAGGCCATCAGGGTCGGGATCGAGCTGATCCGCGCGGCGGCGGACAGCTCGGGCTGGTCCTCGGTGTCGATCTTGCCGAACGCGATGTCCGGGTGCTGTTCGCTCGCGGCCTGGAAGACCGGCGCGAACATCCGGCACGGCCCGCACCAGGAGGCCCACCAGTCCACCAGGGTGATCCCCGGCTTGGTGACCGTGTCTTCGAACGTTTCCGTGGTTAGTGCGATGGTACCCATGCTCTTTTTGCCTCCTGAAAGTCGAGGTCATATACCCCCACCCGTATAACGGGGAGCGGCGGGCCTTATTCCTCGCAGTGACCCAGCAGGCAGGCGGGGGGCAGCGGGAACCAGCGCAGCGCCTCGAATTCGGGCGGCAACCCGGTGGGTCCCTTCTCCAGGTGCGCGGGCCGCGCGGCCAGGATGGCGCGGGCCTGCCGCAGGTAGCCGGGGAAGACTTCCTCGCCGGCCTGGCCGCGGCGCCGGGGGTAGTCCATCTCGCCGTCCGGGCCGTAGCGGACCTCGGCCAGGGTGATCCGCGGCCGGGACGGCCCGTCGGCGTGCCACCACAGGCCGGTGCGCGGGTTGAACCGGTATTCCGGCAGCAGCCGGTAGCCGTCGGCGGCGATCAGCTCGACGGCGGCGGCGATGTAGCCGGCCGTGGCGCCGGAGATGAAGTAGTTGAGGTTGACCCTGGTCCAGCCGGGCTTGACCCCGTCGCAGCCGTGCCCGATCTCCTCGCGCAGGGCGTGCGAGCGGGCCGGGCCGATGGCCAGCAGCCGGTGCCCATACGGGCCGGCACAGGAGCAGCCGCCGCGGGCCTGTATGCCGAACAGGTCGTTGAGCAGAGCGACGACGAAGTTGTGGTGCAGGTACTGGGCGCCGTGCCGGATGCGGAACGAGACGATGGACAGCCGTGCGGCCTGGTGGCTGCCCAGGACCTCGATCCCGGCGTGGTCGGCCCAGCGGCGCAGCACGTACCGCCACAGTTGCTCCTCCCGGGCCGCGATCAGGTCGGTGCCCACCGCCTGCTTGAGCGCAAAGACCAGGCCGGCCCGGATCGACTCGACGATGGCGGGGGTGCCGCCCTCCTCGCGCGCCACCGGATCGTCGAGGTACTGGTGCCCGATCGGGTCGACGAAGGCCACCGTTCCGCCGCCGGGCGCCGTCGGGACGGTGTTACGGACCAGGTCGCGGCGGACGATCAGGACACCGGGCGTCTGCGGGCCGCCGGGGAACTTATGCGGGGACAGGAACACCGCGTCCTTGTGGTCGCCGGCGCCCGGCCGGGAGGCGGCGACCCGGATCGGCAGGTACGCCCCGGCCGCGGCGTAGTCCCAGAACGACAGGGCGCCGTGGGCGTGCAGCAGGGCGGCGACCGCGCCGGTATCGGTCAGGATGCCGGTGACGTTGGAGGCGGCCGAGAAGCTGCCGATCAGCAGCGGGCGCCGCGCGTACCGGTCCAGTTGGCGGCCCAGGTCGGCCAGGTCGATGTGACCGTCGGCGTCCTCGCCGATGACTACGACGTCGGCGATGGACTCGCGCCACGGCAGCTCGTTGGATTGGTGTTCGTACGGGCCGACGAACACCACCGGCCGTTCGGTCTGCGGGATACGCCCGGCCAGCCCGTACCGCTCGTCCAGCCCGGCCGGGATGCGCAGCTCGAGGATGCCGATCAGCTTGTTCACCGCGGCGGTCGCCCCCGACCCGCAGAAGATCACCAGGTCATCGGCGGTGCCGCCGGCCGCGTCGCGGATGATCCGCCGGGCCTCCTCGCGCAGCCGGGTGGTGGCCAGACCGGTCCCGGAGCTCTCGGTGTGGGTGTTGGCGTACCGCGGCAGCACCGCGTCGCGGATGAAGTCCTCGATGAAGTCCAGCGACCGGCCCGAGGCCGTGTAGTCAGCGTAGGTGACCCGGCGCGGCCCGAACGGGCCGTCCATCAGCTCACCCTCACCGATGACCCCGTGCCGGATCCGCTCCACCAGCGGTGACGTCACGCCCTCCGGTGCTCGCGGGCCGGTCAGCATCTGCTCAGCGGCTGCCATTGTGGCCTCCCTCTCAGGTAAGGTCGCCGACCTTCCAGGCAACCGCCGCGATTGGCGCAGCCAGTATGCCCGGTCCGGCGAGAACCGTACGCCGCGACGGCCTCGCCGGACCGGGGTCCTGTTCCGGCCCGCCCCGGGTCAGGGGAGCTGGACGTAGCCGTGGCGGGCTTTCCACAAGAAGTACTTCTCGAACCCGAGCTTCATGGCGTGAGCCTGCGGTCCGGGGATGAGCACGCCGTGCTTGCGCGGCGGGAGCATCTTGTCGGCCAGGATGATCACCCCGTTGTTGCCGGCGTCCATCACGCACACCGCCGGCATGTCGCCGAACGCCTCGTGCGAACGGAGCGTCTCGCCGCGGATCTGGGCCGCGATGTTCCGCGCCGCCACGTGGGCCATCCGTTCGGTCGGGAAGCCCGTCTTGGGGACGCCGACCGGGGTGGCGCTCTGCCAGGGCACGTCGACGGCGGCGGCGATGCCCACGGCGTAGACGTTGTCGTAGCCCTCGGCCTGGTAGGTGTCGCGGACCTTGACGTAGCCTTTCTCGTCGGCGATCGGCCCGGCCGAACGGATGACCTCCTGCCCGACGAACGGCGGGACGATCATCGCGTAGGAGAAGCCGATGCTCCTCCCGTCAGCCAGGACGAGACGATCCTCCTCGACCCGGTCCATGCCGGTATTCAGGACCGCGGTGATGTGTTCCTTCCTCAGGAACATCGACAGCAGGCTCTCCCCATGCGGCAGCCCGCCGATGCCGAAGTGACCCAGGAACGGCTCCGCGGACACGTAGGTCAGCTTCACCTGCTGCTTCAGGCCCGCCTTGCGCAGCCGGTAGGACACGTTGAACAGGTACTCGTAGGCCGCGCCGAAGCACCCGGCTCCCTGGCTCGCGCCCACGACGATGTCTCCCGGATTTCCGAGGAACCGCCGCCACCCCTCTCCGGCGCGGATGGCGTCGTCCAGGGTGGTGATCGTGTACGCGTTGCCATCCGGGCCGAGCCCGGGCACGACGCCGAAGTTGTTGCGGTACCCGGTGGCGATGACCAGATAGTCGTAGTCGTAGGCGCCGGTGGCCGCGGTGACCTTCTGCGCCGCCAGGTCGATCGCGGTGGCCTCGGCGTGCACGAACTCGATCCCGTGGCCCTCGAACGTCGGCGCGAGCGGGAACGTGATGTCGGCCGGGCGCCGCTTGCCGAACGGCAGCCAGATCAGCGACGGGTTGAACAGGAACCGGTCCGATGCGGAGATCACCCGGATATCCACGTCACCGTGCAGCTCGTGGCTGACCGCGAGCGCCGCGGTCAGCCCGCCGAAATTCCCGCCCAGCACGAGTACCTTCTTGCGGCTCACTGACCGCCACCTCCCTCACCTCAGCCGGGCAGGCGCCCGATACGTCGCAAGATACCCATGGGGGTATTCGCGTCAGAGGGTCGAAGGTCCCGAGCAGGCATGGCCAAGAGACTCGATCTGTGCCGCGACTCCATACTTACCGGGGCATGTTCCGCGTCTATGGCAGCCAGACGTCGCCCGGGCGCGAGTTGTCCGCCCGCGGTGGCGAGGGGCGCGTTGACGATGGTGATTGCGGCGCTGGCGCATGGACAGAGCCGGGCTAGCTGGCCCTGCCCCACTCCGTTATCCTTATCCTTGTTCCGCATACCCCCGCCGGTATATCGCCCAGCATCATACTGTTCTGACGGCGCCGCTCAGCCGACGTGCTGGTGCTCGTTGGGCTGGCCGATCCCGTGCTCATACCCGGTCGGCTGCTCCTGGCCGGACGACGGGTCTCCGGCGGCATGCTGGTCGTAGAACTCGCGGAAGGCCGCGAAGGCCCGCGCGCCGTAGACCGTGGCCGGGCCGCCGTTCATCAGGAACGTGACCCCGATCGCCTCGGCGGCTTCCTGCGGGGTGGCGCCGCGCTGGACCGCGGCGTGGGCATGGGCGGCGATACAGCCATCGCATTCCTTGCTGACCGCGATGGCCAGAGCGATGAGCTCCTTGGTCCTGGCATCCAGGGCCCCGGCCGCCAGTGCGGAATCGTGCAGTTCCCTATAGCCCGCGTAGACCTGGGGGATCGCGTGCCGCAGCTCTCGCGTCGGTACCCGTAGCTCGTCGCGCACGGCCTTCCCGTAACTCATCGCCTGCCCCTTCCTGATAACCGTCCAGATACCTCCAGGAGTATGTGATTCCGGGCAGCTCCCACTACGGCCATAGGTCCCACTTGAGGTCGGTTTCCTGGCGGCCACTCGCTGGGTGGCGGAGACGTTCGCTGTTAACATGCCCGGCGATGAACACCATGGCCGCCGTCGGCGGTCAGATGCGGCCGTTTCGCCAAATTCGCGGGCTGAGCTGGGCTGTCCTTGTCTTAGCTCAGGTCGCGGCGGGCAAAGAGAATGCCGCCTGCCACCGCCAGCACGGCCACGGCCGCGAGGACCGACACCGCGCCGATCAGCCGCAGCCCGTGAGCCAGCGGCTCGTTGCCCAGCACGAGGTAGTACGGCGAGACGGGCCGGGCGGGCCGTATCACGCTGGTGATCTGGGCCAGGGCATTAATCAGGTAGCTCGCCACGGCTGCCAGCGCGGCCAGGCCGCGGGCCGCGGCCGGGCTCCCGGTGGCTGCGCCGACGGCGATGGCGACAGCCCCCGTGAACAAGCCGAACAGTCCCAGCCCGGCCGCACCGGAGGCGATCGCGCCGACGCCGAGGCCCATGCCAAGCAGCGCGGAGAAGATCCACAGCGCCGCGCCCGTGGCAATCATCAAGATGGTGATGCCGATGACCAGGCCCGCGCAGCGTTCGGTGAACACCCGGATGCGCGAGACAGGCGCCGACAAGGTGACCTCCAGGCCACCGCGATCCTCCTCACCAGCGATGGCGGCCGCGCCGGTCGTGATTGCGTAGACCGCGATCAGCGCGGGCCCCATGAATCCCATCAGCTCGACCCCGAGGTACCCGCCGGCGGTGCTCAAGTCGATCGTGCCGCTGGCGGTGAACAGCGCACGGTAGGTGGCTGGCAGCGTGTCGAACAGGTTCCGCCAGCTGGTGTTGCCGCGGACCGATGGCCAGATCACCGCGTAGAGCGCGATCAGCGCGGCGAACGATGCGGCCCAGATGACCAGTGTCCGCCGCCCTGTGCGCAGCGCCTGGCGGGTGATCTCCCACCGCTGGGTGACCCTGACACGGGCGGCGATGGTGCTCACTTCGGTTCCTCCTGTCCGTATAGGGCCAGGAAGGTCTCTTCCAGGTCCGCCTCGTGCGAGTTCAGGTCAACTACGTGGTAGCGTCCCAGCGCCTTGATCAGCGGGTCGACCACCCCCTGCATGGCGCAGCGGAGCACGCTGCCGTCCAGCCGTACGTCGGTGATCCCCGGCACGGCGTCGAACGCGTCCGGGGGCGGCGGCGAGCCGAACCGCACCTCAACCGTGTGCCGGGCCTTTTCACGCAGCCCGGCCAGGCTCTCCAGCATCAGCAGGCGGCCCGACCGGATGATGGCGACCCGGTCAGCGACCCGTTCCACCTCCGACAGGACGTGCGAGGACAGCATCACCGCCGCTCCGGCCGCCACGCGTTCCCGCAGGATCCCGTGGAATTCGGCCTGGACCAGCGGGTCCAGGCCGCTCGTCGGCTCATCCAGCAGCAGCAGGTCCGGGTCGCCGAGCAGCGCCAGCAGCACCCCGGCCTTCTGCCGGTTGCCCTTGGACAGCTCGCTGATGGGCCGGTCCAGATCCACGTCGAGCCGCTTGGCCAGGTCCACGGTCCCCACGTCATGATCCAGGCCGTGCAACCGTGCCAGATGGGCGGCGATCGCCCGGGCGCTCATCTGCGGCCACAGCCGCACATCACCGGGCAGGTACCCCGTCCGGGCGTGGACCGCGACACTGTCCCGCCAGCAGTCCAGGCCATGCACCCGCGCGGATCCCGCGGTCGGCCGCAGATAGCCCATCAGCAGCCGCAGCGTCGTGGTCTTCCCCGCGCCGTTCGGCCCGAGGAAACCGAGCACTTCCCCGGCCCGCACGTCCAGGCTGAGCCCGTCGAGTGCCAGCACCCGCCCGTAACGCTTGCTCAGCGATTCAGTCTGGATCACGATCTCGCGATCACACATCCCGATCACCACCGCTTCCCAGGGTGCACGGTGGCGCCACTGCCGGGGCAGGCGCGTAAGTCCCGGTGCGCCGGGCCAGACGTCCCGGCAACGCCGCAAGTGCGCCGTACGGCGCTTCCCAGCGACGGGCAGTCGCGCCTGCGGGCCCCTCGCGGCGACCAACGCCCCTCCCTGCCGTGACCAATGCCCCTCCCGGCCGTGGACAGCCGGAGACACGGTGACGTCATGAGACCGAGCATGCTGACGGGGGTTCGGCGAGCCCATCGTCGGGGATGCCGACCGCGGGCCCGCAACCGTGACTGAAGGGGTGCATCATGCCGGACGAACGTGAGACCCGGCAGCCGGTCGCCGGCTTGCGTTCGGCTTTCTTATCCGCATGCGGCCCGAGTGCCCTTGCCCGTGCTGGCCAGCGTGAGATCACCATAACGGCGAGGAGGTCCGGCGATGAAGGTAAAGCCCATCGTGGCCGCTACGGACGGTTCCGAGGAGTCCCTGCAGGCGGTCGAGTGGGCCGCCGGCGAGGCGGTCCGGCACGCCGCGCTGCTTCGGATCGTGTCCGCCGCGTCGCTCCCGCCCCGTATGACCGGGCTCCAGGTTCGGCCGGAGCGCGACTACATCGCCGATCTCATCCACGCCGAACTCGACCAGGCTCTGAACGCCGCGGCGTTCCGGGCCGCCCGGGCGGCTCCCGGCCTGGTGATCGTGACTGACTCGCTGGCGGGACCGCCCGCGCAGGCGGTCACCGAGAGCGGATCCGGCGCGTCGATGCTGGTCGTCGGCTCCCGCGGGGCCGGGGCGTTCACCGCGATGACGCTGGGATCGGTCAGCCGGAACGCGGCGCCCCACGCCGCATGGCCGGACGAGGTGATCCGCGACCCGAATCCCGTCCCCACCCGGCAGGTCGGTGTCGGCGTGGGTGACCTGGAGGACTGCCCCAGATCCCTCACCTTCGCGTTCGAGGAGGCAGGCCTGCATGAGGCCAGCCTGCTGGCCGTCCATGCCTGTCCCGCGCCGGGCGCGGCCGCGGCCGCCGCCCGGCTGGCGGAGTTGCTGGAGAGCTGGCGGGAGAAGTATCCCGGCGTCCCGGTCAGCCACCAGGTCGTGCCCGGCCACCCGGCCCGGGCCCTGGTCGGCCTGACCGTCCGGGCCGACCTGGTCGTTATGGGCAGGCACGCCGGGCATCCCGGCCCGCACGGGCCCGGCAGGGTCAGGCACGCGGTGCTGAGCCACGCCCACGGTCCCGTCGCCGTCGTTCCTACCGCGAGATGAGGGTCCTCACCGGCGATTCCCCGAGGTAGGTGACGTGGCCCCCTCGTCGTGCGCGGCCACCTTGAACGCCGAACGGGTCTCGGTGGACGTCTTCTCGAAGATCAGCGCGATGTTGCGGCCAGCCGGCTGTTCCCCAGCCCCAGCTTCTGCAGCCGCCCGCCCAGCTCGACCAGGCAGAGGAACTCCACCGCGGTGAGGTCGGTCTCCTTGAGCAGGTTGCGTCCTTGCAGGTTCATCTCATGCTCCGTCCCGTTCGATCGGGCAGGTCATGCAGCGCGGCCCGCCTGGCGGACGATCCCCACCGGGCAGGGCGCGTACTGCAGCACGGCCTGGGCGATGGAGCCGAGGCTCATCTGCTCGAGGCCGCCGCGGCCGCGAGCCCCGACCACGAGCAGCTGGGCGCTGGCCGAAGCGGTCAGCAGGGCCGCGCGCGGGGTACCGGCCAGCACGTGCCGGACCACGCTGACCTCGGGGTGTTCCTTCGCCTCGCAGGCCACCAGATAGTCGAAGTCCTCTTCCACCTGGCGGCTCCCGCCGAGCCGGCCGGGGGCGTCGGTCAGCGCGCACACCGTCACCAGCGGCACGTCGCGCAGCTCGGCCTCCTCGAACGCGAAGGTGATCGCGGCTTGCCCGGCCGGGGAGCCGTCCGCGCCCAGCACGACCGGCCCGGGCGGCCGGTTGGCGGGCCGCCACGCTCCTCGTACGACCACCACCCGGCCCGAAGCATGCCCAGCCACCTGCCAGGAGACGGACCCGAGCCGCAGGCCGGGCAATTCGCCGTGCCCGCGGCTGCCGACCACCACCATGTGGGCGTCCCGGCTGCGTACGCACACCACCCGGGCGGCCGACCCGGCGGCCAGGTCCGCGCGGACCCGGCCCGGGCCGAGCACTGACTCGGCGTACGGCAGCCCGCGGGTCAGGACCTCCCGGCCATGCTGCCGGGCCAGGTCGCACAGGTCCGACTCGGTGGGCAGCTCCATGTGATCCGGCGTCCAGGCCAGGCTCACCGTCAGCGTCGTACCTCGTGCCCTGGCTTCCCTGGCCGCCCAGCGCAGCGCCTGGGCGGCGCCGGGTGATCCGTCGTAGCCAGCCACGATTCCGTATCTCGTCCCGGTCATGGCGACCTCCTCCATGTCCCCGCCGATCAGCCTGATCGCCCGCTGAGCGCGACAATAGGGAAGAAGGTCCCTGCGCCGCGTACCGGACGTCGGAACCCTGACGGCACCATGCCGCGTTACTGGTGACAAAGACCCCCGAAGCCAGGGCCTAACGACCCTGCCCTGGCCGGCCGGGCGGGGCAGGCTTGAGCACAGGCTCGCCTGCTGGGAGGTGAACGTCATGCCCAGCCGTGCAGACCGCAGGACAGACGGGAGCCTGGCCAGGCTGGCCCGGTGGCTCGGCATCGACCGCAACCCGCTGCGCCGCGGCACGGACCGGGTCGAGGCCGCCCTGCGGCTGGTCATGATCCTCCTGGCGGTGGTGGCGGTGCCCGCCGCCGCGGTCGCGGCCGGCCTGTGGGCCGACCACTACGCCCTGCACCGGGCTCAGGTCCAGCGGACGGTCAATCACCAGGTCACTGCCGTCCTGCTGGAGAATGCCCCGGCGACCGGGGTCCAGGACCCGTACACGTCCGTGCGTACCACCTGGGTGGCGGCCCGCTGGCAGCCTCCGGGGCAGCCGCCCCGGACCGGCGAGGTCCTCGCCCAGGCCGGAGCGAGTAAGGGAAGCACGGTGCGGACCTGGATCGACCCGTCCGGCGCGGTCACCGAGCCGCCGCCCGACCACCGCATCGTCGTCGGCGACGTCTGGCTCGCCGTCATGGCGACCTGCCTGGTGTCGTGGCTGGTGCTGCTGGCGGCCGGCGTGCTCGTCCGTCGTGGGCTCGACCACCGGCGGCTGCGCGCCTGGGAGGCCGAGTGGCGAGCCAGCGGCCCGCTGTGGAGCGGCTACCGCAGCTGATGAGCGGGACCGCCCCGGCCGCCTCCGCCGCGGCGCTGATATCAGCCAGGATCCTGGACGACCCGGAAGACGGGATAGCGCGACGCGATGGCCTCGAAGTCGGTCAACGGCGCGTGCCGGTCGACCGGGATATGCGGGCGGGCGCCCGGTACCTGCTTCAGATAGCGCTTGATGATCGCGGGGCGCTCGCTCACCGGCACCTCGACCAGGCGGCACTCGACGGCACGCCGGCGCCTGATGGTGGCCCGCCCGCCCGCGGCCCGCACGTTCTTGACCCAGTTGCACTGCCCGCCGAGCATCGGCACGAGATACCACTGGCCGTGCCAGTCGGCCATCCCGAGCGGGAACCGCACGATGCGTCCCGACCGGCGCCCGGCTACCTCGAGGGTTATCCACCGCCGGGGCGCCAGGCCCAGCGCGAAGACGGCCGCCCACAGACGGGCGAACCGGCGGGCTACCGCGTCCGCCCGGCCCCCGGCGTACATGGCCCGGAGGCGATCGTCAGAGAACGGCCAGTTCGCCATCGTTCCTCACCTCAGGTCCCCGTCAGCCAGTTTGGCCGCGCCCCGGGCTGGACAACAGAGGAGAAGGTCCCGTGCCGCGTTCCAGACACCGGTGCCTGACGGTGCGTGCCATCGTTACCGGTGACGATGAGCCAAAGCCAGGGCCGAAAGACCCTACCGGTCCGGTCCGCGCTGCGGCAGGTTCCGAGCGCAGGCTCGCCTGCTCGGAGGTGAACGCGATGCGCAGCAGTGCAGGCCGCGGACCGGACCGGAGCCTGGCCCGGCTGGTCCGGTGGCTCGGTCTCGATCGGAACCCGCTGCGCCGCGGCACGGACCGGACCGAGGCCGCGCTGCGGCTGGTCATGATCGTCCTGCTCGTGGTGGCGGTACCCGCCGCCGCGATCGCGGCCGGCCGGTGGGCCGATCACCGCGCCCTGCACCAGGCTCAGGCCCAGCGGGCGGCCAGCCACCTGGTCACCGCCGTCCTGCTCCGGGACGCCCCGGCGATCGGGATCCCGGACCCGTACACGTCCGTTCCGACCACCTGGGTGCCGGCCCGCTGGCAGCCTCCGGGGCAGCCGCCCAGGACCGGCGAGGTCCTGGCCGTGGCCGGGGCACACAAGGGAAGCACCGTGCGGACCTGGATCGGCCCCTCCGGGGCGCTCACCGATCCGCCGCTCGACCACCGCATCATCGTCGGCGACGTCTGCCTCGCCGTCGTGGCGACCTGCGTGCTGTCATGGCTGGTGCTGCTGGTGACCTGGGTGCTGACCTGCCGTGCTCTCGACCGTCGGCGGCTGCGCGCCTGGGAGGCCGAGTGGCGGGCGAGCGGCCCGCTCTGGAGCGGCCGCCGCCGCTGAGGCCCCGTCTCACGGAGACTCACGGAGCGGCGGCAAGCACCACCCAGACCGGTCCGCGGGCGAACGTCATGGCCTGACCGGACATGGTGGTGAACGTGGTGCCGCCGTCGGCGTCAGGCCGGGACCAGCGGACCGGGTAGGCCTTTCCGCCGCGCAGCACCACGCCGGTGCCGGCCCCGGTGCTCTCCGCGTACGGCGGCCGGGCACCTGCCTCGAGGAACCGCGAGGTCCGCACCTTGGTGTACTGGATGACCACGGTGGGCGCGCTCAGCGGGCCGCCTTCGGCCGCGCGCGCGGGCGAGCCGTCCATCGAGACCAGCCACCGTCCGTCCCCGGCCGACCAGCGGAACGTGAACGAGGCCGCCGGGTAGGACACCTGGAAAGACGCCGTCGTCCGCCCGCCGGCCGGCGCCGGGCCGAACCGGAACCCGATGTCGCGCGCCTGGCTCGCGCCGGCCGCCTCGGCCAGCAGCCGCGACGTGCGCGCGTAGAGGTTGTGCGGCGCGACCCGGCGCGCGTCGCGGAAGTAGCCGCCGACGCGGCCGGCGTACAGGTCCACGGTCCGCGCCCGCTCCACGACGGGCAGCAGTTGCGGCTGCGCCCCGGAGTAGGCGAACGCCGGCCGCCCGAACTGCCTGAGCAGCTCGAGGTCGTCCTCGCGCGCGCTGCGTACCGGGCCGATGACCGGCGGGGAGTGCGAGGAGAACACGGCGAGGAACCGGCTCAGCCCGCCCTCCACCGGCAGGACGTAGACGATGTCGGCGCCGGTCAGCCCGGTCTGCGGCCGCGCGGGCGCCAGGTTGTCGATCTTCACGGCGAGTACGGGTCGCAGGCCTGGCACCGGCTCGCCGGTGAACGGAGAGTACGACTGTGACGGGCCACCCGGCCCGGGCTCCGGCGCCGCGGACGGGCCGGACGCCACGACGACAAGCCCCACTGCCAGCCCGATGGCGGCGACGGCGGCCGACGTTCCGATCACGATCCTCCGGCGGGACCACCTCATGGCGACTGCCTCCTTCCAGAGGCGCCGGAAAGACTCAGAAGTAGGGGCGCGGCCTGCCGAGGACGGGAGGAACCGGGTAGACGAGGCGATCGCGCACCGCCACGACGCCCTGGACGTGCCGGGCCCGCCGGACCAGGGCGTGGCCGATGGCGGCGGTCTCCGGCGTGCCCTCCAGCGTCACCACGCCGTCCCGCACGATGACCGAGTACCAGCTCGGCTCCGAGCGGCCCGTGATCACCTGGCTCATGATCTCCTCGCGGATCTCCGCGTCGGTGCGGTCGAAGACGGCCAGCACGTCGGTCCGGCTGATGATCCCGATCGGCCGCCCGGCCGGGTCGACCACGGGGAGGCGCTTGATCTTGCGGTCGTACATCAGCCTCGCGGCGCGCTCCACCGTCTCGCCGGGACCGACCGTCACGGCCGGGCTCGTCATCAGATCGGCCGCCGTGACCCCGCCCGCCTTGGCCCGCGCGGCGTGGTGCACGATGCCGGCCAGCAATCCCCAGGCGACGTTGGGCTCGTCCGCCACGGCCTCCTTGACCAGCAGGTCCGCCTCGGACACGACACCGATCACCTTCCCGTCCGCGTCCAGGACCGGGAACGCGCTGACCCGGCACTCTCGGAGCTTGGCGACGATCTCACGGAACGACGCGGTCTTGCTCACCGACACTGGAAGCGCGGACATGACGTCCTTGACGGTCTTCATCCTCATCACCTTGCCTAGCTCCCTACGCTCAACAGCCTCGTCTCCGGTGAGCCCGAAGGGCAGAGGCGTTGGTCGGGCCACGGCAGGCCGAAGGTCGGTTCGCGGCCACCGGGACGGGGAGCCGCTCGAGGCGGCCAGCGCGAAAACCCTTCGGGCGGCCTCTCGTCCGCAGCCCGCGACGAGCCGGTGACGGGCCACGACCGTCTGGAGGCCGCGGGACTTCGGAGGACCCGCGGATGACGAAAGACCCTAGCCCCTGCGCGTTTCGGCCGGCTCAGCCTGAAGTCATGGGGCTGAGCCGGAAAACGGAAGGCATGCCCTAGCCGCATGCCGTCCGGGGTACGTCCGAGGAGGCTGCGATGTCCGGCTATGCGGATATAGAGAAGCTGAGGCGCGTGTGCGCGCCGGGGGCGGAAGTGCTGTCCCTGTACCTGGCGGTGCCGCTGGATCCGGCCGGGATCCGGGGCCTCGCCGCCGAGGCCGCCGGGCTGATGGCCCGCGCCGTCGGCCCGGCGGGCGGGGGTGAAAGCGAAAGTGAAAGGGATCAAAGGGGCGGGGCCCGGGTAGACCACGCCGACCGCGAGGCGGTGTTCGATGCGCTGGCCGCGCACGGGCGGGACTGGGGCGGCCACACGGTGGCGTTCTTCGCCTGCCGCGAGCTCGAGCTGTTCGAGGCGCTGCCGCTGCCGTGCCTGCTGCCGGAGCAGGCCGTCGTCGCGAGCCGGCCGTACATCCGGCCGCTGCTCGCGGCGGTGCAGCGCGGCCCGGATTACCGGGTCGCGATCGCCGACCGTGAGCACGCCCGGGTGCTGTCGGTGAGCGCCGGCCGGGTGGAGACCGTGGCCATCCGGGTCGACCGGGGCCCGCGCAGTTCGGGCTTCGGCGGCTGGTACGGCCTGCAGGCGTACCGGATCCAGCGGCGCATCATCGAGCTGGGCCGTCACCACTACCGGGACACCGCCGCGATCCTGGAACGGGCGGCCGGCCGCGGGCACGTGCCGCTGGTGATCGGGGGCCACCACGACAGCATCGCCGGCCTGCTGCGCGCGCTGCCGGCCGCGGCCCGCGAGGAGTTCGCCGGCAGCTTCCACGCCGACCCGCACACGCTGACCGAGGCCAGGATCCGGGAGCTGGCCGGCCCGGTCGTCGGTCGCTGGGTGGCGCGCCGCGAGCGGGAGCTGGCCGAGGAGGTGCTCGCCGGGCCGCCGGGACGGCTGGCCGCGATCGGCCTGCCGGCCTGCCTGGCCGCGGTCAGCCGGGGAGCGGTCGACCGCCTGCTGGTGCCCGACGACGGCATGATCGGTGGGTACGCGTGCGACCGCTGCGGCGCGCTGAGCGCCGGCCGCGGCGAATGCCCGGGCTGTGGCACGGCCGCCCGGCCGGTGCCAGACCTGCTGGAGGAGATGGTGCAGCGCACCCTCGACGACGACGGCCGGGTGACCGTGGTCCGCGACGCCCCGTTCAGCGTCGCCGCGAAGCTGCGCTTCCCGGTCACCGCGGAAGGGAGCGGACGATAACGGCCACCGAGACCGCCACGGCGAGGGTCGAGACCCACGGAAGGGTGCCGAACGGGTCTGCGGACCTAGCCGCGGCCAAGGTCGGCTCGCTGTTCGTGGCCGTCGCCGAGCCCGTCCTGTCGGCCCCCGGTCACGCTGGCGGTGGCCGCGGACCCAGCCGTCGAGCGCCCGGCGATCGCCCAGGCGACCAGCGCCAGGTGACCCGCCGCGCCAGCTACGCGACCGGGCCGCAGACGGCGGCTGAGGCCATGGCCGAGCTGGACCTGCCGTCTACGAGGCCTTAGGCAGATCGTGTCGCGACGGGTTTTCCGCGGTGGGCCTCGGCGCCTGTCCCGGCTCCTCCGCGCCGGACCCGCCCGGCTTGGCCCGGCGGGTCGCCCGCATCAGGCGCGCGGTGACCGCGGCCACGCCGATGACCAGCGCACCGGTGATCGACAGCGCCGCCGGGGCGCCGAGCGAACTGCGGAAGTAGGTCATTACCACGCCCGTGACGTAGCCGAACATCGCGACCGCGCCCAGGCCGAGGAACACGGTATTCCGCAGCGGGACGCTGATGGCCATGGCCGCGGCGGCGGTGAGGATTCCGGTCGCGTACATCCAGCCGTACGGATGGAGCGCGATGCTCGGCGCGACCAGGGCCAGGACGGCGCCCAGCGGGACGGTCAGCCACATCGGCTCGACGTACCGCCGCCAGCCGAGCCACGCCCATGCCAGGCCGAAGCCCCACAGCGCGAGCGCATCGGCCAGGACGGCGGCGTCCGTGTGGCCGCTGGCCACGACGGCGACGATGCCGCAGATCAGGATGATCAGGCCCGCGAACAAAGCCAGATCCTGCGGTGCGCTCCGGCGGGCCAGCCACAGCGCCGCCGCGTACAGGCTGGCGGCCAGGCCGACGCTGAGGGCCGTCGCGCCCCCGTCCGGGCCCGCGGGCGGAGGGATCACGCCGTGCACCAGGTACCCGGCGGCCCCGGCCACGCAGGCCACGGAGAGCAACCACAGGACGCTGACCAGCCGCTGGATCGCGGGTTCACGCACCCGTCGCAGTATGAAGCCGATAAGGAAAAGGAACGCCGCCGCGCCGGCGAGGGCGGCCACGTGCCCCCAGGCGCTGAAGTGGTTCCACTGCTGGCCGACCGCGGCCACGCCGCCGGACAGCAGGAGGATCACGCCGATGTAGGCCACCACCTCGGTCACAAGCGAGATGCGCCCCTCCGGCTGCCCCTCCTCCGTAGCCACCAGGCCCTGCCGCCGCGCCCAGTAGTAGAAGCCGCCGAAGATCGCGGCCGCGGCGAGCGCCAGCACCATGAGATCAAACATGGCAGCCACCCCCTTTGCCAAGACCCCCAGTGTCAGCTTCCGGCCCGCGGAGCAGGCTCGCTAGAGGCGAAGGTCACGATGCCGCGGCGCGAAGCACGCTGATCCCGCCAGCGATCACGCTGTTCTGAACGGCATTGCGCGGGCCCGTGCGGTCGGCTTGCCGGGCACCGTGCAGCGCCGGGGTTAACGGCTGACCGGCTGGGGCACGGGTCCCGCCGGGTAGAAGTCGCCGGTTGACGGGTCACGGCGGTACCGGACCGGCGGCTCCTCGGACACGAGTCGTTTCACGGCACGGAGTAGGCGGGCAACGTCCCGCTCGGAAGTGTTGATTCCGGCGCTCGCCCGGACGGCGTCCGGCATGCCGCCGCGGCCGCCGTTGCGGGCCTGTTCCCTGCTGGTGCGTGCTTGGGCAGGCCTGAGTCCGAGCAGCCTGCTCAGGTAGGGGTGCGCGTGCAGGCAGCCGTGCCGTACCTCGATGGCGTCCTCGGCGGCGAGCCGGGCCGCGACCAGTGCGCTGGGGATGCCGTCCACGGTGAACGTGGCGACCGGCAAGGTGTCGGTGCCAGGATCTGGCCCGAGCAGCCGCACCGTCGGGATCGCCGCAAGCCCACGCCGCAGCAACCGGGCGATGCGCCTATCGTGGCCGATGATGGCGGGCCACCCGATGCCCTGCAGGGCGCTGATCGCCGCGCCCAGGGCAACAGCGCCGATCAGATTCGGCGAGCCCGGATCCTCCCGCTCCTGCCGGGCCATCCACGTCGCGTCGTTCGGATCGAGTACGGAGGTCGCGCCGCCGCCGAGCAGGGACTGGTCCCCGGCCGCGAGCATCCGCCGCGGCCCGATCAGGACACCTGCGCCGAACGGCGCGTACATCTTGTGACCGCTCCAGACCAGGTAATTCGCCTCGGCGGGCAGCGGCCGGTGCGGCGCGAGCTGGGCCGCGTCCACCAGCACCGGTATCCCCCGGTGATGCGCGGCTGCGATGATCTCACCGAGCGGCGGCAGCCAGCCGGTCACGTGCGAGGCGCCGGTGACCGCCAGCAGCCGGGGCGCGGGCCCCCGGTCGAGCGCGGCCGCGACATCGCCGGGCTCGAAGGTGCCGTCCCGGCCGCACTCGACGTACCGGCAGCTGGCCGCGCGCCACCAGGGCAGCAGGTTGGCGTGATGCTCGGCCACCGTGGTGACCACGACGTCGCCGGAGCCCAGCCCCAGCCGGACGGCCAGGTGATCGATGGCTTCAGTCGCGTTCTGGCAGATGACCGCGACATCATCGGAGTCAGGCCCGCGCCCGGCGAAGGCCAGCGTAGCCAGGCGGGTGCTCTCATAAGCCAGAACCGAGGCCTGGGCCTTGTAGTCGACGCGGCATTCAGCGCTCGAATACCAGGGAAGGAACCCCTCGACCGCGTCCAGCACCTGGGGCAGCGCGCCTGACGCGCTCGCTGCGTCGAACGGAAGACATGGCCGCTCCGCGCCGTCTACGCAGGGCACCGGCAGGGCATCACCGACCAGGGCGACGGGCAGGGCCGTATCACTCATATCCCGACACTGCCGGACGGAGAGCACCAAAACGAGAGTCTTTAGTCCCTTACCTCTCATCACCGGAAGAACCCTGACAAGCGAGCCGCGGTTGGCCTGGACGGCAGCCTGCGGGCAGTTACCCAGCTGACCCGGCAGCAACAAGAGCCTTTCCGCCCTGATGCCGTGGGTCCTTGGACCCTAACCCCGAGGCAGCGCCCGCGGGAATGTGGAAATTGGCGACATAAGAGGGCCAATGGAAGAAGGCATCATGTACGCATTCGGCATGGTAGTGCTGCTGGGACTGGCCATCCTGGTGGTAGCCAAGATCGGGAACCACTATCTGCGGCAGATACCCGGTGCCTGGGCGGCCACGCTGGTGGCGCTCGGAGTAGGGGCGGCCTGGCTGACCAACCTGAACCTGTTCGGCATCTGGTCGATCCCGGTCCGCAACAGCGACATCGCGGTCACGCTGACGGGATTCATGCTCGCCGGCGTGGGCTACTTCTGGCGCGAGGTACTGGGCATGTTCGGCGGGCTGTACCGCAAGTACACCGATGAGGCCAAGTTGATGGAAAACTCGGAGACCCTGCGCCGGGTCGCCTGACCGGGCTGCAGGGCAGACGGGAGCTGACCGGTCGCCGGCCGGTCGCCGGTCGGTCGGCTCCCCTCATATGCAGCCGTGAAGCTCGCCGGGCCGGGCGGTTGTGCGTAAGGGGGCATGGAACGTGGCCACCGTCGTGCGTGAGATCGAGCGGAAATACGACCCTGCCAGTCGAGGTGTGCATAGATGTCACAGCCTGTACCGGTCACACCAGATTCTCCGGCGGCGCTCATCAACCGGGAGTTGAGCTGGCTGAGCTTCGCCCGCCGCGTGCTGGCCCTGGCCGAGGACCCGGAGCAGCCTGTTTTGGAGCGGGTCAAGTTCGCCGGGATCATGGGCATGATCTGCGACGAGTTCGCGATGAAGCGGATCGGAGGCCTCCTCCGGCAGGTCCGCAGGGGTAGGTGCAACCGCGGACCCGACGGCCTGACCCCGGCCGAGGTGCTCGGGGCCTGCCGTGCCGAGTTGCGGTCCCAGCAGGAGCTGGTGGCCAGGCTGGTGGAGGAGCAGTTGCGCCCTGCCCTGCGCGACCTGGGGACCCCGATCGTGGATGCCGGGGATCTGGCCCCGTCCCAGCGGGACTTCCTGGCCTGGTACTTCGCGGATTCGGTGGAGCCGGTCCTGGTCCCGCTGGCCGCGGACGCCGCGCATCCGTTCCCGTTCATCAGCAACCTCGGCCTCAACCTGGCGGTCCTGGTCACCGAACCGGGTCGCCGGAACCCTCGGTTCGTGCGGATCAAGGTGCCGCCCAGCCGGCCGCGCTGGGTGCCGCTGCCGGACCAGGCCGGCTGGGTGCCCCTGGAGCAGGTGATCGCCGGCAACCTGAGCGCGCTGTTCCCGCGGGCATCGGAGCTGGCCTGCTTCTTCTTCCGGGTCACCCGGGGGGCGAAGGATGATCCGTGGAAAGACCAGGCCGGGGACGAGGACGCGGACCTCTGGCCCGGTGCGATCATCGGGATGGTCACGGCCGAGCTGACCGCCCGGAGGTACGCGGGCGTGGTCCGCCTGGAGGTCAGCGCCGACATGCCAGCGGGCCTGCGCGGCTGGCTCGCGACTCAGCTCGACGCCGGCCCTGCCGACGTCATCGCGACTCCCGGGTTGCTGAGCCTCGGGGACCTCGTGGAGCTGCCGGTGGCCGGCCATGCCGCCCAGCGTGACCCCCCGCACGAGCCGGTGACCCATCCACGGCTGCGGGACCTGGACCCCGCCGACCCGTCCGCGATCTTCGGCGAGATCCGCCGCGGGGACATCCTGGTGCACCTGCCGTACCACAGCTTCGACACTTCGATCCTGCGGTTCTTGCAGAGCGCCGCCACCGATCCCGCCGTCCTGGCGATCAAGCTCACCATCTACCGCACCGGCAGCCGCTCCCCGATCATCGGCGCGCTCAAGGAAGCGGCCCGCCGGGGCAAGCAGGTGGCGGTCCTGGTCGAGATCACCGCACGGTTCGACGAGGCGCCCAACATCAGCTGGGGCAAGGAACTCGAACAGGCCGGAGCTCACGTCGCGTACGGCGTGGAGCGAGTCAAGACGCACGTCAAGCTGGCGCTGGTGGTGCGCCAGGAGCCGGACGGCATCCGCCGGTACGTCCACGTCGGCACGGGAAACTACCACGAGGGGACGGCCCGGCTGTACGAGGACCTCGGGCTGCTCAGCGCCGATCCGGAGCTGGCCGCTCACGCCGCGGCAGTCTTCAACGAGCTGACCGCTGGCATCCCGGCCCCGACGCCGGGCAAGCTCCTGGTGGCGCCGCACGACCTGCGCGAGCGGTTCACCGAATTGATCCGGCGCGAGGCCGGGCACGCCCGCGCCGGACGCCCCTGCGGCATCCGGGCCAAGATGAACCAGCTCCAGGACCCTCAGCTGATCCAGGAGCTCTACCAGGCCAGCCTCGCCGGCGTCCCCATCGTCCTCAGCATCCGCGGCTTGTGCTGCCTGCGGGCAGGAATCCCCGGGCTGTCCCCGACGATCCAGGTCTACAGCACCCTCGGCAGATTCCTTGAGCACAGCCGGATCTACCGCTTCGAGAACGGCGGCGCGCCGGAGTTCTTCATCGGCTCGGCCGACTGGATGACCCGCAACCTCTCCCGGCGGATGGAGGTGGTCGCCCCCGTTTGCGATCCGGCCATCAAGGCCCAGCTGGAGAACATCCTGCGCACGTACGAGCAGGACAACTGCTCGGCGTGGGACATGCAGCCCGACGGCGAGTACATCCGCCGGCACCCGGCCGCGGGCGAGGCCCGGCGCTGCGCCCAGCAGGCGTTCATCGAGCACACCCTGTAGCACACCCTGTCGTGCTGATCCCGAATACGGACATGCTCGTTCTACCACCCCTGGGATTGAGGGCCGCCCCGTGACCGAATATCTCGGCATCGTCACCGCCCAGGGCGTGCTCGGTGTGAACGCATTCAAGGACGTGAGTGCCGGCATGCGCAATATTTTCGGCGCAGGCGGCATCCGAGGCCAGGCGCGGGAATGGATCCACGAGCCTCGACGAGCGGTCCGTAGACCTGGTCCTTGACCTGTTCGCCCGGCTGCGAGCGGAACGGCCCGGCATGACCATGATCATCGTCACCCACGACGTCCGGGTGGCAGGTACCGCCGACCGGATCATCTGGCTGCGCGACGGCCAGGTCGATTACGCCCACCGTGCCGCCGGATCCGCGTGAACCAGCTCAACGCTCAGGCCTGGACCTGACACTCCATCGCCGCCCGGAACGCCGAGGCTGCAGCACATCTGAGGGACTTTCGGCCCTGTCTCCGTCCGCCGTTGTGCGGCACACTGAACCATATGCGTGCCGACGTTGATTCGGCACCGGGTCACAGGATGCCGCCGACGAGAACCTGCGGCCCGGCGATCAAGGCCCGTGGTGGCCTGCCACCACGCCGATCCTCGCCGGGGTGGCCTTGAAGTCCGGAAGGGACACAGGTCGGGCGGCGGGTAGCTTTGGCTCGCTGTACCGGCACGGGTTCGTCCGGGTCGCGGTGGCGATACCCGGGGTTATGGTGGCGGACCCGGCATCGAACGCCGGGCGGATCATCGCCCTGGCCCGGCAGGCCGCCGGCGAGCAGGCAGTACTGACCGTCTTCCCCGAGCTGAGCCTGTCGTCCTACACCGCCGATGACCTGTTTCATCAGGACGCACTGCAGGATGCCGTGCTGGACGCGCTGCGGGAACTGGTCGCGGCCAGCGCCGGCCTGGGCACCGCGCTCGTGGTGGGCGTCCCGCTGCGCGCCGACGGGCTGTTGTTCAACTGCGCTGTCGTCGTGTGCGAGGGGACCGTACGCGGCGTGGTGCCCAAGAGCTACCTGCCCAACTACCGGGAGTTCTACGAGAAGCGTTACTTCGCGGCCGCCCGCGATACCGCCGCCCGGCAGATCAGGCTGCTCGGCGAGGACGTCGCGTTCGGACCCGACCTGCTGTTCGACGCCGAGGGCTTGGAGGATTTCGGCTTTCATGTCGAGATCTGCGAGGACCTGTGGGTACCGGTTCCGCCGAGCACCTGGGCGGCGCTGGCCGGCGCCACCGTGCTGGTGAACCTGTCGGCGAGCAACATCGTGGTGGGCAAGGCGGCCTACCGCCGCCAGCTGTGCCAGTCACAGTCGGCGCGCTGCATCGCCGCCTACCTGTACGCCGCCTCCGGTTCCGGCGAGTCCACCACGGACCTGGCGTGGGACGGCGACGCGCTGGTCTACGAGAACGGCGAGCAGCTCGCTGAGGGAACCCGTTTCGCGGCCACCGCCGAACTGGTCACCGCCGATATCGACCTGCAGCGGCTGGCGCAGGACCGGATGCGGATGACCAGCTTCACCGACGCCAGGCACGACCATGCGGGTCGGCTGGCCGGACTGCGGCGGATCCCGGTCGCGCTGGCCGAGCCGGGGCAGGAAGCCCGGTTGCGGCGGGAAATCCCCAGGTTCCCGTATGTCCCGGCCGACCCGGCCGACCGCGACGAGCGCTGCGCCGAGGTGTACCACATCCAGGTACACGGGCTCGTGCAGCGGCTACGAGCCATCGGCACCGGCAAGGTGGTGATCGGTGTCTCGGGAGGCCTGGACTCGGCGCATGCCCTGACCGTCGCCGCCCAGAGCATGGACCGGCTCGGCCTTCCGCGCCGCAACATCCTGGCGTACACGATGCCGGGATTCGCAACGAGCGAGGCGACGCTGGATCACGCCCGGCAGCTCATGACCGCCCTGGGCGCCACCCCGGGCGAGATCGACATCCGCCCCTCGGCCCGTCAGATGCTCCGCGACATCGGCCACCCAGCGGCGGAAGGCACGGCCGTCTACGACGTCACCTACGAGAACGTCCAGGCCGGGGAAAGGACCTCCCACCTGTTCCGGCTGGCCAACCGCAACAAGGCGATCGTCGTCGGGACCGGGGACCTCAGCGAGCTGGCGCTGGGCTGGTGCACGTTCGGGGTAGGTGACCAGATGTCGCACTACGACGTCAACGCGTCAGTACCCAAGACCTTGATCCAGCACCTGATCCGATGGAGCGTGGACAGCGGGCGGTTCACCGGCGCCGCAGCCGCCGCGCTGCGGCTGGTCCTGGATACCGAGATCTCACCCGAGCTGGTCCCTGCCGCGCACGGTCGGCTGCAGAGCTCCCAGGACGTCATCGGCCCGTATGACCTGCAGGACTTCCATCTGTACTACCTGCTGCGATTCGGCTACCGGCCAAGCCGGATCGCCTACCTCGCCCACCACGCATGGGGCGACCGGAGGCTCGGGCGGTGGCCGGAGCCGACACCGGAAAGCCAGCGGCACCAGTACGACCTGCCGGCGATCAAGGCATGGCTGGCGGTGTTCCTGCAGCGCTTCGTGCAGACCAGCCAGTTCAAGAGATCCACGCTGCCCAACGCACCCAAGGTCGGCTCCGGAGGATCACTGTCGCCACGCGGTGACTGGCGTGCACCCAGCGACGCCACCGCCCGCGCCTGGCTCGACGAACTCGCACGCAACGTCCCAGGCTAACCGGTTCGGGCACCTACCGGACCGGGGCCTCCGCCGGATGCGCTCCGTGCCCCATCGGCCCGGTAACCCGCCCGTTCACGCGGGGCCGTGCGGGAAGTGTCAGTTGCGGCGGGACCCATGACCATGCCGCGCAGGAACAATGACCCTGACATCCCGTCCACGCCGGTGCGATGGTTAGCCTGTGAAGAGGTGGTGGCCTCACCGGACGGCCGCCGCGCGCGAGCAGCTCATGGCGGAGCTGGAGCGAGCCGTACCGCTGGACGTTACTGCGCGGGCATGCTGCTGCCCGGCAAAGCCTGTGGTCACTGTGATGATGCCGCCGACCGCTAGCCGACCGTACCCTGTTGACCTGCTGTTGTGCGGTCACCACTTCAGGGTCAGCCAGGCTAGCCTGCAGGCCGTCGGCGCCGACGTGTACGACAAGGCTGGGCTACTGATCATGGCCGGAGCCGGGACGGCGGGTAGGTCGCGGCCGAGGGCAGGCGGGCTGGTAGGGACGGCTCATGGTTATCGGGCGTGAAGCCGATAGTGCGGCTGCTGGCGCCACGCGTTGCTCCTGAGTGCGTGGTGGATTCCGTCCCTTCACTGGGCACCGTGCATTCCCCTGGTCGATGGCTGGCGGGCGCGGGACGCCGCGCAGTCGGGGCCGCCTGTCAAGCCTGCGGCCCGTTGCTCGCTGCCGAGCCGCCGCTGGCGCGGGCAGATGAGGCGGTACTGAGGCGCCAGACACGCTGCCACAGACGGTTACGCACGCTGAGCTGGCCGCATGGCCAGCAGGCCCGGCGTTCCGGGACCTTGGCCTCTACCAGGCGATAGCCGTGGGGCCTACACCGAGGACAGGACCGGATGGCGGGAGGTCCGCGTTATGGTTTGGGAACCGATCCGTAAGGGCAGGCCACCGGGTACTGGCCACAACCTGGCCGACTATGACCAGGCGGTCAGGGAGTTCTCCTGGGCAGCGGCACAGGCTCAGCTGGCTGGCCTGCCGGGGGGGCGGGGTATCAACATCGCGCATGAGGCCGTCGACCAGCATGCGGCGGGTCCGCATCCTGAGGTGACCGCGTTGCGGTGCATCGCCAGGGACGGGCGCGTCACCGAGCTGACGTACGCCGATCTCCGGCGGCGGACCAGCCGTTTCGCGAACGTGCTCCGCGAGCTGGGCGTGGTCAGGGGTGACCGCGTGTTCTCGCTTCTCGGCCGGGTGCCGGAGCTGTACATCGCGGCGCTGGGCACGCTGAAGAACGTCAGCGTGTTCTCTCCGCTGTTCCCGGCCTTCGGGCCGGAGCCCATCCGCGAGCGGCTGCGGCTCGGCGACGCGAAGGTGCTGGTGACGAGCCCGGAACTGTACCGGCGCAAGATCATGCCGATCCGCGACACGCTGCCCGGGCTCGAGCACGTCCTGATCGCGGGCGAGCCGCCCGATGACAAGACCGTCGGGCTCACGGCGGCGCTGGCGGCGGCGGACGAGGCGTTCGACATCCCGGCCACCGACCCGGAAGAGATGGCCCTGCTGCACTTCACCAGCGGCACGACGGGAAAGCCCAAGGGCGCCGTGCACGTGCACCAGGCGGTGGTGGCGCACCGGGCCACCGCGGCGTTCGCCCTCGACCTCCGGCCGGGAGACACCTTCTGGTGCACGGCCGACCCGGGCTGGGTCACCGGGACGTCCTACGGGATCATCGCGCCGCTCGCCCTCGGCGTCACCCTGGTGACCGACACCGGGGATTTCGAGGCCCGGCGCTGGTACCAGGTGCTGGCCGACCACAAGGTTACCGTGTGGTACACCGCGCCGACCGCGATCCGGATGCTGATGCGCCACGGGCCCGAGCTCCCGGCCTCCTATGACCTGTCTGCGCTGCGGTTCATCGCCAGCGTCGGCGAGCCGCTCAACCCGGACGCGGTGGTCTGGGGCCAGCGGGCGCTGGGCCTGCCCATCCATGACAACTGGTGGCAGACGGAAACCGGCGCGATCATGATCAGCAACTTCGCGTCCATGGACATCAGGCCCGGCTCGATGGGCCGGCCGCTGCCCGGCGTCGCCGCCGGGCTGCTGGAGCGCGGGGACGACGGGCGGGCCCGGGTAACCGGCGGCACGGTCACGGAGGTTACCCGGGCCGACGCCGAGGGAGAACT
>Ga0306923_10000363_pt1 | contig 34645 bp, 31 predicted proteins | sample sta12Can44000108_FD_203841 | JGI IMG/M metagenome (GOLD analysis project Ga0306923, IMG submission 203841) | Lab enrichment of tropical soil microbial communities from Luquillo Experimental Forest, Puerto Rico - statanox.12C.anox.44.000.108 (v2)... | ecosystem: Environmental > Terrestrial >... | reverse complement strand
AAGCGCATGCACAGACCATCTGGGGATCAGCCTCTATTGCCTTGAAAAGTGGTGAGAGCATCGAGGTTGGAGACGTCTTTTACGTCACAAATTGCAAGTCTATTTTGCAAAGCACCCCCGAAGTTGAAATCGTTGACGGTCCTCCTGGGGTGACCGCCACCGTCAAGGAGAAGATGGTCCTTCCTCGCGTCGGGCGGTGCGCAAATCGGGTGCCCGGCGGCACGGTGGTGCTTACTGCCAAGGACATAGAGGACCCGAGTTACACCCCGCTTACACTTCGCGTCACCTACAAGACCAAAGATGGCGAGAGAAGATTCAGTCAAGTCTTTAATCTGTCGCTTCTGCCATGACGTGCGATGAGATTGGGCGTTAGATCGGGCCTTACGTCAAGATTCGGATCCGGCTCGTGAGGAAGCGTATGCGGGCGAAATCATTTGCGGTGATTTTCGGCCTCGGAGTGGTAAGCGCCTTCGGCGCTACCGGAGTTGATGCGCAGACCAACGTACAACGCATCGCATTGAAGAGCGGCGAGAGCGTCGAACTACACCCCATTTATTGGGTGGTGAATTGCAGGTCGACTATGGTGGGTATTCCCGAGATTGAAATTCTCGAAGGTCCCGCAGAGCTGACCCTTGCCATCAAAGAGGACATGGTTCTTCCTCGCGTGCTAAACTGTGCAAATCGGGTGCCCGGCGGCATCCTTGTGGCGACGGCAAAAGATGTAAAGGACCCTGTGGAGGCCAAACTCACGTATCGCGTGAAGTACAAGACCAAGGACGGCGAGCGTCAGACGAGCAGGGTCTATAATGTGTCGCTTTTCCCGTGATGGCGACGCGCGTGAGGTGCCTTTTTAGCCTCGCATGGATGAGCCATCGGACCCACTCGCGCCAGCGTGCACACCCGCAAGCGTGAGAGGGGACGACATGCGCGCGCTTCGAGTGACCCTGCTGCTGCTGCTGCTTGCGTGCGTGTTCGCGACCAGCGCGGCGGCGCAATACCCGGACAAGCCCATCCGGCTCATCGTCCCGCAAGCCGCCGGCAGCGCCACCGATACGGTCGCGCGCATCCTCGGCGCCGAGCTCGGCAAGGAGCTCGCCCAGCAGATCGTGGTCGACAATCGGCCGGGCGGCGCGCTGACCATCGGTCTCGACCTCACCGCGAAGGCCGAGCCCGACGGATACACGCTCTGCATGGGGCCGATCGGCGCGCTCGCCATCACCCGTCACATGGTGGCGAAGCTGCCCTACGACATCGAGCGGGACTTCCAGCCGATCGCGCTCGCGACGCGCGGACATCTCCTGCTCGCGGTCTCGCCCACGCTGCCGTTCAAATCGGTGCAGGAGGTCATCGACTACGCCAAGGGCCATCCGGGCAAGCTGTTGAACGCGTCGTCGAGCAACGGATCGCCGGGCCACGTCGGCGGCGAGCTGTTCAAGTACATGAGCGGCACGGATATCGTCCACGTTCCCTATCGCGGCGGCGCGGCGGCGATCAACGACCTGATCGCGGGCCGCGTGCACCTGATGTTCGAGAGCTTGAACTCGATCGCGCCGCACGCGCGGTCCGGCGCCGTGCGCGCGCTCGCGGTCAGCGGGGCGCGGCGCTCGCCGGGCTTTCCCGATTTGCCGACGGTCGCGGAAGCCGGCGTTCCCGGTTACGCGGCGCCGACCTGGAGCGGCGTCATCGCGCCCGCCGGCGTGCCGCGGCCGATCATCGACAAGCTCAACACGGCGATCAACAAGGCGATCGCCTCGCAGACGTTCAAGGACCGCTTCGCCGCGATCGGCGACGAGCCGGCCGGAGGCACGCCGGAAGAGTTCGCCGAACTGATCCGCACCGATTCCGCCAAATGGGGCGAGGTTGTGCGGCGCTCGGGCGCGCGGCTCGACTAGCAGCCCGAAGCCTTGGGCGATCGCGGCCAAGTCGGTACACAGCCTTGGCGTTCAAGGTTCTGATCGTGACGGATAATGGGAGGAGAGTGAGGTGAGGGGACTCACGCGCCGCATGGTGATCGCCGGCCCGTTGCGATGCTCGCAGCCGCGCCGGCGCGTGCCAATCCGGACTGGCCGGATCGGCCGATCACGATGCTCCACGGTTTTCCGCCCGGCGGGCCGACCGATCTCGTGGCACGCATCGTCGCCGACGGCCTCACGCGGCGGCTGGGCCAGCGGGTCGTGATCGAAAGTAAGCCGGGCGCGTCGGGCACGACGGCGGCGGCGTTGGTCGCCCGCGCCGCTCCCGACGGATATACGCTGTTTGCGATTCCATCGGGACACGCGTTTGCGGCCGCCACCTACAAGACGCTGCCTTACCGCACGATCGACGACTTCTCCATAATCAGCATGTTCACGGAGTATCCCTACCTGCTGGCGACATACGCTGATCATTCCATGCGAACGGTCGCGGATCTCATCGCGCTCGCGCGCACGCGCAGCACGCCGCTGCTCTCCGGCACCCCCGGCAATGGATCGGGTCCGCACCTGGCGGTCGAGCTGTTGGCAAAAGCGGCGCAGGTGCGCCTCCAACACGTGCCCTACCGTGGCAGCGCGCCGGCCGCGCTCGATCTCGTCGGCAAGCGCCTCGACTTCATGATGGACCCGGCGGCGGCGCTCATCGAATTCGTCAGGGACGGCAGGCTGCGCGCGCTCGCGGTGACTGGCAATCGCCGCTTCTTCGCGCTCCCCGAGGTCCCGACCATGGCCGAAGCCGGCGTTTCCGGCTACGTGGCGACGGGCTGGCAAGGCCTGCTCGCGCCCGCGGGGCTGCCGGCAGCGATCGTCGATCGCTTGAACGCGGAGGTCGTCGCCATTCTCAAGGAGCCGACCGTGGTGGAACGCCTGCGCGCGCTCGGCAACGATCCGAGGCCTACGACCCCCGAGGAATTCCGCGCGCGCATCGTCGACGACATCGCCAAGTGGACGGCGGTGGTGGACGCCAGCAATTTCGAGCGCATTTGACGTAAAGCCGGCAATGATGCGCGGCGCATCGGGCCCACGGCGCTCCGTGATGCGTTGACGCGCCTTCGCGGGTTATCGATGGCGTCATTGCCGGGCTTGACCCGGCAATCCATCCTCTTCGATTGAAGCTTTTTTCGATGGATGCCCGGGTCCCGGGCATGACGAGCGAAGCCGACCGTCGCCGGCGTTATTGGCGGTATTTCTTGGCCGCCGCCAGCAACGCCTCGTAATCGTCCTTGACTTGGGGATTGGCGGACAGCACCGAGGTCGCGACCGGCGCGACCAAGTCGAGATAGCGCTTGGCCTCGGCCGGCGGCAGCGTGATGAGCTCGCCGCCGTTCTTGCGCCACACCTCCTCCGCCCGCTTGATGTCGGCGACGTTCCAGTCCGTGAACAGCACCTCCGCCTTGCGTCCTTCCTCGCGTACAATCGCCTCGAGCTCCGACCCCAACGACTTCATGAATTGCCGGTTGACCAGAATGGGCGCGACCAGCGTGGTCGACGGCAGATAGGTCAGGGGCTTGGCGATGTCGTAGTACTTGAACGCGGTGAACGGGGCGACGCCGGCGATCATTCCATCGATGGTGCGGTTCTGCATCGCCGGCAGCGCCTCGCCCAGCGGCAGCGATACCGGCAGCACGCCGAGCTTCTTGAACGGCTCGACCTGGATCGGCGCGCCGCCCTGGGTGCGCACCTTTTGTCCTTGGAAATCGGCGACGGCGCGAACGCCTTTGTGCGTGAGCAGCATCATCGGGCTGTAGACGCCGGGGGCCAGAATCTCGACGCCCTTGTCCTTGCCGAAGGTGGCGAGGCGGCTGCGGATCGCGGGGTCGTTCACGACCTTGTTGCCGTGCAGGACGTCGTCGAACAGGCCGGGCGCATCGAGGACTTGGAAGCGCGGCTCGAGGCTCACCCAGAAACCGTTCGCCGCGCTCCCCGCTTCGATCGTGCCGAGCGCCACGCCTTCCACCACCGCGGGGAGCTGGCCGAGCTGGTTCGCCGGGTAGATCTCGAGCTTGATGCGCCCGCCCGCGCGCGCTTCAACGCCAGCCTTGAGCGTCTTGTAATATTCATGCACCACGTCGTTGATCGTCGGCAGCGAGAGCTTCATGGTGAATTGCTGCGCGCTCACCGCCGTGGTGGCGAGCACGCTGGCCGCTGCGATTGCGATGAGCCTGGCCGCGAGACGGGCGTTGATCGCGTGCATTTTGAGTTTTCCTCCCTCGATATGGTCGCAAGCTCAGCCCCTGGCCAGCAGGTAGCGAACCCCGATCAGCGAGAGGTCCGGTATGTACGTGATCACCGCCAAGGCCACGAGATAAATTATCACGAACGGGATGATGCCGCGATAGATCGTCTCGAGCTTGAGGCCGAGGACGGACTGCGCCACGAAGATGTTGATCCCGAACGGCGGATGAAACAGGCCGATCGCGAGGTTCACCGTCACCACGATGCCGAAGTGGACGGTGTCGATGCCGGCGGCCTTCACCAGCGGCACGAGCAGCGGGCTGAGCAGCAGGATCGCCGACAGCGGGTCGAGAAAGCATCCCACCGCCAGCAACAGGACGTTGATGGCGAGGAGCAGCATCCACGCCGATACGCTCAACGACTGCAGCCACGCGGTCATGGCGGCCGGCACCTGGTTGACGGTCAAGAGCCAGGCGAACACGCCCGCGCAAGCCACGATGATGAGAATTTGACCCGTGAACAGCACGGTCGAGGCGGCGGCTTCGACGATGTCGCGCAGTGTGAGCTCGCGGAACACGACGGCGGTGACGAACGCCGCGTAGACGCAGGCGACCGCGGCGGCCTCGGTCGGCGAGAACACGCCGCCATAGATGCCGCCGAGGATGATGACCGGCGCGCCCAGCGCCCACAGGCTGCGGCCGAACGCGGTGAGGAAGACTTTGAGCCGGAACGGTTCGCCCGCTCCGAAGTTCTCGCGCCGCGCCCGAAACATGACGTAGAGCGCGAGCATGGCCGCGATCATCAGCCCCGGCAGCACGCCGGCGGCATAGAGCCGCGCCACCGATTCCTCCGCCGCCGCGCCGTAGACGATCATCGGGATGCTGGGCGGGATGATCACGTCGATCGCGCCGACCGCGGTGATGAGGCCGGCGATGAACGTCTCCGGATAGCCGGCGCGCCGCATCGCCGGCACCATCACCTTGCCGATGGTCGCCACCGTGGCCGCGCTGGCGCCGGAAATCGCGCCGAAGATCGCAGACGTGCCGACCGCGGTCACGCCGAGGCTGCCGCGGATCGAGCCGACGCCGCCCTGCACGAAATCGACCAAGCGCTGGGCGACGCTGCCGCGACCCATCAGCTCGCCGGCATAGATGAAGAACGGAATGGCGAGCAGCGCAAAGGCGTTGACCGACGCGAACAGGGTCTGTTGCAGCGCCGCGAGCGGCACGTGCATGAAAAACACAAGCGCGACGGTGACCGCGGTCAGCAAAACTAAGAAGATCGGGAAGCCGAGCAGCAGCAGCGCGATCGGCACCACCGCGAGGGCGAAGGTCATGGCTCGGCCTCGCGTTCCGGCACTCGCCGCGTCATGCGGATGAGGCCACAGAGGGCGACGACGAGGATGAGGGCGAAGCCGAGCGCGACGGTGGCGTGGGGAATCCACATGGGGATGCCGGCCATGTCGCTGGTGCGCCCGATCCGCCACATCTGCCGGGCATAGAAATAAGACTGCGTCAGCACGAAGCCGGCGAGCGCCGCGAGCAGCACCTGCTCGGCGACGCGAAGCGCCACGCGCACTGGCGCGGGCAGGAAGCGGACCAGGACGTCCATGCGCAGATGCAGGTTGCGCCGGGTGACGACGGCGGCGCCGAGAAACGTCATCGCGACCATGATGAAGATTTGCACCTCGTCGGCCCCGAGCAGCGAGAGGCCGAGCAGATAGCGGCCGACCACGTTGGCGAAGTTGAGCAGCACCGCGAAGATGAAGGCGAGCGCAAGCATCACTTCGATGACGCGCGCGATGCGGTCGAACGCCTGGTCGATCACCGGCTCCCCGCCCTCCACGACATGATGCCGCGCCTCGACTGCCGCGACACGAACGCTGAGACGAACCTTATGCGGGCCACCGGCGGCGGGCAACGCCATTACCGGTCCGCGCGGTCATCCATTGCGCGTTTCGATCAGCTCGACCAGCGCGCGCGTGATCGCTCCGTCCGGTCGCGCAAGCTCGTCGAGGATCGAATAGTGGTGACGTGCTGGCAACACGGTGAGCGCTACCGGCAGTCCGCGCCCGCGCGCCGCTTCGGCATAGCTAGCCGATTGCCGCCTCAGCTCCGGCAGTTCGTCGCTCCCCACGAACAACCGCAACGGCGGTGAGCGGTCGCGCAGCACGCGAACGGGCGACAGCGTTGCGATCTCGCTCGCATCGAGGGCGAGCTTTTCGTTGAGGTAATTGAGCGCGATGGGCTCCAGATCGAAGATGCCGCTGATGGGAAGGCCGCCGCGAGAGGCTGGGTGGTCCGACACGATTGCGGTGAGATGTCCCCCGGCCGACCAGCCGCCGACGAACAGCCGATCGCGGTCGAACCCGAACTCGCCGGCGCGCTCGCGCAGAACGCTGAGCGCTTGACGAATTTCTTCGACGATGTCGGTGAGGCGCGCCTCCGGCGCCAGCGTGTAGCCGACGACGGCGACGTCGATGCCGTGGGCGCGCGGTCCGTCGGCGAGGAAGGCGAACATGTCCTTGTCGTTGCGTTGCCAATAGCCGCCGTGAATGAAGACGAACAGCGGCGCCCGTGCGGTGCCGCAGGAGAAGTAATCGAAGCGCGCGCGCGGCCGGCTGCCATAGGGAATATCGAGGCGCGCACGGGGGCTTGCTCTCACGGCGGCGCTCAATTCGCGCCAGCGCGCGAGCCAGTCCGCGCTGTCGGCGACGGCGGCGCCGTTGTTGTAGGCGGCGTCGAGCGCGGCGCGGTCCATGCCGCGGTAGATCGCCGTTGCGGCCGCCGGCCGCGCCGATGTTTCCGTCATGTCATGCCACCGAACGGTGTTCTCGACTCGTCATGCCCGGGCTTGACCCGGGCATCCATCGAAAGGAAGCGCGCTTCAATTCAACACGATGGATCAAGCCCGGCAATGACGGCGGATGGGTGAGTGCCACCGGCCAAGGGTATTCAGGCCATCGTCTCGAGCGTGCGCGCCGGCGCCATGTGGCTCGTGAGCCGTTGCGCGAGTTCGCGCCGCACGGCGTTGAACTCGGGCGAGGACACGTCGCGTGGGCGCGGCAGGTCGATTTTGATGTCACTTTCGATCCGCCCCGGTCCCGCGCTCATGACCAGCACGCGGTCGGCGAGCAGCGCCGCCTCCTCGACCGAGTGGGTGACGAAGACGATGGTCACGCGCGTGCGCGCCCAGATCTGCAACAGCTCGCGCTGAAGCTGCTCGCGGGTGAGCGCGTCGAGCGCGCCGAACGGCTCGTCCATCAGCAGGATATTGGCGTTGTTGGCAAGCACGCGCGCGATCGCCACGCGCTGCTTCATGCCGCCCGATAGCTGGCTCGGGTAGCGGTTGGCGGCGCGCTCGAGCCCCACCAGCTTGACGAATTCGTCGGCGATGTCCTCGACCTCCTTGCGCGGTAGCTGGCGCTGGCGCGGGCCGAAGCCGATATTCTGCCGCACCGTCATCCAGGGAAACAGGGCGTAGTCCTGGAACACCATGCCGCGGTCGCTGCCGGGCGCGGTGACGGGTTTACCCTCGACCAGGACTTCGCCGGTGGTGGGCTCCTCGAAGCCCGCGACGACGCGCAACAAGGTCGACTTGCCGCAGCCGGAAGCGCCGATCAGGCAGACGAACGCGCCCCTCTCGATCGTCGCGTCGATGCGCGCGAGCGCCTCGACCTCGCCGTCGCCGACTTGAAAGCGCTTGCTGACGCCGCGGATGGCGACGTGGGGTCGCTCGGCGTTACGCATGGTGCTGCGGGCTCCATTGCAGCACGCGGTTGCTGACGACGACGATGATGCGGTCGGTCACGAAGCCGCAGACGCCGATGACGATCATCCCCGTCACCACCAGATCGGTGCGCGAGAGCGTGCGGCCGTCCATGATCACGGAGCCGAGGCCGGTAGGCACGCCGGTCATCTCGCCGACCACGATCAGGATCCAGGCAAACCCGTGGGCGATGCGAAGCCCGTTGAAGATCGACGGCAGCGAGGCCGGAAACACGATCTGGCGGAACATGGCGGAGCCCGAGCAGCCCAGCATGGCGGCGGCCTCGAACAGCCGCACGTCGACCGAGTGCACGCCGAAGATGGTGTTGAGCAGGATCGGGTAGAACGCGCCGAGGAACACCAGAAAGATCGCCGCGTTCGGCCCTAGCCCGAAGAAGATCATCGACAGCGGCAGCCACGCCGTCACCGGAATCGGCCGCAACAGGTTGATCGTCGGGTCGAGCAGCTGCCGCAGCAGCCGGATGCGGCCGATCATCAGGCCGAGCGGGATGCCGATCAGCGCGGCCAGGAAGAAGCCGCCGTAGACCCGCGTCATCGACTTCCAGATATGGGTGAGAATGGTGGCGCTGAAGGCGTCGTCATAGACGCCGCCGAACGAGAAGTCGTACATCATCACCGCGACTTCGCGCGGGCTCGGAACGAGCCGCGTGCCGGTGATCGCGACGGCGCGGTCCCACAGCAGGATCAACACGAGCGGAAAGCCCACGCCGAGCGCGACGGCGCGGACCCTTTCCGCAAGGCGCCGCCGTCGGCGGGCCGCCGACGGCGCTTCCGGCATGGACTGTGGCGTTGCCTCCGGAAGCGCCGTGACCTGCTCGCTCAAGACGCGCCCTCGATCGGCTACATGAACTGCTTGGTGATGTGGCGGTTGAGGTCGGGCACCTGGCGGATCTGCTTGTTCTCGAACATCAGCCGGGTATAGGCGTTGGCGCGCTCCATGAACACGTCGTCGAGTTTCCAGGCGAGTTCCACGTTCGGCACCGCGAGCTCGATCGATTTCTTTTGCTGCCCGAGCTTCTGCATCGCCATCTCGACGATCTCTCCGGGATGGGCCATGGCGTAGTCGACCGCCTGTCGGTGCATGTCGACGATGAGCTTGACGCGGGCGGGATTGTCTTTGACCGCCTTCTCGCTCGCGGACAGGATCATGTTGAGCGGTCCGATGGCCGTGGAATAGGGATACTCGACGAGCCGGCCGGTGCCGTTGGCGAGGCTGATGCCCGCCGCCGGCTCGGCGCCGACATAGGCGTCGACGTCGCCGCGCGCGAGCGCCGCGGCGTGGTCGCTGAATTGCAGCCGGATCGGCTGGATGTCTTTGATCGACATGCCCTCCATCCGCAGCCGCTCGAGGATCACCGCCTCCTGCGTCGATCCCGGCCAGATCGCGACCTTCTTGCCCTTGAGATCCTTGATCGTCTTGATGTCGGTGTTCACGCCGGCCATGACCGCCATGCCGCCGTTGTTGGCGTTGGCCACGATCAGCACCGGCTCGCCGGCCGCCGCCCCGAGCAGGAAGGCCGCGATGCCGTGGATGCAGGTGTCCACCGTGCCGGTGAGCACCGCGTTCTTGCCGTCGGTCGGGCTCTCGAACGGAATCACCTCGACGGTGTAGCCGGCGGGCACGAACTTCTCGTAGAAGTACGCGGAAATGCCGTGGATGAGCTTCAAGGTTCCGACCTTGAGCACCTTGTCCTGGGCATGACCTTGCGGGGCGAACGCGATCGAGAGCGCTGCGACGAGGAGGGGCAGCGCAAGCTTGAAGGGCCGGGCGAGCATGAAAAACCCCCTGGTGAGTGATCATGGGCATGCCCGGCAGCATGCGCCGCCAACCTAGCGCATCTCCTCAAGAGATGCAGCTTTGAAATCCGACACTTCCGCCCCACCGCTCATTCCCGCGCAAGCGGGAATCCAGTCTATCTTCCGTCCCGACTCTGGGTCCCCGCAACGGGGTCCCCGCGACGCTAGCGTCGCGGGGCGCCCCTCGCGGGGACGAGCGGCTGGGAATTCGGAGAGGGAAAAGAACGCGCGGCGTGCACACCACAAATTTTTGTTGACTCGCGTAACGAGAATCTTCCAGAAAAGCGTATTCACCAAAGCTACGCATGACGCCCGGGTGGGAGACCGCTGCGGGCGTTTTTGTCGGCTCGGTGCGGCCTGATGCCCTGGAAAGGTGCGGCCGCGCCGTACTCGGTCTGCGCCAACCGCGGTGTTTTGTTGTTTTTCATTGTTATTTTCTACCGGTGTTTGCGCGAGACCATCGAAATCGATTGCGCGCGTGCACGTCCTCAGGTTGCAGGAGCGGGGCTAAAGAGCTGTGAGCACGGGAGAAGTCGATGGCACCGGGGCGCGGCCTGCGCTCTCGGACAAGGAAGACCCAAGGTTGCGGATCGGCGGTCTCATTGTTTTGGGATTGTTATTTACAATTGCCGCCGCGGCCGATCGCGGCTTGCGCCACCGCCTAGGGTTGAAGGGCGGCGCATCATGGCAGATCGATCCGATCGCCGGCCTCAGAACACCGTGCCGTCGGCCGCCACCGCGATCGGCGGGGGACCATCGGGCGGCCGCAACGCGCGCGCGATTTTTCGTCCCGCGCTCCAGGTGCCGCCCTGCAGCAGCTGCGGCATGGTGAAGCTTGCATCGAGTCGCAACTTTTCTCGCACCAAACCAACCAATGGCTCCATCAGCGCCACCGTCAGCGCGCGCCATTCGACGATGAGCTCCGAGCCGACCTCGTGCCGGAGCGCCGGATCGATCGCCGCGCGCGGGCGGATCACCCCGAGGTCGACGAGGAGGCCGCCGTTGCGATATTCGGCGAGCGCCGTGAGCTCGTGGAGCCGCTCCACGGCGAGCCTCGCCGCTTCGAGCGGCTCGATGAGCGAATAGGCGAGCCACTGCGAGAGCTTGTGGAACGGCACGATGCGGTCGGTGGCGTCGCCGGTGCGCACGGCGGGATGACGGCCGGCATCGCCGACCGGGCATCCGTCGAGCGTGAGGGCGGACGGCCAGATCGACGACAGGCCGTCGAGCAGCGTGGCGAGTAGCTTGGACGCCGGGATGCGCCGGTCGCGGGCGACGCTAAGGAAATAGTCGACCAGGTTGCCGGGACGCGCTCCCGCGCGTGCGAACAGATCCGCGCGATCGGCGAGTGCTTGTCCGAGCCGGCGCAGCAGCGCGCTGCGTTGCTCCAATCCGACTAGCGGATTTCCGGAGTCGACTTGAAAATGGCGCGCCAGCGTCGCCGCGTCGGTGTTCGTGAGCGCGCTGCCGTCGACCCGCCACGGTCGAGCGGGGTCGGACGAGAACGCGCCGGCGCGGAACATGTCGAAGCTCGCGATGGCTAGGCCTTCGGAGCGCGCGAAGGAGCGGCCGCTCGCGGCTTCGCGGTAGCGCCAGCGATCGCCGGCGCCGGCGTCGAGCAGCACGCTCACGGTTGCCAAGTCGACGGCCATGCGCGCGCGTTCGAGGCGATCTGCGTCGCTGCGCGCCGCAAGCGCGCCCCAACGGTCGATGCCACTGGCCGAGAAATGGCGCCAGCGACTGTGATAGGGAATCTTCAGAACGGGATAGGCCTCGCGCGTGACGTCGGCCACGTAGGCGGCAACCACCGCGAGGCGGCTCTCGTCGAGCGTGAAATGGGGCGAGCGCCCGTCGGCCACCCAGCGATGCACCATGCCGCAACGCTCGCGCACCGCGGCGGCGGCGTTGAGCTTGGCGAGATTCACCTCTCCACCGCTCATTCCCGCGCAAGCGGGAATCCAGTGATCACCCCGTCTCTAATCTGGGTCCCCGCTTTCGCGGGGACGAACGGAGGGGTGCCGCGAGAGGATGACGGAGTTCGCCCGCCCAGCGGCACCGCCGTCACTCGTTGAGGCTCCGCCCGACCGTGCCGGCGTAGTCGCCGCGCGGGCGCTCGCCGGCGAAATAGCCGGCGGCGAGCTTGGCCTCGATCTCCACGCGCGCGTCGGGCGGAATCATGTCGTCGGGCAGCGGCACACGTTCGTCGATGGCGATGCCTTGGCGCACGAGCGCGTCGCACTTCATGTCGCTCATGGAGGCGAAGCGATGGATGCGGGTGATGCCGAGCCAATGCAGCACGTCCGGCATCAGCTCTTGAAACCGCATGTCGCGCACGCCGGCGACGCATTCGGTGCGCTTGAAGTAGCCGGCGGGCCGATCGCCGCCCTTCTGGCGCTTGCGCGCGTTGTAGACCAGGAACTTGGTGACCTCGCCGAGCGCGCGGCCTTCCTTGCGATTGTAGACCACGAGCCCGACGCCGCCCGCCTGCGCCATCTGGATGGCGATCTCGATGCCGTGGGCGAGATAGGGCCGGCAGGTGCAGATGTCGGAGCCGAACACGTCGGAGCCGTTGCACTCGTCGTGAACGCGGCAGGCGAGGGGAGTGGTGCCGTCGCCGAGCTTCGCCGGGTCGCCGAAGCAGTAGATCGTGGTGCCGCCGATCGGTGGCAGAAACACCTTGAGGTCGGGCCGCGTCACGAGTTCCGGATACATGCCGCCGGTCTGCTCGTGCAGGCCGCGACGCAAGTCGGTTTCGTCGAGCCCGAAGCGCTCGGCGATGCCGGGCAGATACCAGACCGGATCGATCGCCGCCTTCATCACGCGAACGCTGCCGTGGGCGGAGACGATATCGCCGTCGGCACGCACGCGGCGCGCCGCGATGGCGGCGCGGATTTCGGGCATGTCGATATGGGCGCGGGTGACCGCGATGGTCGGCCGCACGTCGTAGCCGCGCGCGAGGTGAGCGCGGAAGACCTCGCCTACCAGGTGCCCCCAGGGATCGAGCGATACGATCTTTTTGGCATCGCCCCACTGCGGGTGCGGTCCGATGCGCTCGACCGGCGCGGTATCCGTGAGATCCGCGATGTGATCGTGGGCGAGCGTCCGCGCCGCGATGGCGAGCGCGCGATAGACCGAATAGCCGCCGGCGTGGCTTCCGACCGCGTTGCGATGGTTCGGGTTGCGCAAGGTCGCGATCACCGGTCCGCGTTCGGCGGCGGTGGGCGCGCCCCAGACGAGGTGCGGCCGCTCCGTCATGCTTTGGTTCGGCGACCCGTTTGCGGTACTCAACAGACTCGGGTTCATGACAGACCCCTAGGGACGTCAGACGCGGGGTTCATGACACACGCTACTGACGTCGATGTGACGCCACTGACGCGCAATCTCAGCCCTGCGGCTGAGCCGCGAAAAAACATGTAGGATAATCGAAACTCGACTTGCGCGCAAGCTCGTCTCGCAGTGGGTCGCGTCGCAGCAGTTTGCCGGCAGTGTCTTAAGAGACTGTTCCCGCCCGTCCCCACGCGGGGTGCCTCGTAACGGGAACCCGGCCCTCGGCCCTGGATTCCCGCTGGAGTTCACCTCCGCGAAAGCGGAAGTTTTGCTCGGCGGCCGGTACCGTCTCACCTAGACCGAGATATGACCTCTGAATGACAGTCGTGTGCCGCGTTCAACACCAATTTGCTTTGCGAAGCCGCCGGTGGCGTGAATTTTGATGCGCGCGTCTGCATTCGGCTCCCGCGGCGTCACGACATTTCGGAAAAGTAGGCGTCGGCGAGGGTTTGAGCGCGGGAATCTGCATGGGCGTGTGCGGCGGCGCGGGAAGCAGCGGCGGGCCGACTTGGCTCGGCGCCGGCGCGAACACTTGCGCCCGCGCCACGTCGGCGGCTCCCGCAACGACAAAGATGCACAACACTGCTCCTCGCAAAAGGAGCACACGGTTTGCCTTCATGCCGTGCAGATCTATGACTGTTCGGAACGGAATGTAAGTCCGGCCGAGTTGGAGCTCATCTCGCCGCCGACGGCGGCGCGACCGCGGCATCGGTCTGGCCGCTGGCGCTGAGCGCCTTGGCGACGAAGCCCGAAGCCTTCATCTCCTCGATGAACTCGCGCAGATAACGTACACCGGCCTCGCGGCCCTTGGGCGTGCCCATGGCCTGCTCGATCACCATAAAGCGACCCGGGATCACGCGGGTGTCCGGGTGCTCTTTGGCGAATGCCACGATCGGCTGCTTCACCCCGGCCGCGACTTCGAGCCGATCCTTGCGGAACAGCGCGAGCGCTTCCGGTCCGCTCGATTCCCGCACCAGCTTGGCGTGCTTGAGCGCGCGCGTGAGATAGAGATCGTAGGCGCTGGCGCGCGCCACCGCGACGCGCACGCCGTCGCGGTCGACGTCCTCGACGGTCTTGAGCGGCGAGTCCGCCGGCACGACGTAGGCGCCCTCGATCACGACATAGGGCGCGGTGAAGTCGATGCCCGCGGCGCGCACGGGGTCGATCGCCAGGAACGCGATGTCCCAGGCGCCCTTCTGCACCGCGTCGAACACCTTGCCGGCGGCATCGAAGGTGACGAATTCGATCGGGACGGCGAGGCGCTTGGCCAGCTCGCGCGCAAGCTCCGATGAGACCCCGCGCGGCTCCCCGGTCGTCGGGTCCTTTTGCGCCAGTACACTATTGCCGAAGTTGATCGCCGCGCGCAGCTTGCCGCTCGGCGCGAGCTCGGTGACGACGTTGCGTGGAACAGTGTCGGCCATGGCATCAGATACGTGAAACGAGAGGAGGGATGACAGGAGGGCAAGCGGCGCGAACGCCTTGGTCATGGAGGGATCCTCGGACGCAACCCACTCGGGCAGACTATCTAAGCTTCTCCGCATTGCAAGGCTTGTTGGCGCTCATGTCCACTTGGGCGTCCGGCGTGCGAGATGGTTGACGCCGAACTCCCCATCGGCGAAGCCATATCGCGCCCACCTCAAGAGCGAGCACCGGGAGAAACAGCCATGGCCAAGATCACCAGGACCAACCCCGAGGGCATCTCGAAGCCGTTTTCAAATTACTCCCATGTGGTCACGGCCGAGGGCGCGCAGAAGCTCGTATTCTGCGCCGGCCAGGTGGGGGCGGACGTGGATGGCAAGGTGCTGCCGCCCGACGATTTCGACGCCCAGGCCAAGATGGTGATGGCGAACCTGACCAAGGCGCTAGCCGCCGGCGGCGCCAAAATCGCCGACGTCACCAAGATCACGATCTACATCTGCAACCCGCACGACGTGCCGAAGGCGCGCGGCATCCTGCAGACCTATTTCGCCGGGCAGCCGCCGGCCAGCACGCTGTGCATTCTGCGCGGGCTCGCCAACCCCAATTTCCTGCTCGAGATCGAAGCGATCGCGGCGGTGTGAGACCAACGGCCATCGCCACGACCCGTCCGCCGTCATTGCCGGGCATCGCGCGTCCTCAAAGGCGTTGACGCCGGTCCATAGCCCGCGAAGACGGGCGTAAACGCCCTTTGGGCCGGGCTATGGATGCGCGTAAACGCACTTATGACCCGGCAATCCATCCTCTTCGATGAAGGTTTTTTCGATGGATGCCCGGGCGTAAGCGCGTTTACGCGCGTCTTCCGACGCGCTATGCCCGGGCATGACACCTTGAGACGGCTTTCCGTGAACGCCCACGCAACGGCGTCCAGCGCGCGTCCAATTCCGCCCGGCTCATTTCACATTATCGCCGCACAAGTTCCATGCGTTGGCCGAAAGTTGCGCCCACAACATGCGTGGGGAAAATAGCGTGGGGAAGAGGGGATGTATCTCTTGGCCGTTATCCGGGCCATCAGAGCCGCCTTGTCGCACCGCCGCTATCGACCGGAGCTGCACTACATGCGCGGCCCTGGGCCGAAGTGGTTCGAGCGTCACGGCCGATAAGCCCGTCCGAGTGAAAGCTGCCGGTCGACTTGGCCTGCGCCGTTGCAAAACGGCGGCGGGCAGGATCGATATCTAACGGGAAAAAACGCCTTGCACGCGCCGCACGCTGTGGCGCCTCGCGGGGCTATTGCATGTGACGATTGCCGGGAGCTGCGAAAAGCTCCAATCGTGGCGCAGCCTTGGGTCGGGGATTTTCAACGCGAAGCGCCGCGTTGGACGCCCGAGAAATAATTTGCATGACGTGGGCGAAAGGCTCATTTTCCGCCGGCGATGTCGCTTTCGCCCCGGCGGGGAGTTGTCATGCCTCACATTCGATTGCGCGCATTCGGTCGAAGTCTTTGCGTCAGTCTTCGCATCAGCCTTGGCATCGCCGCGGCGCTCGTCGTCTTCGACGCACCCGCCGCGGATGCCGGCAAGATCAAGATGGCCTTCCCCGGCCCGGTCACGACGTTTTCGCTGCCTTATCTCGTGGCGCAGAAGAAAGGCTGGCTGGGCGACCTCGAGGTCGAGGACGTCCATGTCACCGGCGACGCCAACGCCATGCGCGTGCTCCTTTCCGGCAACGCCGATATCGCTCTCATCGGCACGCTCAACGTGCTAGCGTCGATCAATGCCGGCGCCAGCATCCGCGCCGTGCATTCCTGGCAGCCGATCGGCGATTACAGCCTCGTGCTGGCGACGGGGAAGGGGAGCACGCTTGCCGACGTCGCCGGCAAGACCTTCGCATCGTCCGGTCCCGGCGGCTTGCCCGATCAGCTTCCACGGCTGATCATGCGCAGGCACGGCATCGACGAAACCACGGCGCGGTTCGTCCAGGTCGGCGGCCACGCCGCCCGTCTCCAGGCCGTGATCGGCGGCCGCGCCGATGCGACGCTGGTCAACACCGTCACCGCGCTCAAGGGCGTAAGGGACGGCAAGGTGACGGTGGTGGCGAGGCTGTCTGCGGAATTTCCGGGCCTCGGTTACGTCTGGAACGTGGTGCGCACCGAGGCGCTCGCGAAGAGCGAGCTTGCCGCCGCCTTCCAGACCATGACCGACATCGGCATCCGAGGGTCGCGCTTCATCATGGCCAATCCCGACCAGGCTGCCGCGATCCTGCGCGAGCGGCTCGGCGATCTCGACTTGGCGTTCCTCACCGCGGTGGTGCGTGATCTCAACGGCGAGAACGTCTGGGGCGTGAACGGCGGGCTCGATCCGGCGATCGAGGAGTTCACTGCCGAGCTCAACATGAAGCTCGGCAATCTGCCGGTCGCGGCGCCGGCCAAGGACGTTCTCGAGCCGCGCTTTGTCGACCGCGCGCTCGCGAAGCTCGGCAGCTACCAGGCGAAATAGCTTTGCGATGACGCAAGCGCCGGCGGCCCCCGACGGCATGGTCGTCTACGATGGCGTCAGCAAATTCTTCCCCGTGCGCGTGCGGCCTGGCTGGACGGATCGCCCGGAGCTGATGGTGGCACTCGATCGCATCAATGCGACCGTGCGCAAGGGCGAGTTGATCACGCTGTTGGGGCCGAGCGGATGCGGCAAGACGACCTTGCTGCGACTCACGGCCGGGCTGATCGCGGCGGACGAGGGGCGCATCACCATCGCAGGAACGCCGGTGACGGGTCCGCGCAAGGACGCCTGCATGGTGTTCCAGAATTTCGGCCTGCTGCCGTGGCGCACCGTGACGGGCAATGTCGAGTTTCCGCTCGAGATCGACGGCGTGGGCGTGGCCGAGCGCCGCGACCTTGCGCGCCACTTCATCGAGCTGGTGGGGCTTGGCGCCTTTGCCGAGCACTTGCCCCATGAATTGTCCGGCGGCATGCAGCAGCGGGTCGGCATCGCGCGCGCGCTCATGCGCAAGCCCATTCTCATCTTCATGGACGAGCCCTTCGGCGCGCTCGACGCGCAGACGCGCGAGCAGCTGCAGGAGGACTTTCTCGCGATATGGTCGCGCACCGGCGCGACAGTGATCTTCGTCACCCACAGCATCGACGAGGCGCTCATCCTCTCCGACCGCATCTTCGTGTTCCACACCGCCCCCGGGCGGATCCGCACCATCGTCGACTCGCCGGTCGCCGGCGCGCGCGTGGGCGGCAACGTCCGCACCCATCCCGATTTTGGAGAATGCCGCGCCGAATTGCGGGAGATGCTCAGGAGCGAGTCATGAATTCGTCACCGGAAACGCCGCCACGCCAATCGGTCCCGGCGCCGCACTCGACATGGGCGCAACGCCTGCGCGAGGTTGTGTTGAGCCCCAACGCCATCCGCACCGCCTCGGTCGCGGTCTTCTTCGTGGTGTGGGAATATTACGGCCGCCGGATGGATCCGATCTTCATGGCGCCGCCGAGCGCGATCTTTGCGGCCGCGCTCGAGCTGATCCGGAACGGCGCGCTCGAGAAGGCGCTGATCCAGACCTTGTGGCCGTTCTCGGTCGGCATGGCGCTCACCGTCGTGATCGGAATTGCGCTGGGCATCGTCATGGCGCAGTGGCGCACGCTGGAATACGTGCTCGACCCCTTCATCAACGCGCTCTATGCCATCCCGCGCATCGCCCTCATTCCGCTGATCATCCTGTGGGCGGGCTTGGAATTCGTCGGCAAGGTCACGATTCTGGTCTCGGTCGCGGTCTTCCCCATCACCGTGAACACCTATTCCGGCATCCGCGACGTGCGCGGTGCGATGCTGGAGATCGGCCGCGCCTATGGTGCCACCGAATGGCAGATTTTTTGGAAGATCGTTCTGCCGGCGGCGATCCCCTTCATCATGGCGGGTATCCGACTGGCCGTCGGCTTGGCGATCATCGGCATCATCGTCGCCGAGTTCTTCACCGCCATCAGCGGGCTCGGCGGCATGATCGTCGAATACGCCAACGTGTTCGCGACTGCGAAGCTGTTCGTGCCGATCATCGTCATCGCGCTGGTGGGCGTGGTGCTGACCGAGTTCGTAATGTGGCTGGAACGGCGGATGTCGCGCTGGCGCCAGCTCGAGCGCGAGCGGTTCTAGGATCGCCTGCCTTCGCGCGCCGGCCGCCTTATGGCGGAGTCCGGCTCTCCCACGGGCGTTTCCGGCTCGGGGCACGTGAGCCATTCGAGAAAGCTCGGCAACAGATAGCTGGGCAAGTAGATCGACGGCTGCACGCACTCCGTTCGCTCATTCGGCACATTGGTTGGAGCCGAGACGAGCAGGAGCGCCCCGAGGATGGCAGCAAATGGAACGCGCATCGTTACGATCTCCTGCGTGCGAGTTCCGATCTCATTCGAGGCCGCGCCGGTACGCAGTCGGGGTCAGGCCAGTGTGTTTGCGAAACGTCGTCGTAAACGAACTCGTTTCGCTAAAACCCAGATCGAGGCCGATTTGCGTCACCGACATCGCGGGATCCGCCAACAAGGACTTGGCCTGTTGGATGCGCATGCTGCTCACATAGCGGTGCGGCGGCAGACCGAATGATTGCTTGAACGCCCGCACGAAATGATACGGGCTCAGTCTTGCGACGCCGGCCAATGTCGCGAGCGAGATGTCGTCCAAAAGGTGCTCCTCGATGTATTGCGCCACTTTCTTCTCTTGCCAGCCGGCCAGGCCGCCGCGAATCGGCCGCTTGGCGAGGCGAGCACCGTTGTTGAGGCGCAGCAGCTCGTGCATGAGCACGACGCTCAGCGCCTCCACGTATTGCTTTTGCCCCGCGCCCGGATTGACTGCTTGCGCTTTGAGCTTGAGCGCGGTCTCCCACAAGTCGTGGTCGAAGAAGAAGAGCCGCGGCGTGAACTCGCTTTCGGCGAAACGCAGCTCGGGGTCGATCAGCGGTCCGCGCGGGTCGATGTAGAAATAGGTGACGCGTGTCAGCTTGCGTGGCTTGTGCCAGGTGGAGAACCAGTGACCGGTGGGAATGAAGCTCAGTGTCCGGCTGAACTCCTGGAGCGTGGAGCGCGGCAGCCCCTCCACCAGCGTCTCGCCGTCGTCCCGCTCGGCGCGCTCGCACATGATCAGCAGATGGCACGGCGCCCTGAAGCCGGCTTGGAACGGCTCACGCCGGACGACTTCGACGGTGTCGGTCCGGATTCCATTCCAGGTCGCGATCTGACGGCGCGCGATATCCGAGGGGGCAAATTGTACGACGGGCCAGAGAATGGGCGTCGAAACGGCGGCCGATTCGCTCATGACGAGGGCTCCTGATCTTCGCGATCCGGTGGCCTCCTTGAGCGGGGTATCCTCCTGGCCTCAATAGGTGGCAGCCTCTGCGTTCAACTGCACATCGCTTTATCGCTACACGAATATCGAGCGCCTTCAAAAATCCGTGTGCGGGCGGGACGGGTACGCAATATCGGGATTAGCCCGCCGCTTTGCACGACCAGAGAAAGCGCCATGCAAATTGCACAATGCTGCAATGTGGGACGCTTCTGCCGGCGCTGATGCCCACGCCGAACGACCCGAGCGGTTTTAGAACCCGCTTAGGGGGCCATCGGTCCAAGACCCTGTCTTCTTGCGGGAGAAGCTACGCCGCAGCCAAGCTTTGCGGATGCTTGATCCCATCTTTCGAGCAAGGACGTCGAGGACTGTGGGTGTCGTTTCATACTGTCTTGTCCTGCTGCGATGTTGCGAGCGCTTCCAAGCGGTTATGAGCAGGACCGCGCCGCAACCAATAGCGTTGGCCAGAAACATGAAAGCCATTATCCAATCCTCGTTATTTACGAGCGCATAGGCCATTGCCGACGCATGCGAGATGAAGAACAGGCCCCAGGTCCCAGCGAGATGGCTTGCGCACCACTTTGATCCCTCACCGCCCTGGCAATCTGAGATACGTAGGCCAAGAAACGAAGGCTGTTGCAAAACGTGAACACTGCAAGCGTAATATCCGCGATTCTCATCCCCGGGGATGTCCTTGACCTCGCCAACAGCCGCAGCCGTCACATCCGAGTAGTTCGAACCATGCGGCGAGAACGAGCAGCCGATCCAATACCGGAATTACCTATTCTCACCGTCGTTTCGAAGGTTTGACCTCGGACCAGGGGGCGTTAGCTCAAATAGAATCCAGGGGGTGCCTAACGATGCTTTAGCTGCAAACGAGACGACAGGCTTGGAGCCAAGCTCCAGCCCGTCGTGAATCTCTTATGAGATTTGCTGCAGATTTCCCCAAAATGGTATAATGCAACCATTCGCATAGCCGCCGACTATTTGACAAGTCGTCGCTTGGCGGCGACCAAGACTCCGCCAATAAGGGGGCCACTTTGAACTTCCGCTTCGCCGATTTCGAGATCAACGTCGCGCGGCAGGAGTTGCGGCGCGCCGGGGCGATCGTTCATATCGAGCCGCAGGTATTCGATCTGCTCGTTCACCTCATTCGCAACCGCGATAGGATCGTCAGCAAGGACGAGCTGATCGACGTGATTTGGCAGGGCCGCATCGTCTCGGAGGCGACGCTGAGCTCCCGCATCAGCGCGGCACGGCGCGCGCTCGGCGACAGCGGCACCGACCAGAGCTTCATACGCACGCTGCACAAGCGCGGATTTCGTTTTGTCGGTGACGTTGACGACGACACGTCCGCGCCGACCACTGTTGTGGTGGAGAAAGGATCTCCGGGTGCGGCCGAGAACGCGGCGGACGTCGTGCCAACCGGCGAATCGCCGCCGCTCTCCGGCGGGGCATCGGACGCGCCTGGAGGAAATGCAATATTGCATGACGCCCGCCAAGCTGACACCGCATCCGTCGAGAACGAGACGGCGTCCAGCGGGCGGCGGGCTGCACGACACCCGCTGTTCGCCGCAGCGGCGATGGCCCTTGTCGCATTGGGCGTCGCCGCCGCGTGGTGGCTCATGTCACCCTTCCCACCGCCCGTACCGCACACCAAAGACCACATTGCGCTGGCAAGCGAAGCGCCATCTTCGGCGGAGCGGCTCCGAGCGCCGGTCCCGTCAATCGTCGTCCTTCCGTTCGTCAATCTCAGCGGCGATGCGCAGCAGGACTACCTGGCCGACGGGATCACCGACAGCCTCATCAGCGATGTGGCGCGCGCGCTGCCCGGAATCTCCATCGTCTCCCGCGATACCGCCTTCACCTACAAAGGCCGGGGCGCGGACGCGCGGCAGATCGGCCGCGAGCTGGAGGTCCGTTATCTGCTCGAGGGCAGCGTCGTCCCCGAGGGCGAGCGGGTACGCGTCAACACCCGCCTGGTCGAGACCAAGGAAGCAAGCCAGCTCTGGGCCGAACGCTTCGATACCGAACGAGGCAGCATCCTGGACGTTCAGGATGAGATCGTCAGCCGGGTCTCGCGCGCGATCGGCTTGCAGGTCGTCGACATCGAAGCGCGGCGAAGCTTGCGCGAAAGGCCGGACAGCGCCGAGCTCATCGACCTCATCATGCGCGGCAAGGCGGTGCTCAACCTGCCGTCGTCGCCGACAACGATGACAGACGCCCGCGGTCTGTTCGAGCAGGCGCTCAAGGTCGAGCCGACGAGCGTCGATGGCCTCGCTGGCGTCGCCACGACGCTCGTTTTCGAGTTCCTCAACGGCTATTACGAAACCGGGGCGGAGGAGCGGCTGGGCAGGGCGGAGCGGCTGCTCAATCACGCGCTCGCGATCGAGCCCCGTCATCTCATGGCCTTGAAGGCGAATGCCGCGCTGCGGCGCGCGCAGGGCAGATTCGACGACGCCATTGTCGTGGCCGAAGCGGTGATCATGGAAAATCCCGGCGAGCCTTGGGCCTACAAGGAAATCGGCTTGTCGACCTTGTATCTCGGCAAGCCGGAGCAAGCCCTCGAATGGTTCGCCAAGGCCGATCGTATCGGCCCGCGCGACCCGGGGCGGTGGACTTGGCTCGACGGTCGAGGCCACGCTCTCATTCTTCTCGGGCGTGATGAGGAAGCCATCCGCACACTGACCAGCGCGCTCGACGCCAATCCCAAGAACACCTCGCCGCACGCTTTTCTCGCCGCCGCCTACGCGCTGCTCGATCGCTCCGAGGAGGCGCGCGCGGCGCTCGCCACCTACCTGGAAAGACGTCCGGGAACGAGGATATCGACGTTCCGCACGCTTTCGCCCGTTCCCCTCGCACTCACCAGCCCGGCGTACCGGCAGTTGCGTACACGCGTCAACGAGGGACTGCGCAAGGCGGGCATGCCGGAATAGCCGCATTGCGACTTGGTCGGGTGAGGTCCCTGGCCGTCTCGCGTCACCCCATAGTCGTCACGGCTGCCGCTGTTGGCGGCCTGCGAGCAAGGCGTAGAGCCGCGCCGGCGTCACTGGATATTCGCTGATGCGCACCCCGAAGGGCGCAAGCGCGTTCTCGATCGCCGAGACGATCGCGCCCGCCGCTGGAACGCAGCCGGATTCGCCCACGCCTTTGACGCCGAGCGGATTGAGCGGCGAGGGGAATTCGGCGAACGTCACCTCGATTTTCGGCACCTCGGTGGCGCTCGGGATGAGATAGTCGGCGAACGTGGTGGTGAGGGGCTGCGCCTCATCGTCGTAACCCATCCATTCGTAGAGCGCGTTGCCGATTCCGTGCGCGGCGCCGCCGACGAGCTGTCCTTCGGCGATCATCGGATTGATGATCCGGCCGCTGTCGTTGACCACGACGTAGCGCAGGATGCGCACGCCGCAGGTCTCGATGTCCACCTCGACCTCGACGGCGTGGCATCCCCCGCCGTAGGTGAGCGCGCTCGGCAGGAAGCTCTGCATGCTTTCGAGCCCCGGCTCGAATTGGCCGGGCATGGCGTAGCCGGGCACGCCGGAGACCGCTTCGGCGACCTCCCGCAGGGAAAGCCCGCTGCCCGGCGCGCCGGCAATTTCGATCCGCCCGTCGCGCAGCTCGAGGTCGCCCACGCTTGCCTCCAACAGATGGGCGGCAACCTCGAGCGCTTTTTCGCGCACCTTCATGGCGGCGAGATGCACCGCGGAACCCGCGGTCACGGTCTGACGGCTGGCGAAGCCGCCCTGGCCATAGGGAATGACGGCGGTGTCGCCGGCCACCACGCTGACGCTGTCCGGCGCGACGCCGAACTGCTCGGCGCAGATCTGGGCAAGCGCGGTCTTGATCCCTTGCCCCATGGGCATCGCGCCGGTGTAGACGGAGACGCGGCCGGAGCGGCCGATCCGCACGATGCCGGATTCGAACGGGCCGCGGCCCGTCCCCTTGGCGCCGTTGCCGACGCCGATGCCGAGATAGCGGCCGCTCGCTCGACTTCGACGCTGGCGCTCGGGAAATCCGGCGTAGTCGATCGCGTCGAGCGCGGCGCGCTGGTAGCTCGGGAAGTCGCCGCTGTCGAGCGTGATCGGCGAGCCGGCGCGGGTCTTGAGCGCAAACACATAGGGCATCTTTTCCGGCGGCACGAGATTGCGCCGGCGAACTTCGGCGCGGTCGAGGCGAAGCTCGTCGGCGATGCGGTCGAGCAGGCGTTCCATCGCGAAGGCGCCTTCCGGATAGCCCGCGCCGCGCACCGGCATGGTGGCGACCTTGTTGGTCTCGACCACCCGCACGTCGAATTGAAAGGCCGGCAGCATGTAGGGTCCGGGCAGCGCGGTCGACGCGTTGTAGGGAAGGTTGATGCCCTGTGGGGTGTAGGCGCCCTCGTCGTGGATCATCCCCCCGCGCACGGCGAGCAGGCGGCCGTCATTGTCGAAGGCGACCTCGAGGTCCCAATACTGGTCGCGCTCCTGGATGGCGGCGAGAAAATGCTCGCGCCGGTCCTCGATCCACTTGATCGGCCGCCGCAACAGGAGGCACGCCGCCGCCAGCGTCACCTCTTCCGGATACATCACGAATTTGGCGCCGAAGCCGCCGCCGACGTCGGGCGCCACGACGCGCAGCTGATTTTCGTCGAGGCGCAGCATCGTCATCAGAAAGGCGCGCACCTCGTGGGCGAGTTGCGTCGACGACCACAGGGTGAGCCGGTCCTCGTTGACGTCGTAGGCGGCGACCGCGCCGCGTCCCTCGATCGAATGCGCTCCGCCGCGATGCTGCTTGAGATTGACGCTGGCGCGGTGCGGCGCGCGCGCGAATGTGTCCGCGACGTCGCCATAGCACTGCTGGAACTCGATCAGGAGATTGCTCGCCCGCGCGCGATGGGCGCACGGCGCTCCCGGCGCGAGCGCTTGCCGGCAGTCCGAGACCGCCGGCAGCGGCGCGTAGTCGACCGCAACGAGGGCGGCGGCGTCCTCGGCGATGTAGCGCGTCCGCGCGACCACGACCGCCACGGCCTCGCCGACAAAGGCGACTTCGTCCTTGGCAAGAACGAGCGGGGTGATGTCGCCGGGAAGCCGCGCGGTGCGAAATTGCAGCGGCAGCCGCTCCTGCGCGAGCAGCGGCGCGAGATCCGAAAACGTAAGCACCGCGTGGACGCCCGCGCACCGCTGCGCGGCGCTAGCGTCGATGCCGCGGATCGCGGCGTGGGCGTGCGGGCTGCGCACGAACGCCGCCTCCAGCATGTCGGGAAAGGCGAGATCGGCCACGAAGCGGCCGCCACCCGTGAGGAGCGGACGGTCTTCAAGCCGCTTGACGGAGCGGCCGATGTATTTGGCGGCTTGCACGCTTTGCCTTGGAGAATCCACGGTGCGTCATTGCCGGATCTAAATCCGGCAATCCATCTTCTTCGCAAAACTTCTTAGGCAGATGATGGACCCGCGGGTCAACGGGGTCCCCGCCGACAATGTCGGCGGGGTGCCCCGTCCCGCGGGTGACGCAACCGCTAACCCGCGCGAGAAAATCACTGCGCCGCCTTCTTCTGTCGTCCCTTCGCCGACCGCGGCCCCATGGGCTCGGGCTGAAATGGGCCGTCGCGCATGTCGAGATAACCCTTGAGCCCGTGCTGGCGCTGGGCTTCGAACAGTTTCTCGCGGAACTCGTTGTGGGACGAGTGCGCGAGCGCGCCGAGGGCTCCTTCGAGCAGAAGGCCGGAATAAACGCCGGCGGCCTGCATGCCCATCATGGTAACGGCCTTGTTGAGCCGCACCGACGGCTCCGGCACGAGGCAGATGCGTTTCGCGAGCGCGCGCGCCGCCTCCATGAGTTGATCGTGCGGCACCACCTCGTTCACCATGCCGATGCGCAGTGCCTCCTGCGCATCGAAATGGTCGCCGGTGAGCCCCCAACGGTTGGCGGCCTTCCAGCCGCACAGTGCGCCGAAGAGAAATGTCGTGTTCGAGATGTGCCGGACCTCGGGCTGCGCGAACACCGCCTGATCCGACGCAATGGTGATGTCGGCGGCGAGTTGGTACCAAAAGCCTCCGCCCATGGCCCAGCCGTTGACCGCCGCAATGACGGGCTTGCCCAGCCGCCACATATGCGTCCATAGCGCCACGCGCCCGGCGTCGATGCGCTGCCAGAACTCGATGAAGTCGGCATGCGACTTGCCCTTCGGATCGGAATGCCGCGCGCCGGACTTATCCGTTGTGCTCTGGTCGTAGCCGGCGCAGAAGGCGCGGCCCGCGCCGGTGAGGATGATCACGCGCACGGCGCGGTCGGCGTCCGCGCGGTCGAAGATCCGATGCAGCTCGGTTTCGAGCTCGTGCGTGAGCGCGTTCATGCGCTCGGGACGATTGAGCGTGATGGTCGCGATGCTTTCTTCGACGCTGTAAAGGATCTCCTGGCTCATCCCTCATCCTCTCGTTGTTGCGGGCGCCCATGGGCTGGACCCGGCCGCACAATACGCTAGTCCGTCCGGTCCAAGGTGAAGGTTCTCGACGATGATGTTCTTAACCAACGGCCTTAGTCGTTTTCTTCAGCGCGATCTCTCAGTGCCGCGCGGCACTGTTCGACCAACGCCCTAAGTCCGACGCTCACTTCCTCGGTTGCAGGGTCCTGTCCTTTGAGGTTCTCTTGCAAGCCGTTCACGTAATCGACGCGGGCGCAGATTTGCGCGAGGGTATCGCGTGCACTCGACCGCAAACCGGCCACGACGTATCCGGCAACAAAGCAGAACGCGAGCGCCACAATAGCGCCTAATCTGTACGCGGTAGGACTCCACCTTGTGGTCGGCATGCCTATACTTCCTGTGTTGATCCCCCTAGCTTACGGGTAAAGCATCGGCGTTGCGAGGCGCTCGCCGCCATCTCTCCAAGTCCGCTGCGCTGTCCGCCCTTATCGATCGACGCCGAATCCTTCCAGATCGATCTCCGGCCGGCGGCCGGAGACGATGTCGGCCACCGCCCGCCCGCAGCCGCAAGCCTGCGTCCAGCCGTTCGATCCCTGGCCGACATTGACGTAGAGGTTGGCGATCCCGGTCGCGCCGAGATAGGGCGGTCCGTCCGGGGTCATCGGCCGCAAGCCCGCCCAGGCGTTCGGTGCGCCGCCTTTGCAGGCGATCGCCGCCTGCGGGAACAGCTCGCACAGGCTGCGCAGCACGGTCGCCGGGCCCGACGGGCGGATCGAAACGTCGTAGCCTGAAAGCTCGGCCACGCCGGCGGCGCGCAGGCGCGTGCCGAGCCGAGTGATCATCACTTTGTAATGCTCATCCATGACCGAGGATCGCGGCGCCGGTACGTTGGCGTCGAGGTCGATGGTGACGGAGCACCCCTTCACCGGATAGATCGGAAGATCGAGGCCCAGTGGCCGCAGGACGCGCGCGGCCGCGCTGCCCAGCGCCACGACATAGGCGTCGGCGTCGAGCGCACCTTGATCGGTAATGACGCCGGCGATGCGAGCGCCTTCGAGACGCAGCCGTTCCACGCTCGTGTTGAACTTGAAGACGACGCCGCGTCGATGCAGAAGCTCGGCCAGCGCGATCGTGAATTTGTGGCCGTCGCCGGTCTCGTCATCGGGCAGATGGAGGCCGCCTGCGAAGTCGGCGGCGGCCGCGCGCAGCGCGGTTCCACGGCCAACACGCCTTTGGCATCGAGCATGCGGTGCATGACGCCGAACTCGGCCAGCACGCGAGTGGATTTTGCCGCGCCGGCAAGCTCCTCCTCGGTGCGGAAGAGTTGCAGCACGCCTCCGGTGCCGTGATCGAAGGCGATGCCGGTGTCCTCGCGCAGCTCCTTGAGGCACGCCTTGCTGTAGTGCGCGATGCGCTGCATGCGCGCCTTGTTGCGGGCGAAGCGTTCGGCGCTGCAGTTGCGCAGGAAGCGAATGAGCCAGCGCCACTGATGGGGGTCGAAGCGTGGCCGCAAAACCAACGGCGCGTGGCGGGTGAACAGCCAGCGCACGATGTTCGTCGGCATTCCCGGCGCCGCCCAAGGACCCGCAAACCCCGGACAGATGCCGCCGGCATTGGCGAAACTCGTCTCCAGGGCCGGTCCGCTCCGGCGGTCGACCACCACGACCTCATGGCCGGACTTGGCGAGATAATAGGCCGAACTCGTTCCAATGACGCCCGCGCCGAGCACCATCACCCGCATGACGCCACCGTGCTCACTCCGCCTTGATCTTGGCGTCCTTGATGATTTTCTCGTATTTCGCCATCTCGTCGCGAATGTAGGCCGCGAACTGTTCACTGCCCGACCCGATCGGATCGAAGCCGAGCGCGTTCAAGCGCTGCTTCACGTCCGGCAGCGCCAGCACTTTGGCGATCTCCGCCTGCAGCTTGTTGGAAAGATCGGCCGGCAGATTCTTCGGTCCCCACAGTCCGTACCAAGATACGAATGCGAAGCCTTTCACGCCGGACTCCTCCACGGTCGGAATCTCGGGTGCCGCGGCCGCGCGCTTGAGGCTGGTGAGGCCGAGCGCCTTGATCTTACCGCTCTGCGCCAGCGGCCACCGTGTCCAACAGCGTCCATGATTGTTTTCAGAAAGGCCGATTTTACTTGAGTTCCCCATATTCAGGTCCATATTAGTCCACAACCGTTCACCCACGTATATTGGACAGGTATTGGACAGGGAGGTTCCCATGCCGCGCACGATCAGAGACACCGCCCTTGAAACTCGCTCCGCTCGAGGCCGATTAAAAGCCCGTGGGAAACCGTACTACCGATCGATGGAGCCTGGATTACACCTCGGCTATCGCAAGGCGCTCAGCGGGGCTGGCAAGTGGATTGCGCGGCATTACGTGGGCGACCAAGCCTATCAGGTCGAGGTGATCGGGATCGCCGATGACTTCTCCGACTCCGATGGCGTGCGCGTCCTCTCCTATAAGCAGGCGCAGACCTTGGCACGCGAACGTGCTACCGCCCGCGCCCATCACGCCGCTGGGAAGCACGGGCCGCTCACGGTGGCGGACGCGATGGAGGCCTATTTCGAATTCCTCGAGGCACACCGGAAGACCGCCCGCGACGCCCAGGTCCGCGCCCAGGCATCGATCCTCCCGGTGCTCGGCGACCTGGAGGTGGCGGCGTTGACCAGCGAGCGGATTCGGAAATGGCACCTCGATCTTGCCAAGACGCCCGCGCGCCATGCCCAGCGGGACGACGGTGATGGTCAGCGGCGGCGGCGATCGACCGCTAACCGCATGCTGACGAGCCTCAAAGCCGCCTTGAACCTCGCATGGCGGGAGGGACGAACGCCATCCGACGCGGCCTGGAGACGGGTTATGCCGTTCAAGGGCGTCGATTCGGCAAGGGTGCGATACCTCGAGGTCGCGCAGTGTAAACGCCTGATCAATGGTTGCGCCGATGATGATTTCCGGCGGCTGGTCGAGGCCGCACTCGCCACCGGCTGCCGGTACGGTGAACTCTCCCGGCTTCAGGTCGCGGATTTCAGCCCTGACGGCGGTACGATCGCAATCCGGCAGAGCAAGACCGGCAAGGCAAGGCATGTGGTGCTCAATGACGAAGGTGTTGCCCTGTTCCGCCAATGCTGCGCCGGGAAGCCCGGTGGCGCGCTCGTGTTCACCCACGATGGCATGGCGTGGGGGAAAAGCCATCAGGAACTCCGCATGCGAGCGGCCTGCGAACACGCAAGGATCAGCCCCCCGGTCAATTTCCACGGCCTGCGCCACACCTGGGCGAGCCACAGCGTTATGAACCGCATGCCGTTGCTGGTGGTTGCGAAGAACCTCGGCCACTCCAGCACGAGAATGGTCGAGCAGCATTACAGCCATCTCGCGCCGTCCTACGTCGCTGACGAGATTCGCCGCAGCGCTCCGAAGTTTGGTTTCAAGGCGAGCCGGAAAATCGTTTCGATCTGATCTGTTGAAAAGCTTACTCCGCGAGGTGTTCTGCCGTCTGCGTTAGGCACCTCGCCTAATAACGTCGAACTTCGCCTAATAACGTCGAGTGCAGGTTGATTTCAGCACCTTCGATATTGGATATGTTTGGACTATGAGCAGAGCAACGAATCCAACCAACGTCCCGTTTCTCGAACGGCTCTCCTGTTCGGTCCTCGAGGCCGAAAAGGCGACCAACATCAGCCGTGCACGACTCTACGAGTGGATCAAGGACGGTCGCCTCGAGTCTCGCAAGAGCGGTGGCCGCCGGGTCGTGCTGCTGCGATCGTTGAAGCAGTTAATCGAAGGGGAACAGAGTACTTCGTAAAAGACGAAGCCCGCGATGGGCGTCGCGGGCTTCAAAAACAATGGTCTTCGGGATGTGAAGAAGACCGGGTGCACTGGGTGAGTGCGGGGTTATGTATATTTGAATTCCCCGCCATTTGTCAAACCCCCAGCCATCTTTGCACCCTCGCCTGGGAGCCAACCCAATCGAGCGAACATCCGCTCCTTGTCTGTTGAGGATCATCAACAGCCCTTATCCGCTCGAGGGTTATCACGGAACCGAAGGCGATGGCCTGTGGCCGCCGGATACTGCCACAAATCAAATACCGGGTTCAGGTGCCTACTTCCTTCCCGGAGCCCATGAGGCGCGATCTTGCCAATCGCGTAGGTGATCGGGGCGAGAAGCAACAGCATGAGCTTCTTGCTTGCAGCAGCCTAGAAAATGCTGCGGCGGAACTATCGAGTACGCGCAGGCTCAATGCCTGTCCTCCTCATGCAGAGGCCGAGACCTCTCTCGGGCGGAAAGTGGGTTTGTTGTCCCTTGAATCCGAAGGGAGATGAAAATGAGTAATCAAATGAACTGGCGTAGAGCCAAGCTTGCCTCGAGGCCGAACCTCGATCACCGCTGGGATGATCCCGGCAGCGAGTTTGCCCCTGATCGGGCTAGTCGGTGGTTGCAGGCTGTCGAACGTCGCCAGCGGGAGCAGCGTCACAAGTCGGTGCGCGCATCGTCCTCGAGCCAATAAAAGCCTGTGTGTTTAAACGCGCATAAAGATGTCCACAAATATTTTCGAAGCCCCTTTGACATGGGGCTAATCGATTCCAAGTTATGAGTCTAATGGATCGAAAAAAAGTGAATTGAGAAAAAAAGGAATCATCGGTGAGAACCAGATTAGGCAGATTCAAAAATGAAAACCACAACAGAGATTGTTCGGATCGCTCCCTATGGAGTGATCCATATCTGGTGCGAAAAGCATCAATGCAGACATCCAATCGACAAGCCCTGTGATGCCAAGATTGAAGCCTATCGGCTCGAGTTCGAGGCGGAGGTGAAGGAAAAGGAGCGCCAGCGCAAGAAGCGCTCACGGGAAAAGATCAATGAAATCAATGATGGTGTCCAGGACGCGACCGTTGAAAATATTGGGGAATCTCTCGAGGACGATCCAGAAGCCTCTGCCGAAGCGATGAAGGCACAGTTCGCCGAAGACGAGGAAGACGAGGAAGACGAGTCCGACATCGAGACGAGTGACATCGAAGAAATAGACCAGACCAAACAGCCTCCACGAGCGGAGGTTGCCAAGCTTGTTAGGGCGTGGGTCGAAGCCAGTCCCGAAGCGAAGCGCGAGTTCGTACGGGAGCGCTGGGATGAGATAGCGGTTGCACGAAAGCAACTCGATGCCAATGGTGCCGATCACGAAGACCGCTGGATCGAGGGTGATAGGTGATACATGACGATAGAACGCGACAATGTGCTCAAAAAAATCCGCGCCCTACTGGCGAAGACCATGGAGAATGGTTGCAGCGAAGCGGAGGCCTTGGCGGCAATCGAGAAGGCGAATACCCTTATAGCCGTGCACGAGGTTACCGAGGCCGAACTCAACCTCACGAAGCAGGAGAAGGCGATCCTGCGGCGAGAGCCCCCGGAGACAAAAGACCCGCATCTAATCAAATACCGTTTAATATATGCGGTATCGCGGTTCTGCGGTTGCAGGGCATGGCGCGAAACCGGAAGCAAGGCCGTTACCTTCTGCGGCTTGCCATCGGACGCGCAGTTGGCAACGTGGTTGCTCGATACGCTCACGGCTTTCGTCCAGAACGAACTGGTCAATCACTTGATAGAAGTCGGTCCCAGCAGAGGGGAGCGTCGGCAAGTGATCCGTGATTTCGTGATCGGCTGCACAGACCGAATTAGTGTCCGCCTTAACAAATTACGAGAGCAACGCGAACTGGCGGCAGCGCCGACTTCGAACGCAAGGGCGCTTGTCGTGGTCAAGGACGCGGCCATCCAGGCCAAGATGGACGAGCTTGGCATTCACCTATGCAAGGGCAGCCTGTCCGGTACCTCTGATAGCCCAAGCTACGGGGCAGGGAGTGCCGCTGGTAATCGCGCCAGCTTCGGGCGGCCCGTTTCGGGTCGGAACGCAATCCTGCGCCTGAGATAAAGCTACTTCGACGGCTTGATCAGGCCGACTCGCTCGCAGTACTCGGTCAACAGTACCTGAAGATCCGGCCCAGACGAGCCAGTAGAGGGGCATGGCTTGCTGGCCTGAAGTGGCTTCAACGAACAAATCTTTGGCGCAGATGAACAAGTCGCCGGACGTGGGCCGAGCGACTAAGGGTTGTTCGGCCCTACAGTCTCTCCTCAGTTGGTGCAGAGCGGGAAGGGCCGAATAGCCTCCGAATCCCGCTCTGCTTAACTTGCCCCGGCCGTTAGTGGTCGGGGCCTTTTCCGTCCATGGCTTCAACGAACAAATCTTTGGCGCAAACGAACAAATCTTAGGACGGGATCAGAGCGACTAACGGGCGTCGGCCCACCCGTGGTGGCACCCCCACGGATGCTCAGGTCATCGCCGGGACCATCTTCGGCATTGCCAGCATGTTTGCTAGAGGACGATACTAATGAAGAAACTGCAAATCGCCGTAGCCCTCACCGTGCTTTTCGGCGTGCCAGCAATACTATTCGCAGGCGCATCCATCGTACATCTCATTGCGCAAGTGCCAACGCTGATCTCGTCAGGAACCACGAGCACTAATGTTGCTCATCGCAGAATGATAGAAGAAGATACCACGGTGACAGGTCAATGGGTCGAGCATTGTCGTGGATTGCTAACTTTAAGCAAGGACGAGGAGGCAACATGGCCGCAATGGACATGTTTTGTCTACATAGATAGTATTTTCGGTGCATTGGGCTATAGTGGGAAAATTTGTCCGCCAAAAACTATTCTTACAAAGGATATGATAAAAATTGTTGTCACAACAGTAGACCATCATCCTGAAAGACTAGATAAATTGTTTCAACATGTCATTATCTACACACTTGTGGAAGCATGGCCATGCCCGACGAGACCACGATGGCTGGATCAATGAAAAAGGCCCTCCTAACCGGTATCGCTGTGCTGTTTCTGGCAACGGGGACAGCACACGCTGGCGAGGGCACGCCGGCAGATGAAGCTCTTATCGATATTTGGGAGCGCACGAAAATTCTGCCCGCCCCGGATCTGGCTCCTGTTAGACCAGGGCTGATTTGGGTATTCCGCCCACCGCCTGAATACGACAAGCCCTTCGATGGATTGGTGGTCATTCAAGAGTTCAGGGGTGAGGAGATGAAGGGCGCTTGTTTTCGTCGCGGGTTTGCTTGCGCGGAGTTTGTTACGGGCAACCCTGCTGTCTGTACCATCAAACTGCTTGTCGATTTTATCAAACCACCACTCAATCGCGAAGAGACAATTCGCCACGAGATTGGACACTGCAACGGCTGGCCAGCGACTCATCCTGGCAGCAAGTGGGAATGGGTGGTTGATCCTGAAGAGCCTCCAAAGGAGCCTGAAGGGCCTCCGATACCAATGACGATTATAAAGTAAGTGCTGACAAAGCTACTCCTAACCGGTATCGCTGCACTGTTCCTGGCAACGGCGGCAGCGCGGGCCGACAATATCGATGCCGAGTGTGGTCGCTTCGATCAGCAGTGCAGGAAAAAAGAACGCGCCCTCGCTTACTGTGACCTACTTTTTGATTACGGATATTTGCTGCCAGGAGACCAGATTGGCGCTTGTTACGCCAAGGCAACGAATAATCGATGTGACGGCTCGCTGGATGGCAGCAGGGCGGAAGTATGCACGGACTGGGTGGATACTCACCCTAAACATCGGAAGAAACGCAAATGAAGAAGCTACTTTTAACCAGTATCGCCGCGCTGCTCCTAGCAACAGGGACAGCGCACGCGACTGATTATCCGCCATCGCTTAAAGCCGGTGCGTGGGTCAGCATGTGCACCTCGAAAGAAGCAGCGGCGAAAGTTGGGTGCGCGGCTTATGCTGTCGGCTTATATGACGGCTTAATCCTCTGGCACGCAAATTCTAAAGACCCGATCAAAATTTGTGTCCCAGAGGAGAAACCACTTCTTACTAGGGACCAACTGGTAAACATCGGATTGGAATACGTTAAAAAACACCCAGACAGTAATCCTCGGCCGATTGCTGTTGTGCTCCGAGAAGCTCTCGAAGAAGCATTTCCCCTACCATGTAGAGAAATGTGATGATGAAAAAGCTACTCCTACTATGGGAAAAATGAAAACTCTCGCCTGCGGTAACCTGCATAACTTGCGGGCACTCTTGCACGGTTTCCACGAGCAGCGCCGAGCGGCCGGACAAAGAGGTGTCGAGTGGCAACTTGATTTCCGGCAGTGGCTTGAAATCTGGCAGGCCAGCGGCCATCTCCATGAACGCGGGCGGTGCCGTGGTCAATTTCAAATGTGCCGTCGAGGAGGCATCGGTCCATATGCGTCCTCGAATGTCAGGATCGACAAGATGGAAATCAACGCCAGCGAGGCCCAGGCCGCCAAGAATCGCATCCGGCTCGCCCGTCAGGAGGCCCGCGACCAGCCCATCGACCTGATTTCTCGCAGAATCGCCCCGCTAGGTCACAGGGAGCCATAATAATGGGACCCCATAGGCTAGA
>Ga0306923_10000360_pt1 | contig 34669 bp, 32 predicted proteins | sample sta12Can44000108_FD_203841 | JGI IMG/M metagenome (GOLD analysis project Ga0306923, IMG submission 203841) | Lab enrichment of tropical soil microbial communities from Luquillo Experimental Forest, Puerto Rico - statanox.12C.anox.44.000.108 (v2)... | ecosystem: Environmental > Terrestrial >... | reverse complement strand
GATGATGCCCGCAACCTTCTCGCTCCGATCTATGGCTGGTTCACCGAGGGCTTCGACACGCGCGATCTGAAGGAAGCCAAGAGCTTGCTCGACACGCTCGCAGCATGACGGCGCAGACAGCTTGCCAGGAACTATTTGGCATGTTCGGTTGTGGCACCACTCGGAAAATGCACGGCTCCGAATTGCCGCTACGCAAAGCGCCTTTGCTCCCCTCTCGCCGCTCTATTGCGCGTAGCACGCAAACGAACGAACAACCTTTCCGTCGTTTGCAAACTCAAATGTTTCCGCAGCTTGCTGGTTGCGATGATTCAGGTAGAGGATTGTCAAACAAGCGTGGCCCACCACACTTGTCATGATGAACTCCATGTCTGGCGATCCCGAAAGTACTGCACGACTGCCGGTGCGGTCGATCGAATATAGATCGTTATGCTGCACTGCATGTGTCCGCCAGTGTGCAGGTTTTCGGACGCCGGCAGCACTGAACTCACCACACGCTCAGATGGCCGGCGTCCGAAAAACGCCAAGGCACGAAATCGCGGACGGACAGTGCCGCGGGCGATTACGCCGGCGGCGGATCAACGACCAATCAAAATGCTCAGGGTCAGGGGGCTGCGTTGCGCGCTTCCTGCATGAGCGCAAACAGCCGCGGCGGCGTGAGCGGATATTCCGCAATGCGCACGCCGAACGGGGAGAGCGCGTCCTCGACCGCCGAGATGATGGCGGCTGCGGCCGGCACGCAGCCGGATTCGCCGACGCCCTTGACGCCGAGCGGATTGAGCGGGGAGGGGTACTGCGCGAACGTCACCTCAACGTTCGGCACCTCGGTCGCGCTGGTGAGCAGGTAGTCGGCAAAGGTGGTGGTGACGGGCTGCGCATCGTGGTCGTACGCCATGCGCTCGAAGAGCGCGTTGCCGATGCCGTGCGCCACGCCGCCCATGATCTGGCCTTCCGCGATCAGGGGATTGATGATGCGCCCGCTGTCGTTGACCACGACATAGCGCAGGATGCGCACACCGCAGGTCTCGATGTCGACTTCCACCTCGACGGCATGGCAGGCCCCGCCATAGGTCAGCGCGTTCGGCTGAAAGCTCTGCATGCTCTCAAGTCCGGGATCGAACTTACCCGGCATGGCATAGCCGGGAACGCCGGCCACCGCTTCAGCGACCTCGCGCAGCGCAAGCCCGCTGCCGGGCGCGCCCGCAATCTCGATGCGTCCGTCGCGCACGACAAGATCGCTCACGCTCACTTCAAGCATGTGGGCGGCGACCTCCATCGCCTTCTCGCGCACCGCGGCGGCGGCAAGATGTGCGGAGGACCCGGCGGTGACCGTCTGCCGGCTGGCAAAGCCGCCCTGCCCGTAAGGAATGACGGCGGTATCGCCGGCGGTCACGCTTACGAGGCTCGGCGCGACGCCGAGCTGCTCGGCGCAGACCTGCGCGAGCGCGGTCTTGAGTCCCTGACCCATGGGCATGGCGCCGGTGTAGAGCGAAACTCTCCCCGATCGGCCGACGCGCACAATAGCGGACTCGAAGGGGCCGCGGCCGGTTCCCTTCACGCCGTTGCCGATGCCGAGCCCGAGATGGCGGCCCTGCGTCCGCGCGCGCCGCTGCCGCTCGGGAAAACCGGCATGATCGATCGCGTGGAGCGCCATGCGCTGGTAGGCCGGGAAGTCGCCGCTGTCGAGCGCGATGGGCGAGCCCGAGCGGCTTTTCAGCGGCGTGACGTAAGGCATCTTTTCGGGCGGCACGAGATTGCGCCGGCGCACTTCCTCGCGCTCGAGGTGAAGATCGTCCGCGATGCGGTCGAGCAGGCGCTCCATGGCGAAGGCGGCCTCGGGATAGCCGGCGCCGCGCACCGGCATGGTGGCAACCTTGTTGGTCTCCGCAACCCGCACCTCGAGCTCATAGGCAGGCACCCGGTAGGGGCCGGGCAGCCCCGTCGAGGCGTTGTAAGGCAGGTTGATGCCCTGCGGCGTATAGGCGCCCTGGTCGTGGATCAAGGTGCCGCGCACGGCGAGCACAACGCCTTCGCCATCGAACGCGACTTCGAGGTCCCAGTACTGGTCGCGCTCCTGGACGGCGGCGAGGAAATGCTCGCGGCGATCTTCCGTCCATTTGATCGGGCGCCGCAGCATCAGGCACGCCGCACACAGCGTGACCTCCTCCGGATACATCAGAAACTTGGCGCCGAAGCCGCCGCCGACGTCGGGCGCCACGACGCGGAGCTGATTCTCGTCGAGCCGCAGCAGCTTCATCAGAGACGCGCGCACCTCGTGCGCAAGCTGGGTCGAGGTCCACAGCGTAAGCCTGTCCTCGTTGACGTCGTAGGCGGCAAGCGCGCCGCGTCCCTCGATGGAATGGGCGCCCCCGCGGTGCTGCTTGAGTGCCACGGCAGCGCGATGCGGCGCGCGCGCAAATGCACCCGCAACGTCGCCGTAGGCCTGCCTGAACGCAATCAGCAGGTTGCCCGTGCGCGCGCTGTGCGCGCGCGGCGCGTCCGGCGCGAGCGCTGCGCGGCAGTCCGAGACCGCCGGCAGCGGCTCGTAATCGACGCCGACCAGTGCGGCGGCGTCCTCGGCGGCGTAGCGGGTTGCCGCAATCACCACCGCCACCGCCTCGCCGGCGAAGGCGACCTCGTCGCGGGCAAGAACAAAGGGCGTGATATCGGAGGGCAGGTCGGCGGTACGAAACCCCAGCGGCAGGCGCTCCTCTGAAATCAGGGGCGCAAGATCGGCAAGCGTGAGCACCGCCTGCACGCCGTGGTGCCGCCGCGCCGCGTTCGTGTCGATGCCGCGAATGCGGGCGTGCGCGTGCGGGCTGCGCACGAACGCCGCCTCCAGCATGTCGGGAAAGCGCAGGTCGCCGACGAACCGGCCGGCGCCGGTGAGCAGCGGCCGGTCCTCGATGCGCCGGACCGGTTTGCCGATATACGTGGTGTCGTTCACCCGGATACCCTCTCCTTTTTCACAGGGAGAGAGGGCTATCGCATATGCACAAGCGGCGCGAATCCCTCCCCGAAGGGTCGACATGTGCTGAATCCCTCCCCGAAGGAGAGGGTGGTCGCCCCCCGACTTGGTCGGCGGGAGACCGGGTGGGGGCTTCCGGCGATATCCGCCCCGCCCGGCCGCCGTCGCTACGCAGCGCAGGCAAGTTTACGCAGCCTGCGTAAACTTGCCTGCGTGCGGCCACCCTCCCCTGCGGGGAGGGATTGGAGGCTACGACTGATCCTCCTTCTCGGCCCCCGACACCGGAACTCGGATGACGATCCACATGGTCATTTCCCAGGCATTGCGTATGCCCGCGAACAACAGCGTGATCAGAGCGGCGGCAAGCGCATCCAGGCTCCACGGCGATCTTTCGAGCACGAGGACGGCGGACGCCATCACGAGCAGATAGCCGACGACCGGAAACAGCGCATAGAAGAGGCGATCGACCACGTCCACCGTGAAGCTGCGGCGGACGAAGAGCTGCACCCACACGCGCGCCGAATAGATCACGCCGGCGCCGCCGCCGAGCAACAACGCGACGCCCGATATCAGCCACGTCTGCGAGGGGATCGTCGCAGCCATGCAGATGAAGAGCGCAGCGCCGAAATGCACCACGGTCGGGCTGATGAAGGCGCGCATGCCTTCGCGGTTCTTTTCTGTAAATACCTGCGCGCCGATGCTGGCCGCAACGAACATGAGGCCGACCAGCGTAGCCGATGCCGTGCCCACCAGCAGAAAGAAATCATGCCATTCGTGAACAAGATCGGTCAGCGACGGCTGCATTGAGGCCTCCGAGAGGCCGCAGGATATGGCCGTCCGCCAAGGCCGCCAACTGCGGCGGCCTCCTCGTCACGCTTGCTGACCGCCGGCGAGCGGCATTTACGGCAGCGCGCCCAGCACTGAACATAGCCATGACCGGCAGCGGCCACAGCGCAACCCGGAGCCAATGCAAGGTCCAATAGCCAGCGCGGGGACTCATTCATCCTCCTCGAAGACACCATACTTGGGGAATGCACATCCGAATCAGACGTAGCTCGATCGTATCAGCGTTCCGAGTCCCGGCTACGACAGAACTCGGCAAATGGGGACAGCCCGCAGACCAGAGAGGGTCGAGAATTACAACCATTGCTAGAAAAGGAACATATTGCGAACTTAGAACAAATGGTGTACATTGCCGGAGTCGGATGGGGGCCGCTCGGTTTGTCGGTCCTTCGAATCCCGGTCATAAGGAGCAAAAGCAAATGGGCATTGCGCTACGTGTCGTCGAAGGATTCTCCATGGACAAATCGAAGGCTCTCGATGCCGCGCTCTCCCTGATCGAGCGCAATTTCGGCAAGGGCTCGATCATGCGGCTGGGCAAGAACCCCAAGTCGATGGACGTGGATACGGTCTCCACCGGCTCGCTCAGCCTCGATATTGCGCTCGGCATCGGCGGCCTGCCCCGCGGGCGGGTGGTCGAGATCTACGGGCCGGAGTCCTCGGGCAAGACCACGCTCGCGCTGCATTGCGTGGCGGAGGCCCAGAAGAAAGGCGGCACCTGCGCCTTCATCGATGCCGAGCACGCGCTCGATCCGGTCTACGCCAGGAAGCTCGGGGTCAACGTCGATGATCTCCTGATCTCCCAGCCCGATGCCGGCGAGCAGGCGCTCGAGATCGCCGACACGCTGGTGCGCTCAGGCGCGATCGATGTGCTGGTCATCGATTCGGTCGCCGCGCTCGTTCCGCGCGCCGAGCTCGAAGGCGACATGGGCGAGAGCCAGCCCGGACTGCAGGCGCGGCTGATGAGCCAGGCGCTGCGCAAGCTCACCGCCTCCATCAACCGCTCCAACACCATGGTGATCTTCATCAACCAGATGCGCATGAAGATCGGCGTGATGTACGGCTCGCCCGAGACAACCACCGGCGGCCATGCGCTCAAGTTCTATGCGTCCGTGCGCCTCGACATCCGCAGGATCGGCGCCATCAAGGATCGCGACGAGGTGATCGGCAACCAGACCCGGGTCAAAGTGGTCAAGAACAAGCTCGCGCCCCCGTTCAAGGTGGTCGAGTTCGACATCATGTACGGCGAAGGTATCTCCAAGGTGGGCGAGCTGGTCGACCTCGGGATGAAGGCCGGCGTGGTGGAGAGATCCGGCACCTGGTTCTCCTACGACAGCCAGCGGTTGGGCCAGGGCCGCGAGAACGTGAAGGTCTTCCTCAAGGCCAACCCTGAGATTGCCGGCAGGATCGAGGCTGCGGTCCGGGAGAATGCCGGCCTCATCGGAGACGGTATTATCGGTGGCGAAGAAACCGAAGGCGACGATGATGCGGCGGAGGAATGAAATCAGAAGTAGTAAAATGCAGGTCATGCATCCCTAAAGAGTGTTTTGACAAAACAAATTCCGTCCGTAGTCCGCGCGTCATTGCGGCGCAGGGACGAGGCACCAGCGCGCCGTATTGCGTCTCCAACGCGCTATGCCTCGTCTCTGCGGTCTTGTTGGGATGCGAGCCGCCGCCGGGCTTCGGCAAGCACCCGGGGCAACGCCGCCTCGTTTGCCGGCGCCATCACATGGACGCCGGCGACCCCTGCCGTTGCGGCGAGCGCCTCGATGAGCTCGGCGCAGATGCGCTCGCCTTCCGCAGCCGCATCCATGGCGCGCTCCAGCCGCTCTATAAGGGCGTCAGGAATGATGCTGCCGAAGAGGTGCTGCCTCATCCAGCGCGCGGATTTGGCCGAGCGCAACGGCGCAACGCCGATCAGCAAGCTGAAATCGCGCAACGCCTCGTGCTCCCTTAGCCGTGCGGCGTAGCGGCGAGCAATTCCTTCATCCATGCAGAACTGCGTCTGTGCGAATTGTGCGCCGGCGGCGACCTTGCCAACGAGCTTCTCCGGGCGCCAGCCCGGCGGCGGGTCGATCGGCACATCGGCGGCGCCGATGAAAAAATTTGCCTTGCCTCCAACCGCGCGCCCGGAAGGAAGCACGCCCCTGTCGCGCAGGTCGCGCGCGATGCGGGTAAGCGCCACCGAATCGATATCGAAAACCGCCTTGGTCTCGGGCTGGTCTCCGGCCTTGGGATCATCGCCGGTGAGGCAAAGAATGTTTCGCACGCCGCAGGCAGCCGCGCCCATGAGCTCGGCCTCGAGCGCGAGGCGGTTGCGGTCGCGACAGGCAAGCTGGAGGATCGGCTCCAGCCCCTCGCGCGCCAGAATTGCCGCAGCGACCGGCGCCGACATGTGCGCGCGGGCGCCCGCGCCGTCGGTGACGTTGACGGCATCGACGAGGCCGCGCAGCGGCCGTGCCTTCGCCAGCAGCTCATCCGCGTCGCACGAGACCGGCGGCGTGATCTCCGCGGTCATGACGAATTGACGCAGTCGCAGGCGCTGTTCGAGGCGGGAAGCGGGGGGTGTCGTGTCCATGCGGCATCCGGTGCCGCTTGCAGGCTCGCCTGGCGGCGCGTGGCGGCGGGTGAAGGGAACGGGCTATATAACCGATCGTTGTTGCAGCGGTAAGTACGCTTGCCCATATTGGGGCGATTGGAATGCGGTCGGCATGAGCGGCGTCAACGAGATCAGATCGAGGTTTCTCGATTATTTTGCGCGCAACGGACACGCGGTGGTGCCATCCTCCCCGCTGGTGCCGCGCAACGATCCCACCCTCATGTTCACCAATGCCGGCATGGTGCAGTTCAAGAATGTATTCACCGGCCTCGAGCAGCCTCCCAATGCGCGCGCGGTGACCGCGCAGAAATGCGTGCGGGCGGGAGGCAAGCACAACGACCTCGACAATGTCGGCTATACCGCGCGCCATCACACCTTCTTCGAGATGCTCGGCAATTTCTCGTTCGGCGACTATTTCAAGGATCGCGCCATCGAGCTTGCCTGGGACCTCGTCACCAGGGAATTCGGGCTGCCCGCCGATCGGCTGCTGGCGACGGTGTTCATCGACGACGATGAGGCGTTCGATCTCTGGAAGAAGATCAGCGGCCTGCCCGAGGGCAGGATCCTGCGCATCGCAGGCTCCGACAATTTCTGGCAGATGGGAGAGCTCGGCCCCTGCGGGCCCTGCTCGGAGATTTTCTACGATCATGGACCGCACATTGCGGGCGGCCCGCCCGGCTCGCCCGATGCCGAGGGCGACCGCTTCATCGAGATCTGGAATCTGGTCTTCATGCAGTTCGAGCAGCTCGCCACAGGCGAGCGCGTTCCCCTGCCGCGTCCTTCGATCGATACCGGCATGGGGCTCGAGCGCGTGGCCGCCGTGCTGCAAGGCACCCACGACAACTACAAGATCGATCTGTTCGGGGCGATCATCTCCCACGTCGCTGATCTCACCGGCGTCGATGCCGAGGGTCCGCGCGCGGTGTCGCACCGCGTCATCGCCGACCATCTGCGCGCCTCGTCGTTTCTGATCGCCGACGGCGTGCTTCCCTCGAACGAGGGCCGCGGCTATGTGCTGCGCCGGATCATGCGGCGCGCCATGCGGCACGCGCAGCTCCTCGGCGCGCCCGAGCCGCTGATGTGGCGGCTGCTGCCGACGCTGGTGCGCGAGATGGGGCAGGCCTATCCCGAGCTCGTGCGCGCCGAGGCGCTGATCGCCGAGACGCTCCGGCTGGAAGAGACGCGCTTCCGCAGGACGCTCGAGCGCGGGCTTGCCATCCTCGACGAGGAGAGCCGCGCGCTCAAGGCGGGCGATCGGCTTGCCGGCGAGACCGCATTCACGCTCTACGACACCTACGGCTTTCCTCTCGATCTCACGCAGGATGCGCTGCGGCCGCGCGGCATCGGCGTCGATACCGACGGGTTTGCGGGCGCCATGGAGCGCCAGCGCGAGAAGGCACGCGCCGCCTGGGCGGGATCGGGCGAGGCGGCAACCGACGCGGTATGGTTCTCTTTGCGCGAGAAGGTCGGCGCCACGGAATTCCTCGGCTACGGGACCGAGCGCGCCGAGGGCGTGGTGGCGGCGCTCCTGCGCGACGGCAAGGAGGCGGCCGCGCTCAAGGCGGGCGAGAGCGGCGCGGTCGTTCTCAATCAGACGCCGTTCTATGCCGAGGCCGGCGGCCAGGTCGGTGATACCGGGAGCATGCGCGCCGAGGGCGCGCTCGCTCGCGTGACCGACACCCACAAGAAGGTCGCCGACGTGTTCGTCCATGACGTCGTGGTCGAGAAGGGCAAGCTCGCAGTCGGCATGGCGCTCACGCTTGAGGTCGATCATGCGCGCCGCAGCGCCATCCGGCAGAACCATTCAGCGACACATCTCCTGCACGAGGCGCTGCGCCAGGTGCTCGGCGACCACGTGGCGCAGAAGGGCTCGCTGGTCGCGCCCGACCGGCTGCGCTTCGATTTTTCGCATCCCAAGCCGATGACCGCGGCCGAGATCGAGCGGGTCGAGGACATCGCGAACGACGTCGTGCTGCAGAACTCGCCCGTCACGACGCGGCTGATGGCGGTCGACGAAGCGATCGCGTCAGGGGCGCGCGCCCTGTTCGGCGAGAAATACGGCGACGAGGTGCGCGTGGTTGCGATGGGAGAGGGCGGCGGCAACACCATGGGCTGGTCGGTCGAGCTGTGCGGCGGCACCCATGTGCGCCGCACCGGCGACATCGGATTGATCTCGACGATCGGCGAGAGCGGGGTTGCCGCGGGCGTGCGCCGCATCGAGGCATTGACAGGCAAGGCCGCCCGCAAGAACGCTAATACCGTTATCGCGAATGCGATATCGACAGCTGCGATCCTTCACGTGCCCACTGTCGATTTGCCTCAGCGCGCGGAGGCACTGCTTGACCAGAACAAGAGATTGGAGCGCGAGCTTTCTGAAGCAAAAAGAAAACTTGCGATTGGAGGTGGAGATTCTACAACACTTTCAATGAATGTCGTGCAGGTCAACGGCACCAGCTTTCTGCCTCTAGTTGTAACGGGGCTTGCCAATACCGAGCTCAAATCTCTGGCGGATGAAGGGAAAGCCAAAATCCACTCAGGTGTGGTTGCTGTTGCAAATACTGCTCCTGACGGAAAGGTCGGACTAGTGGTTGGAGTAACTTCCGATCTCATCGGCCGTTTCAACGCCGTCGATCTCGTTCGCAAGGGCGCTGAAGTGCTCGGTGGAAAGGGTGGCGGTCGCCCCGATATGGCGCAGGCCGGCGGCTCCGACAGCTCTAAGGTCCAAGCCGCCCTCGATGCCATCCGCTCGGCACTCGACGGCTAGATTGATTACGCCATCGCCTTCTTGAGGTTCTCGTCCACCTTGTCGAGGTAGCCGGTGGTAGAGAGCCATTTCTGGTTGGGACCCACCAGCAGCGCAAGGTCCTTGGTCATGAAACCGGCCTCGACGGTGTCGACGGTCACCTTCTCCAGCGTATGCGCAAACCGTGCGAGCGCGGCGTTGTCGTCGAGCTTGGCGCGATGCGCGAGCCCGCGCGTCCAGGCAAAGATCGAGGCAACCGAATTGGTCGAGGTCTGCTCGCCCTTCTGGTGCTGGCGGTAGTGCCGCGTCACCGTGCCATGGGCGGCCTCCGCCTCCACGATCTTTCCGTCGGGGGTCATGAGCACGGACGTCATCAGCCCAAGCGAGCCGTAGCCCTGCGCCACCGTGTCGGACTGCACGTCGCCGTCGTAGTTCTTGCAGGCCCAGACATAGCCGCCCGACCATTTCAGCGCCGCCGCCACCATGTCGTCGATCAGCCGGTGCTCGTAAGTGATCTTCTTCTTCTCGAACTCGGCCTTGAATTCCCTGTCGTAGATCTCCTGGAAGATGTCCTTGAAGCGGCCGTCGTAGACCTTCACGATGGTGTTCTTGGTCGAGAGGTAGACCGGGTAGCCGCGGTGAAGACCGTAGTTGAGCGAGGCGCGGGCAAAGTCGCGGATCGAATCGTCGAGGTTGTACATGGCCATGGTGACGCCGCTGCCCGGGAACTGGAACACCTCGCGCTCGATCCTGGTGCCGTCCTCGCCCGTGAACGACAGCATGAGCTTGCCTTTGCCGGGCACCTTGAAATCGGTGGCGCGGTATTGATCGCCATAGGCGTGACGACCGATGATGATCGGCTTGGTCCAGCCGGGCACCAGCCGGGGCACGTTCTTGCAGATGATCGGCTCGCGAAAGATGACACCGCCGAGGATGTTGCGAATGGTGCCGTTCGGCGAGCGGTACATCTCGTGAAGACTGAACTCCTTCACGCGCGCTTCGTCAGGAGTGATGGTTGCGCATTTGACGCCGACGCCCACTCTCTTGATTGCCTCGGCGGCATCGATGGTAATCTGGTCGCGCGTCTCGTCGCGTTTCTGCATGCCGAGATCGTAATAGAGCAGCTCGATATCGAGATAGGGACGGATCAGCTTGTCCTTGATGAGATGCCAGATGATGCGAGTCATCTCGTCGCCGTCCATCTCGACGACCGGGTTGTTGACCTTGATCTTCGCCATGGCGGACGCACCTTTGCGCGCGAAAATGTGTGAAGGAAATCGAGGCGGAATGTGCCGGGCACGGCCTTATGGCGCGGCGGGGGCCATCCTGCAAGGGCGAGCCTCGGCGTGACTGTGACCCCGACCTGGCAACGGATCAGGGCCGTCTACGGGCGGCGCCGGCGCGCGCTCCGCCAGGCCATGCTGGAGCCGCTGCTGGTCGGCTGGCCCGTGTTGCGCCAGGTCGTCACCAGTGCGCTCTCCGCGCGCGGGCATCTTGTGCTGTGCGAGCTCGGCGACGTGCGCTTCTTCGTCGATCCCGGCGACCGCGTGGTCGGAGCCTGGCTGATGTGGCATGGAGGCTGGCAGCGGCGCGAGATCGATGCCGCGGTGGAAGTCCTGCTGGCAGCGGGGCGCCTGCAACCCGGCGCGGCTTTCATCGATATCGGCGCTCATATCGGCACGCATACGATCTATGCCTTGCGCACCGGCCGATTCGAGCGGGCGGTCGCCTTCGAGCCCGAGCCGCGCAACGCGCGCCTGCTGGCGATGAATCTCGACGCCAACGGCGTGTCCGAACGGGTGGTGGTCGTGCGCAAGGCGGCCGGCGCCGCCGCCGGCACGGCAACGCTGCATCTCCACCCGCGCAACACCGGCGCCCACGCGATCGACGTGCCACCATCAGTCGATGGGGAGGCTTCCGTTGCCGTGCCAGTGGTACGGGTGGAGGACGAATTGCAGGCGCTCGGAGTTTTGCCCGAGACGGTCGCGCTGATCTGGGTCGATGTCGAGGGCTACGAGCCGCAGGTGCTCGCTGGCCTCGCCGGCCTGATCGCGCGCTCGGTGCCGCTCGCATTCGAGTTCACGCCAAGCCGCTACAGCCCCGACGTGAAGCAGCGTCTCGCACGGCTCCTTGCGCGCCATTACACCACCGTGCACAGCCTCGGGCGGCGCGATGCGACAGCGCCGGTCGGCACGCTCGCATCCCGCATGCATACGGATGATGTGCTGGTCTATTGACCGATGCCCGGGGCAGGCACCGACAAGACCAAGGACTGGGCCCGGCTGGCGGGGCCCATTGTGATTCTTGTCGAGCCGCAACTCGGCGAGAATATCGGCGCCGCCGCCCGCGTCATGGCCAATTTCGGGCTGGCGCGGCTGCGCCTTGTCAACCCGCGCGACGGCTGGCCCAATATCCACGCGCGCCGCTCCGCGTCCGGCGCCGATTGCGTGCTCGACGAGACGGTGCTTTACGATTCGCTGGCCGCGGCCATTGCCGACTGCACGCTCGTTCTGGCAACGACCGCGCGTGCCCATGACCAGGCAAAGCCGGTGCTCGGTCCGCAGGAGGCGGCCGCATGGATCGCGCCGCATGTCGGCGCCGGTGAGAATGTCGCCGTGCTGTTCGGGCGCGAGCGCCATGGGCTGGAGAACGACGAGGTCGCGCTTGCCGACCGCATCGTCACCTTTCCCGTCAATCCGGCCTTTGCGTCGCTCAATCTGGCGCAGGCGGTCGCGCTCATGGCCTATGAGTGGTTCAAGCTCGCGTCCGGCGGCGGCCTTCCTTTTGCCATGCCTCGCAAATCGGAGCCGGCCGGCAAGCAGCAGATCGAGGCGTTCTTTTCCAATCTGGAAAGGGAGCTCGACGCCATCGAATATTTTCGGCCGCTCGACAAGCGCGCGACCATGCTGGTCAACCTGCGCAACATCTTTGCCCGCATGCAGCCCACCCAGCAGGACATTCAGACCTTGCACGGAATCGTGATGGCGTTGAGCGAAGGCCGCAAGGGGCCTGCGCGCGGCGGCATTCTCGACAGCGGGCAGGCAAGCACGCTGCGCACGCTGCTGGCCGAGTACCGCGAGGGTCTCGTGACGGGCGAGCGCGGCCCGGTGCGCGGGCTGGCGCGGCTCCTGCGCCGCAATCCGACCGATGCCGAGCGCGTTCTTTGGGACGCTCTCACGAAGGATAAGCGTTTCGCCGGGCTGGGCTTCAAGCGGCAGGTCCCGGTCGGAACGCACATGACGGACTTCGTGTCGTTCCCGCTGCGTGCGGTGATCGATCTCGTGCCCGCGCGCGAAAGCGAGGCCGCCGCAAGGAGCCGTAACGACCGCCGGCGGTGGTTGCAGGAACGCGGGTATCGCGTGCTGGCGATAGACCCGAGCGACGTGGAAAGCGATTTGACGCCGGTGCTCGATCGCCTCGCGCGACAAATTACCGGCACGGATGGCGAGGACAACCGTCAGGTGCAGGATCAACCGGAGAGCCCCGATGACCACCAGTAACCCGTTGCGCACCGCAGAGCCGCTGCTTCCCGTCGAGCTCAGCCCCGGCAAGGTCAGGTTTGCGCAAGGCATGAAGGCTGGCCGCTGGGTCTTCGCCACCGGATTAATGGCGCAGGACTTCATCCACGGGATTGCGCCGGATGTGCTGGCCGAGCGCGCGCCCCATGCAGGGCTGCCCAAGCGCGAGAAGGAGGCGGCACGCATATTTGCTAATCTTGAGGGCGTGCTGCGCGCGGCCGGCACCGACCGGGCCAATCTGGTTCGCACCGACCAGTACTACACGACAGTGAAGGCGGTCCCTGCCTATCAGCATGTCCGGCGGGAATTCCTGCGCGGGCGCATCCCGCCCTCGACCTCGATCACGCAGCAGGGTCTGCTGCTGCCCGCGGCGGACATGAACGTTCAGGCGATGGCGGTCATCCCGCAAGCCGGTTTCGAAGTTGTGCACCTCAAGCATGAGCGGCTCAAAGGCCGACCCACGTCGGGCTACTCGCCTGCGCTTACCGTCGGGGATTTCATCTTCATTCCGGGGATTACCAGCATGGCGGTGCCGGACGAGCCGCAGCGCAACGGCGTTGCCGCGGCCGCACTGATGCCGGAGGGCGCGCAATGGGGCGGCCAGCCGATCAAGCTCGAGACCGAGTTCATCATCACACAGCGAATCGCGGCTTCGCTGGAGCTTGCCGGCGCCGGGCTCGCAGATGTCGTGCATGCCCAGGTCTATCTCACCGACCCCGAGGATTATTCCGCTTTCAACGAGGTCTGGTCGCGCCATTTCGCAAAGTCGCAGCCGACATTGTCCGTAATTCCGTGTGTCGAGCACGCGCTTGCGCCCTACGACGGCAAGATCGAGATCAATGTGCTCGCGGCCAAGCCCGGCAGCACAGCGAAAAAACACCACGTCGATGCCGGCGTGACGACCTCCTTCCATGGGCAGCCGCAGGCGGTGAAAGCCGCGGACCTGCTGTTCATCTCGGGGCTCATGGCCATCGAGCGCGATGGCCTTGCGCCATCGGCCGCGCGCGACCCGTGCCAGCCCTGGTTTTCATCCCCGCCTGAGGCGCAGGCGGAATTCATCATCGATAGCATCGCCCGGCTGTGCGAGGCCGCTGGCACCTCGCTTGCCAATGTCGTGCGAGTCCAGCAATTCCACACCGATATCCGGGAGTTCTATCCGGTGTACAAGGTCTGGGAGCGCCGGTTGGGCGGCCGTCCGTTGCCGTTTTCCGCAGTGGAGGTCCCCTCGCCGTTGCCGGTTCCGGGGGCGACGTTGCAGGTCGAGGCCTGGGTCTACGCCCCCTGACCGTCCCGAAACATCCAAACCAGCGGGACTAGAGCATGTCCCGCAAAAGTGGGAACCGGTTTTGCGAATAAGGACATGCTCAAACAAAGAGCTAGAGCAGGATGACGATTCGAAGAAAAGTCATCCTGCTCTAGCGCGACAATGCTTTCAGAGCCGCCGCAGCGCCCGACCGCAGAAAGGCCATGTCGCTGCCGACGGCGAGGAAGCGGACCCCGCGCTTGGCGAGCGCCATCGCGCGCTCGGCGGTGTGACAATAGGCCCCCATGATCTTGCCGGCCTTGCTTGCCGCCGCAATCAGGCGATCGAGCTCGCGGTCGACCTCGACAGCCATCGGGTCGACATTGGCGCCGTTGCTCAGTGCGATCGAAAGATCGGCGGGACCGAGAAACAGAGCATCGATGCCCGGCGTAGCGGCGATCGCGGCCACGTTGTCGAGTGCGGTGCGCGTCTCGATCATCGCAAATGTGAGACAGAGCTCGTTGGCCTCGCGCAGATAGACCTTCTGGTCCGGCATGCCGGCCAGGGTTGTCGCCCGATGCGGGCCCCAGCTTCGCTCCCCGATCGGCGGAAATTTTGCGAAAGAGACATAGGCACGCGCATCCGCCGGCGTGTTGATCATCGGCGCGATGGTGCCCTCGGCGCCGAAGTCCAATGCGCGGCTCACGGTCGCGAATTCACCGACCGGAACCCGCACGATCGGAGCGGCGCCCCCCAGGCGCACTTGCGCGATTGCGGTTGTGATCGCGGCGACGTCCCACAATCCGTGTTGGCCATCGAGCGTGACCGCCGGGAAGCCTTCGCGCCCGATGAGCTCCGCGATGATCGGAGAGGCCAACCCGCACCAGCCGCTGTGCACCGTTTCTCCTGCGCGCAACCGGCGGGCCAGCGAGAACGCGGACGTGGGCATCGGAAGGCCTCAACTTTTGAAGATGTAAGCGACGGGCGGGGGCGCGGCGACAGTTTGGTACCGAGATTGGTCGGACTGCCGACTATCCGCTGGCTTTGACCTCGGCGACCGCCTTGGCCATCAGCTCGTCCATGGTACGCCGGATCTGATGATCCGATTGTGCGATGCCCTTGGCGTCGAAATCCCTGCGGATTTTTCGGAACACGTCGTGGTCTCCCGGCTCTTCGAAATCGGCCATGACCACCTCCTTGGCATAGGCCTCGGCCTGCGCGCCGGATAACCCGAGCTTCTGCGCTGCCCACAGGCCCAGCATCCTGTTGCGCCGAGCGACCGCCTTGAACTTGAGCTCCTCGTCGTGGACGAACTGCTTCTCAAACCCTTCCTCGCGCTTGTCGAACGTGGTCATGCTTGCCTCGGCTGCTGGAACCGGCCGGCGCGGATCTTGCGGTCGTCGATTTTATTCCATCCGGCGCCTTGCATAGCGGGTCACGATAGGCAAGGCAAATGCACGGGAACTGATTCGCGGGCGCCCCGGGGCTGCGCAACAATGCTGCTCGACGCGATTGTGCTGCGAACCGCGATCGGCTAGCTTGGTGCGCTGGAACGCGTCGCATGATCGCGTCATGGTCGCGCCGCCGCGTCTCCACCGGCCGCGGACGTTGCATGCATTCACACCGGAGCCACGGCAACAGATGGACATCAACAAACCACGGTACACTCCGATGAGCCGCCGTCGCCGCATCTATGAAGGCAAGGCCAAGGTCCTCTATGAGGGACCGGAACCCGGTACGCTGATCCAGCATTTCAAGGACGATGCGACCGCCTTCAATGCGAAGAAGCACGACATCATCGAGGGCAAAGGTGTCCTCAACAACCGGATTTCCGAATACGTCTTCCAGCACCTCAACAACATCGGAGTGCCGACCCACTTCATCAAGCGCCTCAACATGCGAGAGCAGTTGATTCGCGAGGTCGAGATCATTCCCCTTGAAGTCGTAGTGCGCAATGTTGCTGCCGGATCCCTGTCGCAACGGCTCGGCATCGAGGAGGGCACGCAACTGCCGCGCTCGATCATCGAGTTCTATTACAAAAACGATCAGCTCGGCGATCCGATGGTATCGGAGGAGCACATTACGGCCTTCGGCTGGGCTACGCCGCAGGAAATCGATGACGTGATGGCGCTTGCCATTCGGGTCAACGATTTCCTTTCCGGCCTGTTTCTCGGCGTCGGTATCCGGCTCGTCGATTTCAAGATGGAGACCGGCCGGCTGTGGGAGAACGACCTGATGCGGATCGTCGTCGCGGATGAGATATCGCCCGATTCGTGCCGGTTGTGGGACATGAAGTCGAACGACAAGCTCGACAAGGATCGTTTCCGGCGCGATCTCGGTGGATTGCTGGAAGCGTATACCGAGGTCGCCAAACGCCTCGGCATCATGAGCGAAGGCGAGCGGTCACAGGGCAGCGGCCCGGTCCTGGTCAAGGGCTGAGGTGGGAATCTGCCATGAGAAGGGCGCCCGTGGCGGGCGGCCCTTCGCTTGCGCAACCTCCCTGCACGAAGACCGGTCGGCGCTTAGCTTTCACCCTCGAAAACTGCGATAAACGGTACCGCTTGGCGGACCACCGATTCGGCTCATATCGCAGCGGATTTATTCGAACGTCGTCATGAAGGCGCGTATTGTCGTCACGCTGAAGTCGGGCATCCTTGATCCGCAGGGAAAGGCGATCGAGAACGCGCTCAAGTCGCTGGGCGTCGCTGGCATTGCGAGCGTGCGCCAGGGCAAGGTGTTCGACATCGAGCTCGAGGGGCGAGACCGCAAGCAGGTGCAGGCCGCGCTCAAGCAAGCTGCCGACAAGCTTCTCGCCAATACCTTGATCGAGAATTATGATGTCAAGTTGCTGGGATAGAAGCAGCGATGGTTGTGGTCACGACAGGATGGATATGACGTGCAGGATGGAACGGTGAGGAGCCCAGAATTAATAACATGAAGATGCGAGCTGCCAGCCTTGCCGTTTTGAGCGTGGCCGCGCTCACTCTTCTTCTTGCCGGCGATGCAGCAAAATTGTCCGGGCAGGCGGCGCCGCCGTCACCGATCCATCCCGCTTGGGCGGAGGTCAAATGGCCGTTTCCGCTCGACCAATGGGGCCTCGGGCGGGCATTCACCTGTCGGGCCGCCGATTGCGGCGACGAGGTCGATCTCTATCTGCGTGCCAAGATCGGCTTTTGCAATTGCGCGACAGGGGTGTCCGACGACGCGGAGCTTGACCGCGTGGGCGACCTCGAGCTGCTCAGCGCCACCTTCAATGGCTTGAACGACGGGCGGCCGATCGCTGTGGGCTGGATGAGCGGACGCAGCCGGCCTTATCGGGTCGACTTGCGCTATGGAACGCCGCGCAGCGCGCTCGCGATCGCCTTCAATGACAAGTGCGACGTGGTGGTGGCGACTGTCGTCACCGAGCACAGCCGCCTCGCCGAGGCCGAGCGCGCTGCGCTGGTACTCCTCAACGGCGATTCTGTTCTGCGGTGGGTCGAGAAGGAGCTCGGGCTTTAGAGGCATGCTCCGACACACCAATCGCATTTGGGCGCATGGCTAGAATACCCAAACCCTCCCGAACGGCGGCGAAAGCGCGTGCGGCGCCCAAAAGCACGGCGCAGCGCAAAGCTGCATCGCGAGAAAAGCTCAAAGCAAGGGCAAGATCGGCTCGGAAAGACACAACGGCTCGTACCGTGGCGGACGAGCCACGGCGGGTGAGCGTGGCGCTCGCCGTGGCGCACGGCCTCACGCCGCAAGAGTATGCGCGCATTCGCACCCTGATCGGCCGCAACCCGACTTTTACCGAGCTCGGCATTTTCTCGGCGATGTGGAACGAGCACTGCTCGTACAAGTCCTCAAAGATGCATCTGCGCACGCTTCCCACGCGAGCGCCGTGGGTGATCCAGGGACCGGGCGAGAATGCCGGCGTCATCGACATCGGCTCGGGGCTTGCTGTCGTGTTCAAGATGGAAAGCCACAACCATCCGAGCTACATCGAGCCCTATCAAGGAGCGGCGACCGGTGTCGGCGGCATCCTGCGCGACGTGTTCACCATGGGCGCACGCCCCATCGCTTGTCTCAATGCTCTTTCGTTCGGTGCGCCCTCAAATCCGAAGACGCGGCACCTCGTGTCGGGCGTAGTTGCCGGCATCGGCGGTTATGGTAACTCCTTCGGCGTGCCGACCGTCGGCGGCTCGGTGCGCTTCCATGGCCGCTATGACGGAAATTGTCTGGTCAATGCCATGGCGGTCGGGCTCGCCGAGAAGGACAAGATCTTCTATGCCGCCGCCTCCGGGGTCGGCATGCCGATCGTCTATCTCGGCTCCAAAACCGGCCGTGACGGCATCCATGGCGCGAGCATGGCATCGGCCGAGTTCGGCGCGGATACCGAGGAAAAGCGGCCGACCGTTCAGGTCGGTGATCCGTTTGCCGAGAAGTTGCTGCTGGAAGCCTGCCTCGAGATCATGAAGCAGGGCTGCGTCATTGCCATCCAGGACATGGGTGCGGCTGGCCTTACCTGCTCCGCCGTCGAAATGGGTGCCAAGGGCGACCTCGGCGTCACGCTGGATCTCGATCGCGTCCCGTGCCGGGAAAGCGGGATGAGTCCTTATGAGATGATGCTTTCGGAGAGCCAGGAGCGCATGCTCATGGTGCTCAAGCCCGAAAAGGAGAAGGAGGCCGAAGCGATTTTCCGCAAATGGGGCCTCGATTTCGCCGTGGTCGGCAAGACCACCCCAAGCAGACGCTTCGTCGTTCGCCACCGCGGCAAGATCATGGCCGACCTGCCGATCAAGGAGCTCGGAGATGAGGCTCCCGTCTATGACCGCCCCCACGTGCGAATGGCGGAACCGGCAGTTTTGGGAACGGCTGACGTCATACCTCCCATTCCGACGCTCGAGGCATTGCTGCGGCTGCTGGCGGCGCCTGACCTCTGCTCGAAGCGTTGGGTATGGGAGCAATACGACTGTGTCATCCTGGGCAACACCGTTCAAAGGCCTGGAGGAGATGCGGCAGTGGTGCGCGTCAACGAAGGCCCCAAGGCGCTTGCGCTCACCACCGACGTGACCCCGCGCTATTGCAAAGCCGATGCATTCGAAGGCGGCAAGCAGGCGGTGGCAGAAGCCTGGCGCAATCTCACGGCAGTTGGCGCTCGTCCGCTTGCGGTGACCGACAACCTTAATTTCGGCAATCCCGAGCGACCGGAGATCATGGGGCAGCTGGTGGACTCGATCCGCGGCATCGCGCAGGCATGTCTGGCGCTGGAGTTCCCGGTCGTCTCAGGCAACGTCTCGCTCTACAACGAGACCAGTGGCCGTGCCATTCTGCCAACGCCGACCATCGGCGGCGTCGGAGTCATCGACGATTTCACGAGAGCCGCCACGCTCGCCTTCAAGGCTCCCGATGAGGCAATTCTGCTCATCGGCGAAACCGCCGGCTGGCTTGGGCAATCGATTTATCTGCGCGAGATCTCCGAGCGCGAGGAAGGCGCGCCGCCGCGGGTCGATCTTGCGGCCGAGCGCCGTCACGGCGATCTCGTTCGTGCCCTGATCGTCGAAGGCGTTGCCAGCGCGGCGCACGATGTCTCGGATGGTGGCCTGCTCGTTGCACTCGCCGAGATGGCGATGGCAGGAGGGATTGGAGCCGAGCTCGATCGCGCGCCGCTTGCGGCGCACGCGTTCTGGTTTGGCGAGGACCAGGGGCGCTACGTTGTGACCGTCAAGCCGTCCGTGGCGGAAAAGGTCCTGTCGCGCGCCCGCTCGTGCGGCATTCCCGCGCGGCAGCTCGGCTTCACCGGCACGGATGCATTGACGTTGCAAGACGAGCGCCCCATTCTGGTTGCAAAGCTACGCGAGCGGTTCGAAAGCTGGCTGCCTGCCTATATGGCGGGTGCAAGTCCATGAATTCCCCAATCAAATCAAACATCGCTCTGATTAGCCGACGGGCCGCATTCTGAATTTTCAGCTCCGTTTGTTCTCCGAACGCAGTTTTGTCCGTCCGCGTCGACGAGCGGCATCGGCGCGCGCGACGCGGATTCGCCGGTTTTGGCGCGTCCGACTGCGAATTGGATGCCGCCGTTACCATCCTTTGTCATCTGTATCGGCGTGAGCCTGCGGCAATCGATTGGAGCGAACTGGGTATCCCATGCGACCGCGAGCAAACCGAAGGCCGGTGGTTTACGTACGGGACAGCAGCGGGTACACATGGTTTGACGGCATGCTTCAAGGAGAGGCCGTTCAATCCGTAGCCAAGCCGTCCTCTACTAGGCGACGAACAGCTTCCACTAATGTCGGCTTGTCCAGTTGCTGCGCTGCCCAACGCTCGACTGCCGTCCGTAACTCACCTGATAGCTCAGTGGGGATGAAACGCCCGACCACGACGGGTGGATGCGTGGACAAAGCCGCCTGCCGCCCCGGATCGGCATGTTGTGATACGCGCACCGATAGTCTTCCGCTCGATCTCGGGGTCTCGACGACCCCCAGCAAATGAAGACTCTTTGCCAAATTTATTTGTTGTTCAATCCATAAAGTGTCCAGAACGGTCAATTCCTGCCCAAGCCTGTCGATGTGCGGTGTGCGGAGGCCGTTCTCCGACGCCATCCCATCCGGACGGATGCGGCGGGACAACAAAAGTTCTCTGTGGGTGGACGTGAAACTGGCAGCCCCTCCATCAGCGACCGGCCGATTAACTATAGGCCGCCATGGCTCAGATCGCGAACGGCAGATCGTGTTACCGAGGATAGGTCACCGGGTGCCGCCCTGCTCGCGGTTACAGGTGGCGGCCCCCGGCCCGCCGGCGTGCCGTTTGGCGGGTCGGGGCCCCCAGTCCGAAGAATTCGCCAGATTGCGCGCCAGAGAGTAAAGAGCCCCGCACTGCCGTCCCTAGGCCCGTCCTAGGCACGGGCCGGGACTCCCCTGGCGACCGCCCTTAAGCGCGCGGTCGCTCGGTGGGCATATTCCTCCAAGGAAACAATGAGTGCATGCCTCTCGCATTGCGTTAGAGTCAATCCCAATCCAGTTCCCTCATCGGGCTCCCGCCGCCGATTACGGCCCTCGACGGCGCCGACGGGGAGCTGCCAAGGCTCTTTCTTTTCTGCTCGGGGGCACAAATCAACCGTCAGATGCATGTTCGCCAGAGGGCTATTAGTTCGCGCTCGATGGTTTCCTTTTGCTGAGGATTTGCGTCGATCGTGTCATCCAGCATCACTGCGATGCAGGCGAGCCTGCGAACGGCGAAGGCGGAATTTTTGAGATCGGCGGCAAATCCTTGGTCGCCATGTGCCGCCTTCGCATAATCCCGGAGCCGCTCCGAAAGTGCGAGAAGCCCTGCCGGCGACATTTTGGGCGCCTGTGCACTTTGATGTATAGACGAGCCCGGGCCTGTGGGTTTTTCCCGGGCTCTTTCTTTTCGTCGCGGCCTCGTCTTTGGGGGTCGTTTCACCAAACTGGCCTAAGCCTCTGGATCGGTAGGTATGGATTGCACGTGCTGGTATAGCGCGTTGCTGGTTTCCGCGCTGCCTTTCACAGAAGGAATTTCGCGGCCGCTATTATAATCCCCGTGACGACAGTAAACGTGCAAGCAAACAACAAAAGGTCGGTCACGACCCCGGCCATGATATGCTCCCCACACTCAGGCCGCCCCCTCGCGCTCCGGGTTTAGGCCACTCCTACAGCGTGGCGGAAAGGGGACGACGGGCTGTCCAAATTTGGGCAACGGCGCCGGATCGCGCAGCATAGCAGGCATGAAAGGGAGCGCACCGGGCACGGTGGGGCCGGCTCGCGGCGGGAGACTTTCAAATGTTCAACGCCAAAAATTCGACGATGCTTAGTCCGACCAGCAGCACTACAAGCGCTACGGAATCGTAATCGAGCCAATGCTTTATAAGCATGGTGGTGCTTCCCCTGTTTAATGCCCAGTTTTTTCTTGGGTTGCACGATACAAGGGCACCGTGAACCAAGATGTGATGCGGATCACAGAATGGCGCTTTGCGGACCGGCGCTTTAGCCCCGCTCCTTGGCTGCGCTGCTCCTTGGCTGCGGTCGGAGGCCTTCAGAAGCAGCCAGGGCTCCTTCGGCTACGCGCAGTACGTTTAATAGACCGGCTGAAGCCTCTGGATGTATGGGCTGGACGTGAAGGGGTAAGTCCCCGCCCTGCTCCGAGCAAGGGCAGTTGCGACACCGCTGACTTGTGCCCAGAACATCACGGCAAACAGACTCACCATTGTGGCAGCAACGGCAGCATTAAAGAGAAGATTTCGATTTCGCATGGAAACCCTCCTTTGTCCTCGGCCAATGACGATTGACCGACTGATCGGCGGACAAAGAGTTTCCGATGAGCTTCCGAATTTGGCGCTTTAGGCCGCTCCTGCACAACGAGCCGACTGCGCTTCTCGGCGTTGAGGTTGAACGCATCCGCGGCAACGGCTTCGGACACCTCACGAATCTGCGCCTCTACGTGGCCGAGCACTTGGCCACGTCTGCGGATCGGCGATGCACACCATGAGCGGGATGCCGCCTCACGGGGGCTAGTTAGGCGAAGAGGGGATTCCTGGTGTCATCACTCCGGCCAATTCTGCGCCGACAAAGCACCAATGGTGCACTTAAGTTAACGCGATAGTGACGCTCACCGCATTCTGACTTTGCTTGCTTTTACCGCCCAGTGGCGGCATGATTCCGTCAGATTAGCCGTTGATTCAGCGGGATTATCGCCCGCCTATATGGCCGGCGCCGCTGCCTGATCGGCGGAGGTTCTTGAATGGCAATGCGTGCAAGCGATATCGAGCGCCTGATCAAGGTGCGGATTCCCGACGCAGAGGTCACGATCCGCGATCTCGCCGGCGATGGCGACCACTACGCCGCCACCGTGCTGTCCGAGACATTTCGCGGTAAATCCCGGGTGCAGCAGCACCAGATCGTCTATGATGCGCTCAAGGGCGAGATGGGCGGCAAGCTGCATGCGCTTGCCCTGCAGACCGGCACCCCCGAGCGCTAAGCGACAGCTCGGGCGGGCGAGATCATCGACCGACGCCCCATATCCATCATTTCCAAGCAGTTCGTGGTCGCTGTGCTTAATCCATGAACGGTGAAAAAGTGAAGCGATGCCGGCAATCGGCCCTTGGGCTCGCCGCGCCGCCGCGCTACATATAGCTCGAGGATTGCGGAGCGGACCTACGCTCTGCTCGACGAAGAGGGATCCCATGGCTATCGAGCAATTCATAGAGAACGAGGTCAAAGGCAACGACGTGGTGCTGTTTATGAAGGGCACGCCGCAATTCCCGATGTGCGGGTTTTCGGGCCAGGTCGTGCAAATCCTCGATCATCTTGGCGTGGGCTATAAGGGGCTGAACGTGCTGGAATCGGACGATCTGCGCCAGGGCATCAAGTCCTATTCGGAATGGCCGACCATCCCGCAGCTCTACGTCAAGGGCGAGTTCGTCGGCGGCTGCGACATCATCCGGGAAATGTTCCAGGCCGGCGAGCTGCAGGAGCTGCTCAAGAGCAAGGGCGTGGCGATCAAGGAAAGCGCGTCGGCGTAACCTTCCACGCACTTTTTGGGCCGCTCGCGGCCGGGCAAAGCGTCAGCTCGCCAAGCCCAGCCCTGCGGCTGTACGCTTAGCGCGAGTAGAACTCTACCACGAGATGCGGCTCCATCTGGATCGGATAGGGCACATCCGAGAGCTGCGGAATGCGGTTGAGCTTGGCCGTCATCTTCGAATGGTCGACCTCGATATAGTCCGGCACGTCGCGCTCGGCGAGACCGGTCGCCTCGATCACCAGAGCGAGCTGTTTTGACTTCTCCTTGACTTCAACCAGGTCGCCGACCTTGACGCGATAGCTCGCGATGGTGACGCGGCGGCCGTTCACCTTGACGTGCCCATGGCTGATGAACTGCCGTGCCGCGAAAACGGTCGGAACCAGCTTGGCTCGATATACGACGGCATCGAGACGGCGCTCCAATAGCCCGATCATGTGTGCGCCGGAGTCCCCCTTCATGCGAATGGCTTCCTGATAGATGCCGCGGAATTGGCGCTCGGAGATATTGCCGTAATAGCCGCGCAGCTTCTGCTTGGCGCGAAGCTGGATGCCGTAATCGGAAAGCTTGCCCTTGCGCCGCTGCCCGTGCTGGCCGGGACCATATTCCCGGTGGTTGATGGGACTCTTCGGGCGGCCCCAAACGTTCTGGCCCATGCGGCGGTCGATCTTGTACTTCGCCTCGTGGCGCTTGGTCATCGCGTCCTCAATCTCCTGCGGGTGCTCGAGGATCGCGCCCTCCTCTGTTCCGGCCTCGCCGAAACCGACAGGTCTGCCGCAGCGACGGACAGACCGCGGGTCGCGAAACGCCGCGCAAAAATTCCCAAGGGGTCTCGCGCAGCGCGCGGTATCTAGGAGGAAAGCTCGAGCAAGTCAAACCGGGCAGGATCGAGCGCTAGCTCGCTTCCCGGTAGACGTCGATCTCTACCGAACCGGGCAGCAGCGAGCGCCAGGTTTGCAGATAGGCCTGCACCCGCGGATCGCTGGCAAGGCGTTGGCGGTTGATCTCGATAACCTCGTGCGTGTCGTACTCGATTTCGTGAATGAAGCGCGCGGGATCGTCCACATTCTGCAGCAGTCTGCTCCGCCGGCCGCCGAAGGCCTCGTAGAACGGTGTCGCTGCCTTGAGCAGCGAGGCCAGATGCGCGGGGTTCGCGGCCGGAAGCGTGAATTTGAACTGCACGGTTCGTCGAACCGTCTGAGGATCGCTGGTCATTGCTGCTCGCCCGGTGTCCCGATTTGGTCGCGCGAACTGCATCGCGCGCTGCCCGGGCAATGCTATAGCACGATCGAGAGCGGATGCAGGACTTTTCGATAGGATTTCCAATCAGATCACGAGTTAATCAGAGCGCAGCGCAGCAAGACCCCAGTCCCGTCGGTCATTGGGCTGCCCTAGGCATTCCCGCCGATGCCAAATTGCGCCAGCGCCGCAGCCAACCGTTCCGAGGCAGGTCCACCCGAGGTGAATACGGCGTGTGCAGCGACTGGCGGCCCGCCACCTGCCGGCGGGCCGCTCAGATCGACAACCCGGCGCGCGATTGCCGGCGCAGGGTCGATGAAGGCGACAGGCCACGGAGCCAGCCGCTGCAGCCGCTCTATCAGAAGCGGATAGTGCGTGCATGCGAGCACGACCGCATCGGTGCGGCGCTTCCCGTCATCGCGGAAGCAAGGCGCGATCTCGGCTGCGATCAGGTGGTCTGCGACCGCCAGGCCATGGAGCTCCGCCTCGGCGAATTGCGCAAGGCGCGCCGAGCCGACCAACGCCACCTCGCTGCCGTTTGAGAAATCGCGTATCAGCGTGCGGGTATATTCTCGGCTCACCGTCGCCTGCGTGCCGAGGACCGTGACGCGTTTGCTCTGCGATTGCGCGCAAGCCGGCTTGATGGCGGGCACAGTGCCCACAAACGGGACCCGGAAACGAGTGCGCAGGTGCGGCAGCACCAGCGTCGAGGCGGTGTTGCAGGCGATAACGACGATGTCGGGGCGATGGCTCGCAATCAGCTCGTCCATGAGAGCGCAGACCCGGTCCACCAGCGTCGCCTCGCTGTGGTCCCCATATGGAAAGAAGGCGTCGTCGGCGGCGTAGATATAGCGCGCGTCGGGGCGCGCCTTGGCGATCTCGCGGTACACGGTCAAGCCGCCAAGGCCGGAATCGAACACCAGGATGGTCGGTGCAATCGTCACGCCGTCCATGGGTTACGAAAAGACGAGCCGTACCGCAACGCCGGACTCCGCCCTTCCGGTTCGAGCCCTTCCCAAATTGCCCGCCCTGCTCTTGCTTGATAAGAGATATCCCGCACAGCGTTGCTGAAGGAGGCGAGCATGGAGAGATCGTCGTTTGCCGTCGTTGCTGCGGCAACCGCCGCGGCCGGCATATGCTTTGCACAGTCCGCGCATGCTCAGGAGGAATCGGATCAGCGGCTGGGCACCGTTCATTTCCAGACCTCGTGCAATGAAACCGCCCAGAGACGCTTCGATCGCGCCATGCGGTATCAGCACTCGTTCTGGTATCGCCAGGCCAAGGAGATTTTCGAGGACGCGGCCAAGGCCGACCCGGAATGCGGTATCGCCTACTGGGGAGTGGCGTTGACGCTTCTGAACAATCCGCATAACCCCCCGCCCGCTCCGAACCTTCCGCTCGGACTGGCGGCGATCCAGAAGGCACAAGCGGTCGGCGCCAGAACGGAGCGCGAGCGCGATTACATCGATGAGCTGGCGCGGATGTACGTGGATTACGACAAGGTCGATCACCGTACCCGGGTGGCGGCTTACCTCAAGGCGATGGAGATGCTGGCCGGGCGTTACCCCGACGACGACGAGGCGCAGATCGCATACGCCATCACCCTCAACGTCGCCGCCTCGCCGAGCGACAAGACCTACTCCAACCAGCTCAAAGGAGCAGCAATTCTGGAGCCCATCTTCAAGCGTCAACCCCGGCACCCGGGCGTAGCGCATTATCTGATCCATCTCTACGATTATCCGCCGATCGCAGAGAAGGGACTTGATGCGGCCATGCATTACTCGAAGATTGCACCGGCGGCGCCGCATGCTCAGCACATGCCCTCCCACATCTTTACGCGCGTCGGTTACTGGAAGGAATCGATCGCGTCCAACATCGCCTCGGTGAAGGCCGCGAAGGCCGACAAGGAGGGCAACGACCAGCTGCACGGGATGGACTATCTGGTCTACGCCTATTTGCAGCTTGGGCAGGACAACGCTGCGCGCGCGGTGATTGATGAGATGCTGCAGTCGACCAATTTCAATCCCGAACTCATGGGCGGAAATTTTGCGCGCGCCGCCTCGCCCGCGCGCTACGCAATCGAGCGCGGCGACTGGCAGGATGCGGCGCAACTGGAAGTGCGGCCGAACAAATTCCCGCAGGTGATGGCGATTACACATTTTGCGCGGGCACTCGGCGCGGGGCGCTCCGGCAACCCCGATACCGCCGAGGTGGACATCGCAAAGCTTGCGGAATTGCGCGACCGGCTGCGCGAGGCAAGAGAGCCGTACTGGGCGGAGCAGGTCGACATTCAGCATCAGGTTGCAAGCGCCTGGGCGCTCCTTGCGCGCGGCCGGTATGACCAGGCTCTGAGCGCCATGCGCGCCGCCGCCGACGCCGAGGACAAGACCGAGAAGTCGCCGGTGACGCCGGGGCCGCTCGCGCCCGCGCGCGAGCTCTACGGTGCCATGCTGCTGGTGCGCGGCATGCCACAGGAAGCGCTCGCTGCATTCGAGGCGACGCTGAAGAAGGAGCCGCATCGGCTCGGCGCTACCCTGGGAGCGGCCAAGGCCGCGGAACGGGCAGGGGAGCTTGATAAAGCGCGGCAGCACTACGCCGCCGTGGTTGCGCTCACCGCGAGCGCGGACCCGGTTCGTGACGATATCGCCGCGGCTCGCGCTTCCCTGACAAGGTCAAACTGAGCCCTACCTGGCGGTATCTCTGCGCTGTCGCCTCAGGTGCGTTCTCCGCGCCCGTATTCCGCGGCTCCGCGGATTGCCGCGATATTGGCGCGATAAGCCTCGGGGTTGCCGCCTTTGAAAACAGCGGATCCGGCGACCAGCACATTGGCGCCGGCGCGGGCTACCAGCGGGGCGATCTCCGGCGTGATGCCACCGTCGACCTCGATGTTGATCGGACGGGATCCGGCGAGTGCCCGCAATCGTGAAATCTTCTCAATCGCGAATGGAATGAAGGTCTGGCCACCGAAGCCGGGATTGACCGACATCACCAGGATCAGGTCGACGATATCGGCGACCGGCTCGATGGTATCGACTGACGTGCCGGGATTGAGCGTGACCCCGGCCTTCTTGCCGAGCGCCCGAATCGCCTGCAGGGAACGGTGCAAATGAGCGCCAGCCTCCACGTGCACCGTGATGCTGTCGGCGCCGGCCCTGGCGAAGGCTTCGAGATAAGGATCGCACGGCGCGATCATCAGATGCACGTCGAAAATCTTGCGCGTGTGCGGACGCAGCGCCTTGACGACGTCCGGGCCGATCGAAATGTTGGGAACAAAATGACCGTCCATCACATCGATATGCACCCAATCCGCGCCTGCGGCATCGACGGCGCGCACCTCTTCTCCGAGACGCGCGAAATCGGCGGCAAGAATGGAGGGCGCGATGATCAGGGGGTGTCGCATGACTGTCGCCTAACACGCTGCACGCCGACGAGCAAATCGCGACCTGTTGGTGCACGGTGACGACCTTGGGCTCTGCTCGAGAGCGATGAGGATATGATCGTATGACGAAGCTTAATGCGATTGTGCTGGGCGCGGGCATTGTCGGCACCTCGATTGCGCTGCATCTTGCCAAGCGCGGTCTCTCCGTCGCGCTGGTTGATCGTCGCGGCCCGGGCGAGGAGACGTCCTACGGCAACGCCGGCGTGATCGAAGGCAACACGCTGCTCCCGCCCGCCTTTCCATCCCGGCTCTCCTCGCTCCTGCGTATTGCGCTCAGGCGCGCGCCCGAAGCAAGCTATCACCCGAGCTTTTTGCCGCGGGTGGCGCCGTGGCTGTGGGCGTATCGTGCGGCGACCCGTCCTGGGCGGCTCCTGGAAACCGCCCGCTTGATGCGACCATTGTTCTCGCATGCGCTGGCGGAGCATGAAGCTCTGCTCGCTGAATCCGGCGCCAGCCGGTATCTGCGCAAGAATGGCTGGCTCAAGCTCTATCGCAGCGAGCGTGGTTTTGCGGCGCTCAACGACCAGTTTGCACTGGCGCAGGAGTTCGGCATTTCCTTTCGGGTGCTCGATGCTGCCGCCGCGTGCGAGCTCGAGCCCAGTCTCGCACCGGTCTTTCACCGCGCAGTGCTGTGGGAAGGTGTCGCCCACGTGACCGATCCGCTGGCGGTGACGCGGGCCTATGCAGCGCGGTTTGCCGCTCTGGGCGGCCGGCTGATCCAGGCCGAAGCGCGTTCGCTGCGTCGCGCCGGGACGCGCTGGCGCATCGAAACCGCGCCAAGCGGCCTGGAGGCCGAGGACGTGGTGGTGGCGCTGGGGCCATATGCGCCTGATCTGCTCGCGCCGCTCGGCATCAAGCTGCCGCTGGGCATCAAGCGTGGCTATCACCGCCACTTCCGGCCTTCCGGCAATGCGGGGCTGACACGCCCGGTGGTCGATGCCGAGATAGGATTCTGCCTTGCCCCCATGGAGCAGGGCATCCGCCTCACCACCGGGGCAGAATTTGCCGCGCGCGATGCGCCGCCAACCCCCAGGCAGCTTGGCCAGTTGCTCCCTGCCGCGCGCGGCCTGTTTCCGCTTGGAAGGGAGGTGGAGGCGACGCCATGGATGGGTAGCCGGCCCTGCTTTGCCGATTCGCGACCGGTGATTGGTCGTGCCCCTGGACAACCGGGCTTGTGGCTCGCCTATGGCCATGCCCATTGGGGCCTGACGCTGGGTGCAGCGACAGGTCGGCTTGTTGCCGAAATGATGACCGGAGCGACCGCGTTCGTCGATCCCGCGCCCTACGCTGCCGAGCGTTTCCGAACGCCCGCCGCTTGATGCTCCGACTGTCCCGATTACTCGCTGATGGTGCGGATGACGTTAGACATGGGACGGCCTTCGCTGCCAGCCGTCTTCATCAGCTTCAGGATCATCTCGTCATACTGAGGAAGGGTGGTAACAGCGAACTTCGGTTTCATGAACACGACCTTGTAGCCACCGGCCTTGAGGTCGTTGAGCAGATCCATTGCGGCCTCGGCGGTCGCATGCTGGAAATCGTGCATCAGCACGATACCCTTGCCGTTCTTCTTCAGCTTCGCCATTACCGATTGCCTGACCTGCTCGGGCTTGCGCATCTTGAAGTCGAACGAGTCGAGGTCGGCGGAGAAGATGGCGATGTTGCGCTTGCCGAGATAATCGATCAGCTCCGGCGGCTGCCGCAATGCAGGGAAGCGGAAATAGGGCGCGGTCGGAGCGCCGACCGCCCAATGCACGGCACTGACACCCTTCTCGATCTCGTCTTTGGGATCGAACTCGTACGACTCGCGCTTGCCGTTGACGAGGCAGGTTCCTTTGGTCTTCGACAGGTCCTGGTGACACCAGGTGTGGGAGCCGACCGCATGCCCGGCAGCGGCCACCTGCTTGAGGATTTGCGGCTCGTAGGTGGCATGCAGGCCGATGGGGAAGAAAATCGCCTTTGTGCAGTGCGCGGCCAGCGCAGCGAGCACTGCCGGGGTATTCTTTGGCCATGGTCCGTCGTCGAAGGTGAGCACCACTTCGCCTTCCCGCAGGAAGTCATAGGCCTTGAAGTGCTCGAAGCCGAACCCAGGACCGCCCGTCGTGTCGATCTCGACCACGCGAGAAACGCCAAGCGCGTTGGGATTACCCGGGCAGGACGATGCGGCGGCGGCAGCGGGCGCGGCCGCCTGGGTCGGTGCCGCAGGCGGCGCGGGTGGAGCTGCCGCCGGTGGCGCGGCGCGTGTGGCGGCAGTTGCGGGCGAATTCTGCGCCAGCACGGCCGGCGCGCTTGGTGCGGCAGCGGCGCTTGGCGTAGCGGGCGGGTTGGGCGCGAGCGAAGCAGCGGGCGCGGCGGGCACGTTGAGCGCGGCTGGCGCGGTCGGTGCAATTGGCGCCGCAACTGAGGCAGCCGGTGCCGCGCTTGATGCCGCCGGCGTCGGCGCGACATCCGCCTCAGCGGCAGGCCTGATCGGCGCCAAGGTGGCCGGTGCAGCTTCTCGTTCTTCCAAGGTAGTCACGACCGTCCGGGCAGCACCGTCGGTGGTCGCCTGAACCGGTGCGGGCGAAGCGATGGGAACGGAAGACCTTTGCGACAGAATGGCGCCAAAAACCGCCACGCACATCACGACCATTAGTGCGCACGCCATCGCTGCAAGACGCATGGCAAAACTCCCAATTGAGGGGCCGACCCGCAGGGTGCCGCGAGTCCTTCGGCTCATCAGGATATTGGCCGCTTTAAGCGGCCATTTCGCGGCAGAGTCAATGAAATGCACGGTTATTGTCGTAAAAGTGGCTAACTGTGGCAATCTTGCCAGCTTGGTGGCCCTCCCGGCAGGGCCGTAGCCTTGAATACGGCGCGGGCAATCGCGCGGGCCAGGGCATTTGCGGCGGCGGCACCCAACTCCGCGAGTTCGACGATCGGGTCGGCGAGCGGGCGGCGGCCGGTTGCGGCCGCGAAGACCGTGTCGCCGTCGAAGGTCGTATGCGCCGGATAGATGGCGCGCGCGAGCCCATCCTGGGCCATGACGGCAAGCTCCTTGACCTGCGCCTTGCTGAGCGCCGAATCGGTGGCCACCACGGCGATGGTCGTATTGGCTCCGATACCGCCCTTTGCAATCGGCGTGAGGGCATTCGGCGGGAGCCGTGAGGGAAAGCCGAGCCCGCCGAACTCATCGCTGAACTCGAACGGTGCGGCCCAGAAATGCGGACCCTCGCCGACAACGACGCTGCCGCAGGCGTTCACCGCGACCAGGGCGCCGACCACGTGGCCGCGGCCGGTGAGCGCAGACGTCGAGCCGAGACCGCCTTTGCGATTGATGGTCGTGGCGCCGAAACCGGCACCCGCGGTTCCCAGCTCGAATGTCCTGCCCGCAGCAGATGCGGCGGAGTGGCCAAGGTCACGGTAGGGCGAAAATCGCCCCCAAGCCTTTTCGCCGCCGTTGAGCAGATCGAAAAGTGCTGCCGCGCAAACGATCGGCACCCGGGCATCGCCGATGGGGAAGCCGCGGCCGCGCTCGTGCAGATAAGCTTGCACGCCCGTTCCGGCGTCGAGCCCGAAAGCGGACCCTCCGGACAAGACTACGGCGTCGATGTGCTCGACGCTGCGGTGCGGCTCCAGGAGGTCGGTTTCACGGGTGGCGGGGGCCCCGCCACGTACATCGACGGAGGCAACGGCCGGTTCCTCGAAGATGATGGCGGTGACGCCGGAGGCGAGGCGCGCGTCATGGGCGTTTCCGACCAAGACACCGGGGACATCCGTGATGAGGTTCTTCATGTCGCGACAAGCAACGGTAGCTTGCATAGGCACCCCGCTCTATCCCATTTAGCGGCATGACCGCCGACATTACCTTTCTTGCTGCGTTCCTGGCCGGCATCGTCAGTTTTCTCTCGCCCTGCGTGCTGCCATTGGTGCCGCCTTACCTGATTTATCTGGCCGGGGCATCGTTCGAGCGGCTTGCCGGCGCGCAACCGAAGCCGAGCGCGCGTCGTGACACGGTCTTGGCCGCTCTCTTGTTCGTGGCGGGCTTCTCGACCGTCTTTGTCGCACTCGGTGCCAGCGCCAGCGGCATTGGCGCGCTAGTGCGCTTCTACTCGAACGAGCTCGCAATCCTGGCCGGCATCGCCATCATTGTCATGGGGCTGCACTTCCTGGGTCTCACGCCGATCGCCTGGCTAAACCGGCAGCTGCGCCTCGAAGTGCAAAGGCCGGTCGGGCTATGGGGCGCCTACGTCATGGGGCTTGCCTTTGCGTTAGGCTGGACGCCCTGCATTGGGCCGATCCTTGCCGCGATCCTGGCGGTTGCAGCGTCCAAGGCCACAGTTGCCAAGGGAGCGAGCCTGCTTGCGGTATACTCACTTGGGCTCGGGCTACCCTTTCTCATTGCGGCATTTGCCGTCGAGCCGTTCGCGGTCTTCCTTGCTCATTTCCGGGCCCATCTGAGACACATGGAACGGCTGATGGGAGGCCTGCTCGTGCTGACCGGGGTTGCCTTCCTCACCGGCCTGTTCACGCAGCTCAACAACTGGCTGATCGAAACGTTTCCGGCGCTCCAAAGCATCGGCTGACTTTCGTCAATGGTAGGGGTCCCGCCTCGCCCCTACTGCGCCTCGACGTAGGTGATCTTGCCGTCGGGACCCTTCTTCCAGACATAAAGAACGTAACGGTCCTTCTTCTTGCCTCCCACCGTATAGCCTGTCACGTCGCCCTTCTTGTCGTACGACATGTCTCCAAGCACGGTGTTGAACGTCTTGCCGGAATGCATCACCTCGGCGACCTTCTTCGGATCGAGCGACCTTGCCTGCTCGGCAGCCTGCTTGATGATCTGCACGGCGGCGTAGCTGTAGAGCGTATAGGCCTGCGGCTCGAAGCCCTTCTTGCGGAAGACTTCGATGATCTCCTTGTTTGCGGCGTTGGTCCGCGGATCGGGCGAGAAGGTCATCAGCGTGCCCTCGGCGCCGGGGCCTGCGATGGTGGCAAACTCATCATCGGCAATGCCGTCGCCGCCCATGAACGCGGCCTTGACGCCTTGGTCGCGCAGCTGTCGCAAGATCACCCCGCCCGTGTCATGCAGTCCTCCCCAGTAGACGAGGTCGGCGCGGGCGGCTTTGATCTTCGACACCAGCGCCGAGTAATCCTTGTCGCCGACATTGACGCCTTCGTAGAGCACCTCCTTCAATCCTTTGGCGTTCATCACCTTGCGCGTCTCATCCGCCAGGCCTTGGCCATAAGTCGTCTTGTCGTGAACGACGGCTACTCGCTTGCCCTTGAACCTTTCAGCGACAATCGCGCCGGCCACGCCCCCTTGCTGATCGTCGCGGCCGCAGGTGCGGAAGATGTTCCACATGTTGCGTTCGGTGACCTTGGGATTGGTGGCCGCCGGCGTGATCTCCAGGATGCCGTTCTCCTGATAGACATCGGAGGCCGGAATGGTGACCCCGGAGTTGAAGTGGCCGACGACGAATTTCACTCCATCTCCGACGAACTTGTTGGCAACTGAAACGCCTTCCTTGGGATCGGCGCGATCGTCGCCGATGAGAGCAGGAACCTGAAGCTTCTCGCCGATGATGCCGCCGGCGGCGTTGATGTCGGTGATGGCCTGCTCGACCCCGTTCTTGAGCTGCGCGCCGAAGGTGGCGCTCCCGCCGGTAATTGGCCCGCCCACTGCCAGCTTGATCTGAGCCGAAGCGCTGTGCGCGAAAGCAAGGCCCAGTCCCAGCGTCAGGCCAAGAGCAAGCTGTTGCCTCATCGTGGAAGGTCTCATCATATGGGTCCCTGGATCTGGTGAATTTTTCGCGGGCTAGGGTGGCGGATTTGACGTTCCGGCCCTGCGGCCTCGGCGATTCAAGCCGCAAATGAGGGAAAAGTCACCCGGATTTTGTCGTGTCGTGCTCGGGCGTTTGGTCGCGGCGCTGCCAGCCAAAAAGCCCGCTTCTGCGATTGATCCACTGGTAGCGTTTCACCATCTGGGTGACGCGCATCAAGCGGAACCCGAGCAACCCAAATCCGAGGCAAACCGCGTAATCCACAAGGTAGTAATGCAGTGACAGGAATGTGCTGTCGAACAAGGCAAAGTGCAAAAAGCGCACGGCCAGGGCGAGAAGCAGCATGTAGAGCGCGATATGCCACCACGGCCGCCAAGTCGCAGCAATTGCGCGGCCTGCGAGCCAGGCGGCGCCTCCCCCCATCCCTACGCTTACCAGCAGGAATACGCCCAGCGACTGCTCGTCTGTCAGCAATTCGAGGAGAGAAAGATGCATCCGATCAACACCCGCCTTCGAGGTAAGCCGACCTGATCTCCTGCTTTTCCAGCAGCTCGCGGCCGCTCCCGCTCAGCGTAATCAACCCATTGACCATTACATAGCCGCGGTGCGCCAGATTGAGCGCATGGAATGCGTTCTGCTCCACCAGGAATACCGTAAGGCTCTCCTCGCTGTTGAGCTTCCTGATCGCACTGAAGATCTGGCGGGCAACGAGCGGCGCCAGTCCGAGCGAAGGTTCGTCCAGCAGGAGCAGGCGCGGTCGCCCCATCAAAGCGCGCGCGATCGCCAGCATTTGCTGCTCGCCGCCCGAGAG
>Ga0306923_10000358_pt1 | contig 34807 bp, 36 predicted proteins | sample sta12Can44000108_FD_203841 | JGI IMG/M metagenome (GOLD analysis project Ga0306923, IMG submission 203841) | Lab enrichment of tropical soil microbial communities from Luquillo Experimental Forest, Puerto Rico - statanox.12C.anox.44.000.108 (v2)... | ecosystem: Environmental > Terrestrial >... | reverse complement strand
TGCGTCCGACTGGCGGTTGTTGGGCCAACGCGCGTTATTGCGCCGATAGCGTGGGCCTTGTGCCTGTAGTTGCTACAGGATGCATAAGACGACTCAGGGCGATTGGGGGCAGAGCAGAGTTGTCGGGATCATCATTGATGCGCTCTCGATTGGAGCGCGATCTGGCTCGCGGTGATCTGCGAGCTTTGAGCAATATCGCAGTCGGCAGGAGCTTTGACGGCCCCGACCTCGGTCAGGTTGAGCGACTGTGCGAGCGTGGATTTTTAGCGATGACCCGGAAAGGGCGCTCACGCATGACCCTGAAGGGTTGGATCGCAATCCTACTTCGGCACACTATTGCTCGCCGAGAGCACCACGCTGATCGAGGAAAACGCTTAAGCATTGCGCTTTCACAGTGCGTGCGTCATGGACAAATGCACGATGCGTGCATGTTTCGTTACGTTGATTTGGTCCCTATGCAACAGCGCGGTTGAGTCGTCATAAACTCCACGCCAGCATCCACAGCTGGGCCCCTATAAGCCAACAAGCCACGCAAGACGCAATGACCACGGCCATGGTGATCATGTCGATGGTGTATTGGCTCATGCCCCAAAGTTGCGGACGGATTTTTCCGTCCGCCTTGCCGCCTGGCACCACTACTTGCGCTCTGATTTCAAATCGACGGATGCCGCGCCAACGCCTCGATCAAGTCGATCTTGCTGGTTAGTTCAGCGAGCTGTGAGTATTCCTTTGCCATGCTCTCGAAGTGAAACCGATTCCCCTGATTGGATTCACAGAGCGCCCTGGCCTGAAATTCGGCTGCTTTGGTCAGATACTGATCCCGCATGGTCATTGGCGAACACCCATTACGCACATCCACGACACACGCTGAATGCAAACCCTTTACAAATCGTTCAGGTTCGCAGCCTCGGCAGTTAGGCAGCGGCTTTGTTGTTAACGGAGACTAAACGAATGGAAATTGAATTGGGAGAAACAAAACCATTAAGTGGCTAGCTGTCGCGGTCGGCCATTAAATCCGCCTGCTGCTTTCATCCTTAAGCGAAAGGCTGGTGTCCTGGTTGGCCTACAAGTGAGGCCCCGTAAATGACAGTCCTTGCGGGGCGTCTGAAGCAGCATTGCCCCAAAGACAGCCAGTTGGCAAGCGCGCCTTGAAATCCGCAATTTCTTCGCGTGGCGCAGCGGCTATCTTACCAGGAATAGGTTTGATGATTGCGGTTGAGCTACGACAAACGATTTGTAGTTCGCGGCTAGAGAAACGTGCTCACTCAAAGAACAGCCAATATGAAAAGGATCGCCATGGCTGTACCCGATAATGACAGCGGTTACACCGAATCCTAGCGAAATAATCCACGTTGCTACGTCACGTGCTCCGTCTTGCGAGAATGAATAAACTAAATGAATAAACTAAGAGGGCCAGGCAAAGCGCCGCGGAGGCGTAGCCGGCCCAAAGCGTCACACTGCCAAGAAGCGCTAAAATGCGAGGGATCATTTGCCGCAGCGCAGGTAAATTAGACCAGACAAAGCCACTTAGCGGCCTCAGCCCGAGCCTCGATCTTGCCGAATGGCGGGTGGTAGTCGCCTCGAAGCGTCAACTCGTTCCAGGGTCTGTGATGTTCTGAGACACGCCCTGCGATGGCAACCCGGCTGGTCTGGTTAATAAAGCTGTCCGACATGGGTGCCTCCAACCTCGAATCTATACACAAGCATAAGTTGGTGCTTTGCGTCCGACTGTGATGCGGATCACGAAAATTGCGATTCTTGTGATGCGGATCACCAAAATTGCGCTTCTAGTGGTCCAAGAATGACGGGAGCGGCTCAAGTGTTCTTCCCGGCTCTTGTCGCATCCATGTTGTATGGAGTTGCCGGGAGTGATTGGGACTCGTTGGAATTAAAGGGTTGCAACACGTGCAACGTGAATAAAAACGACCGTATTGCCCTAAGTCGTTGATTGTATTGGTGCGGACGGAGGGACTCGAACCCTCACGGGAAATCTCCCAAGGGATTTTAAGTCCCTTGCGTCTACCATTCCGCCACGTCCGCGCAGCAAACCTCACTCGCCCGCCGGCGCGCGGCGGGTAAGCCCACGCGGCGGCGATTCAAACTAGTTCGATAACACGTGCCCCCAGGACGACTGCCAGTCCTTGCCACCGGCATCGGTCACCTTGCCGTTCTTCTCGAAGAATTTGTTAGGCACCTGGAAGACCGCGATCATCTTGCCGCCATTCGGACACCAGGCGACGTGCCGGCTGCCCGCGGGACGCCAGACGAATTCGCCGGCCTTCACCTCGAGGCCGGTGTCGGGGCCTTCCTTGTCCACCAGCGATCCTTCAAGCACGTAAGTCTGCTCGATCAGGACATGCTCGTGATCTGGCAGCGTCGCGCCCGGCTCCATCTCGATCAGCACGGTTGCAAGGCCGCTCTTGGCATCAAACAGCAGCGTTTTGGTCTTGCAGCCCGGAAACCGCATCTTCTCCCATGGCATCTCGTGCGGACGCACATGGTGTGAGCGCTTGTCGTCAACCGGCTTCGCGTTCTGGGTATTCGGCTTGACGTTCATAGGGTCCTCCCTTGCGGGGGCGTTTCTCCGGACGGATGATACACCCGATCCAGATCAGTTGCTCAATGTGCAAGGCGCTTTCGCTAATGGGTTGATTGGCCTAACGAATAGCACTGTGCGGAAGGTCGGTTCTAGTTGTAGTAACTCCGTAGTAAACGGTGCCCGCGACGCGGATCGTCGTCATTTAGATCGTTGTCGTTTCGATCACTGCATCGTTGCCATTGATCGCTGCCAACTCGTCGGGGTTTCTACGATCCTGATATGCCGCGACGCATTCTCGGCGCTAGTGTTTATTTCAGTAGTTCTTCTGATTATCACCAACATACTGTGAAGTCCTCCCTGTGATGATCAACAAACAACAAAGGAGAGACCACCGCTTCAAGAGAGGCGCCGCTGCATTAGCTGATCACTGGTTGGGGAGTAGCGAAACAAATCAACTCTCCATGTGCCGTCAAAGGTTTGATGGGCCACTGGCCTAACGCTATCGCTCCGGGATTTCATCAACCGCACCCCTTCAGCAAAAGCTCGATTGAGTTCACTGCGGGTTATTCGAAGCTTCTTAAGCTCCGCTTCGGTAATCGATGACAAATCCTCCTCAAGGATTTCAACGTCACCATAATCGGTAGCAAGCGCTAACATCCGGCTCTTCAATCGAAGTCCTCTTCTCGTGCTCACATAAGCGACCCCCAGGTAGGCAAAGCCCTCCCCTAGGTAAGAGGTCCGTCACCGCCCCTTTTTTGACACCGACGTTAAAGACCTGTGCACGACTCCGCCAAAGTGCAGGTACCTGTCTTATTTCCTAAGACAGAAAACCAAAGCAGGGAGGCGCGCCATCAGAAGGTGTCATTGGACCAAGGTCCAACGCCTCAGCCATTGTTCCTGTAGTTGCTACAGGTTGAAAGTTGATCGCGTAGCTGTGTGGGTCTTGGGTGACACATGGACACGCATGGTACGAGCGGCGCAGTGCTTGGTTTGGTCGTAATTATTTTGGCGTGCATCGCAATCGTCGCCGGTTCATATGTTTGGTGGTGAGCGGTCTAAAACATGGATGCACAGACCAACCGATGGTTCATTGCGATGTGCTTCGGCATTGCATTGTTCGTGGTCGGCATGGCGCTCCATTACGTGCCGTAAGTGGCGGCGCAATCAAAAAGCTAAAATAGTCAGTTGCGCATTTGCGGAATGTCACTCAATTCGCAACTAATTCCAGCTTCACGCAAACTTGGACTACATTCACAGCGAGACGCCACCGTTCAAAATCCCGTTCGTGCGCCAATAGCGATTGGTCGTCCGTTGTGGTCCGACCGCGCTTCACATGGTTCGCCGTGTAGCGTTTGATAGCACTCAAGAGTGACATTGGCCGTCCCTGGCTGCGCTAATGAAAGCTAACAAGCAATCAGCGCAATTTTAGCCTTCGCAGATGCAGGCGTAGAGGAAGACAAGAAGGGCGGCAGCCGCCGCGCCATATAATGTCAATGGGCTGTCAATAAAGTTATAGCGTCTGCGTCCAACGACCGATGTTGTCATGTCAGGCCCCTTGTCCCAGAGACCCGTCCCACGTTTCGGAATTTATCACCACAAAGATGACAGGTGCAATACATCACCGTTACGCGCCCTTTAAGATTGAGACAGGGCTATCGCCTCAATCGCCAATCCGAGTTAGCACAAGGTCCAATGCTGCAACGAGTTACCTTCACATAGGTTGGGGCTATGGACAAAGCTGGCGTAGCAGTTGGCTTAGCAACCATAGCGTTGTGTTGGCTGCAGCCGTTTTGCAGCCGAGAATGCCCTCACCCGACCGATGCAATTTATTGAACGTCACTTAGGCTTTTCGCCAGATGGTGGCGACGGTTGGAAGTTCTAGTCGCTGTAGTGCTGGTGGCGATTATCACCTTGGGAGGGGTGCGGCTGGCGACGAAGTGATCGGCCTCACATGGCGTACAAGGGCCGCGCAAGCAAGAAATCGAGCGCCACGCAGTGGTGACCATTTCTTTTCACACTTTGACCACCCGCTGGCGGCACTGCTGACATTATTTCTTGGCACTGTCTGACCAACGATAAGGGCGTTCCCTTTCGCCCCGCCAGGGCAAGGGCATTCTGTGCTACCATCCCTAGGCCCAGCGTCCTTGCCAAACTTTAAAGGCTGCCCCCATCGAGGCAACGAGGGCAGCCTTTTCTCAAGTTATCCGCAGTTGACTGCGCTATTGCTAAGGCCGATGACCGTTCTAGCGCTGTCATGATCTATGACGCTGAATTGCGGCGGAAAGAAATGGTCACCTTCGGATTGCCCGCCCGGCAAAGATGATGATGCATGCTCCGATGAAGCCAGCGATCAAATAGCCTATCCAACCACCCCCGAGCGAGACACCGAACTGGCCGAATAGCCAGCTAGCAACTGCGGCCCCTATGATGCCAAGGACGATGTTCATCACGAGGCCGGTTTCGCTTTTCATGAACTTCTCGGCAAGCCAGCCTGCAAATCCGCCGATGATGATGGCTGCAATCCAGCCTACTTGTGCGTCGTCCATTGCCGATCTCCTTAAATATGAGAGTTGACGCAACTACTGTACGAAGGTCCAGGCGAAAATCAGAAGCACGATTGTCGCCGCTATCGCTAGAGTTAGTAAACTGGGATGATGGTCCAGACTGTTCTGTATCAAGAGTGCCCCCCTAATCGACACCCGTCCGGAAGACCTAATCCTATCATTTGACCATGACGACCGCATGTCCGCTTTACCCCCGCGAAAGCGGACATGTGCAGTGCAACAGCCAATGTCCGCTTTAGGCCAATAGCAAACATCACGGATCTTGGATGCCACAGAAGTAATCTCTTTGAGGTCGAAAGTAATTTCTTCTCAGCGTCCCTGTGAATTTCAGCGGGCATAATGAAGCAATTGGGAGGATCAACATGTTTCGTATCGTTTTGGTTACGACGTTGTTGGTCGCCGGTTTGGCGTCGATACCTGCAATCGCCGCCGAAGACCATGTTGCCGTTTCTGCGGACCACTTGAAGTGGGGACCTGCTTCGCCAGCATTACCAAAGGGCGCACAAACCGCCGTATTGGCTAGCGATCCATCCAAGGATGGTCTGTACGTGTCCCGCCTCAAACTTCCGGCACGGTACAAAGTGCCGCCGCACATTCATCCCAATGATGAAAACGTCACAGTTATATCCGGGACGTTAAACATCGGGATGGGAGGCGCATTCGATGAAAAAAATGGGCAAGCACTGAAGGTCGGCGGGTTTTTTACATTTGCCCAAGGGCATGCAGCACTTTGCCTGGTTTACGAAGGTACGACTATTCAGGTGCACGGATGGGCCCTCAAGCCATCACTTATGTGAATCCGGCCGACGATCCTCGAAAGAGCAATTAGGTCAAGCAGAGCAAGACCTGCCTGTGCGGGTCTTGCTCTCACTTATGACCACTGATGTCACTTTGGGTCATAAGCGGAAATGTGCATTGCAAAAGGCCATGTCCGCTTAACCCCCAATAACGACATCGATTGCGTTGAGCTACGTTATGGGTCAAACGATTGAAGGGCTCGAACTCGTGGACCCATCCGATTGAGGGTGATGAGCTGCGAGCAATCCGGCGATACCTGGGAGCGAGGCAAGACAACTTGCCTTGGCTCTTTCTTTCAGAACGTCAAGGACGGCTAACTCGGTTCGCAGTTAATTACCTCGTCAATCGAACCGCCGAAGGGTTCACTAATCTTCATCCGCACTGCCTCAGACATTCATGTGGTTATGCGCTGGCTGATCGAGGCGTTGACTTGCGAACAATTCGGGAATGGCTTGGGCACAGAGCGATTGAAATGACTGTGAGGTATACGAGGATTTCGCAGCGAAGGTTCAATGGACTTTGGCGAGGCTAGATCGCCGCCACACTAAAAGCCCGCATGAGCAAGTCCCCTACCCCTAGATCGCACTAAGTCAGAAGCGGATGGACGTGACCTCACTGCAACAATCCTAGAAATTCGAAATCCCGACCAACCTAGACGCTATGAATTACGGGTGGGATGTTAACTCCGGCCTCATCGATTGGGCGCACCTCATCGGTTGGGGACGGGAGGGATCGGGGGCTCCCACCGCCACCCATATTGGTAGCGGCCCCCGATTTCTAAACTGCATAAGATGGTGGCCCCGACCTCTGGGGGGTTCAGGGGGGATGAGATCGGGGCCGTGCTCTCTTGGGGATCGAGAGCGGCCTCGATTTTATTCCTTCGCTCAGTCACTCCATATCAATACTGCATAAAAAGCAGCGCAGCGTTTTAACTAAGCTGGGGAATTGGAACTCCCAATATACGCCTACGCCTTCTCCGTTTCGTTTTTCGCTTCTTGGTTTTCTTCGCCTTACGTTTCTTGGCCATGTGATTGCCCCCTGATTTCTCTCAACCCAATCAGAGTAAAGCCAACAAACAAACGTTGGCAATTTCAGAATGGAGATCCAGCGTACTTTGGACCGAGCAGGAAAACTGCCACGATACCAAAGGCAGCAATCGCCACGCTGATTAAGATGCGATCGAAATGATCCAATTCCATAACGCACCCCTTACAACGCTTAACGCTAATGGCCCCGACCTCGGGGGCAGTTGTGTGAGATCGGGGCCCGGGCGATGGTGAACGGCCTCGATTTTATCAGTTTGCATGTCAGTGAAATATATTGGCCGTGTGTTACTGCGCTAACTGATGACTGTTAGTGGCTTCCCACCATTCGGTACTGCCATCATGGGCCTTAGTGGCGGCCTTTATCCAGCGCGGTAAAAATACGATTGGCTCGGCGCACGCCCTCAGCGAACTGTTCTGCTTCTTCTAACGAGTTAAAGCGGCGTGGGTCACGCTCCTCTTCTACTACGCCTCTCGGGAAGTGGTGTTGGTAGTAGACGTGGAAGCGTCCACCCTCTTGTTGGATACGTACATGCCAGGCGTAGTGTCTTTTGAACATGGTGGGTCAGCACGAACAGATAGTCCGAGCCATCATCCGGTGAAACTTCTCAATGATGGCTCGGACTATTTCGGGATCAGTCACTGAATGCTTTGGTAAAGCCCGTCTTGAGTGGCTCAACAGCCGCGAGGGTTGCCTGCTGGGCAAGCTCCCCAAGTTCCTTGGTCTGCTCGGTCAGCGTCGTAAGCTGCCGTTGTGCATTCGTGGTCGAAAGTTCGATGAACTCCGAAGGCGACTTCGCCCCAGATAACTTCTGATAAAACTCGATCGCGGCTTGTGTGTTGGCTTGAGCAAATTCCATCCACTTCTTGTTGTAATCTTGGACCCCTTTAAGGCCCACCACATAGCTATGCTGCATACCATTGGCCGCTTCAGTGGTGGCCGCACTCATTCTTTCAACAGCGTCCTTCGTAGAGACCTTTTCAGCCATGACGCACTCCTCTTTCTTAAAGGGCGTTTCTGTTGAACATTGCGGTAGCGACGCCCTGAGCGCTGGCCGATGTCTCTGCAGCACAGTTGGTGCACAAGGCGCCAACACGAATTAATCGACTACATGTAGTTGCGAAATGATGCGGGGCAATGACAGCGTGATAGGAAAGGTAGCGAAGTAATCACTGGGTCTGGGAAAGGAAAGTCTACTAGTGCCCCATCAGCACAGAGAATATTTCCCATAGGGCTGAGCACACCCCCACCACAACCACCATTAAGAGCATTGGTAAAAGACAACCCTCTTTGAATTTCATGACACGGGCTTTGCTGAGAGGTTGCCTCGCTAGTAAGTCAACGCTGCAAGCGAAGCCAGCGGCCTCGACATTCCGACCCTTCGTAAAGCTCCGGTTCGATGGCCTTGGGCTGTTCGATGGCTTTCGCTGATCTTCTCGTCGCACGTTCCATTGCAGCGGCACACGTCTCGGAGTTCAGCTGCGCTGCAACTGCAAGCTTTGGAAAGAGCTTCTATTGCAGCCCGCATCCTCAACGATTTCGCCTCCGATGGATCGTTGTAGATGCTCTGTAAAAACGTAAGCGAGTTAAATCGCTTCTGTCCTTCGTTGCAGTATGGGTCGCTCATTTCCATCCTCGGGCTTTCGACTTTTGTCACTTTATTAGGAGGGTGTACCCCGTGGCTGAGGGTACTCCCCCCTTTGGCAGTGCCAAAAGCCCCATTCGTAACCAAAATCCTGTCGTGTCCTGTCGGGCCTTGGCGGTCCCTGACAGGGAGGAAGTGGCGGCTGAGGCAGAAGGGGAAGTGAGGCGTTATGATTGCGACGTTGGAAAGGACGAAATGCCTATATATCAGTTGCTCAATGCGCAGCTTGCTAACACTAAAGAATTGATTGATCGAATGAATAGTGCTGCGAAGCAAGTTGATTTTAGCTGTAATAACTACGTAGTAAACGGCTCGACGATCAGACCCTTCGTTACCTCGTTGCCATTGATCGCTGCCATGAGTGGTCCAGAGAAATCCTCCTCTGTGTGGGGAGTGAGGAGCGACTATCTGTGTTATGCTGCCGTATGTGGCGGACGAATTAAGTCCGCACATAGCATCATTTTAAGATGGTCGATCCCGACAGAGCCTGGGCGCTCTTTATGAGTGACCCACTTGATTTTATCGCCATGTTTGTCGGCATAGCGCTCACTGTGGTGGGCTTTGCATGCTATCTGCGAAGTTACAGAGATTAACTGCGTATGCGACCCGGCTGCATTTAGCCCTAATGCACGGCTCGCCAAAGCAGCCATGCACCTGTCACCCAACATGACCCCCAGAATGTCGTCGTCAGAATGAAGAGAGGCAGTAGAGCTGGAGATCAATCACGCATATACGAAACGTTTTGTGTTGTGTGCTGCTAAGCTTGGTCCCCGCCGCACCATTTGCGTTCGCAGAGGAACAAGCGTCGATTTCACGGCTTCCTCCGCTGCCGCAGCCGCTTGATCCAATTTTGCAGGACATGTTTGACAAGAGTCGGGCAATGGGAGGCGCGATCATCAATCTGCAACTCGCCACCAGGCATGCTCCGAAATTCACTAGAGCATCGAGAGCCATGGCGTTTACGATCCGCTTTGAGACAAGTACGCCTCGGCCGCTGATAGAGTTAGTGATCTTCCGAACGGCGCAGATCGTGGGGTCTGACTATGAGCTAAACCAGCACACACCCTTCATGAAAATGTGCCATTACAACAACGAACAGATTGCTGAAGTGTCGGACTGGCGGCGATCAAAGTTGTTCGATGACAAGCAACGAGCATTGCTTGGCTACGTCGAGCAAATGGCCAACGGCGGCAACGTCGATGATCCGACTTTCGCTGAGCTTAGTCACTTCTTCACGCCGCAACAGATCGTCGAGATCAGCTACACGGTTGGCACTTATTACAGCACTGGCCTTTTGACGAAGGCCCTCAAAATCCAACCGGAGACAGACGGACGCCTTACCGTGGCCGGGCAATGCTAAAACCGTCAATGTCCGCTTTGGGTCAAAAGCAGACATGTGCAGTGCAACAGCTCATGTCCGCTATGGGCCGATAGTAGACATCACGGTTATTCGATCATCCTTGTGACGATCTTGGATGCCACAGAAGTAATCTATTTGAGGTCGAAAGTAATTTCTTCTTAGCGTCCCTGTGCGGTAATTTCACCGGACACAATGAAGCAAATGGGAGGATCAACATGTTTCGTCTTGCTTTGCTAACAACGTTGTTGGTCACCGGTTTGGCGTCGATACCTGCAATCGCCGCCGACGACCATGTTGCCGTTTCTGCGGACCAGTTGAAATGGGGACCTGCTCCGCCAGCAGTCCCAAAGGGCGCACAAATCGCCATATTGGCTGGCGATCCATCCAAGGATGGTCTGTATGTGTACCGCGTCAAAGTTCCGGCCGGCTACAAAGTGCCGCCGCACATTCATCCCAATGATGAAAACGTCACAGTTATATCCGGGACGTTTAACGTCGGGATGGGAGGCACTTTCGATGAAAAAAATGGGCAAGCACTGAAGGCCGGCGGTTTTATGCATATGCCCAAGGGCATGCAGCACTTTGCCTGGTATCCTGAAGAAACGATTATTCAGGTGCACGGGATGGGCCCTCAAACCATCACTTATGTGAACCCGGCCGACGATCCTCGAAAGAGCAATTAGGTCAAGCAGAGCAAGACCTGCCTGGGTGGGTCTTGCTCTCCCTTTAAGACTGCTGACGATAACAGCGCTACGGCATTGCTAGGCCGATGACCGTTCTGGCGCTGTCATGATGCTGGATTGCGCTAGTTCTAAAGAGACGTTCTCGGGTAAGGGGCCTACCCGAGAACGTCTGCGCACGGTGAAAAAGCAGCTAAGGTACGCCAACCCCGTATAAATCTTTTCCACCGCTCAGAAGAAAGGAGACTGTGATCTTCCTTTGCTGCAATGTAAAGGGTCAGCTCTCGATGATGCTGTGATTACGCTACGGTCGCTATCGCTGCGCTAACACTGCCTGATGACCTAGCCGCTGCCGAATGTTTAATAGAGGCATCAAGCCTTATCTTCTTTGTACCAACCTTCGCGTTTAAGTTTGAGGTATTCCTCATATGTTGGATTGTTGGGAGGCCATTGACGAAGTGGCGCAGGTACTGACCCCGGCGACTTCATGCGATGAGTTGCATCAGACCGTTTCTTCGGTTCTGCCATAGCCGTACTTGAGGCGGCTACCAACGCCATAGCAGCAGCAATAATGCAGAGCAGTTTCTTTATTGCACCTCGCAGCACGACATTAGCTCCGCTGAAAGGAGGGGAAGATCATACCTTGGTTGTCATCACCTTCAGTGTGGGCGAGAGGTGGCATCTGGGACCGTGAACGTCACCGTCCGCCTGCACTCCGTGCACCCAGCGAATACGTGGTGGTTAGCGTCGACCAACTCGACAAGCATCTTGTGCTGACCGGGCGGCAGACCCGCCACGCTGATTGTATTGTTGTCACCCGTCGCTTCCACCCAACCCCAAGGCAGGTCGTCGATGTGAACGTGCAGATGCCCGATCCGTGGAGATGAGTTGAGCGCGCCTGCCCCGAACACTGGTACGATACGCACGTTCTCCGCCTGATATTGGATCCAGACGATGTCGTGGGTCAGTCCTGCGGCTAGCGGCGTGGGGTCCACAATCAGTTTGGGTGGGGGCTCGTTCTCGATGGCGACGTACGGCGAGACGTTGCGGACCTCCCTTGTGCTCTGAGCGAAGGAGTTCGTGGCGAGCACGGTACCAGCGGCGACTGCGGCAACCGTCTTGATAAGCATGATCATTTGCGCGACCTCCTAGATTGACTTTGCAGGAGCGAGCCGCCTGGCGCCTCAGACTAAACTTACGGCAGTCCGTAACGCAGAAAGTTTGGATAAAAAAGTCAATGTCCGCAGTGCAACAGCTAATGTCCGCTATCAATGACCGGTCGATTGACAGTAGGTTTAGCGCTCCAATTCGCCCACGACAACGAGGCAAGCAGCACCGATCATTAAAAGTCGTGTCGCTGTCGAACGTCCGCGCATTGATCTGTGGAAACGTTAGTTCCGTTTTGATCTATCGCAAAACGCCATTGCCGGTCACGCATACGGTTCAGGCAGCGCGGGCCTTGGAACCGGAACCTGCGCCTTCACTGGCTCCGGGTGACGACGATGGCAGACGGTCGCCCGGAGCATCTTCAATATGGGTCATGAAATGGAAGCGCCGCGCCTTGGTTCCCCGGTTGCGGCGCGGCGCTAGGGACGCGACTTAGTGAAGGGTAAGTCGCGCAGCAACATGGCCGCAAACAACACCGCAACACCACCCAGCGACATGACTAACAGGTTGTGAACGGCTCCATACGTTCGCTCAAGCCGCGTCCAAATCGATGTGCGAGACCGGTCAACGCCAACAAAACAAACCCAGCCGCTAGGCTCAAGCTTCGCGGCTGGGTCTCACCGAGTACGCTACTACACACGTACAGGGCTAAGGATCGCAAACCTATAAAGCAGCAGAGGGGACACGAATTACTGCAAGTAATGCCCAGCTATGTTCACGCAAAGAAAAACAATGATGAGGGCAAGCAAGCCAATCAGAACTGGGCGAAAACTTGGGTCCATGATTTAAAACGGTCTGGTCGCCTGTCCAGTTCCTCAATAAGTCATCTCAATTGACAAAAAGAAATCCAGCCTAACTTTTTAGCACGTCATAGGTCGCTGTAATTTCTTGCCATTTCAACGCCAGGGCGTCGACTTACGTCCAATGATGAAGCGCCATGCTAAGGACAAACAAGGCAATGGCGATGCACATAGCGATAAACCATCGGCAGGTCTGTGCATCCACGGGCCACCCCCGTCGCGTTCGTCGCGCAAAAACGCACAACGTTAGCTAATGCGGAGAGACCAAACACAGCGGCGGGAGAGTTGGACCTTGGTCCAACGACTTGGAAATAAGACAGGTACTTGCACTTTGGCGCAATGCGGTCGCTTTTCTGACACCGACGTTAACGACGTGTGGCTGCGTCAAACATCGCCGCTCGCTCCTAAAATCTGCACACACCCTCCGCGCTATTACAGTTTTTCTTCGAGGATTTTTTCACAAAACTTGCGCACACCCTTTCCGCGAGCGACCAAATGAAATCATAGGCTGACGGCGGGTGAGTCAAAATGACTCATTCCCCAACTTTCTCCAATTTGCTTACTATGCGGAATGTTATGGGCGATTGATTGAGGGAATGGCCTGCAATCGCTACATCCGCAATGAGTCCGCCAAGCGGTGAAATGCGGAAAGTATGACCATGGAGGGTGAGATGGTTGAACGTACACCCGAGGTCGAGATCAACGTCGACTCGACCGAATTTCCGGACAGTGTGGTGATCGAGATAGAAATCCTGGGAGCAGATGAGGCGGTGCGACATTCGGTCAAGATGTCCCTGCTAAATGCTGTGGCAGCGGTGACCGACCAATGGGTGATCGAGCCATGAAGGCGAGCAATAGGCGGCGCTATCTCACCGAGGCTGAGCTTGACCGGTTGATTAAGGCGGCCCGCAAAGGCCGCTATGGTCAACGCGATGCCACGCTGATCCTGATCATGGCCCGGCATGGCCTGCGGGTGACTGAGGCCGTCGATTTGAATTGGGATCAGGTTGATCTCAGCAAAGGTCATTTGCATGTCAGGCGGCTCAAAAACGGCATCGCCAGTGTGCATCCGATCCAGGGTTACGAGCTAAGAGCCTTACGGGAGCTTAAGCGCGGGCAGGAGCCACCGTCGGCCTTTGTGTTTACCAGCGAGCGGGGCGGGCCGATGACGCGATCTAACGTGAGCAAGATGATCGCGGCAGCAGCCGAAAGAGCAAACCTACCCTACGCTCATCCACATATGCTGCGCCACACGTGTGGGCATCTTCTAGCTGATGCTGGCCACGACACCCGAAGACTTCAGTTGTGGCTTGGACATTCGGACATAAAGCACACGGCTCACTACAGCGAACTTAGCTCAAAGCCATTCAAGGATTTTTGGAAATGAAACCAATGATGGAAACGCATATCAACGCACACAAAGCAGCGAGAGCGATTGCTAAAAAACGCGTCGAACAACAACTACGTGAGCAAGGGGAGGGAGAGGGAGAAGTTAGGCGTTAGTCCTGTGGCGTTGGAAAGGACCAAATGCCTATATATCAGTTGCTCAATTTGATATTGGCCTGCTCGACAATTTTTCCGAATTTCGTGCGCTCGGCGTCGACGAAAGCCTTGAACTCGGCGACCTTCATCGGCTTCGGCACGATGCCCTGCGGCAGCAATTTGTCGGCGATGGCCTGATCCTTGAGCGCCGTGTTCACGATGGAATTGAGACGCTCGACGATCTCAGGCGGCGTACCAGCGGTGCCAAACATCGCGAACCAGTTGAGCAATTCGTAATCCGCAAGGCCGGGCGAGCCTTCGCTCAACGGCGCAACGTCGGGCAATTGCGGCATCCGTTCGCGTGAGGTGACCGCGATTGCGCGGATCTTGCCAGCCTGCATCAACGGCAGCGCCGCGGCGAGGCTCGAGAAGCTCATGGTGACGGCGCCGGTTGCGACGTCGGTGACCGCCGGGGCAGAGCCACGATAGGGCACGTGCAACACCTGGATTCCGGCCATGCTGTTCATCAATTCGCCGGCAAGTTGCTGCGGATTTCCGATGCCCGACGACGAGAACGACAGCTTGCCCGGATTAGCCTTGGCATACGCGATCAGCTCTTTCGGATTGCGCACCGGCGTCGCATCGGCGACGACAACGACACACGGCACGCTGCCGATCATCGCGACCGGCACCAGTTCCTTCACCGGGTCGTAGGCCATCTTCTCCTTGAAGAGGAAATGATTGATCGCGACCTCCCCCGACGCTGCCATGAGCAGCATGTAGCCATCGGGCGGCGCCTTCGCAACGGCGCCGGTTGCAAGCATTGCGCTCGCGCCCGTGCGATTCTCGATGACGATCGGCTGGCCAAGCGCTGCCTTCATCGGTTCCTGCAACAGCCGCGCCACGATATCGACCCCACCGCCGGCCGCGTAGCCGACAAGAATATGGATCGGCCGGTTCGCGTAGTTCGATTGGGCGCTAGCGCCCCGAACGCCTGCGGCAAGTGCGGCAGCCCCGGCCAGCAAGTGACGTCGTGTCAACATTCCGTTTACTCCACTTCCCGCGCTATCGATGAAGCATACCTGCGAAACCACTCTGAGCCCGGCCGCCAAGGCACCTCTAGTCCCCACCCTCGCGGATCGGCGGCTGGAACGCGAGGCCCGTATCCCACGGGAAATAGATCCAGGTGTCCTGCGACACCTCGGTGATGAAGGTGTCGACCAATGGCCGACCCATGGGCTTTGCGTAGACCGTGGCAAAATGCGCCTTCGGCAGCATGTCGCGCACCACGCGCGCGGTTTTGCCGGTGTCGACCAGGTCGTCGACAATAAGAACGCCCTTCCCCTTCGCCTGCAATTCCTTCACCTCGGGCGCGATTCCCTTGAGCACCGTGATCTCACCCTGGTTCTTGTAGTCGCGATAGCTCAGTACGGAGACCGTTTCGATCATCCGCACGTTCAACTCGCGTGCGACGATCGCCGCGGGCACAAGCCCGCCGCGCGTGATGCAGACGATCGCCTCGAACGGGCCGGCCTCATGCAGGCGCCATGCGAGCGCGCGCGAGTCGCGATGAAACTGGTCCCAGGAAACGGGAAAGATCTTGTCGGGACGCGGTGAGTTTTCGGCTTGCGCTTTCGCCATAGGCAATTTTAGCGCGCCCCCGAAAGCTGCGCCTTCACCTTTTTCAGCATGCCTTCGACCTCGGCTTTCACCACCGCAAGCTTGTCCGCATCGCGCGAGCGCACGACGATATTGGTGTTCGGGCCACTTTTCTCGTCGATGAACGGATAGCTGCCAATGATCGTCTCCGGATGTGCCTTGGCGATGACGCCAAGCTCGGTGCCGACATCGCCTTCCTTGGCATCGGCGCGGATCGTCTCCGACAGCAGCTTGGTGCCGGTTTTCAATTTCGGTGCGACTTCATCCAGCATTGCCTGCATCACCGACGGAATCCCCGCCATGGTGATGACATTACCGATCCAGAAGCCAGGTGCGCCCGAGACCTTGTTGACGACAAGGGTCGCACCGTGCGGGATACGCGCCATGCGCAGGCGCGCCTCGTTGAGTTCGCCGCCGGTCTTGAGGAGACGTTCCTTCAGAATGGCGACCGCTTCGGGGTGAAATTCCAGGGTGACCCCGAAGGCCTTGGCGACGCAATCCGCCGTGATGTCGTCGTGCGTCGGCCCAATGCCGCCGGTGGTGAAAACATACGTGTACTTCTCACGCAGAGCATCGAGCGCTTCGACGATCGCGGGTGCGTCGTCGGCGACCACTCGCACCTCCTTGAGGTCGATGCCGATCGCAGTGAGGTAGTCGGCGATATAGCCGATGTTCTTGTCCTTGGTCCGCCCCGACAAAATCTCATCGCCAATCACCAGCACGGCAGCGGTGACGATGTCGGGCTTGGCACTCATGACGCGGTCCTTTTGGGCAGAGCACGAGACGTAGCGTGACGCTCGCACCCGCTCAAGCCGCCGGTTCCTGTGCCCGCTCATTTATTAGGCAAAGGCCGCTTTGCCATTGGGGTGCCCCTCCTAAAGTATTGTTTTCGTTGCACTTTTGCTTGGCCTGAAGCTTGCAACGGAGAACTGTGAAAAGCTACGAACGTAAGGTCGGAACAAGCGTCGCTTAAGCGGCTGTCAGTGGGGGCCGGGAATGGTTGCCGCCTTCGACGAAATGAAGGGACAGGACGGCGGCGTGCGCCCGGCCTATGGGGAGCTTGCGCGCTGGCTCGCCGCCGTGCCGCCCGACGTCCTCGACTACCGGCGCCGCGAGGCTGAACTGATCTTCCGCCGCATCGGCATTACATTCGCCGTCTACGGCGAAGCCGATGCGCAGGAACGTCTGATCCCGTTCGACGTGATCCCGCGCATCATGGCGGCGGCGGAGTGGCGACTTCTGGAAAAAGGCCTGACCCAGCGCGTCAATGCCCTGAACGCCTTCATCAAGGACGTCTACGGCATGCGCGAAATCCTGCGCGCGGGCCTCGTGCCGGACGACATGGTCTTCCGCAATCCCGCGTTCCGTCCTGAGATGAGCGGACAGACGGTGCCGCACGACATCTACGTGCATGTCGCCGGCATCGACATCGTGCGCGTCGACGCCGAGACGTTCTACGTGCTTGAAGACAACGCGCGCACGCCCTCCGGTGTCTCCTACATGCTGGAGAACCGCGAGATCATGATGCGGCTTTTCCCCGAATTGTTCTCACGCCATCGCATCGCGCCGGTCGAGAACTATCCGGACGAGTTGCTTGCCACATTGAAATCGGTGGCGCCCTCGGTCGCCTCGCGCGATCCGAATGTCGTACTGCTCACGCCCGGCGTGTTCAATTCCGCCTACTACGAACATTCCTTCCTTGCCGACAAGCTCGGCGTCGAACTGGTCGAGGGGCGCGATCTCTTCGTCAAGGACGAAGTCGTCTACATGCGCACGACGCAAGGCCCGCAGCGGGTCGATGTCATCTATCGCCGCATCGATGACGACTTTCTCGATCCACTCACCTTCCGGCCGGATTCCGCCCTCGGTGTCCCCGGCCTGATGTCCGCCTACACGGCGGGAAACGTCACGCTTGCAAATGCGGTTGGCACCGGGATTGCCGACGACAAGGCGATCTACAGTTTCATGCCGGCGATCGTGAAATTCTATCTCGGCGAAGAGCCCCTGCTGAAGACAGTGCCGACCTGGCGCTGCCGCGAGGAAGACCATCTCGCTTACGTGCTCGACCACCTGCATGAACTGGTGGTGAAGGAAGTCCATGGCTCGGGCGGCTACGGCATGCTGATCGGGCCCGCCGCGAGCAAGATCGGAATCGAGCAGTTCCGTGCCAAGCTGAAGACTGCTCCAAAGAATTTCATCGCCCAGCCGACATTGGCGCTGTCCACCTGCCCAACCTGCGTCGAGCAAGGCGTGGCACCGCGACACGTCGACCTGCGGCCCTTCGTGCTCACCGGGCGCGACGGTGTGCGCATCGTGCCGGGCGGATTGACACGCGTCGCATTGAAGGAAGGCTCGCTCGTGGTGAATTCCAGCCAGGGCGGCGGCACGAAGGACACATGGATACTGGACGGATGAAGCGCTTCGCGACGTGCTGCAATGACAGATCGGACGTGTAATGCTTTCGCGGACCGCCGATAACCTCTATTGGCTTTCGCGCTACGTCGAACGCGCGGAATATCTTGCGCGCATTTTGGACGCCACGCAGCGTCTGTCCGCACTTCCCCTCGCCTACGTCGGCACAAGCAATGAATGGGAATCCGCGGTCGCGACCGCGGGCTGTGCCAACGCCTTCTTCAAGCTCTATGACGAAGCCAACGAGGAAAACGTTACGGATTTCCTCGCCTTTTCCACCGCCAATTCCTCATCGATCCGCTCCTGCTTCGAGCTTGCCCGCGGCAATGCGCGCGCCGTGCGCACAGCCCTGACGATGGAGATGTGGGACGCCATCAACGGCACCTGGCTCGAGCTGAAGCGCTATGGCAACGGCGCAACCTCTCGCGAAGAATTTTCACGGTTTCTCCGTTGGGTGCAGGAATCGTCCTTGCGTTTCGACGGATCCGCCTACCGCACCATGTTGCGCAACGACGCCTACTGGTTTTCGCGGCTGGGTGTCTACGTCGAGCGCGCCGACAACACCGCACGCATCCTTGACGTGAAATATCATTTGCTGCTGCCAGAAAACGAACGCGTCGGTGGCCCACTCGACTATTTCCAGTGGGCCGCGATCCTACGTTCGGTGTCCGCACTCACCTCCTACCACTGGGTCTATCGCGAGAGTCTGAAGCCGTGGCTGGTCGCCGATCTTCTGATTTTGCGCGATGAGATGCCGCGTTCGCTTTCATCCTGCTACGAGGCCATCGTGCGCAATCTCGATTCGATCGCCGACGCCTATGGCCGGCAAGGCTCGGCGCAGCGGCAAGCCCGCAGCATTCGCACGCGGTTGCAGGACAGCCGTATGGATGGGATCTTTCAGCGGGGCCTGCACGAGTTCATCGGCGAGTTCATTGTCGAGAACAACCGGCTCGGCGCCTCTATCACCGAGCAATTTCTGACATGAGCATATCGGTCATGGCCGACGAAGAGGCTGCCTTCTTTTGCGGGTGTGACCTTGCAACCAAATTTCGTCATGGCCGCACTTGTTCCGGCCATCCACGTCTTTAGTCTGAGAGAAAAGATGTGGATGCTTGGGACGTTCCCGGGCATGTACGATCAAGGCCCTCTCCACAATCGCCTCCCGGAAACCTGACGTTGTTATGCGAATACACATTTCCCACGCGACGACCTACACCTATGACACGCCACCCTCCGGCGTGACGCAGTTGCTGCGCCTGACGCCACGCGACCATGAAGGACAGCATGTCCTGTCCTGGCGGATCGACCTGTCCGAAGATTGTCTGTTGCATCATCATGAGGATGCGTTCGGCAACACCATTCACTCGTTCACGGCCGAGGGGCCGTTCGACAAATTAAGCGTCGAGGTCAATGGCGAAGTTGACACCCAGGACACCAACGGCCTCGTCAAAGGCGCCGTCGAACGCTTTCCACCTGAGCTTTTCCTGCGCGAGACATCGCTGACCCAGGCGGACTCCTCGATCATCTGCTTCGCGGCAGCCACCCGAGCCGATGCACGTGGCGACAATCTCGCGCTGCTGCATGCGCTCCTCACCGCGCTCAATCGCGAAATCGCCTTCGACACCGATCCGACCCACGCCGCCACCACCGCCGCGGAAGCCTTCAAGCTCCGGCGAGGCGTCTGTCAGGACATCACCCATATTTTCGTGGCGGCGGCACGGTCGCTTGGCATTCCGGCGCGCTACGTGGGCGGCCACTTTCACCGCGTCGACGGCGTCACCTCACAGGAGGCCGGCCACGCCTGGGCGGAGGCCTATGTCGAGAACCTCGGGTGGGTCGGCTTCGATCCGACCAATGGCATCTCCACCACCGGCGCCCATGTGCGGGTGGCGGTGGGTCTTGACTACCTTGGGGCTGCCCCGGTGCGCGGCACGCGCTACGGTGGCGCCGGCGAAACGCTGACGGTGGCTGTACGTGTTGCCCAGGCGCGTCAACAGATTCAGAATTGAAGGTGATGCATTGCCGAAGGGATATCCGCATCGCTATAACCTCGTGGCGGGACCTTCAGAAAAATCAAAAAAGCACATGACCTATTGTTGCGGAATTCTCGTCCAGGCCGGTCTCGTCATGGTTGCGGATACGCGCACCAACGCGGGCCTCGATAACGTCTCAACATTCCGCAAGCTGCATGTCTATACGCAGCCGGGCGAACGCATCATGGCGATCGCCTCGTCCGGCAATTTGTCACTCAGCCAGTCAGTGCGGTCAACCCTGACCGAAGGCGTACAAAATCCAGAAACGGGCGAGGTCGAAACCCTGATGAACGCGCCGACGATGTTCCAGGCCGCGCAACGCATCGGACGAACCATCCGCAACCTGCAGGTCGCCGAAGGCAAAGCGCTCGCCGCCGCGGAAGTGGATCACGAGGTCGCATTTCTGTTCGGCGGCCAGATCAAGGGCGGCCGGCTGCAGCTATTCATGATCTACTCAGCGGGAAACTTCATCGAGTGCACCATCGATACGCCCTATCTGCAGATCGGCGAGCACAAATACGGCAAACCGGTTCTCGACCGCGCGATCGCCTTCGATACCGATCTCTATGACGCGTTGAAGATCGGCTTGATCTCCATGGACTCGACGATGCGCTCCAATCTCGGCGTCGGTCTGCCGATTGACATCCTGGTGGTGCGCCGGGACGCCTGCACCGCAGAGGTCAATTACCGCATCGAACCAGGTGAGCCCTACTTCCAGGACTTGCGCGAACGCTGGTCGTCGGCGCTGCGCGCCGCGCACATCGCGATTCCGCGGCCACCTTATCGCAGCTCGAACTGAAATTCCGCGGTCGCTAAATCACCGAACAAATTTGCGCTTTCCAATTTATTAACCCTCGCGCGGCGCGTTTAAGCCTTTTACTGGCAGTTAACGGAACGGGGCGAATTGCAGGTTCCTCAGCGAAACTGCGTCGAGTCATTGGTGAACGAAAGCGAATAGCAAGTATTAGTCCCTAGCCTCTGGTCGGGAAAAGCCAATGGGCAGGACGCTTTAAGGGACTTCAACCGTGTCGGCTGGCGCTCGATCGCGCGCTTCCGATGCGCGCCAATACAACAGTTGAGATCGAGCTCGTCTGAGCGTGGTCGTCCCGTTTGGCGTCATCGTTGACGTCGCGATCGTTTGCATCGTCGTGGCGGGGCTGTCGTCGGCGCAGCGCCGCGGACGTCATTGCCGTCGATCACCAAAAGCAGTCGGTCGTTGAAATCAGCGCGCGCCTGCAATCGCCGGGTGCATTCCTGCCCGTCGAAGTCGCCGCACTCGCCAGCTAGATATTCCTACGGTCTTCCCTGCGTGTGCGACGATGGCGCGCGTGCTCGCTTTTATGATATGCGGGCGTCTCCAAGTTTTGTCATGAAAGGACATCCGAATGGCTGCGTCAGCAAAAGTCGCGTTGGTGACAGGAGCCGGGACCGGCGTAGGGCGTGCGGTATCGATCGCGCTCGCCAAGGCCGGCTACAACATTGTGCTGGCGGGTCGCCGCAAGGAAATGCTCGACAAGGTCGCCAGCGAGGTCAACGCTGTGGGTGCGCAGGCCCTGGCTGTGCCGACGGACGTATCCAAGCGCGAGTCGATCCTCGCGCTGTTTGCCAGCGTGAAATCGAGCTTCGGCCGACTGGATGTACTGTTCAACAATGCGGGCATCGGCGCGCCCGCGGTGCCGCTCGAGGATTTGTCCTTCGAGACCTGGCAAAACGTGGTCGCGACAAATCTCACCGGGATGTTCCTGTGCACGCAGGAAGCGATCAAGATCATGAAGAGCCAATCGCCGCGTGGTGGCCGCATCATCAATAACGGTTCAATCTCGGCGCATGCGCCGCGGCCGTTTTCGGTTGCCTATACCTCGACCAAGCACGCGGTCACGGGGCTCACCAAATCGACGTCGCTCGATTGCCGGCAGTACGACATCTGCTGCGGGCAAGTTGATATCGGCAACGCTGCGACGCCACTGACCGAGCGCATGGTGCAGGGCGAAGGCGTGCTGCAGCCGGATGGGCGCAAGATGATCGAACCGCGCATGGAAGCCGATTATGTCGGCAACGCGGTGGTCTACATGGCAAGCCTGCCGCTCGATACCAACGTGCTGTTCATGACAGTGATGGCCAACAAAATGCCGTTTGTCGGCCGAGGATAATCTTCATGGAGGCGCTGCACGCGTGGCACGAATTCTATCTTCTACTCGGCACGGCCGGGGCCACGTTGCTCGCGCTTTTGTTCGTCGCCGTGTCGCTTGGCACCGGCTTTCTCAACGCCAAGGATCAAAGCGGGACCCGGACCTTCATGAGCCCCGTGGTGATTCATTTCACCAGCGTGTTCTTTGTCTCCGCGATATGTCTCGTGCCGTCACACGGTCCGCTTTTCTTCGCGGTGCTGATTGGGGCGACAGCCGTTCTCGGTGTCGCCGTCTCGATCGTTATCACCGTCTGGGTCGTGCGCACCGAGATGACCCACTACGTGCCGGACTACTTGGCCTACGGCGTGCTGCCAGTCATGGCCTATCTCGCGATGTTGACCGCGGGCATTATGATCCTGAAAGGACTCGACTACGCCCCTGAGGTTTTGGCCGGCGGAATGCTCCTGCTCGCCATCGTCAACATCCGCAATGCCTGGGATCTCACACTGTCGATGGTGCGCCGCCACGCTGGCGAGCGAGCGCCGCGTTAATCGACCTTGCTGACTTTGACTTCGACGCCCGTCTTGATTCTGGACAAAACCTTCACGCTGCCCACGGCCTTGGCAAAGACATTGCACGGGCTTGCGAGGCGCGTTTCGTCACCCTTCGAGATCGGCGTGCGGCCAAAACCGATCGCGATCGCCGGACCCTGCGGCCAATAGGCGATTTCTCCGGGCGTGATCACGACCCGAGCGTCGGGTTCGCGCGGCACATCGACCGGTACGTCGAAATAGACCTCCTCACCCCAGGTCAGCACCGCTGACGTCAGAGGAAGCGCGGCAACGATGGCCTTGGCCGTCGGGGTGTCGAGCAACTCGGCGTCGAGCTTCAGCGCGCCGAAATCGAAGCGAATGCGGGCCATGCGGCCTCCCTCCTTGCTTTAGCCCCGGCCCGTTATTTTCTCGAGTGCAGCAGGCTTGGCAAGGGACGTTCCGGTTTGCCCACACGTATCGAAGATCAGGATTGGCGGCGCTTGGCGGGCTCCCAGGTCACGGCGAGCAGCGCGCAGGCAAGTGCGACAAAGGCTGCGCCGACATAACCGACCAGCCGAAAATATTCGTGTGCGAAGAGTAGTCCGCCGAGCCCGGATCCAATGGCCTGGCCGACGTAAAGCACCGACGTATTGAGCGCGACCGATGCGCTTGCGAGATGAGGCGCGGCCGCGACGAGCCGTGCCTGCTGCATAGAATTGATCGCGGCAAATCCGAAGGCCCAGAAGAATATTCCGCCGCCCATGGCCACCAGCCAGCCGGCACCGATCGACCACAGCGTCAAGCCGAGAAGCGTCGAAGCCATGAACAGCGCGAGCGTCTCCTGCGTCCCGAGTTTCGTCACAATGCCGCTCGCGACGACATTGCCGAGGAGGCCGACGACGCCATAGAACGCGAAGAACGCGCCGGCAACGGCAGGCCCCGCGCCCGTGAGTGCGTGAAGCAGCGGGGCAAGATAAATGAAAACCGTGAACTGACCGGAAGTCTGCAGCAGCGTGACCAGCAGAATGAGCAAAATGCGCTTGCTGCGCGCGATCGTCACAAAGCTCTGCGGCGAGAGCGGATGTCCCTGCAGTCCTTTCGGCAGCGCTACGAACAGCAGCGCGGCGACGATGGCGGCAATCGCGGCAAGCGTTTCGTAGACCGCCTGCCAGCCGAAATGGGTCGCGATCAGCGTCACCAGCGGCAGGCCACCGGCGATAGCTAGTGACCATCCGAGAAACACGAAGGCGATCGCGCTCGGCCGCTCGCGATCGTGAACGATCAATGCGACCGTTGTCGCGGCCTGCGGAGTGTAGATCGCGCCGATCGCCAGCATGCCGATTCGCAACAGCAGGATGACGGAATAATTCGACGTCAACGCCGAGGCCGCCTGCCCCGCTGCGAGGATGACAAGCGTCGCGACCAGAAGAGCGCGCCTGTCCATCCGCGTCGTCAGCCAGGCCATTACCGGCGAGCCGATGCAGAGCACGACGGCGCCGTAGGTGACCAGCAAGCCTGTGTCATGGATGCCGACGTGCAAGCCTCTCGCGAGGTCGGCAAGCATCCCGGCCGGCCCAAGGATGCTGAGGCCGGTGACGACATTGCCGAGCATCAGCACGATGCGGGAGAAGTATTTTCGCACGGGAATTCACTCGGGCGGGATCTGTGGCGGCCTTAACTTAAGCACGTAAGGTAGGCACTCGCACGTTTCGCGCTACGAGGCCGCACCGAGTTCATGCGCAAAACATTCGAATGGCAAATTCGAATGGCGAAGATGACAGATTTTAATGGGCGCATTGTCACCCCTCATGCACGGAACCCTCACCACCGTCATGCCCGCGCTTGTCGCGGGCATCCACTTACGAGATTGATGCTGCAAAGACGTGGATAGCCGGGACAAGCCCGGCCGTGACGGGGAATGGAATACCTTTAATCATCACCGGAACAAGCTCGACCAATCGCAGGGGCAACACCCTTGCCCCGTGAATCATCGTGGCCGCGCCTAGCCATCCAAAGCACACCTATGGCCCGGCCATGAGTTCTGCGTTTTTCGAGCCGCCGTCTCAGTGCAATCGGAATTCGCCGCTAATCGCCTTGAGCTCCGCCGGCTTGATTAGCTTGCAGTGAGCCACGCGCACTGAATGCAATGGCCCTTCAAGCTTTTCTTGCCAGTACGCGAGAAAACGTTGCAGCTCGGGAAACTCGGGGAACAGATCGTAATTCTGCCAGACGTAGGACTGCAGCAGCCAGCGATGATCGGGACGCCGATACAGGATGTGCGCCGTCGTCAGGCCATAACCACTGACTTGTTTACGGAAATCCTCTGAAACCATTTCGTCCTCCGTCTCGAGTCGGACTGAAAGTTTCCATTTCCGGCAATCACCATTGCAAGCCGAAAAGGTAAACAAGTTGTTTAAAATCAAGGCACTAGCAGCAATGCTTTTTGCCTGCTAACAGCCCCGACGGCATGCCTCGTCCCGGCCGCCAAGGCTAACGTCGGCGCGACAAATGCCGTTCCCATCGCATCGCCGTTAACCATTGGCGTTACTGGGTATTCGGGAATTGTTGGCACTCGACGAAACTGAGTGCTAAAAATTTTTCCGATGGCCCTTGCGGGCAAAAAATCGCCACCCATGTGGCGACAAGGGAGCTGGCGGGGGAACCCGGCCAGCAACCGGAAATCTAGATCGTCCAATAATTTAGGAGGACTGCCATGAAGTTTCGTCCGCTTCACGACCGCGTCGTCGTCAAGCGCATTGATGCCGAAGAAAAAACTGCCGGCGGCATCATCATTCCCGATACGGCCAAAGAGAAGCCCTCGCAGGGCGAAATCATCGCCGTCGGCCCTGGCGGCCGCGACGAAAGCGGCAAGCTAATCCCGATCGACTTGAAAGTCGGCGACACCGTGCTGTTTGGCAAATGGTCGGGCACCGAAGTGAAGATCGACGGCCAGGATCTCCTGATCATGAAGGAGTCCGATGTCATGGGCGTCATCGAAGGCGGCAGCGCCGCCAAGAAGAAGGCCGCCTGAGGCTGCCGATCCCAAATTTCTAGATCAGAGGAACACAAACAATGGCTGCTAAAGACGTCAAGTTTTCCGTTGACGCGCGCGATCGCATGTTGCGTGGCGTCGACATCCTCGCCAATGCGGTGAGGGTGACGCTCGGCCCGAAGGGCCGCAACGTCGTGCTGGACAAGTCGTTCGGCGCTCCGCGCATCACCAAGGACGGTGTGACGGTCGCCAAGGAAATCGAGCTCGAAGACAAGTTCGAGAACATGGGCGCTCAGATGGTGCGCGAAGTTGCGTCGAAGTCCTCCGACTTTGCCGGCGACGGCACCACAACTGCCACCGTGCTCGCCGCTGCGATCGTTAAGGAAGGCACCAAGGCGGTCGCTGCCGGCATGAACCCGATGGACCTCAAGCGCGGCGTCGATCTCGCCGTCGAAGCTATCGTGGAACACCTCAAGGCCAATACGAAGAAAGTCACCTCAAACGAAGAGATCGCGCAGGTCGGCACAATTTCCGCCAACGGCGATCGCGAGATCGGCGACTTCCTGGCGAAGGCCATGCAGAAAGTTGGTAATGAAGGCGTGATCACGGTCGAAGAGGCGAAGTCCCTCGAGACCGAGCTCGACGTGGTCGAGGGCATGCAGTTCGATCGCGGCTATATCTCCCCCTACTTCGTCACCAATGCCGACAAGATGCGGACGGAGATGGAAGACCCCTACATCCTCATCTACGAAAAAAAGCTGTCGCCGCTGCTCGAGTCGGTCGTGCAGACCGGCTAGCCGCTGCTCATCGTGGCTGAGGACGTCGAGGGCGAGGCGCTTGCCACGCTCGTCGTCAACAAGCTGCGCGGCGGCCTTAAGGTCGCAGCGGTCAAGGCGCCCGGCTTCGGCGATCGCCGCAAGGCCATGCTGCAGGATATCGCTGTCCTGACCGGCGGTCAGGCCATCAGTGAAGACCTCGGCATCAAGCTCGAAAACGTGACGATCAACATGCTCGGTCGCGCGAAGAAGGTGATGATCGACAAGGAGAACACCACGATCGTCAACGGTGCCGGCAAGAAGGCCGACATCGAAGCGCGCGTGGCGCAGATCAAGGCGCAGATCGAGGAGACGACCTCGGACTACGACCGCGAGAAGCTGCAGGAGCGGTTGGCAAAGCTCGCCGGCGGCGTTGCGGTGATCCGCGTCGGCGGCGCGACCGAGATCGAGGTGAAGGAACGCAAGGATCGCGTCGATGACGCGATGCACGCAACCCGCGCCGCGGTCGAGGAAGGCATCCTTCCGGGCGGCGGTGTCGCCCTGCTGCGCGCGGTCGAGGCCCTCAAACGCATCAAGGCCGAGAACGAGGATCAGAAGCACGGCGTCGAAATCGTCCGCAAGGCGATCCAGACTCCGGCGCGTCAGATCGCCATCAATGCGGGCGCTGACGGCTCCGTCGTTGTCGGCAAGCTGCTGGAGAAGGATCAATACTCCTACGGCTTCGATGCGCAGAACGGCGAGTACGGCAACCTCATGACCAAGGGCATCATCGATCCGACCAAGGTCGTGCGTGCGGCGATCCAGAACGCGGCATCCGTTGCCGGCCTCTTGATCACCACGGAGGCCATGGTCGCCGAACTGCCGAAGAAGAAGGAAGCGATGCCGGCCATGCCCCCAGGCGGCGGCATGGACTTCTAAGCTCAACGGTTACGCAAAATGCAGAGGCCCGGGAAATCCCGGGCCTCTTGCTCTTCCTCTCCTCGCGAGTCCACCAAACATGCAGCGACCCGCTCAATATGAAACGACCACACGAAAAGGCGCGCGTTCATCCGGCGTCGCCTCATCGCAGTGGCCGTTGTGGCGACAAACAATACGCATCGCCACTTGCAAGACACAATATCCTACTGAGATGACAGCAGAATGACGAAGCGACAGGGCAATATTTACGCGGGAATTGGCGGCTGGACCTACGAGCCCTGGCGCGGGGTCTTCTACCCGAAGGGCCTGCCGCATGCGCGCGAGCTCGCTTATGCCGCCGAGCGTCTGACCGCGATCGAGATCAACGGCACGTTCTACCGCACCCAGAGCCCTGCCACGTATCGCAAATGGGCCTCAGAAGTGCCGGAGAATTTCGTCTTCTCGCTGAAGGGCCCCCGCTATGCCGTCAACCGCCGCGTGCTCAGCGAGGCCGGTGATTCTATCAAGCGGTTTCTCAACTCCGGGATCACCGAACTGGGCCCTCGCCTCGGCCCCCTCCTCTGGCAGTTTACGCCGTTCAAGAAGTTCGACGAAGCGGATTTCGGCGGATTCCTCGAACTGCTGCCGAAGACCTTCGATGGCCACACGCTGCGCCACGTCGTGGAAGTGCGGCACGACAGCTTCAAGACGCCGGCCTTCGTTGCGCTGCTGCGCAAGTTCTCTATCCCGGTCGTGTTCGCCGAGCACGACAAATATCCGGCCATTGCCGATATCGCCGGCGACTTCGTCTATGCGCGTTTGCAGAAAGGCGACGAGAAGCTGAAGGCGGGCTATCCGCCGAAGGCACTCGATGGCTGGGCCGCGCGAGCAAAAACCTGGGCACAAGGCGGCGAACCAAAGGACCTGGCGCGCGTCGACAAGACCTCGGTGAAGAAAGAGCCGCGCGACGTTTTCCTCTATTTCATACACGCAGCGAAGATACGCGCGCCATCTGCCGCGATGGCGCTGATCGAAAGACTGAAATGAAAGCGCGGAAGAAAACGGCAAAAAGCCATCCGCTGTTCACGATAGGCTATGAGCAGGCAAAGCCCGCCGCCGTGCTCAATGAACTCAAGCAGGCGAAAATCGGATTGCTGGTCGACATCCGCGCCGTCGCTGCCTCGCGCCGTCCGGGTTTCTCCAAGCATCAGCTTGCTGCGTCACTCGAGGATTCTGGAATCGGTTACCTGCACCTGCAGAAGCTCGGCACCCCGGCCGAGGGCCGGGCGGCGGCACGCACTGGTGACACCGATGCGCTGTGGCGCATCTACGACAAACACATCAAAAAACCCGATGCGCAGGAAGAACTCGGCGAACTGGTCGCACTGATCAAATCGGGCAAGCGGATTGCGCTGCTTTGCTATTGCCGCGATCCGATGACCTGCCATCGCAGCCGCATCGTCGCGAACGTGAAAAAACGCACGCGCGTCAATGTTGATGATCTTGTCCCGCCGCTGTTCTGATCTATTCGGCAGGTTGCGGAGCGCTCCGCTTGCCTTCGACGTTAATGATCATTGCGACAAGAGCGAGCGTTGCAATGAAGAGCAGGAGCGCGATGAGGGCGTTGACGCCGAGCACCAGCGCAAAGCCGCCGCTCTCATGAAGCAGCGAAATCATGCCGATCGCCGCGCCGGCACTGATGAACAGCAGGAAATAGCGAACGGCATAGACGCGGCCGCGCCAGGCGTCAGCAGTGTAGCGGGCCATGATCATATCGTTGACAGTCACCTGTCCGTAAATCGCGGCAATCGCGATCGCCAGTGCCACCAGAAGCGCGAGGCCGGTGCTGTAGGCCGCCCACAGATTGCCGAGAAACCCGATCCCGGTCACGGCGGCGAATATCACGTGCGGCGGAACCCATTCAACCACGCGACCGACGGTGAGTTGGGCGAACGCACCGCAAACCAGCACGGCGGTTGCGATGCTGCCGACAAGGATCAAGGGCAAATCTGCGGACAGACGCTCATCGACGATTTTTGGCAGCGCGATGGTCAGCACGTTGAAAGTGAGGCCTGCGCTCAATGCGATGACAATGAACAAGCCGAACAGCATGACAGCAAGGCGCGGCGTGAGTGGGACGGCCGGTTTTGTCTGGCGCGTGTTGACGTGATGACGATCGTCCGGCGTCACCCAGAGGTAGAAAACCCCGGTGGCGACCAGGATCGCCGCCGGCGCAAAGAAAGCGGCGCGCCAGCCGAACCACGTCGCAAGCGCCGCGCTGATGCCGGCGGCAAGCGAGACGCCGAGATTTCCGCACACGCCGTTGAATGCCAGCGTCCGGCCGCGCGCATTCGATGCCTCGATCAGCATCGCCATGCCGACCGGATGATAGATCGACGCGAACATGCCCAGCGCGAACATTGCAATTGCAAGCCCGGTGAGGTTCGGGGCGAAACCTGCCCCGGCGAGCGAAAGGCCGCAGCCGATATAGAACGCCGCCATCATGTTGCGGCGACTCCAGCGGTCGGCAAGCCAGCCAGCCGGCAGCGAGAAAACACCGAACGCGACGAAGGCCGCGCTCGAAAGCGCTATCAGTTCGCTGTAGGAGTGCCCATAAACGACCTGAAGGCCGATCACGACCGTCGGATAGATCAGGAGTACGAAATGATCGAGCGCATGCGCCCAATTCAGAAATGCGATGGACCGTTGGCGGGCCCGGTCGTCAGCGGTTTGGCTCGTACAGGTGGTCATCGACGTCCCGGCAAATGCAAGTCAAAAGGCGATTCACTGCTTATACCCACTGATAGTCCTTGTCCTACTCGCCAGCCGCAACCCTCCTCCGCTCTGACGACTATCACGCATTAGTTGTGCCAGCATTAATTTTCAATCTGTAGCGTTATTCGAAGGCTGCGTGGATGAGTTCGGTAGCGTTCGAACTTTGGTACGAGCCCTCGCCCAGTTCCATGGTCGCGGCCGATACTTCGCTGTTTCGATCGCAACCAGCAATTCAGCGCGCGTGGCCTATGGCTGGCGTGTGTTCGAAGCCATGCTGGGAGGCGTCTACCTCGGCCCGGTCATCGAAATATTTTCGGGTCGGAGGCATATCGGCACCTTCGTTTTGACGCTCACATAACCAGCATGAAGGCCGAGGATACCGAATGTCGGCTGCCGCCGGCTGGGCTCAGGACTCCCAAGGCCTTTTCTGCGACTCAATATGTTGAAGCAGCTTTAGTCGAGTGTGCGGCGGAATCTCGTGACGGCAATCGTCATTGCCACCGCCATCAAGATAAACATTGCGATCGCGTCGTAGCGCAAGTCGGACAGGTTCGAGCCTTTCAGCATGATCGCGCGCACGATGCGCAGGAAATGCGTTAGCGGCAGCGCCTCACCGATCCACTGCGCCCAGACCGGCATGCCGGCGAACGGGAACATGAAGCCCGACAGCAGGATGTTCGGGAGAAAGAACATCAGCGCCATCTGCATTGCCTGCAGCTGATTCTGTGCGATCGTTGAAAACGTATACCCAATCGAAAGATTCGTGGCGATAAAGAGCGTGCTCAAGAGAGCAAGCATGATCAGGCTGCCGTATATCGGAACGCCAAACAGGAAAACACCGATCGCGATGATCATCGTCGCCTGTCCGACACCGACCAACACGTAGGGAATGATCTTGCCGAGCATGATCTCGAACGGCGTGATCGGCATCGACAGAAGATTTTCCATTGTGCCGCGCTCGATCTCGCGGGTCACCGAGAGCGCCGTGAAAATCAGCATGGTCATGGTGAGAATCGTACCCACAAGGCCCGGCACGATGTTGAGCTGGGTTATGGCGGCAGGGTTGTAACGGGCATGAGCGCGGATCTCGAACGGCATGTTGGGGCTGTCCGGGACATCGCGGTCATGGGAAAGCGCTGTCTGGAGAACCTCTCCGAGAGCAGCGAGGGCTGTACCCGACGCGACCGGATCGGTGGCGTCGGCGATCACAAGCATCGATGGCTTGTCACCGCGGCGCACTGAGCGTTCAAAATTTGCCGGCATCTCGATGGCAAACAATACAGAGCCGGAGGCAAGCAATTGGTCGACCTCGGCCTCGCTGTGCGGCAAGTGGGTGACGCGGAAATATTTTGTGTTCTCGATTGCCGCCAGGATGGAGCGAGAGAGATCACTGGTCTCCTGCATCAGCACGGCAGTGGGCAGATGGCGTGGCGTGGTGTTGATCGCATACCCGAACAGCAGCAACTGCACGAGTGGGATCATGATGATCATCGCGAAGGAGACGCGGTCGCGTCTTAGCTGGATGAACTCTTTCACCAGCATGGCCCAGGTTTTGCGCCAGAACCCCTCGCCGGGAAGACGCCTTGCTTCCTGCGCTGCAGGGAGCATGTGGGTCATTGAAAATTGTCCCGCGCCTTGCCCATCAGATCAATGAACACATCCTCGAGCGATGGCTCAGACCGCTCCCAATCAAGGTTCTTTTGCTTGCGGTATGGCGCAATGGCAGCTTCGAGCGCGGCCTCGTCGCGGCCCGACACATGCAAATTGGTGCCGAAGGGCGCCACCATATCGATACCAGGCCTATCAGTGAGTTCGGTCGTGAGTTCGGAAAGCCCTTCGCCATTCGGGGCGCTCACGACATAGGTCGTCAGATGCGATGAGTTGATCACTTCATCGACGGTGCCGTGCGCAAGCAACTCGCCGAAAGCGATGTAAGCAATCTCGTGGCAGCGTTCGGCTTCGTCCATGTAGTGCGTCGAAACCAGCACCGTCAGCCCGTCGGCTGCGAGCGCATGGATCTCGTTCCAGAATTCGCGCCTCGCCTTGGGATCAACGCCGGCGGTTGGTTCATCGAGCAATAACAATTGCGGGCTCGGGAGTGTGCAGGCTCCGAGCGCCAGTCGCTGTTTCCAGCCACCGGAAAGCTCACCGGCGATCTGCGCTTCCCTCCCCGTAAGACCAAGCCGTTCGACCGCAGCGCGGGCGGCAGCGACGGGATGATCGATTCCATACACGCGTCCGATGAATTCCAGGTTTTCCCGTACCGAAAGATCCTGATAGAGGCTGAAACGCTGCGTCATGTAACCGACGTGTCGCTTGATTTTTTCGGTTTCCGTGCGGATGTCATAACCCAGGCATGTTCCGGTTCCCTCATCCGGCGTGAGAAGACCGCAGAGCATGCGAATGGTGGTCGTCTTGCCGGATCCGTTCGGACCGAGAAAGCCATAGATCGTACCGCGCTTGACCTGCATGGACAGGTTGCGCACGACCGCCCGGCCGCCGAATTTTTTAGTCAGGCCGTGGACATCGATGACGACATCGTTCGCATTCATCAGGGCGACTCTTATCGCAGCGTAACCGTAACCGGCTGACCGACGCGGAATTTGTCTGGCTGTTCGGGCCGCGCCTCAATCAAAAACACCAGCTTGGCGCGCTCCTCCTGGCTATAGATAACCGGCGGCGTGTACTCGGCGCTCCGCGCGATAAAGCTCACTTTCGCGGTCAGACCTTTTTCGCAACCGTCGCAACTCACGTCGACGATATCTCCGAATTTGATCGTTGGAAGTATCGCTTGCGGCGCAAAAAAGCGAATTTTGAGGTTACCGGGTGGCAGCAGTGCGACAACGGGCCGGCCTGCTGGCACTGTCTCGCCCGGCCGGTAATAGATCTGCTCAACAGTTGAATCCCCAGGAGTGTAGGCGTTCCTGCGCGCCAGCCGCGTCTGCGACCAATCCAGGTTGGCCTTTGCCTGGCGTAGTGCAGCCTCGGCGTCATCGTAGGTTTTTTGTGTGCCGGCCGCCGACTTCAACAACTCTTTCGCGCGATCGAAGCCCTGCTGTGCATTTATGACAGCTGTATTTCGTACCACGACGTCGGCCTTTTGCAGATCGTCGTCTACCGTGAATAGCAGGTCGCCTTTATTCACGCGATCACCTTCGCGAACCTTCAACGCCTCCACGCGCCCTTGCTCATCAGGAGAAACGAAAATCAGTTCGGCCTCGACCCAGCCCTGCAACACCCGGTCATTGGTTTTGCTGCAGCCGCCAAGTACGAGCGCGGCCAGCATAATAACCCCGAAGCCAGTGAGCTTTGTTCTCATGTTGCTCTCCTTGGCGCGAACAACAGTTCGACATGGGTCTTCATCATTTTGCGAACGTCGAGCGGCTCAAATCGATCGAACAGACCGCTCCAGACGATCGCCACCAATCCTGGTGCAGCGACAATTTGCGGATAGTCCGCGAGCCCTTCCGGAATCTCGCCGCGCGCAGCGGCGCGTCGCAACAAGGCGCGAACTGCTCCAATGACTCGCGACAGCACTTCCCGGTAGTAGAACTCGGCAAGCTTCGGAAAGCGCCGACCCTCGGTAATCATGAGGCGGATGACGTCTTTCCTGCGCGTCCCGTAGACTTCGCGCACAAAAAGATCGACGATGCGATCAGCCAGCAAAGCGATCGGCACGTCGGCCTCGCCCATGGCCTCGATCGTACCGACAAGCGGAGTGAGCATGGTCCGGATCAATTCCTGAAACAGGCTCTCCTTGTCACGGAAGTAGAGGTAGATCGTTCCCTTCGCGACGCCTGCCCTTCGCGCGACATCGTCGAGACGCGCAGCCTCAAAGCCTCGGATCGAGAACTCATCAAGCGCCGCAGACAAGATTGCTTCGCGACGTTCGATACTCCGTGTCTTCCGCGCGTGGCTGCCGGGAACGCCGGCAATCCGCGCCGCTTCCGCTGCACGCTTACGTCGACTTGCGCGCTTGGCCGGTGCATTGCGGGACCTCGGTGGATGCAACATGATCGCCACCAAAATGACTGACTGGTCAGTCATTATTTAGAGCAAAAAATAATGCTCTGCAAGGCCTGCAAATTTCCGTTGAATATCAGTTGCTTGAATAAGGCGCTGAAGACTGCGCGTCCCTGGCGGCGCGGGCGGTATTGACCGCAACGAACATCAGCGTCGCGGTCGCCAGCACCAGGGCTACGACCACAAGCGCACGCATCACAGGCGCATAGATGTTGGCCATTGCCCTTCCCTACCCGAGCAGGTTTTCAACATAGGAGTGAGTCGGGGGGCACGATCAATGATTCGAATCTCAAGCACGCTCGATTTCAGCCTTGACGGCAGAAAGCGACTCGGGCGTGTCCACGTCAGTAAGCGCTGCGTCACCTGAAACTGGCACTTCGACGACCGCCTCGGCGTAATTGCCGATCAGGTGGCGTGCGCCAATGTCACCCTGAATCGACATCAGATCGTGAAAGAAACGGTGTGACCACACGACGGGATTACCGCGACGACCGTCGAT
>Ga0306923_10000354_pt1 | contig 35012 bp, 31 predicted proteins | sample sta12Can44000108_FD_203841 | JGI IMG/M metagenome (GOLD analysis project Ga0306923, IMG submission 203841) | Lab enrichment of tropical soil microbial communities from Luquillo Experimental Forest, Puerto Rico - statanox.12C.anox.44.000.108 (v2)... | ecosystem: Environmental > Terrestrial >... | reverse complement strand
GCGCGTCGCGGATCACGGTCCGGCCGCGCGCCTGGGTGGCCATGACCATCACCACCGGCAGCTCGTCGATGAGGCGCGGCACGAGCGCGCCCTCGACGACGGTGCCCGAGAGCGGCGCCGCCTCGACCGTCACGTCGCCGCGCGGCTCGCCGTCGTCGGACCGGTTCTCGATCCGCACCCGGGCGCCCATGGCGGCGAGCACGTCGAGCACGCCGGTGCGGGAGGGGTTCAGCCCCACGTTGCGCGCCGTGACGCGCGAGCCGGGCAGCGCCGCCGCGGCGCACAGGAAGAACGCCGCCGAGGAGATGTCACCGGGGACCTCGACCGTGCCCCCGCGCGGCCGGCCCGGCGTCACCGTCACCGCGAGGCCGTCCACCTCGAGCTGGACGCCCATCCCGCGCAGCATGCGCTCGGTGTGGTCGCGCGAGAGGTGGGGCTCCTCCACGGTGGTCGGGCCGTCGGCGAAGAGCCCGGCCAGCAGCAGCGCGCTCTTCACCTGCGCGCTCGCGACGTCGAGGACGTGCTGCGTCCCGCGCAGCGGCGCGCCGCGCACCACCACCGGCGCCAGGCGGTCGGAGCCGCGCGCGTGCAGCACCGCGCCCATGCGCCGCAGCGGCTCGAGGACACGCCGCACCGGCCGGCGGCGCAGGCTGGCGTCGCCGGTCAGGACGGAGAGGCCCGGCACCGCGGAGAGGACCCCGCACAGCAGGCGCAGGCTCGTCCCGGAGTTGCCGCAGTCGACTACGTCCTGCGGCTCCGACAGCCGCTCGGGGGGCTCGACCACCACGAACGCGCCCTCGTCGCGCACCACCGCGCCGAGCGCCTCGATGGCACGGCGCGTCGCCCCGACGTCCTCCGCCGCGAGCAGCCCGCGCACCTTCGAGGGCGAGGTGGCGAGCGCCGAGAAGAGGAGCGCACGGTGAGAGACGGACTTGTCGCCGGGGACCTCGAACGCCCCCACGAGCGGACCACGCCGACGGCAGATCATCGATCCCTTCACGTCCCCCCCTCGGTGCGCGCTGGAAAGAGCGCCTCGCGCACGGCCCGCGCCTGCTCCAGCGCGCCGCGCGCGGCTTCGGGCGACTCGGCCACCGCGGACAGCAAGCGGGCGAGGTGGCGCGAGAGCTGACCGGCCGCCTCCGGCAGGCGCGCGTTGCGCCGCGAGACCTCGCCCTGGATGTCGAACGGGAACTGCGCGAGCCGCGTCATGTCCTTCAGGCCCGGCCCCGCCAGCCGGAGCGCCAGCGGCCCGGCCTCGCCGGCGGCGACCGCGAGCGCGCTCGCCACGAGGTAGGGCAGGTGCGAGACCATCGCCACCGCGGCGTCGTGCTCGGCGGCACGGCAGCGCACCACCTCCGCGCCGAGCGCGGCGTGGAACGCGGCCACCTGCTCCACGGCTCGGGGCTCACCATCGGTGCAGACGGCCACCCGCCCTCCGCGCCACAGCTCGGCGCGCGCTCCGGCGTAGCCGCCGTGGCCCCCGAACATCGGGTGGGCGCCGACGAAGGTGACGCCCGGCCGCACCAGCTCCGCGGCCCGCGCCGCGAGGTGCTCCTTCGCGCCGCCGACGTCCGTCAGGACGGCCCCGTCCCGGACGAGGCGCGACACCGGCCCGAGCAGCGCCTCGATGGCCGCGATGGGTGTGCACAGGACGACGAGCGGGCAGTCCGCCAGCTCCGGTCCGGGCTCGGCGAGCGCGACGTCGGCCACGGCGTCGTCGAGCGCCGCGCGACGCACCTCCTCCCGCGGCTCGACGGCGATGACGCGCAGGCCCGGGGCGGCGGCGCGAGCGGCGCGCGCCAGCGACGCGCCCATGAGCCCGAGTCCGACGACGCCGAGCGTGTGCGGGAGAGGTGGCGCCATGGGGAACCTTCGACTTTAGGGCATCCCGGGGCAGCGCTTCAACCGCGCTCGCGCGGCGTGACTACGCGAGGAACAGGCGCGAGAGCGCCAGGATCGCGAGCGGCGGCCCGAGGACGAGGATCCAGGCGCGGAGGGCGGCGGGGTGCCCGCGCGAGATCGCGAACCCGACGCCGATCGCCCGCGGCACGTAGAGCCAGCCGTCAGGCGGCGGGTGGCGCACGGCGGGCGGCGCGGCGCGCCTCGCGTCGCCGAAGATGAGGCTGACCGGCACCAGCGTGAGCGCGACCCCCCAGGCGATGACCGAGGGCGCCGGACTGAGCGAGGGCAGCGCGAGCGCGCCGCACATCACCGCCATCGTCCACTGCACCGCGCGCAACCCGGACGCGACGATGCGCAACGATCGCCCGCCGTCGAACGCCGGATCGGCGTGCCGGAGGATGTGGGCGCGCACGAGCTCGAGCCAGGCGAGCAGCGCCACCGCGACCAGGAGCGGCGAGGCGACCGAGCGCGTCGACAGCTCGGTGAACCGGTCCGCCCCCTGGAGGAGGCCCCAGTGGACGGGGTACACGCGAGGCCATGCCTCCCAGCGCGCCGCGATCACGATCGCCACCGCGGGGAGCACGAGCCAGGGCCCGATGGCCAGCACCCGCCTCGTCCATCGCCCGGCCAGCGAGCCCATGCCAGCGACGTAGCTCGTTCGCCGCGGCGGATCGAGAGCCCGCCACGGGTCCGCACGATCAGGGGGGCGGCCGTTACCCGGGCGGCCAGTGGAACGTGCGCCCAGCGAGGACGTGGAGGTGGACGTGGAACACGAGCTGGTGCGCGTCGCGGTTGACGTTGGCGACCGCGCGCCAGCCCCGCTCCGCGAACCCGCGCTGCCTGGCGAGGAGCGCCGCGGTCGTGAAGAGGTGGCCCAGGGTGGCCGCGTCCTCGGGCGCCGCCTCGTTCAGCGTCGCGATGTGCTTCTTGGGGACGACGAGCAGGTGGGTCGGCGCCTGAGGGTGGATGTCCTCGAACGCGAGCGTGTCGTCGTCCTCGTGGATGATCTTGGCTGGGATCTGCTTCGCGACGATCTTGCAGAAGAGGCAGTCGTCCATCGTTCCTCCCTCGCCGCCGCGGCGCCGTGGCACCCGCAGCCGTAGGCGGGCGGGTACCCGCCGGCGCCTCCCATCCTACCGCCGGCGGGTGGTCCCCCGCGTCGTAGGGCGGGGGCTCGTCCCCCGCCGCAGGCTCAGAACGCCTTCGTCGAGTCCAGCATCAGCGTCACCGGCCCTTCGTTCACGAGCTCGACCTCCATGTGCGCCCTGAACACGCCGGTCGCCACCGTGAGCCCTTTCTCGCGGAGGAGCCCGCAGAACCGCTGGTACAGCGCGTCCGCGAGCTCGGGCGGCGCGGCGGCGGTGAAGCTGGGGCGGTTGCCCTTCCGCCCGTCGCCGAGCAGCGTGAACTGCGAGACGACCAGCACGCCCCCGCCCACCTCGGCCACGGCCCGGTTCATCTTGCCCGCGTCGTCCTCGAAGATGCGCAGCGCCGCCACCTTCTCGGCGAGGTAGCGGGCCGCGTCCTCGCCGTCGCCTTGCGCGACGCCCAGCAGGACGAGGAGCCCGCGGCCGACCGCTCCGGTCACCCGGCCCTCGACCCTCACCTCGGCGCGTGAGACGCGCTGCACCACCGCTCGCATCGGCGCATCTGCATCGCACGCGCGGGGCCGTGCGGCAACCCGAAAACCGCTCCGCGACGGCCCGGCGGTCCCCGATGGCAGGGCACCCGAGCGCGTGCTACAGGTTCTCCACCCCGCGTGCAGCTCGCGGTCGATGACCCATGCTGCTCCTCCGCGACGCGCAGAAGGCCGACCTCGGGGCGCTCCGTTCGCTCGCCGCCGAGCTCAACTCGGTCAACCTGCCCGACGACCCGCGGGCCCTCTCCGGCATCATCGGGCGGAGCCACCGCAGCTTCGCCGGCGAGATCCGCGACCCGCTGCGGCGCGCGTACGTGTTCGTGCTGGAGGAGCCTCGGTCGGGGCGGCTGCTCGGCACCTCGATGATCATCGCGCAGCACGGCACGCGAGAGTCGCCGTGCACCTTCTTCGACGTCTCGGAGCGGGAGCACTACTCCTCGACCCTCGACCGGCACTTCCGGCACCGCGTCCTCTCCATCGGCTACCACTTCGACGGCCCCACCGAGATCGGCGGGCTCGTCGTGCACCCGCGCGATCGCGGCGGCGAGGAGAAGCCCGGCAAGCAGCTCGCCTTCGTGCGCTTCGTCTACCTCGCCATGCACCGCGACCGGTTCCGGGAGAAGGTGCTGGCGGAGCTCATGCCGCCGCTCCTGCCCGACGGGCGGAGCGCGTTCTGGGAGTCGTGTGGCAAGCGCTTCACCGGGCTCGAGTACCAGGAAGCCGACAAGCGGAGCCGCGAGAACAAGGAGTTCATCCAGCAGCTCTTCCCGCCCGGCGTCCTCTACACCACGCTCTTTCCGCCGCGCGTGCAGAAGGCGCTCGGCGCGGTCGGCCCTGACACCAAGGGCATCCAGCACCTGCTGGAGGCGATCGGCTTCAGGTACGTCGACCGGATCGACCCGTTCGACGGCGGGCCGCACTACGAGGCGCGGGTGGAGGACATCACGCTCGTCCGCGCCTACCGGCGGCTGCGCGTCGCGGGGCGCGAGCTCCCCGCGGCCGCCGCCGACCCCGCGCGGCTCGTGGCGATCGAGCGGCCCAGGGGGAAGGTCCGCTTCCGCGCCGTCCGCACGCGGCTCCGTATCGAGGGCGAGGACGCGGTGCTGCCCGCGGAGGCGCGCGAGTTGCTCGAGGTCGCGCCGGGGGAGCGGGTGCACGCGGTGCCGTTCGATTGACGCGCGCTCGCGCCAGCGAGCGAAAGCGCCGAAGGCGCCGCCGCCGGACGGGGAGAGGGGCCGGGTTCAGCGATTCACTTCCACACCCGCCGATCGTCGATCCGCTTCGCCCCATCCGCGAGCTTGCCCGGCGGAACGAAGCGGACCTCGCTCCGCACCTTGACCGCCTCGCGCACGGCCTCCGCGATCCGCGACGCCAGCCCCGCCTCGTCGGCGGTGGGCGCGCCGAGCTCGATGTCGCAGGCGAGGTGGTCCTGGTGCAGCTCGCGCGTGACGATGGCCTGGAAGCGCTTCACCTCGGGGAACCTCTGCATCACGGCCGCCAGCTCGCCGCCGCGCACGAACATCCCCTTCACCTTGACCGCGTCACCGATCCGGCCCAGCAGGCCGGCCAGCTTGGGCGCGGTGCGACCGCAGGGGCAAGGCGCCTCCGGCGCGAGCGCCGCCAGGTCGCCCGTCCCGAAGCGGACGAGCGGATAGGCGCGATCGAAGAGGGTCGCGACCACCTCGCCCGGCTGGCCCGGCGCGGCCGCGCGGCCCGTCTCCAGGTCGAGCACCTCCACCAGGCACTCGGGGTGGAGGTGCCAGCCACCCTTCTCCGGGCACTCGTAGGCGAGGCAGCCCAGGTCGGCGGTGCCGTAGCCCTGCAGCACGCGCACCCCGAAGTCGCCCTCCAGCTCGGAGCGGAGCGACTCCGGCAGCATCTCCGCCAACACGAAGGCGGTCTCGAAGCGGAGCGGCGTCCCGAGCTCGCGCGCCTTGCCGAGCAGGACGCGCAGGAAGCTCGGCGTCCCGAGGTAGGCGGTGGCGCCGAGGTGGGCCGCCACCTTGACCTGCAGCTCCGTCTGGCCGACGCCGGCCGGGATGACGACGCAGCCGAGCGCGCGCGCCGCCGCGTCGAGCATGAAGCCGAGCGGCGTCAGGTGGTACGACGCGGCGCAGTGCGCCAGCTCGCCGGCGCGAAACCCGGCCGCGGCGAGCGCGTGCCGGAAGCGCCAGAAGTCCTCGCCCGGGCCCTGGGGGTCGTAGATCGGTCCGGGAGACATGAAGACGCGGGCGAGCTGGCCCACCTCGACCCCGAGCAGCTCGCCGAAGGGCGGACGATCGGCCTGCAGCGCGGGCAGGGTGTCCTTCCGGAGCGCCGGCAGCCTCGCGAGGTCGCCCGGTCCGCGCAGTTCGCCGGCGGCGAGGTTCGCCTCGGCGAGACGCCGGCGGAACGCAGCCGAGGACGCGGAGGCGTGCGTCACGGTCACCTGGATCCGCTCGGACAGGTAAGCCTCGCGCGCGGCGGGCGACTGCTGCTCGAGCGCGGGGTCGAGGATGCGGGAGGGGCGCAGAGTCGGCGAGGTCACGGGTGCGGCCCCCTCTCCCCAGCCCTCTCCCCCGGTGGGGGAGAGGGTCGAGGGCTCATTGCGTTGCGTCTCCCTCGCCCCGCGAAAGCGGGGAGAGGGGCGCGGACCACGTCGCTCACGAGATCCACCTCTTCCGCCGGCGATACGACTTGAGGTTCTTGAAGCTCCGCCGCTCGCCGCCGGCGCCGCCGCCCAGGTAGAACTCCTTCACGTCCTCGTTCTGGACGAGCTTCTCGGGCTCGCCGTCGAGCACGATCCGGCCGCCCTCCATCACGTAGCCGTGGTGCGCCACGGCGAGCGCGACGCGGGCGTTCTGCTCCACCACGAGGAACGTGGTCCCCTCCTCGGCGTTGATGCGGGAGATGATCCGGAAGATCTCCGAGACGAGCAGCGGGGCGAGCCCGAGGGACGGCTCGTCGAGGAGGATGAGGCGCGGGCGGGCCATGAGCGCCCGTCCGATGGCGACCATCTGCTGCTCGCCGCCGGAGAGGTAGCCGGCGAGCTTCTTCCGCCGCTCCTTCAGGCGCGGGAAGTAGTCGAAGCAGAGGTCGTGGTCCCGGCGCAGCCCGGCGCGGTCGCGCCGGGTGTAGCCGCCCATGACGAGGTTCTCGTCGACGGTCAGGTCCTCGAACACGCGCCGCCCCTCCATGACCTGGAAGATGCCGCGCCGGACCACGTCCTCCGGTGAGAGCCGATCGATGCGCTCCCCGTCGAGCTCGATCGCGCCGTCGGTCACCTCGCCGTCCTCGGCCTCGAGGAGGCCCGAGATGGCCTTCAAGGTGGTCGACTTCCCGGCGCCGTTCGAACCGAGGAGCGCCACGATCTTGCCCTTCGGGACGTGCAGGGAGAGGCCCTTCAGGACCAGGATCACGTCGTCGTAGATGACCTCGACGTTCTTCAGGGTCAGCATCAGGGCTCCCGTGTCACGTTCGGCGGGGGACAAGCCCCCGCCCTACGACATCTCCGTAGGGAGGGGGCTGGCGCCCCACCGCCGCGCGTCTCTTCAGATCCCCAGCCACTCCGCCTTGCGCGGCTGCTCGACGTCCTTCAGGCGCACGAGCTTGCCGCCCTGGACCTGGTACAGGTCGACCTTGGTCGTCGGGCGGTGATCCAGCGGCGTGTAGGTGACGGGCTCGGCGAGGCCGCCCAGGTCGAAGTCCTTGAGCGTCTCGAGCGCGGCCTTGATGCCTTCGCCGTTGAGCTGGCCGGCCTTGTCGGCCCGCTTGAGGCCCTCCGTCCACGTCATCACGTACGACCAGCCGCGCACGTAGTTCGTGTCGTGGGTGTCGTTCGGGTGGTTCTTCTGGTGAAACTCGACCACCTTGGCCATCCCGGGCACGTTCTCACCGAAGGGCGGGTTCAGCATTCCCCCGACCACGCCTTCCGCAGCGTCCTTCGCCACCGCGATGAGGTTCTCCCCCAGGCCCCAGGTGTTCGTGCCCCACTTCACGTTGAGCCCGAGCTTCTTGGCGTCGCGCAGCACGATCGAGGTGTTCGTCACGGTGACCTGCGTGAACCCGTAGTCGGCGCCCTTCTGCTTGATGTCGAGGAGCTGGCTCGTCGCGTCCTGCACGATGCCGGGCAGGATCTCCTCGGCCACGAGGTCGAGCCCGATCTCCTTGCAGTAGCGCCGGCCCGCCTCGATGGGCGACTTGCCGTAGGCGTTGTCGCCGTAGAAGAAGGCGACCCGCGGGTTGCGGCTCTTGTCCTTCCAGTCCTGCTTCACCCAGGCGAGCCAGGAGCGCAGCACGTCGGAGTAGGAGGCGCCGACGAAGAAGTTGTAGGGCGTCTTCTTCGGATCGGTGAGGTGCGCCGAGAACGAAGCGGAGAAGTAAGGGATCTTGTCGCGGCTGACGGTGTCCTTGAGCGCCTCGGTGTCGCCGGTGCCCCAGCCGTTGATCATGACGACCTTCTCGGTCCCGGTGAGCCGCTTGTACGTCGCGTTCGCCTCCGGGATCTTGTACCCGTAGTCCGAGTCGATGAGCCGGATCTTCTTGCCGTTGATGCCGCCGTTGGCGTTCACCCACGCCACGGCGTCGCGCACGCCCTGGCCGTAGGGCTTGCCGACGTCGGCGGTGATGCCGGTGAGATCGAAGATGCCGCCGACCTTGATCTCCTGCCCCAGGCCGGCGACCGGAAGGAGGAACAGCGCGAGCATCGGGAAGAGCCGCCGTCGCGTCATGTCTTTCTCCGTCAGTACGAGAATGGGTACAGCTTCCAGTACGTCTTGATGAGCCGCCACCGGGCGGCCAGGCCGTCCGGCTCGAAGATGAGGAAGAGCACGATGACGAGCCCGAAGACGCCCGTCTTGAGCGGTGCGAAGAGCGTGGTGAGGTGCGGGAAGTAGCCGGCCAGCTCGCTCGTGGCGATTCGGAGCAGCTCCGGCAGGAGCGTCATGAAGACGGCGCCGAAGAGCGCGCCCTGCACGCTGCCCAGCCCGCCGATGATGACCATGGCGAGCTGGTCGATGGCGAGAGAGATGGGGAAGTTTTCGGGGCTGATGATGTGCGCCTGGTAGGCGGTGAGCGAGCCCGCCACGCCCACGTAGAACGACGAGACGCCGAAGGCGAGCAGCTTGTAGCGGAAGACGCGGACCCCCATCACCTCCGCCGAGATGTCCTGGTCGCGGATGGCGACGAACGCCTTGCCGACCCGCGTCCGGAACAGGTTGCGGGCGAAGAGCGTCAGGAACGCCGCCAGCGGAATGCACAGGTAGAAGAGGTGCGCGTCGTCGGCGAGCTCATACGGCCCGAGCTTCGCCGGCGGGATGGAGATACCGTTCACGCCGCCCGTCATCGCGTCCCAGTGCGAGGCGGTGAACTCGACGATGAAGTGCGCCGCCAGGGTGGCCATGGCGAGGTAGAGGCCCTTGAGGCGCAGGGACGGGATGCCGAACACCATCCCAGCCGCGGCGGCGACGAGGCCGGCGAGGGGGATGGTCATGGGGAACGGCAGGCCGAGCTTGCCCGCCATGGCGGCGGTGGCGTAGGCGCCCACCGCCATGAAGGCAGCGTTGCCGAGGGAGATCTGGCCGGTGAAGCCGGTCAGGATGTTGAGGCCGAGCGCCGCGATGGCGGCGATGGCGATCCGGTTCACGACGTCGAGCCAGTAGCTCGAGGCGAACGCCGGCACCGCCAGCAGCGCCACCAGGAAGCCGATGGTCAGCCAGCGCGAGACCGGGGTCTCGAAGATGGCCATGTCGGCCGCGTAGCTCGTCTTGAAGTCGCCGCAGCGCATGGAGGCTCTCTCGGACCCGCTCAGACCCGCTCGATCTTGACCTTCCCGAACAGCCCGTACGGCTTCACCATCAGGATGAGGACCAGCGCCACGAACGGCGCCACCTCCTTCACGCCGCCGCCGAAGACCGGGTCGAGGTAGCCGCCCGACAGGTTCTCCAGGATGCCGATGGAGATGCCGCCCAGGATCGCCCCGAGCACGCTGTCGAGGCCGCCCAGGATGACGACCGGGACCACCTTCAGCCCGAACACCGCCAGCGAGCCGTCCACGCCGCCCCGCACCGCGCCGAGCAGGATGCCCCCGATGGCGGAGACCACCGCCGCGATGCTCCACGACAGCGCGAAGATGCGCCGCACCGAGATCCCCATCGACAGCGCCACCTGCTGCGAGAAGGCCGTGGCGCGCATGGCGATGCCCGGGCGGGAGTACTTGAAGAAGAGCCCGAACGCGACGAGCAGCACCGCCACCGACCCCACGCTCCACAGGTAGCCCTGTGAGATCGGGAAGGGGCCGAGGTGGATGGGCTCGGTGGGGAACACCTGCGGGAAGGGCCGGGTGTCGGTGCCCCAGATGCCCTGGACGATGGCGCGCAGCACCGCGGAGAGCCCGAGGGTGAGCATGATCACGGAGATGACCGGCTCGCCGATCATCGGCCGCAGCGCGACGCGCTCGAGGAGCAGGCCCAGCGCGACGGAGAAGGCGAGCGTGAGCAGGAAGGCGGCCCAGAACGGCACCGGCGCCGACGAGAGCATGACGCCGAGGCACACGTAGGCGCCCAGCATGAGGAACTCGCCCTGCGCGAAGTTGAGGATCGACGACGACTTGTAGATGACGACGAACCCGAGCGCGACGAGGGCGTAGATCGAGCCGACGACGATCCCGTTCACGACGAGCTGGAGGAAGAAGTCCATCAGAGCCTGTGAGGGAATCCCCGGACCGAGCCGGGCGAGCGAGGCGCGAGCAGCGCAAGGCGCGACGACCGAGCATAGCCGGAGGCTATGTGAGGGAGGAGCAACGCCGCGATGCGAAGCGCATCGTTCGCCGCGGCGATGGGAGGGGATTTCTTCACAGGCTCTCTCTCTCAGGCGACCTTGCGCGGCGTCGTCACCGGCCCGAGCCGCCGCACGGGCAGGCGCGCCTGCACGCGTGCCGTCTTGCCGTCCTGGAACTTGATGGTGGCGTCGATGTCGACCGCCTCGGCGTCGCCGTACACCGCCCCGATCACGTCGCCGTAGCGCTGCTCCACCACGGCGCGGCGCACCTTGCGGGTGCGGGTGAGCTCGTCGTCGTCGGCGTCGAGCTCCTTGTAGAGGAGCACGAACTTCTGGATGCGGGCGGCCTGCGGCAGCGTCTCGTTGACCGCCGCCACCTCGCGCTCGACGAGGTCGTACACCTCCGTCCGCGAGGAGAGGTCGGCGTAGGTCGTGTAGCCGATCTTCTGCTTCTCGGCCCACTTCCCGACGATGCCCATGTCGATGCACAGGAGCGCGCCGAGGTAGGGACGGTCCTGCCCCACCACCACCGCCTCCTTCACGTAGGGCGAGAACTTGAGGCGGTTCTCGATGAACTGGGGCGAGTAGCGCGTCCCGTCGCCGAGCCGCATCACGTCCTTGAGCCGGTCGATCACGACCAGGTGGCCGTCGTCCATGTGCCCGGCGTCGCCGGAGTGGAGCCAGCCGTCTTTCACCGCCTCGGCGGTCGCGGCGTCGTTCTTGTAGTAGCCGAGGAAGACGGAGGGGCTGCGCGACAGGATCTCGCCCGCCGCCGTGATCTGCAGCTCGGTGCCGGGGATGGGCTGGCCGACGGTGTGGAAGCGGATGTCGCTCTCGCGGTGGATGCAGGAGATGCCGGCGATCTCGGTCTGCCCGTAGATCTGCTTCAGCGGGACGCCCACCGCGTGGAAGAAGCGGAACACGTCGGGGCCGAGCGCGGCCCCGCCCGTCGAGGCGGTGCGCAGGCGGGACAGCCCGAGGCGGTCCTTCAACGCGCGGAAGAGGAGCAGGTGGGCGAGGGCGTAGAGGACGCGCCAGAGGAGCGGCACGGCCTTGCGCTGGAAGCGCAGGTCCGCCACGCGCTGTCCGACCGGCATGAGCCGCTCGTACATGAACCGCTTGAAGGGCGTCGTGTCCATGATGCGGACCTGAACCGACGAGACCATCCCCTCCCACACCCGCGGCGGCGCGAACATGACGTGCGGGCCGATCTCGCGCACGTTCTCCATCACCGTCTCCGGCTCCTCCGGGAAGTTGACGGTGAAGCCGAGCGCCAGCGCCGAGGACAGGCACATCATCTGCTCGCCGATCCAGGCCAGCGGGAGGAACGAGACGAACTCGTCGCTCTCGCGCTTCGGATCGACCTCGTGGAGCGCGAGCGCCATGCTGAGCAGGTTCCGGAAGGAGAGCATCGCCCCCTTCGGAAACCCGGTCGTACCGGACGTGTACGAGATGATGGCGAGGTCGTCCGCCCTCCCCTTCGCCACCTCCTCGTCGAAGAGCCCCGGGTGGCGCCCCAGCACCGCCCTCCCGCGCTCTCGTACCGCCTCGAACGACAGCAAGGCCGGGTGGCGGTAGCCGCGCAGCCCTCGCGCGTCGGTGTAGATGACGTGACGGACCTTCGGGAGCCGGTCCATCATGTCGAGGATCTTGTCGACCTGCTCCTGGTCCTCCGCCACGACGATGCCGGCGTCGCAGTGGTCGATGACGTAGGCGACCTCGTTCAGGGTCGAGTCCTGGTACACGCCCACCGAGGCGGCGCCCATCGCCTGCGCGGCCAGCTCGGAGATCACCCACTCCGGCCGGTTCCCGCCGACGATGGCGAGCTTGTCCCCTCGCGCGAGCCCCAGCTCGCGCAACCCGAGCGCCAGCTCGCGCACCGCGTCGAGGTAGGCCTGCCAGGTACAGGACTGCCAGATCCCGAGCTCCTTCTCGCGCAGCGCCGTGCGGGCGGGGTGCCGCAGCGCGTTACGCACGAGCAGCTTCGGGAAGGTGTCGTCGCCGCGCAGGACCTCGAGGCCGCTCAAGTCCCCCTCCCCCAGTACGCGGTGGTGGGCTCGCCCAGGTAGGCGGCCTGGACGGCCGGCTCGGCGCGAACCTCCTCCGGTGTGCCGTCGGCGATGCGCTCACCGAAGTTGAGGACCGTGATGCGGTGCGACAGGTCCATGACGACGCCCATGTCGTGCTCGATCATGAGGACGGTGGTGCCGTGCTCCTCGTTCACGTCGAGGATGAAGCGCGCCATGTCCTCCTTCTCCTCGGCGTTCATGCCCGCCATCGGCTCGTCCAGAAGCAGCAGCCGAGGCTCGAGCGCGAGCGCCCGCGCCAGCTCCACCCGCTTCTGCAGGCCGTACGCGAGCGTCCCCACCACCTTGTGGCGCACGTGCTGGATCTCGAGGAAGTCGATGACCTCCTCCACCCGGCGCCGCTCGGTGATCTCCTCCCGCTGCCCGGGTCCCCAGTACAGCCCACCCATCAGGACGTCGGTCCGCTGGTGCACGTGGCGCCCGATGAGGAGGTTGTCGAGGACGGTCATCCCCTTGAAAAGCGCGATGTTCTGGAAGGTCCGCGCGACCCCGAGCCGTGTCCGCGCCGAGGGCGCGACGCGCGTGAGGTCGCGGCCGTCGAAGAGGATCTCGCCCCGCTGCGGCCGGTAGACCCCGGACACGCAGTTGAGCATGCTCGTCTTGCCCGCGCCGTTCGGACCGATGATGGCGTGGATGGAGCCCTGCTCGACGGAGAACCGGACGTCCGCCAGGGCGGTCAGGCCGCGGAAGTGAAGCGTCACGTTCCGCACGTCGAGCAACGCCATGGGGCTGTTCTCGCGGACGAAGCGGCGGGTTCGCTGCGGTTGTTCGTTACTCGAGCGAGCTTACGAGGCTGCGGCGTTTCGCCGCAAGGTGGGGCCCCGCCTGGGGCATACGCTGTCGGTCAAAGACGGTCCGGAGAACCGCCTCGGACAGGCGCTTGCCGGCGTGCGATATCGAGGAGCCGGGGGGCGCCCTCAGCCGATGCCGCGCATGAGCTCCGCGCGCCGGAAGCAGCTGGTGAGATGATCGTTCACGAGCCCCGCCGACTGCATGAACGCGTAGCAGCTCTTCGGGCCGACGAAGGCAAAGCCACGGGCCCGCAAGGCCTTCGAGAGTGCGCGGCTCTCGACCGTCTCCGCCGGGACCTCCGACATGGAGCGCGGCGCGCCCACGCGCGGCGCGCCTCCGACGAAGCTCCACACGAAGCGCGCGAACGCGCCCTCGTCCCGGCGGAGCGCCAGGAACGCGCGGGCGTTAGCGACCGCCGCCTCGATCTTGCCCCGGTGCCGGATGATGCCGGGGTCGCGGAGGATCGCCTCGACGCGGCGTGGAGCGAAGCGCGCCACCACCTCCGGGTCGAACCCGTCGAAGGCGCGCCGGAACGCGTCGCGCTTGCGGAGAACCGTGATCCAGGAGAGGCCGGCCTGGAAACCCTCCAGCACGAGCAGCTCGTACAGCGCCCGATCGTCACGGAGCGGCACGCCCCACTCCTCGTCGTGGTACGCGAGGTAGAGCGGGTCGTCACCCGGCCACGGGCATCGGCGCGGCTCCGGCACCCGTCGACCTTAACGCGCGGTGGGACCGATGACCATCCGGGGCGCTCCCGGGTGTCACACTGGTTGGGGGCTACTCGCACTCGCACTTGCCGCCGCGCGCTGCTCCGGTTCCAATGTCGGCCATGACCCATCGTCTCGGCCTGAAACTCTGCGTCACCATCGCTGCCGCGCTGGCGCTGGCTCCGGCCGCGGCGAAGGCATCCACGTCGTTGCACATGGCGGGCACCGCCACCGCGCAGCCGTCGCTCGGCGCACCGGTGGGCGCCCTGGACTACAGCGGCCTCCTCTCGCTCGAGTTCCCGCCGTCGGGCTTCGACATCGGCCCGCGCCTCACCGGCGAGGCCATGTACAGCGTCACGGACCTCACGCCGGGCTCGCGCCTCAAGCTCGGAGCCCGCGCGTCGTTCGCGTATCACGGCTCCGACCTCTGGATCCTCGAAGGAGTGCCGGACGTCAAGATCGCGGTCGCGTTGAGCGACCTGCTCGCGGTGTATGGCGACGTCGGGCTCGGGCTGGCGATCTTCGGCGGATCGAGCTCAGCCGTCGCGTTCGCGTTCCAGTTTGGCGCCGGCGTCGCGTACACGCTGAACCCGAACGTGAACTTGCTCGGCGAGGTCCGAGTCAACCTCTACACGAAGAGCGGATCGACCACGTTCGTCTCGTTCCCGACGGTCGGCCTCCAGTTCCACTAAAGAGGGCTGTCCAAAACGCCCGTCCCGTCGCCGCGGCCAGCGATCCGCGGCGCATCGCTTCGTTGCTCCTCCCTCACATAGCCTACGGCTATGCTCGGTCGTCGCGCCTCGCCGGGCACCCGCGCCGCGCTTCGATCATGCGCGGCGGGGGTGTTGCGGCTCGCTGGCCTGGCTCGGTCCCGGGCATTTTGAACAACCCTGTGACGAGGTCGTGCGGCGGCGGCCATCGCCGCCTCCGAGGATCAGTCGCCGACCAGCACCGTCCCGACGCTGCCGGGGGCGAGCACCGCGCGGGCGAGCTCGCCTTCGCCGAGCTTCCCCACGATCACCACCGAGCGGGCGCCGCCCGCCAGGACGGCGAAGCTCTCCTCCAGCTTCGGGATCATGCCGCCCGAGATCGACCCATCGGCGACGCCCTGGTCGAACTGGGTGCGCGTCATGCGTGGGATCCGGCTCGACGGGTCCTTCACGTCGCGCAGCACACCCGGCGTGGAGGTGACGAGGACGAGGGCGTCCGCCCGCAGCGCCCCTGCGAGCTGGCTCGCCACCGTGTCGCCGTTGATGTTGAGCGCCTGCCCGGCCGAGTCCATGCCGAGGCAGGCGAGCACCGGGACGTAGCGGCGCTCCCAGAGATCGCCGAGGAGACCGAGGTTGAAGCCGGTCACGTCGCCCACCAGGCCGAGGTCCACCGGCCCGGGGCCCGCGCCGGTCATGACGCGCGGCGGCCGGCGCCGCGCCTGCACGGCGTGCCCGCTCGCGCCGTGCAGGCCCACCGGCATCACCCCGTTCGCGAGGAGCCGCGCGCAGCAGTCGACGTTCACCTGCCCCGCCACGACGTACTTCATCACCTCGAGCGTCGCCTCGTCGGTGACGCGCTTCCCGGCCACGAGCCGCGGATCCTGGCCCAGCTTGCGCTGGAGCGCGCTCGCCTGGGGGCCGCCGCCATGCACGAGCGCCACGCGGTGCCACCCCTCGACGAGCGCGCGCACGTCGCGCGCGATGAGGTCCATCTCGGGCGAGGCCACCACCTCGCCCCCCAGCTTCACGACGACGATCATCATGGCGGCCAAGGCCCCGGATCCTGCAGCGACGTCCCCTCGGGCAGACCGAGGACGAGGTTCATGTCCTGGATGGCCTGCCCGGCGCCACCCTTCACGAGGTTGTCGAGGGCGCCGAACAGCGCCGCGGTGCGGCGCCCCTTCACCGCGGGTCCCACCGCGACACCCACCTCGGCGTGGTTCGAGCCCGAGACCGCCGCCACCTCCGGCAGCCGCTTCCGCGGCACGCGGACGAACGGCTCGGCCGCATACGCGTCCTCGTAGAGCCGCCGCAGCCGCTCCTCGGTCCAGGCGTCGGGCAGCTCGACGAAGGCGGTCGCGAAGATCCCGCGCACGAGCGGCGCCGAGACGGGCACGAAGCGGAGCGCGAGGTCGCGTGCGCCCGCCTGGGCCAGCGCCTGCGCGATCTCGGGCAGGTGCTGGTGCTCGAGCGGCTTGTAGGTGCGGAGGTTGGCGGCGCGGACCGGATGGTGCGTGCCGGCCGAGGGCGCGACGCCGGAGCCGGAGCTGCCGGTGAGGCCCTGCACGTGCACGACGCCCTCGAGCAAGCCCGCCCGTGCCAGGGGCAGGAGCGTGAGCTCGATGCAGGTGGCGAAGCAACCGGGAGCGGCGACGAGCCTCGCTCCGCGCAGGCGGTCGCGGTTCAGCTCCGGGAGCCCGTACACGAAGCGGCCCAGCAGCTCCGGGTGCGGGTGCCTCGCGCCGTAGTACCGCTCGTACGCGGCCGGGTCCTCGAGCCGGAAGTCCCCGCTCATGTCGACGAGGCGCACGCCGGCCTGGATGAGCTCGGGGGCCTTCTGCGCAGAGACCTTGTGAGGGAGCCCGAGCAGGACGACGTCCATCCCCTCGGCCGCCCGCGCGGGGGCGAGATCCTCGAACACGAGGCCGGTCACGCCCTCGAGCGCGGGGTGCGCCGCCGCGAGCGGCTCGCCCACGTGATCGACCGATGCGACGCGCGCGAGCTCGACGTCGGGGTGGATGAGCAGCCGCCGGATCAGCTCGGCGCCGCCGTACCCGGATCCGCCGAGGACCGCCGCCCGGTAACGCTTGCTCGGCGCCATGATCTCCTCTTATACCGTCCCGCGCCGCGGCGCGGCGAGCGGCCGCGAGGCGGCCAGGGGGCGACGGGTTCGCATGCTGGCGGAGCGAGTCGAGATCGGGCTGTCCTGGCTCCAGGCGCAGCGCTTCGCGATGCAGCGGCTGCTCGAGCGGCTCGTCCGGCAGAGCTCGTTCAGCCAGGACGCACCCGGCGTCAACGCGGTCGTGGCCATGCTCGACCAGGAGCTGCGCCGGATCGGCGTCAAGACGGAGCGCATCCGGTCGCCGCGCTTCGGCGATCACCTCTACTTCGAGAGCGCGGCCCAGGGGCCCTTCACCTTCCTCATCGGGCACACGGACACCGTTCACCCTCGCCGCGCCTTCGAGGGCTTCGAGCTGGCGGGCGACCTGGCCAAGGGGCCCGGCGTCTTCGACATGAAGGGCGGGCTGGTGGTGATGCTGTTCGCGCTCGAGGCGCTGGCGCGCGCGGCCCTCCTCCGCCACGTCCCGGTGCGCGGCCTCATCGTCTCGGACGAGGAGGTAGGCTCTCCCGACTCGCAGCCGCACCTGCGCCAGCGCGCCCAGGGCGCCGCCTGCGCGCTGGGGTTCGAGCCCGGCCGCGAGGGGGACGCCCTCATCACCCGCCGCAAGGGCGTCGCCTCGCTGCAGGTGATCGCGCGCGGCGTGGCGGCCCACGCCGGCAACGATCACGAGCGCGGCAAGAACGCCATCTGGGCGCTGGCGCGCTTCGTCGACCGCGTGCAGTCGCTCACCGACTACGCGCGCGGGCTCACCGTGAACGTGGGCGTCGTCCAGGGTGGGACGACCAAGAACATCGTCCCCGATCTGGCGCGCGCGGAGGTCGAGCTGCGGTACGTGACGGCGGAGGACGGCGAGCGGCTCTACGCGACGCTGGAGGAGGCGGCCGCGGCGGCGCCGGTGGAGGGGACGCACCTCGAGGTCGTGAAGACGGCCTGGCGCCCGCCCATGGTGCGCAGCGACGCGTCGGCCGAGCTGGCGCGCGAGCTCGGCGGGTGTCAGGAGGAGAGCGGCCTCGGCTCCGGCGAGGCCCCCCTCTCCGGCGGCGGCTCCGACGCCTGCACGACCAGCGACATGGGCATCCCCTCGATCGACGGCCTCGGCCCGCGCGGCTCCGGCTTCCACACGCTCGAGGAGAAGGTCGACCTCACCTCGCTCGTGCCGAAGGCGATGGCCGTGGCGCGGTTCCTGGCGAGGCGCGGCGGGTAGTCGGAGCCCGCCCCGGCGCGCGCCTGCCGTTCGCCGTTCCGGCTCCCTCACCCTCCCGCCAGCCAGCACGACACGAGCGCCCGCCCCGCCACGCCGCGCGCGCGGTCGTCTCCGTCCTCGAAGCGACCGATCGTGAAGCGTGGCCCCTCCGCCGGCGCCTGCCCGAACGACGGATCCACCGGGATCCAGCGCCCCCCGGCGAGGATCTCGGCCCACTCGTGCCAGACGAGGGTGCGGCCGTCGAAGGCGACCCCGACCGCGCGACGCCCACGGAGGCCGGCGCGCGCGGCGAGCGCGAGATAGCGCACGGTGCGCTCGCGGCAGCTCGTACCCTCGGGCCAGGTGCGCGGGATCTCGGGTGGCGCGGCCGGCGGGGCGGGATCGCGCGCCACGCCGCACACCTCCGCCACGTCGCGCGAACGCGGCAGCGCTCGGCCCGAGAGGAGCGGCGCGGCGCGGGGGAGCCGGGCCTCGGGATCGCGGACGAAGCGCGTCGCCTGCGTCGGCAGGAGGACCTCGTCGGGCGCGGCGCCGGGCGCGGCGCGGAACCGGACCGGCGCCCCGAGGATCCGCCCCTCGAGCCAGGCGCCCAAGCGGCGGGCGCACGCGTCGCCCTCCTCGCCACTCTCCTCGTCGCGCACGCGCAGGCAGCGCTCCTCGCTGTCGGGCGTCGAGGAGAGGAGGAGCTCGGCGAGGCTCGCCGGCGCGGGGCCGGGCCCCTGGGCGCGCCGCCGCTCGCGCCCGTCGGCGACGATGCGGACCCGCACCGTTCGCGCCTCGCCGCTCGGCGCGGTCTCGAGCTCCACGAGCCAGCCGATGAGCCCGCCCCCCGCCTCGGCCGGCGCCCGGAGCTCGCTCTTCCACTCACCGCGACACGTGGTGGGCTCGCAGCTCACCGCCAGCCGCGCCCACCCGACCGGCTCGCCGCCGATCTCGACCCGGTATCGGGCGTCCACCGGCGGCAGCGCGAGCGTGGCGCAGGCAAGGGTCGCGGCGAGCGCGATCACCGCGCCCTCGCTCGGCGCCGCAGGACCAGGCGCAAGGCGACGGCCACCGCGGCGATCCCCATGACCCACCAGGCGATCTCGGTGTACCGCTGGAAGAACCGGATCATCTCGTCGACGTTGCGGACGAGGAGCGCGCCGACCCCGAGCAGCAGCGCGTTCCAGAGCGCCGCGGAGATGGCGCCGAGGAGGAGCACGCGACCGACTGGCAGCCGCGCGGCCCCGGCGGCCAGGAACAGGAAGGCCCGGATCCCGGGGAGGAACCGGTTCGCGACGAGGAGGAGGCCGCCCCACCTCCGGTACGCGGCCTCGAAGCGGGCCAGGCGATCGGCGTCGAGCCTGCCTCGGCCGGCGGCGCGCGCCTCGAGCGCCGGGGCCAGCGCGCGGCCGATGCGCCAGTCGATCCACGCGCCAGCCACCGCACCCGCCGTCACGGCGGCGAAGGCGGCCGGCCACGACAGCGCGCCGTGCACCGCGTACCACGCGCCGAGCAGCACGACAGTGTCCCCCGGGAACGGCGGGAAGACGTACTCGACGAGGCTGGCGGTGAACAGGACCACGGGCGCGAACGGCCCCGTACGCGCGACCACGTCGGAGAGCAGCGCCGCGGCGCGGTCGAGGGTGCTCACGTTCCGGCGATCCTACCGCACCGGCGCGCGGGCGTCCGCCAGCGTGCTCATCAGGACCCCACCGTGGTCGGTGGCCGGCGGCGGAAGACGTCGAGCACGAAGAGGACGACCGCCGCGACGAGGGCGACGTGGACGAGGCCGGTGGTCACCTTCAGCGCGAGGCCCAGGACCCAGACGGCGAACAGGATCGCCGCGACGATCCACAAGATGGCATCTCCTTGCGACGCGTGAGCGGCAGCTCCCTCCTTCGCGAATCTGGCGCTGGACGCGCCGCTCGGCTCGCCGGCACCAGCGCTCGACGGGCGGCGCCTTGAGCGGTACCAGGTCGGCTGTTAACTTCCGCGGCGCCGCAATGCCGACCGCACGCCCCCTCCCCCGCTGGCTCCCGCTGGCCGTCGCGGCCCTCTGGCTCGCGCTGGGATGGGCGTGGCTCGCCCGCGGCGCCGCCCACCCCGGCGTCCCCTACCGGCCGTGGGCGTTCGACCACCACGCCTACTCCGACCTCCTCGCCATGGGCGGCGACCGCTACTTCGGTGGCGGGCGACCCACCCCCTATCTCGACGATTGGATCGAGTACCCGCCGCTGCTCGCGCTGGCGCTGTGGCTCCCCTCCTTCGCCTCGCACGCGCCGCTCGCCTACTTCACGGTGGGATATTTGTTCCTCGCCGCCTGCGGCCTCGCCGCGGTGGCGCTCCTCGCGCGCGTGCGCGGCGCGGACGTCTGGTGGCTCGCGGCCAGCCCCGCCCTCGCCTACTACGGCGGGCTCAACTGGGACCTCTTCCCCATCGCGCTGCTCGCCGGCGCGGTCCTGGCGCACGAGCGGGGCCGCCTCGCCGGCGCCGGCGCGCTGGCCGCGCTGGGGGCGTCGGCCAAGCTCTTTCCCCTCGCGTTCGTCCCGGCGGTCGCGGGCGCTGACAGCCGCGCTGGAAGGTGGCGGCCCCTCCTCTCCGCGGGCGCGGCGTTCGCGGCCGTGCTGGTGGCGGCGAATCTCCCGGTGGCGCTCGCGGCGCCGAACGGATGGAGCTGGTTCTGGCGCTACAACGCCTCGCGGGCGGCCGAGAACTCGGTCTGGGAGCTGCTGCGGGTCTCTCCCCAGCTGGCGCACCTCGTCTCCGAGGCGCCCTTCCTCGACGCGGTCACGGCGGCCCTCCTGGCGCTGGCGGCGGTCGCCTCCGCCGCGCTCGCCGCGCGCGTCCCCCCCCGCGCGTCGCCACGCGCGGTCCGCCTCGCCTGCGCCCTCGTGCTGGTGGTCTGGATCACCACCAACAAGGTGTGGAGCCCCCAGTACGCGCTGTGGGCCTGCGCCGCCGGCGCGCTCGCGGCCGCGCCGCGGGCGCTGCTCGCGCTGCACGCCGCGGTGGCGGTCGCCGACTACCACGTCGCCTTCGAGACGCGGGCGTCGCGCGGGCTCATCCACTTCTTCGACGCCGTCTACCTGACCGAGGAGGTGGTGCGGTTCGGCGCGTACGCGCTGCTCGCGGCCTGGATCGGACGCGAGCTGTGGCGGATGGCGCGGCCGGCGGGGGACCATCCACCGGCGCCTGGCGCGGCGGCGGGTACGCGTCCGCTCCACGCCGATGCGGCGCAGGAGGCGCGGTGAAGCCGCGCAGCGAGCGCGCGGGGTGGTGGGCCGCTGCGCTGGCGGTCCCGGCGCTGGTGCTCGCGTTCCACGCTCGCGCCGCGGCCCCGGGGCAGGCGTTCATCGGCACCGACCTGCAGAACTTCTACTTCGGCGTACGCGAGGCCACCGCCGCCGCGCTCCGCGCTGGCCACCTGCCCGGCTGGCAGCGCGGCTTCTTCCTCGGCTATCCGCTCCTCGGCGACCCGCAGGCGGCCGCATTCGATCCCGCCACGTGGCTCACCCTGCCGTGGGACGCGCCGCGCGCGCTCACGCTCGGCGTCCTGCTCCACCTGTGCATCGCGGGGTGGGGCATGCTGGCGTGGCTGCGGCAGCGCGAGCTCTCGCCGGCGGCGGCGCTGCTCGGAGCGGTGCTGTTCACGCTCGGCGCCAAGCAGACCGTCCACATCCAGCACTGGAACTTCGCCGCCTCCTGCGCCTGGTGGCCGTGGATGCTCTGCGGGCTGGAGGGGTTCGCCCGGCGCGGGCAGGGTCGTTTTCTCGTCCTCACCGCGGCCGCGGCGGCGTTGTCGTGGGTGGGCGGCGCGGCGCAGATGGCCTATTTCGGGACGCTCGTGACCGGCGCCTACGCGCTCAGGCTCGCGCCCTCGCTGTGGCGGCGCCGCCCGGCCGACGCGCTCCTCGCGCTCGCCGCCGCGCCGCTCGGGCTCCTCCTCGCGGGGCCGGCCGTGCTTCCGGTCATGGAGCTGGCGCGGCTGGGCCCGCGCGGCGCCGGCGTCGGCTACCGGTTCGCCACGAGCTGGAAGTGGCCGGACCGCCACGGCCTGTCGCTCTTCCTCATGCCCCGCGCCTTCGGGGGCCGCTGGTACATCGACCAGATGAACCTGTGGGAGGCGACGGGGTATCTCGGCATCCTCCCGCTCGGTCTGGCCGCGGCCGCCCCGTTGCGCCGGCGCGGGCTGTGGCTCTTCCTCGCGCTCGGCATCCTCGGCGTCTGGCTCTGCTTCGGCGAGGATGCCTGGCTCGGGCTGCATCACGCGTTCTACCGGTTCCTCCCGGGCTACGGGACGTTCCGGAACCCGACGCGGTCGCTCATGGTCACGTCCCTCGCCAGCGCGCTCCTGGCCGCGGAGGGACTCGACGCCCTCCGCCGCGAGGAGGGCCGCGGCAGCCGCGTGCTGCGGGCGACGCTCGTCTTGCTGGCGGCAGCCGCGATCGCGCCGGTGCTGCCGCACCTTCGCGGCTTCTCGCTCGACCTCGGACGCGCGCGCGAGGGCGCCTGGATGTCCGTCGTCCTCGTGGCCGTCTCTCTCGCCTGGCTCTCCGCCGGCTGGTGGCTCGGGCCGTCGCGCTGGCGTGGGGCGTGGGCGCTCGGCGCCGTCGCGGTGTGCGGCGCCGACCTGTACCTCGCCTTCGGCGACATGAACCCGGTCGCGCCTTCGGCCGGCGAGCGGCCGGTGCTGGCCGACCTCGCGCCGCACGTGCCCGAGGCGCCGGCGCCGCGGCGCGTGGCGGTGATCGCGGGGTGGGGGCGCACGGCGAACGCGCCGCTGCGAAACGGCTGGGAGGGGACCACCGGCTACGGGCCGAGCGTCATCGATCGGGTCAGGCTCCTCCTGGAGGCGACCGGCCAGGACCGGCTGCCGCCCCTGGCCCCCGTCGTCGCCGACACGAACTTCCCCCGGCCCCGCCCGGCGTCGCGGCTGTGGCCGCTCCTCGACTCGCCGCTCGTCGTGGCCGACCACCCGCTGCAGCTCCCGCGCGTGGCGAAGGTCGTGCCGGAGTGGAACCTCGAGACGTGGGCCTACGCCGCGCCGGCCCTGCCGCGCGTGTTCTGGGCTGGCGCGTGGTCCTCCGCCAGCGACGGCGAGCTGCGCCACGGCGACGCGCTCCTCGCCGCCGCCCGAGGCGATCGGGCCGTGATCGCGGCGGAGACGCCGCTGCCGCTCGCCTCGCCCGGCGCCTCGCCCGGCGCCGCGGAGGGCCCGGTCGCCGCGCGCGAGGTGCGCGTCGAGGGCGGCCTCGTCCGCGCGGAGCTCACCGCGCCTCGGGCCGGGGTGGCCGTCATCCTCGAGCCGTGGTTCCCGGGTTGGACCGCCACGGTGGATGGCGTACCCGCGCCGGTCGCCCGCGCCGACTACGCGTTCATGGCGATGGCGGTGCCCGCCGGAGAGCACGCGCTGCGGCTCGAGTACCATCCGACGCAGCTGGGGCGAGGGCTCGCGGTGGCGGCGGCGACGCTCGCGTCCCTCGTGGTCGCCCTGGCTTGGCGCCGGCGAGGAGAGCGGGGGACTCCTGCGACCGACCAGGCCCTCGATCGCACGCGTCGCGCTGCCTCTTCGCGGTGAGCTCTACCGACGAGGCGCCGTGGGTGCCCCGGTTGCCCGGTCGTCCAGGCATACGCACCGTCAAGCTCCGGAGAATCATCGACGGCATACGACCCGAAGCAAGGCTGGAGGCTCGACATGCAAGCGAACGAGATCATGAGCCGCGCGTGGACGTGGATCGCGGCCACTGTCCTCATCATGGTGCCCGTCGCGGGGCAAGCGCAGGGCACCACGGCACCCGCCCCGAGCGCGCCGGTCATCTACCCCGCCAAGGGCCAAACGGCGGAGACGCAGACGAAGGACAAGGGGGAGTGCTACACGTGGGCCTCGCAGCAGTCCGGCTATGACCCGGTGGCCGCGGCGAACCAGCAGGCGCAGCAGGGGCAGACGGGCACGGGCTCGAGCCAGAGCGGTGGCGCCGTCAGAGGTGCGGCGAAGGGCGCGGCCGCGGGCGCGGCCATCGGCGCGATCGCCGGCGACCCCGGCACGGGGGCCGCGGCCGGGGCCGCAGCCGGTGGGATGGGCGGCGCAGCGAAGAAGAGGAAGCAGGGCAAGGCTCAGCAGGACGCCGCCGCCCAGCAGCAGGCGGCGACCAACGAGAAGCTCACCGCCTACAACAAGGCCTTCGGCGCCTGCATGGAGGGCCGTGGCTACACCGTGAAGTGAGATTCACGGAGCGTTCACCGCTCGCTCGCCGGCGTGAGACACCTCGGCTTTCGCCGCCTCTACCTGCTCGTCCTGGCGCTCGTCGGGGTGGCGTTCCTGGCTGGCATCGGCTGGGCCGTGAGCCGGAGCGCGCAGCCGCCCCGGGTCATCGACATGGCGACGGGGCCGGTGGGCGGATCATACGAAGCGTACGGCGCACGTTACCGCCAGCTCCTGGCGCGCCAGGGGCTCGAGGTGCGGCTCCGCCCGACGGCAGGCGACGTCGAGAACCTGGCGCTCCTGCGCGACCCGCGCTCGGGGGTGACGGTGGCGCTGCTCCAGGCGGGGACCACGAGCGCCCAGGAGTCGCCCCAGCTCGTCTCGCTCGGCGCGCTGTTCCTCCAGGAGATCTGGATCTTCCGGCGGGGCGAGCCGCAGGGGCGCGTGTTCGCCGGCCCTCGCGTCTCCATCGGCCCCGAGGGCAGCGGAACTCGCGCCACGATGATGAAGCTGATCCGGCTCCTCGGCGCGGAGTCTCGTGGTTATGAGCTGCTCGCCCTGCCTCCCGCCCTCGCCGCCGAGGAGCTGCAGGCCGGGCGCATCGACGGGATGGCGCTCGTCGCCGACTGGGGATCGCCGCTGGTGCAGCGGCTGGTGGCCGCCCCCGACGTCAGCCTGGTCAGCTTCGCCCGCGCGGACGCCTACGCCGCGCTCGAGCCCACCTTGCAGAAGCTGGTGCTGCCGGAGGGCGTGGGCGACCTGGCCCGGAACCGGCCGCCCCACGACGTTTCGCTGCTCGCCAGCATGACCAGCCTGGTCGTGCGTGACGACCTGAACGCGGCCGTGCAGTACCTGCTGCTCGAGGCGGCCTCCGAGATCCACGGTGGGCCCGGGATCTTCCAGAAGGCGGGCCAGTTTCCGGCGGCGGAGGGCGTGGACGTCCCGCTCAGCGAGGAGGCGCGCCGGTTCTACAGGTCGGGCCGGCCGTTCCTGCACCGCCACCTCCCTTACTGGATGGCCGTGCTGGTGGAGCGGCTGCTCATCGTCCTGGTCCCGCTCATCGGCATCGCCGTCCCCCTCCTGCGCGGCGCTCCGGGGATCTACCGCGTGGTCGTGCAACGCCGGATCCTGCTGCTCTACGGCGAGCTGAAGCTGATCGAGAGCGACCTCGAGGCGCGACCGGCCGGCTCCGGCACCGCGGATCTGGAGCGTCGCGCCGCCGACCTCGAGCGCAGGGCCGACCATCTGCGGGTGCCGCTCAGCTTCTCCCCATGGCTCTACACGCTGAAGCAGCACATCCGGCTGGTGCGGGCCCGCCTCGGGGAGCGCGACGGCGCGGGGGCGCAGGCACTGCCGCCTTGACGAGGGGGCCCCTCTCGCACCATGGTGCGCGCCCCCATGCCCATCCAGAGTGGAACCGTCTCCTTCGCGCGCTTCCGGTCGGAGCCGGCCGGCGCGCGCCCCGACGCGAAGCGCTGGCTCCTCCGCGGCCTCCGGAAGAAGGCCTTCGAGCCCCTCGAGGCTCGGAAGCCCGACGACGACCGCGCCGCGGGCTTCGTCGAGCTCGAGGACCACGACGCGACCGGCTTCGAGGCCGGCCTCTTCCAGGGCGAGCACGCGCTGTTCGCCTGGCGGATCGACCAGCTCAAGGTCCCGGCCAAGGCGCTGAAGGCGGAGGTCGACCGCTGGGCCGCGGCGTTCGCCGCGGGGCAGGGCCGGCCACCGACCCGCCGCGAGAAGGCGGCTCGCAAGGAGGAGGTGCGGCAGCTGCTGCGACAGAAGGCCGAACCGTCGTCGAAGGTCCTCGACGTGAGCTGGAACCTGGACACGGGCGAGGTCGCGATCTGGGCCACGTCGCGCAAGGTCGTGGACGAGATCGCGGCGACGATGGAGGAGGTCTTCACCGTGTCGCTCCACCCGGTCTCGGTCGGCGCGACCGCGGCGCGATCGAAGCTGGCGGAGGCGGCCCTCGGCCCGACGCCGGCGCTCGTGGGGCTCGGTCAGGAGGTGTCCCATGACGCGGCGTAACGAGGCGCGGGAGGAGGCGGCGTTCCTCCGCGGCGAAGTGGGCGTGGATGGCGCGGCTACGGAGGCGGACCAGCGCGACGCCGCCGAGGTCGAGCGCGACAAGGCGCGCGAGGAGCTCCTCCGCGGTCGGACCTGGCTCGGACGTGAGCTCCTCACCTGGCTCCTGTGGCGCTCCGAGTCGGGCGATCCGCTCGTCGAGGTGGAAGGGAGCGGGCTCGTGGTCCTCTTCACGGGCCGGATCACGCTCCGCGGCCTCGCCGGCGAGGTGACCGAGCTCACCGCCCGGGGCGCCGAGGCGCCGTACGCAGCGGAGGTGCGGCGCGCGCTCGACGCGGGGCTCCTGGTGCACCAGGCCCGGCTCCGCTTCACGCAGGGCGAGGGAGACACCGAGAAGGTGTACGAGGCGACGATCGACGCCGAGCACCTCGACATCCGCGCGGCGAAGCTGCCGGAGCTCGCCGCGGAGGAGGAGGACGACCGTGTCCTCGAGCGGCTCTTCCTCGCGGGGCAGCTCTCGCGGTTCGTGGACGCGCTCGTGGCGGCGTTCCTCGAGGAGCGGGCCGGGCGTGGCTGGGCGAAGCGGACCGTCCCGGCGCTGAAGCGCTGGATGCAGGCCCCGGGCGGCGCGGAGGGTCGCCGCGCGTGACGCGCGTGCGGCGGGGCACAAGGCCCCGCCCTGCAGGTCGTAGGGCGTAGGGCGGGGGCTTGCCCCCCGCCCGGGCTCAACTGACCGTCTTGCCGTGGGCCGACGACTCGCGCGGAGCGAGCTCCGCGTCGGCGAGCACGCGCGCGGAGTGGATGAGCGCCAGGTGCGAGAACGCCTGGGGGAAGTTCCCGAGGAGGCGTCCCGACCTCGGCTCGTACTCCTCGGAGAGCAGGCCGAGGTCGTTGCGCACCGAGAGGAGCCGCTCGAAGAGCGCCTCGGCCTCGCGCCGACGGCCCGAGTAGGCGTAGGCGTCCACCAGCCAGAAGCTGCACGCCAGGAACGCTCCCTCTTCGCCAGGCAGTCCATCGCCGGTCTGCTCGGTGTGGTAGCGGAGCACGAAGCCATCCCGCAGGAGGTTCTTCTCGATCGCCCCGATCGTCCCCTGCACGCGCGGGTCGCTCGCCGGCAGGAACCCGAGCGCCGGCATGAGGAGCAGGCTCGCGTCGAGCGCCGGGCTGTCGTACGCCTGCGTGAACGCGTTCTGCCGACGGTCGAAGCCGTGCTCCAGGATGTCGCGGTGGATGCGGTCGGCGAGCGCGCGCAGCCGCGGCAAATCCCGGCGGAGCTCGTCATCCGGACCGGTGAACTCCTCGACGATGCGCGCGAAGCGGTCGGCGGCGACCCACGCCATCATCTTCGAGTGCACGAAGTGGCGCCGGCCTCCCCGCACCTCCCAGATGCCGTCGTCCGGGAGCTGCCACGCCGATTCGATGAACTTCGCCAGCTTTCGCGCCGGCGCGCGCGCGCCGGGCTCCTCGGGCAGGCCCAGGCGCCGCCCCTCGTACAGCGCCTGGACGAGCTCGCCGTAGACGTCGAGCTGGAACTGATCGCTCGCGGCGTTGCCGATTCGCACCGGGCGCGATCCCTCGTAGCCGGGCAGCTCGGGGATCTCGAACTCGGTCAGGCGGCGCTCGCCCCGGACCCCGTACATGATCTGGAGCTCGTCGGGGGCGCCCGCGACCGCGCGCATGAACCATGCGCGCCAGGCCTTGGCCTCCTCCACGAAGCCGCCGAGCATGAGCGCCTCGAGCGTGAGCGTCGCGTCGCGCAGCCAGCAGTAGCGGTAGTCCCAGTTGCGGACGCCGCCGATGGCCTCGGGGAGCGCCGCCGTCGGCGCGGCGACGATCCCTCCAGATGGCGCGTAGACCATCGCCTTGAGCGTGATGAGCGACCGGTTCACCGCGTCCCGGTGATCACCGTGGTAGGTCGAGTGCTGGGACCACCCGGTCGACCGCCTCTCGGTGTCGGCGAGCGCCGCGAGTGCATCGAATGGCCGAGGAGGCGGCTCGTCCGCCGGGTGCCAGGTGAGCACGAACGGGACGCGCTCGCCCTTCTTCACCGAGACGGTTCCCCACACGTCGTGGTCGCCGAGCTGGAGCCGAGCGCACGTGCGGAACACGAACGCGTCCGGAGCGGTCACGAGCTCGACGTCGCCATCGTGCGCGGTGATCCATGGCTTGTACTGGCCGTAACCGAAGCGCATCACGAGAGCGACGTCGATCGGGACCGTCCCCTCGAGCCCCTCCACGATGCGGATCACGCTGTGGAGCTGCGGTCCAGCAAGAGGCATGAAGTCGACGAGGCGCACGGCGCCGCCATCGCACTCGTAGTCGGTCTCGAGGATCACCGTCCCCGGCCGGTAGCGCCGGCTGGTGCGGCGCACACGCGCGCTCGGGTAGAGGGTCCAGTGGCCGTGCTCGTCGGTGCCCACGAGCGCGGCCATGCACGCCTCGGAGTCGAAGCGCGGCACGCAGAGCCAGTCGATCGAGCCGTCGCGCGAGACGAGCGCGGAGCCGTGCTGATCTCCGACGAACCCGTAGTCTTCGATGCGCGATGCCATATCCCGAGGCCGCCTCCGACACGCTCACACGAGCTGCGCGGACATCGTCACTCCGGCCGCACCGCGAACCACTCCTCGAGGAGCTTCTCGACCGGCACCGCGTCGGCTCGCTCGCCCGCGGCGTCCGCCCGTCCCCAGCGGCCGAGCACTCCCTTGACCTCGAGCCGCCGGATGCCGCGCGGCAGCACCGGATCGACCACGAGGTGGTCGCTCGGCTCGAGCCCGAGCAGCGTCCGGATGGCGAGCAGGGGCGCCCCCGCCGCCCACGCCTGCGGGCTCGAGGCGGTGGGGTACTCGACCGGGAACCCGGTCTCCGAGCGCGGATAGCCCGCGAACACCTCGGGCAGCCGGTAGTGGAAGAAGAGGGACGCCCCGAGGAGCGCGCCGCAGACCGTCGCCGCCTCCTCGCGCCGGCCGCAGCGGGCGAGCCCCGCCGCGATGATCGAGGTGTCGTGCGGCCAGACCGTGCCGTCGTGGTACTCGATGGGATTGTAGCCTCCCTCCCCCTCGGCCATCGTCCGGATCCCCCAGCCGGAGAAGAGCTTCGGGCCCGTGAGGTGGCGGACGACGGGCTCGATCTTGTCGTCGTCCACGATCCCGCTCCAGAGCAGGTGGCCGGGGTTCGACGTGATGCTGTCCACCTGCCGCTTGTGGCCATCGAGCGCGACGGCGAAGTAGTCGCGGGACGGCATCCAGAAGTCCTGGTTGAAGCGGCGCTTCAGCTCGGCTGCCTCGGCGGTGAGCCGCTCCGCCAGCGCCTCGTCGCCCCAGAACGTCCGCGCGAGGCGGGCGGCGCGCACCTTCCCGTCGTACACGTAGCCCTGGATCTCGCAGGTGGCGCGCGGCGAGGGCGCGACGGTGCCGTCCCGGAACAGGATCGAGTTCCAGGAGTCCTTCCAGCACTGGTTCTCGAGCCCCGTCTCCTGGGCGCGCTGGTACTCGACGTAGCCGTCGCCGTCGCGGTCGCCGTGGTGGTCGATCCAGTCCAGCGCGGCGCGAGCCGGAGCCTCCAGGCTCCGCACCAGCTCTCCGTCGCCCGTCCACCGCTCGTACTCGTCGAGCAGAACGAGAAAGAGCGGCGTGGTGTCGGCCGCCCCGTAGTAGGGCGACTGCGGGCGCTCGTGGAACAGGGTCAGCTCGCCGACGCGCAACTCGTGCAGGATCTTCCCCGGTTCCTCGTCGCGGAACCCGTCCACGACCTTGCCCTGCATGGCTGCGAGCACCTGCAGGCTGGTGCGGGCGAGCTCCGGGAGGAAGGGGAGGGCCTGGTAGCTGGTGAGCAGGCTGTCCCGGCCGAAGAGGGCCATGAACCACGGGAGGCCGGCGGCCGGGAGCGGCGTGCCCTTCGGGACGGGGACCGCGGAGTGCTCGGCCCCCTCGGCCGGGAAGAAGCGGAGGGCCGCCAGATCGATGATGCTCCGGCGGTACGTGTTCATCACCACCGGAGGATCGGCGGAGACGCGGGGAGCCTCCTCCAGCCACTTCTGGAACCCCGTGCGCATGTCTCGCTGCTCGGAGCCCCGCGGCCTCGGCGGGCGCGCCTCGCCGCCCACCACCGGGCGGAGCTCCACCTTCGCCTCCCAGCTCCCCTTCGGCTCGATACGCGCCCGGAAGCGGAGCCCCCCGTCGAAGAGCTCGGCTCCATCGGCGGAGATCCGGGTCTCGCGCACGAACGCCTCGCGACGGTAGCCGAGCACGAGCTCGCCTCCATCGACCCGGCGGTAGCGCTCGCCCTTCTTCGGGAGCTGGTCCTTCACCTCGAACAGGTCGGCGAAGTCGGCGTCGGCCCGCAGCTCGAGGACGAGATCGAGCGGCTTCGCGTGGTGGTTCTGCACCTCCACCTTCTCGACCAGCTCGGCTCCCACCCATCGCCGCCGGATCACCGAGACGTACGGGTTCTCGTAGATGGTGCCGGTCGCCGGGGCGAGGAAGAACTGGGCGAAGTAGTACTCGGTGGTGTCGGTGGAGAGGACGGCGGGAGCGACCCCGTTCACGGTGAGGAGCCATCGCGACAGGTGGCGCGTGTCCTTGAAGAAGAAGCCCTGCGCCTGGTCGGGGCGGGCGTCGATGTCACCGCGCGGATCGGAGACGACGAAGGTGGAGCCGTCCAGGATGGCGATGGTGGGCTCGGGCATTTCTCGGCCTCCCGTCTGCGCCTGCAGCGTCTTACATGTGCATGCCCTCCACAGCGAACGCGTGCCGCCCCCACGCGGGCATGTCGAGGTAGAGCCCCTTCGACGAGAGCTCGCCCGCGTCCCGCTGGTAGCGGACGTCGCCGAGCAGGTCCCGCAGCACGACCCCGCCCCCCAGGTCACCCAAGGGGAAGCGCACCCAGCACTGAGCCTGCGACCCCCCGTAGTTCGCCACGGCGAGGAGGCGCCCGCCGCGCGCGCCCTCCCACGCCATCACCACGAACTGCCTCCACGTCGGGTTCTCGGCCCACGCCGCGTGGCACTCGCAGAGTTGCCAGCGCCCGTCGTGCGCCTCGTCGCGCCGCAGCGCGGCGAGCAGCCGCTCGTAGAACGCCCTCAGCTCGCGGTCCGGCGGCTCGTCCGGGCGGCGGCCGAGGTGCATCGACACGTGCACCTTGCGGCCCTCGAGCTGCCCCTCGTGGAAGAAGCGGAGACCCGGGGCGAGGAACGCGATCACCGCCGCCGCCCGCTCCTGCTCTGGCCCGAACACCGCGGCGGCTCGAGGCTCGTCGTGATTCTCCAGGAAGCGGGCCGAGCGCTCCTGGAAATCGGGAGTAGCCCACAGGTGCTCGCGAACCGGGGTCGCGTCGCCGGCGTGGAGCCGGTCGTAGAGCCGCTTGTCATACGTGAAGTCGAACCCTTGCTGCTGGAGCGTCCACTCGAGGTCCCAGTACACCTCCGCCATGAACAGGAAGCCGGGGAGCACGGCGCGAACGCGGCCGATCGCCTCCGGCCAGAACGAGGACTGAACGGGCGCGGACCGGTCGCGCGGAATGGCGCGGTCACCCCATGTGCGCCGGAACACGTCCGGCAGCACCAGCATCGCCATGTCGCAGCGCACGCCGTCGCACCGGGTCGCGACGCGCAGCAGCTCGCGCGCCATGGCCTCGCGGAGGCCGGGGTGCAGGTAGTTGAGCTGCACGGTGTCGGGCCAGCCGGGGAAGTATGGGTCGCGCCCATGAGCGAGGATGCGTCTGCCGTCCGGCGAGCGCCTCCAGTTCGCGGGCTCGCGGACGAGATCCTCCTCGCTTCCCTCGATGAAGTACTCGCGATGCGCCGCCACCCAGGGGTGATCCGGGCTCACGTGGTTCGGCACGAAGTCGAGGAGCAGCCTCTGTCCGCGCTGGGCGAGCCGCGTGCGCAGCCGCGCGAGCGCGGCTTCGCCGCCGTACTCCGCCGCGACGTCGTACGCCTGGATCGCAAACGGGGAACCGGTGATGTCCTCGTCGCGGAGGTCCGGCAGGTCTCGCGCGAAGGCCTCGCGCCAGTCGCGCCGGGCACGCGACACCGCCCGCGCCGCCGGGCCCGTCTTCCAGACCCCCAGGAACCAGACCCAATCGAACCCCAGCGCCGCGACGTCGTCGAGGAAGGCGTCCGGGACGTCGTCGAGCGTGGCCGGGCGACCGAGGGCGCGGCCGCGCTCCGAGAGCAGGATCCGCGTGTTGACCTGGTAGAGGAGCGGGCGCTGCCGCGCCGGGCGGATCCTCAACGAGAGCCCGTGCCGGTCTGCGGCGTGCCGGACGGCGACGTCTGCGCCTGGAACTCGCTCTTCGCGTCACCGTACGTGCGATGGGCCTGCTGCGCCCACCACTCCTGATCCTTCGCCTTCTGGTCCGCGGCCTGGTACTCCCCCTGAGCCTTCAGGACGCGCTGCTGGAGGCCGGCCATGTCGTACTTGACGGCCGCCTGCGAGTTGACGCCCCGCAGCGCCTCGAGCTTGGCGACCTCGAGCTTCGCCTCCTGGAGCGCCGTCTTCTTGTCGGCCGCCGCGACCGATGTCTGGCGAGCGTCGATCAGCTTCTTCGCGTAGTCGGAGCGCGCATCCGCCGCGCGCTGCTGCATGCCAGCCTGCTCGCTCAGCCTCCCCGCCAGCTCGATCTTCGACGGATCGCGGGTCTCGCCGGCGATCTGCGCCTTGGTCTTCGCCTGCTCCATCGCGGCCTTGGCGCTCTTCTGATCGGCTGCGGCGAGCTGGTCCTCCTGCTGCGCCTCCTTCAGCCGCAGCTGTGCCCGAGCCTGCTCGTCGTTGGCGCGGGCCACGCTCTGCCGCGCCTGATCCACCGGACCCATCTGGGCGGCCGGGACCTGGGCGAAGTCGGTCTCCGCTATGGTGCCCGCGCTTTGGCTTCCGCCGCTCGTCTTGCATCCGATCGCGAGCGCGATGGCCAACGTCATGATAGCAAACGCCACGCTCTGGAGCTGTCGCATGTCCCGTCCCCCTGCCGGCGAAGGTAGGGCGAGCGAAGCGCGCCGACGAGACTCCAGGTGAAGGTGGAGACGCTTCGCGGCTCTCCCGTGGGCCGTGCCGCCGGCGAACGCCTAGATCTGGGGACGGGCGATCGGACGGTCTTTCTGGTGCGACGGCGAGCCGCGGCCCGTGAGGTGAGGCGGGCTGCGCGCCCGAGCGCGACCCTCAGTACCGGTAGTGCTCCGGCTTGAACGGGCCGTTCGGCGCGACGCCGAGGTATTCGGCCTGCTTCTTCGTCAGCTTGCTGAGCCGGGCGCCGATCTGGTCGAGGTGCAGCCGCGCCACCTTCTCGTCGAGGTGCTTCGGCAGCACGTACACCTTCCGCTCGTAGCTCGCGCCGCGCGTGGCGAGCTCGATCTGGGCGAGCGTCTGGTTGGTGAAGCTGTTCGACATGACGAAGCTCGGGTGGCCCGTCGCGCAACCCAGGTTGAGCAGGCGGCCCTCGGCCAGGATGAGGACCCGGTGGCCGTCGGGGAACTTCCAGGCGTCGTACTGGGGCTTGATGTTCACCCGCTCGATACCGGGCACCTTCTTCAGGCCGGCCATGTCGATCTCGTTGTCGAAGTGGCCGATGTTCCCGACGATGGCGCAGTCCTTCATCTTCTTCATGTGCTCGACGGTGATGACGTCGAGGTTGCCGGTGGCGGTGACGAAGACGTCGGCGGTCTTCACCACGTCGTCCAGCCGCACCACCTGGTACCCCTCCATCGCCGCCTGCAGCGCGTTGATGGGGTCGATCTCGGTCACCACCACCCGCGCGCCCTGGCCGCGCAGCGACTGGGCGCAGCCCTTGCCCACGTCCCCGTAGCCGCACACGACGCAGAGCTTCCCGCCGAGCATGACGTCGGTCGCACGCATGAGGCCGTCGACGAGCGAGTGGCGGCAGCCGTAGAGGTTGTCGAACTTCGACTTCGTCACCGAGTCGTTGACGTTGATGGCCGGGAAGAGGAGCGTCCCGGCCTTCTGCATCTCATAGAGGCGGTGGACGCCGGTGGTGGTCTCCTCGGTCACGCCGCGGCAGGCCTCGGCCACCTTCGTCCAGCGGCGCGGGTTCTTCTTGAGCTCGCGGGCCAGCACGGCGAGGACGACCGCCAGCTCCTCGGAGTCGGCGCTCTGAGGAGGCGGCACCTTGCCCGCCTTCTCGTACTCGACGCCCTTGTGGAGGAGGAGCGTGGCGTCGCCGCCGTCGTCCACGATCTGCGTCGGCCCGGCGCCGCCGCCGAAGTCGAGGGCGCGCTCGGTGCAGTCCCAGTACTCCTCGAGCGTCTCGCCCTTCCAGGCGAAGACGGGCACGCCGCGCGGGTCGTCGGGGGTGCCGTCCTTCCCCACCACCACCGCGGCTGCGGCGTGGTCCTGCGTCGAGAAGATGTTGCAGGAGGCCCAGCGCACGTCGGCGCCCAGCTCGCGGAGCGTCTCGATCAGCACCGCGGTCTGGATGGTCATGTGGAGCGAGCCGGTGATGCGCTGGCCGGCGAGCGGGCGCTTCTTCGCGTACTCGCGCCGGACGGCCATGAGGCCCGGCATCTCCTTCTCGGCGAGCTCGATCTCCTTGCGGCCCCACTCGGCGAGCCCGAGGTCCTTCACCTTGAACTCCAGGCGGGCGGGGCTCTTCTTCGCGGCGCGGGCGGTGCTGGGGGCCATGTTCGTCTCTCCTCGGCGTGAGCGGGCTCCCGGCGATACACCGCGCCTGGCGGCGCGTCAACCGGAGCCGCCCCCGCGAAAGGGGCCCGTCAGAGCCTGTGAGGGAATCCTCGGACCGAGCCAGGCGAGCGAGACGCGACACCCACGCCGCGCATGATCGAAGCGCGGCGCGGGTGCCCGGCGAGGCGCGACGACCGAGCATAGCCGGAGGCTATGTGAGGGAGGAGCAACGAAGCGATGCGCCGCGGATCGCT
>Ga0306923_10000351_pt1 | contig 35083 bp, 28 predicted proteins | sample sta12Can44000108_FD_203841 | JGI IMG/M metagenome (GOLD analysis project Ga0306923, IMG submission 203841) | Lab enrichment of tropical soil microbial communities from Luquillo Experimental Forest, Puerto Rico - statanox.12C.anox.44.000.108 (v2)... | ecosystem: Environmental > Terrestrial >... | reverse complement strand
GTTAGGGTTGGGGGTGGGGGTCCGACTTTGTACAACAACCGCTACCCCCCCTCCCCAACCCTCCCCCACAAGGGGGGAGGGAGCACACCGGGCTTGCGGCTGCTGATTCCATTCACCCGACGAGCTAACCCTTCGCGCGCGGCAGCGCGCCGATGACGTCGACCATCGCGGCGACGTCCTTTTCGGCAAAGCCCATCTGTACGAATTTTTCATAGAGCTCAGCCGCGCGGTCGAGCATAGGGGTTGCTACGCCGACGTTGCTGGCAAAGTCCGCGATCATCGGGAAATAGTGTTGCAACGCCGGCACCGTCCCTTGCGGCGGAAGAAAGCGGCGCTGCGCCATCCACGGGGCGCGGATACCGAACTGGGTCGATCCACCGCTGCCGGTGGCGATCGCCTTGATCATCAGCTCGACGTCGACGCCGGCCTTGAGCCCGAGCGCCATCGCTTCGGCGGCAGCGGCGATATGGATCGCCACCAATAGATTATTGACCAGCTTGACCCGGCTCGCGGCGCCGAACGCTCCGAAATAGAGGCATGAATCGGCAAAGCCGGCGACCACGCGTTCGGCTTTCGCACAGGCCTCCTTGTCGCCGGCGAGATAGATCACCGCCTTGCGTGCCGCCACCATGCCTGGGGTCCCACTCACCTCGCCGTCGAGAAAGACGGCACCCTTGGCCGCGAACGGCGCGACGTGGCGCTCCTTCTGGGGAACCGGATGCGAGCCAAGCTCGACGATGATCTGGCCGGGGTGCGCGGATTCGATGAGGCCGGGACGCACGGGTTTGAGCGGGCCGGCTGGTCCATTTACCACCTCCTCGAGGGCTTGCGATGAGGGCAGGCAGGAGAACACGATGTCCGCCTGCGCCCCGATATCGGCGGGCGACCGCGCCGGCACACCGCCGATCTTTTCAAAATCCGCTAGCGAGCTGCGGCGAAAGCCCAACACCCGATAGCCGCTCTTGATCAGGTTTTCGCAAATCGGCAGCCCGATCTTGCCCGGGCCGACCATGCCGACCGTTTCCATTCGCTTCTCCACGCTTGCTCAGCGCGTCATGCGCGGGCTTGACCCGCGCATCCATCTTCTTCGTGAAAAGGCTTTTTGCGAAGTGACGGATCGCCGGGTCAAGCCCGGCGACGACGAAATAGCCTTAACCGCTCCGCACATGAGCAGATCTACTCCACCACCAGCGACTGATCGGAGAAATTCAGCTTGATGCCGAGCGAGCCCTCCATCACCGTCCATTCCCGCAGCTCGAAGCTGCGCAGCCCGTGCACCACGAACGGATCGCCCTGCGCGATCTTGCGCGCCGCCTCGGCATTCTCCGCACGCAAAATCGTCAGCCCGTCACCGCGCATCTTGCCATCGGCCTCGGCGAGCGGCCCCGAGGCGAACAGCACGCCCCGCTTTTCCAGACTGATCATGTATTCGAGGTGGTGCGGCAGATGCTCGGCGATTTGCTCCGGCGCCGCGCCGCCTTTGGAAAGGACCACGTAAAGCTTCTTGCGCAGCATGTCTTTGGTCAGTTCGCGGATGCGCGCTTGCGGGTCGGTCATGGCGATGCTTCCTCGCGCCAGATGCGTAGGGTGGGCAAAGGCGCGCTGCATGGTCTGTCCGCGTGGGCAAAATCGCCTGAGCGCCGTGCCCACGCGGGGCGTGTAAGGCTGCGATTTGCCCACCCTACATCGCTCATTCAACCTTATGGCCACGGCCCGCCGCTTCCAAGACCGCAGCGACGATGCCCGCATAGCCGGTGCAGCGGCACAGGTGTCCACTCAGGACGTCCACGACTTCGGCCTCCGATGGTTTCGGATTGCGCGCGAGAAAATCCGTGAACGATATCAGGATTCCCGGCGTGCAGAACCCGCACTGCAGCGCATGATTGTTCTGGAAGGCCTGCTGCAGCGGATTGAGCGCACCGTCCCGAGCGGCAAGCGCTTCCACGGTAGTCACCGCGCGGCCTTCCGCTTGGACCGCCAAGGTGAGACAGGAGCGCACGGCGGTGCCATCGATCAGCACCGTGCAGCAGCCGCATACGCCGTGTTCGCAGCCCACGTGGGTGCCGGTCAAACCGAGCACATGGCGGAGAAAATCGCTGAGCAGCAGGCGCGGCTCCGCCTCGCCCGACACCTTGCGGCTGTTGAGGGTGAGCGTCACGCGCGCCCGCTCGTCTTTATTCACGCGGCGCATCGCATCGCCTCTTCGATGACCAGCGGAGCGAGCCGGCGCAGGATGTCGCGGCGCATGCGTGCCGACGCGTGGATGTCGTCGTAGCCTTCGAGCTCGCGCGCGAGCCGCTCGACCGAATCGGTGATGGCGGAGACGTCGCTCGTTGCGATGGGCGCAACCGCGGGACGATCCGCCACGCCGGCAACGCCGACGCGAATGTGGCCGTCGGCCGCGAGCGCGCCGATCGCGACGACGGCGAAATCCCCGTGCCGGCGCGCGACTTCGTGGAAGGCCGCGCCGCCGCGCGCAACGGGAAAACGAACCGCCGTGATCAGCTCGTCCGGCGCGCGCGCGGTCGCCAGCATGCCCTGCTGGAAGTCGCGCGCGGGAAGAACGCGCCTGCCGCGGCGCGAGTGCAGCACCACCTCGCCTTCCAGCATGGCGAGCGTGAGCGGCAGCTCCGCCGCCGGATCGGCATGGGCGATCGAACCACACACGGTGCCTTTGTTGCGCGTCTGAAAATGCCCCACGAACGGCAGTGCCCCGGCGACGAGCGAAAGCTTTTCGGCAAGCGCCGGCCAGGCCATCAACTTGTTCTGCGTGACCGCGGCGCCGACCTCGATCGAGCCGTCGATCTCGCGGATCGCGTCGAGCTCGGCAATGCGGGTGATATCGATCAGGATCGCCGGCTCAAGCAGCCGCAGGTTGAGCATGGCGATCAGCGTCTGGCCGCCGGCGAGAACGCGCGCGTCGTCGCCGTACTCGGCAAGCAGCGCCAGCGCCTCATCGATGGTGTCCGGCTGCGCATAATCGATGGGCCGCGGCTTCATGCCGGATTCTCCCGCGGCTCGGCCATCATGGCGTGCATGCGCCGCGGAGTCGCCGGCAGCTGCACGTCCTTCACGCCCAACGCGTCCGCGATGGCATTGGCGATGCAGGCGGGCACGCTCATGCAATTGCCTTCGGCGAGTCCCTTGGCGCCGAGCGGCGTGAGCGGCGACGGCGTCTCCTGGTGCAGCATTTCCACCCGCGGGATCTCGGCCACCGTCGGCACGAGATAGTCGGCAAAGGTGCCAGTCACGAATTGTCCGCTGTCGTCGTAGACGAACTCCTCGTAGAGCGCGGTGGCGAGGCCCTGGACGAAGGCGCCGCGCATCTGGCCCTCGGCGATCAGCGGATTGAGCAGGCGGCCGGCGTCGTGCATCGAGACGTAACGATCGATGCGAACCTGGTAGCTCACGGGATCGATCTCGACCGCGCACATGTCGAACACGAAGCCGTAGGTCAGCGACGTGTTGATACGATCGTCGCGGGAGGGCGGCTCGAGCTCGGGCGGCGACCAGAGCGCGGTCTCGCGCAAGGCCGGCGCCATGCCGTCGGGCAGCATGGCCGGCGACCAGTGCGAGGTGCCGGCCACGCGGCCGAACGGCAAGGCATTGTCGGGATTGCTGCGGCTGCGAACTTTGCCGCCGGAAAGCTCCACGTCTTCGGGCAGCACATTGAGCTGCTTGGCCGCGATGCCTTTGAGCTTCTCTGCCATGCGCTGGGCGGCGAGGTGCGCCGCCACCGCGGTGCCCGGCGTGAAGCGGCAGGAATAGGTGCCCGCCGCGATCGACCATTGATCCTTGGCGGTGTCCATCTCCAGGACGACGTTGACGTCCTGCGGAGAAAGCCCGAGCTGCTCCGCCACGATCTGCGCCAGCACCGTGGCATGGCCCTGCCCTTGCACCGTGACATCAGCGGTCACCGACACCGCGCCGAGCGGATCGATGTTCACCGTCACCATCGAGACCGCGCCGCTCTTCGGTCCCGCCTTGTCGCGCGCTTCCGGCGTGAGCAAGGTGGAGAGATAACCCATGTTGGACATGCCGGGCTCGACCACGACGGCGAAGCCGATGCCGTAGCGGCGGCCGGCGGCGCGCGCGGCATCGCGTCGGCGCTTGAGATCGTCGAGCCGCCCCTCCCCGGTCGCCGTCTCGACCGCGCGCAGGTAATCGCCGGAATCATAGAGCGCGCCGGCCGCCGCCTTGTAGGGAAATTTCGCGTTAGGGATGAGATTGCGCGTGATCACCTCGAGATGGTCGAGCTTGAGCTCGACCGCGATGCACTGCACGAGCCGTTCCAACGCGAGATAGAGCTGCGGCCCGCCGAAGCCGCGCACCAGGCTCGCCGGCATCTTGTTGGTGAGGACGACCCGGTTGGTCACCTCGACATCGGCGATGTCGTAGGCGCCGGTCACCGCCCCGTGCATGCGATAGAGCGGGCCCGGCATCGGCGCACGCAGGAAGGCGCCGTAATCCTCGAGCTGATCGAGACGCAGGGCGAGAATGCGCCCGTCCTTGCGCACCGCCGCTTCGATCTGTGTGACCCGGTTCGGGCCGGAACTCGCGGCGATGAGATGCTCGATCCGGTCCTCGACCCATTTCACCGGCCGGCCGGTGATGCGGGCGGCGAGCGCCGCGAGCACGATATAGGGAAACACCGAGAGCTTGATGCCAAAGCTGCCGCCGCTGTCCGGCGGGATGCGCAGGCGCAGGCGCGGTCCCGGCACGCGCAGCGCCCGCGCCATCACCGGATGCGTGCTGAACGGGCCCTGGAAATTGGCCAGCACGTCGTAGCTGTCGTCGGCCGGCCGATACTCCGCGAGCACGACGTAGCACTCCATCGGCGTGAACGAGTTGCGCGGATAGCTCGACGTCAGCGCAACGCGCGCGTCGGCCTGCGCGAACGCGCGCTCCGGATCGCCGTAGCGAAATTTGCGCACCGAGATTTCATTGCTCTTGGCGGCAAGGTGGAGCAGCGGCGCCGATTTCTCACACGCCGCGCGCGGGTCGAGCACAGCGGGCAGCGGCGCGTATTCGATTTCGACCCGCTCCGCCGCGTCTTCGGCAAGGTAACGCGTGTCGGCGACGACCAGCGCGACCGGCTCACCGACGTAGCGCACGCGGCCGACCGCGAGCGACCACTGATCGATCGGCGCCTTGAGTGCGATCAGGAACGGATCGCTGAGCTTGCGGACATCGTCGCCGGTGATGACCGCCCACACACCATCCAGCGCCAGCGCTGCGCGCGCATCGATGCACACGATCTCGGCGTGCGCGTGCGGCGAGCGGATGACGTGCGCGGAGAGCGTTCCCGCCGGCACCGGCAGGTCGTCGGCATAGCGCCCACGCCCGGAGAGGAGCGCCGGGTCTTCTTTGCGCAGCAGCGAAGTGCCGAGGGAATGGGGCACTATTCACCCTCATAAAAATCAGCGCCCCAAGTTAGCCAGCCGAGGCTCATTCATGTCCAGAGGGCGAAGCGGTGCGTAGGCAATCGAATGTCGTCCTCGCGAAAGCGGGGACCTATGACCACAGGCCTCTCAGCCACGCCAAATCGCTAACTTTGTGGTCATGGATCCCGGCTATCGCGCCGTCAGCGCGTCTACGCGCGTCTTCGACGCGCTATGGCACTCGGCCGGGACGGCGTCGAAGTTTGGCGCCACATGCGAGGGCAATCTCACGCCCCGTGCTGACGCGGCGACCGCTCCCGATCTGTAATTACTCTCCGCGCGCTCCCCGAATCCGCTGCCAGACCTGCTCCGACGTCAGCGGCATCTCGAGATCCGTGATGCCGAGCGGTGCGAGCGCATCGAGGGCGGCGCTCATCACCGCCGCTGGCGCAGCGATGGCCCCGGCTTCGCCGCAGCCCTTGGCGCCGAGCGGATTGTGGGTGCAGGGCTGGCTCTCGTCGCGCTCGGCGACGAAGCAGGGCAGATCGTCGGCGCGCGGCAGCGCATAGTCCATGAACGAGCCCGACACGAGCTGGCCAGCGCGATCGTAGGCGCAGCGCTCGAGCAGCGCTTGCCCCGCGCCCTGCGCAATGCCGCCGTGCAGCTGGCCGTGCACAATGATCGGATTGATGACGGTGCCGATGTCGTCCACCGCCCAATAGCCGACGATCGCGATGCGGCCGGTCTCCGGCTCGATCTCGATTTCGCAGACGTGCGCGCCGTTGCTGAAGGCGAAGCTCGGCGGATCGTAAGCGGCTTGCTCGTTAAGGCCGGGCTCGACGGTTTCCAGCGGAAAGTTGTGCGGGACGTACGCCGCGTTAGCGACGATGGCGAAGGAGACGCGCCGGTCGGTACCAGCCACGGCGAAGAAGCCATCGGCGAATTCGATATCAACCGCCGCCGCTTCCAGGAGATGCGCGGCAATCAGCTTGCCCTTGGCGATGATCTTTTCCGCCGCGCGATCGAGCGCGCAGCCGCCCACTGCGATGCTGCGCGAGCCGAACGTGCCGGTGCCGTAGGGCACGCGATCGGTGTCGCCTTCGATGATGTCGACGTTTTCCACCGGCACGCCGAGCCGGGACACGAGAATCTGCGCGAACGAAGTCGCGTGGCCCTGGCCGTGGTTGTGGGTGCCGAGCATGGCGCGCACGGCGCCGTCCGGCTCGACCCGGATCGCCGCCGATTCATAAAAGCCGGCGCGGGCGCCGAGCGCACCGGCAAAGCGCGACGGTGCAACGCCCGACGATTCCACATAGCAGGCAAATCCGATGCCGCGCAGGCGTCCACGGCGCGCCGCCGCCTCGCGCCGCGCTGCAAATTTCTCGTAACCGGCGAGCGCCAGCGTGCGGGCAAAAATTTTCGGAAAGTCGCCGCAGTCGTAGACCGGGCCGATCGGCGTCTTGTAGGGCATCGCATCCGGCGGGATCAGGTTGCGCTCGCGGATTTCGGCGCGATCGAGGTTGAGCTTGCGCGCGGCAGCGTCAGCGAGCCGCTCGAGCACGTAGCATGCTTCAGGACGTCCCGCGCCGCGATAGGCGTCGGTCGGCATGGTGTTGGTGAAAACTCCGATGCTCTCCACGAAGATCGCGGGAGTGCGATAGACGCCGGCCAGCAACGCGCTGTAGATCGCGCTCGGGATCGCCGCGCCGAAGGTCGAGACGTAAGCGCCGAGATCGGCATAAGTTTGGACGCGCAAGGCGAGAAACCGGCCCTCGCCGTCGAGCGCCAGCGCGGCGCGCGTGAGGTGGTCGCGGCCCTGGTTGTCCGCGAGAAAGCTTTCTGCGCGCGTTGCGATCCAGCGCACCGGCCGGCGCAGGCGGCGCGCGGCCCACACCATGATCGACTCTTCCGGATAGAGCTTGCCCTTGTAGCCGAACCCGCCGCCGACGTCGGGAGCGACCACGCGCATAGCGCTCTCGGGAATGCCGAGCTGCTCCGTGACTTGGCGGCGAATGTGATGCGGGACCTGGGTTGTGCTGTAGAGCGTGAGCTTTTCCGAATCGGGGGCAAGCGTCGCGAGCACCGCGCGCGGCTCGATCGCCGCGCCGATGAGCCGGTTGTTGACGAGCTCGAGTTCGATCATGTGCGCGGCGCGATCGAAAGCCGCGCGCACCGCTGTCTCGTCGCCGCGCGCCCAGCGAAAGCAGATGTTGCCGGGCGCGGCGGCGTGCAGCTGCGGCGCACCTGCCGCGCGCGCGGCCTCGACGCCGACGATGGCTGGCAGCACCTCGTAATCGACGACAACGCGCTCGGCCGCGTCGGCCGCCTGATCGCGATCTTCCGCGATCACGGCGGCAATCGGCTCGCCCACGTGGCACACCGTCTCCCGCGCGAGCGCAAAGCGCGGCGGCTCCGCCATCGGCGCGGCGTCGCGCGAGCGAATGATCCATAACGGACGCATCGGCGAGACGCCGTCCACGGCCATGTCTGCACCAGTGAAGACGCCGACGACGCCAGGCGACGCCAGTGCCGCCGCGGCATCGATGCGGCGGATGCGCGCGTGCGCATGCGGCGAGCGCACCAGCATGCAGTGCAAGGCGCCGGGCAGTTCGATATCGGCGACGAAGCGCCCGCGGCCGGTGAGAAAGCGGCGATCCTCGAGCCGGCGCAGCGGCGCCCCGACGCCTTGGAAGTTATGCTTGCCCTGCTGCGGCGCGTTCACGGTGCGTGGAATTACTGCAACTCTTCCCGCACCAGGTCGAGGCGCTCGAACGCGGACTTGTCGGTGACCAGGAACAGGTCGGCGTCGCCGCCCCTGGCTTCGTGGCGCGCCCAGGTCCAGTGCGGAATCGTGAACACGTCATGCTGCGACCACTCGAACGTTTTCTCACCGATGGTCGAGCGGCCCTCACCGGCGACCACGAGGCAGACCACGTTATACGTGCCGCGCTTCATGCGGGTGGGCGCGCCTTTGCTCAGGCGCACGGCGTAACAATCGAGCGTCGGCATGACCGCGCCCCCGGTCGCCGGGTTGACGTAACGGATCGTGCGCGCGCCGTCGGCGCCGGGAGGCGCAACGGCAAGCAGCCGGCGCGTTGCTTCGCCGGAATAGCGATATTTCGGGGAATTGGCCGGACCCGCCGTTGCGCCTTCCGCGCGCAGCCCTGCTTCCGCCCACAAAACCTCCTCGCCTTCATCGACCTGCCAGAACGCGTTGTTGCGCGGATCGCCTGGCTCGAAGAAATGCGCATCGACCGCGCGGATCAGCGGCATGTTGGCGGCATCGAACCAGATGATGCGATGGTCGCTCTCGTTGATGTGCCCGTGCCAGACCATGGGCGGGGTGAGGATCAGGTCGCCCGCTTGCATCGCGCAGCGGCGGCCGTCGACGATGGTGACCGCGCCTTCCGCCCGGGTCGCGAAGCGGATTGCCGCGCCGGTGTGGCGGTGCGGGCGCGCGCGGTCGCCGGGATCGAGCACAGTGAAGGCGGCGAGCAGCGTGCTGGTGGTCGTCGTTTCCGCGCCGAAGGCGGGGTGCGCCATGATCAACGCACGGCGCTCGATGTCGTTGATCGACACCTCGCCCACCGAGCGGTGCAGGAACGGCTCGACCTCGCGCCAGCGCCAGTGGAACGGCGCGTCGGGCGCCTGCGGCTTGATCGGGGTGATGCGCTGATAGCGGTCCCACAACGGATGCAGGTGGTTCGCTTCCAGCTCGGCGACGAAGGCGGGACTTTGTTTTATCGCAGCGTCGGCCATGAGTGTCGCTCCCTCTCGGCACGAAAGGTGCGCTCCCCTCCCCCTTGTGGGGAGGGGTTGGGGTTGGGGGTGGGGGTAGGGGTTTGTCGATGTGTCTCGCGCGACAGCTACCACCCCCCTCCCCACCCCTCCCCCACAAGGGGGGAGGGAGCAGACCGAGATTGCGGCTCGCCCATATAACTGCACTCCGCTTGTTTAGATCGGCACTTCACGTCTTCGGCAGCGTGGCATCCACGTTGCTGCTGTCGATGATGATGTGCTTGATGAACACGCGCGGCTCGACTTTCTCGCCCTTGAGATACGTGGCGAGCACGTCGACGCCGAGACGGCCCCACTCCGCCGGGTTGAGCTCGACCGTCATCGCCAGATTCTCCTCTTTGACGGCGCGCAACGCGGGCGGCACGCCGTTCATGCCGGTCACCAGCGTCTTGCCCTTGCGGCCCGCGGCGTTGACCGCCTGCATGGCGCCGAGCGCCACGTCATCGTTGGCGGTATAGATCGCCGCGAGATCGGGATTGGCGACCAGCACATCCTCGGCCTGCTTGACGCCGCGCTCGCGGGTGAGCGGGCCGTCGGCGCGGAACACGATCTGGATACCGGGATGTTTCGCAATCGCCTCGCTGTAGCCGTCGCCCAGATTCTTGAAGGTGGGCGCGCCGCTCGGGCCCATCAGCAGCGCCACCTTGCCCTTGCCGCCGAGTTTTTTTGCCGTCCATTCCGCGATGTCGCGGCCGATCTGCTTCTCGTCCATGGCGACGTGGATGGTCTGATTGGGTGAAGCCGAACCGCGCGCGACCGAGACGATGGGAATCTTCGCCGCGGCCGCCGCGTCATAGGCGGCGTTGACGCCGACCGCGTCGATCGGCGAGATCAGAATTCCCTTCACGCCGCGCGCGACCAGATCCTGCACGCCGTTGATCTGTTTGAGCTTGTCCTCGTTGGCGGAAACCGTCGCCACGTCCCAGCCGAGCTCCTGGGCGCGCGCGCGGATACCGCGCAGCATGGCGATATAAAAGGGATTGTCGTCCTGCGCGAGCGAAACGCCGATGGTGATTTTTTGCTGCGCGGTCGCGGGCATCGCGGCAAATGCCGCGGACACGGCAAGCGCGGCGAGGGCGGCCATGCGGAAGTTGAACATGCGAGTACTCCTCCCAGGGACTACTGGTTTCTGACCGAGCGTAGCCTTTCCGCCGCCGCCGCCGCAATGATGACCGCGCCCACCGCCACGCGTTGCCAGTAGGAATCCACGTTGAGCAGGTTGAGCGCGTTGCCCAGCACCACCATGATGAAGACGCCGATCACACTCTTATAAAGCGTGCCCTCGCCGCCTTGCAGCGAGGCCCCGCCCAGCACCACCGCGGCGATCGCGGTCAATTCGTAAAATTCGCCGGCGGTCGGCTGCCCGGATTGCAGCCGCGCCGCGAGCATCACGCCGGCCACGCCGGCAAGCGCACCGCACCAAACATAAGTCGAAGCGATCACCCGGCGCACCGGAACGCCGGAAAGATAGGCCGCCTCGCGCCCGCCTCCGGTGGCATAGACGCGCCGTCCGTACGGCGTCGCGTGCATGACGAATGAGAGCACGGCAAGCAAAATTGCCGGAACCCACACCAGATAATGAATACCAAGGAACCGGTCCGCGCCGAATGCGATGAAAGCGCCGGGCAGCCCATACTCGCCGCTCACCGGTGCGCCGCCGGTGATGAGAAATACCACGCCGCGCACCAGCACCATGGTGCCGAGCGTGGTGATGAACGGATTGACGTTGAGAAAAGCGATGACGAGCCCGTTGGCGAACCCGACTAGCGCGCCGGCAACGATGCCCGCGATCACACCGGCGGCGATGCCGGCTTCGATCATCACCATGGCCGCGACACAGCCCGCGAGCGCCGCGGTCGAGCCGACCGAAAGATCGAAGCCACCGCCGACGATCACGAAGGTCATGCCGATCGCGATCACCGCCATGATCGAGGACTGCACCAGCACGTTGCTTATGTTGATCGGCGACAGGAACCGGTCGGTGAGCAGCGCCGTGATCGCGCACAGCACGATGAGCGAGATCAGCGGCATCTGGCCAGTTAGATTCCACCGCCCGCTTAGGTAAGCCTTGCGATGCTCTTTCATTGGGGACGAACGCATGAGCCGCAATCTCGGTGCGCTCCCCTCCCCCTTGTAGGGAGGGGTTGGGGGTGGGGATAGAAGTTTGTCGATGCGTCTCGCGCGACAACAACGACCCCCCTCCCCACCCCTCCCCCACAAGGGGGGAGGGAGCAGACCGAGTGCGCGGCATGTTTGAGTATCAAACACATCGGCATCAAATACATCAAAGAAGTCACCCGCCGATGGCGACGCGCAATTTCGCCTCGTCGAGGCCGTGGGCGCGGTCGAGCGCGGTGGCAATCCGGCCGTGGCGCACGGCTAGCACCGTGTTGCACAGGCGCGCGAGCTCGGCGAGGTCGCTCGAATCGACGATCGCGCCGCCGCCCTCGCCGACAAACTTGGCGATCAGCGCGTGGATCTGCGCCTTGGCGGCGACGTCGGTGCCGTGGGTCGGCTCGGAGAGCAGCAGCACGTCGATGCGCCGCGCCAGCCATTTCGCCAAAATCACCTTCTGCTGATTGCCACCGGACAGCGCGCCCGCCTTCAACCCCGGGCGGCGCGGACGGATGTCGACCAGCTCCATCAAGCGCGTCACGATGCGGTCACCGGCCGCGCGATCGATCAGGCCGCGGCGGGAAATCATATCGAGGTTGGGCAGCAGGATGTTGTCGCGCACAGACTGGTTCATGACCAGGCCGAGCGCGCGTTCGGGCGGCACCATGCCAATGCCCGCAGCCATGGCCTCGCGCGGACTGGTCAGCCGATGTTCATGGCCGCGGATCGCGATCCGCGCCGCGCCCGCCGCGGCACCGAACAGCCGCCTCAGCATGCGTTCCGTGCCGCTACCGAGCAGGCCGGCGAGCCCGATGATCTCGCCGGAATGCAGGCGCAGATCGTAGGCGTCGTCCGGCTGCATGCTCAACAGCAACTCGCCCGGCATGGCGGCAGCCACCGCGACATCCTGCCCGGCGCTGCCGGTCATCGCGATCACGAGATCATGGATCGAAAATTCTCCGCGCCGGCTGCGCGCCGCGATGCGGCCGTCGCGCAGCACGGTGCAGCGATCGGCGATTGCCACCACTTCGTCGAGCCGATGAGAAATGTAGACGATTGCGGTGCCGCGCGCGCGCATGCCGGCCAGCACGGAAAACAGCCGCTCGATCTCGTGCTTTTCCAGCGACGCGGTCGGCTCGTCGAGGATAAAGATACGGCGCCGGTGGTTGAGCGCCCTGCCGATCGCCACGAGCTGGCGCTCGGCAAAGCCGAGCGACGCCACGCGCCGGTCGGGATCGGGATGAAAGTCGAGTTCGGCGAGCACCGCGCGCGCAGCAGCGCGCATGCGCGCGCGGTCGACCAACACGAGCGGGCCAAACCGCCGTACCGGCAGATCGCCGAGCGCGACGTTCTCGGCAATCGACAAGGCCGGCACCAGGCGCAGCTCCTGCGGGATGGTCACAACGCCTGCGGCGATGGCGTCATGCGGACCGGCGAAGTGACGTTCTTGACCCGCGACGCGCAGTGTACCGCGGTCGGGACGATGCACGCCGCTCAGAATCCGGATCAACGTCGACTTGCCGGCGCCATTCTCCCCGACGACGGCGTGGATCTCGCCGAAGCGCACATCGAAATCGACGCCGTCGAGAGCGAGCGTGGCGCCGAACCGTTTGCTCACGCCTTCGAGACTCGCCGCGGGAACGGTCATGCGCGTTTCCATCCGCCGTCATTCCGGGGCGCGGGCAAAGCCCGCGAGCCCGGAATCCATAATCACCAAAAGCGGTGAAGCGCAGATGCCGTGCCTCATCGATGTCCTGTGGTTATGGATTCCGGCCCTCGCTCGCTCCGCTCGCTCGGCCGGAACGACGGCGCAGAATTACCTTGGCACGAACGCGACCTGCATCTTCGGGTCGGTGAACTTGCCGCGGTCGATGATCACGTCGTTGTCGAGCGCCACCGTGCAGTCGCGCATCGGCACGTCGTAATGGCCCTTGGTGGTGCGTTTGCCGCCGCCTTGCGAGTTCGGGCCGGTGGAGAACAAAAAATTGCCGGCGAAGCAACGCGCGCCGGCGTGGTGGCGCTTGGGATCGGCTCCGCTAAGCGCAATCGCGTCCCAGCGGCCCTGCGGATTGAGCCCCCAGCCCAAATGTGAGATCGCGTGGCCATCCATGTCGTCGGGGCGCGCCTTGTTGCCGTCGAGCCAATCGCTCATCAGCTTGGCGTCGAGGCCGCCTCCGATCTTGCGGATGAATCCGTCGCGGATGTCGAGGCGCACTTCGTCCTGCACGTAGCGGCAGTAGGGCAACACGACGATGTCGCCGGGCGCGAGCGCCACCGTGCCGCTGGCTGAGCCCTCGTTCGGAAAGGTGTGAACGTGGCCGGCGCCCCAATGATCGAACCGGCCGGGCGCTTCCGCGTAGCCGTACTGGATCATGGTCGGATATTCGCCGAGCTTGACGGCAAGATCGGTACCGCCCGGCCGCGTGATGCGCATGGTCTTGGCGCGTTGCAGCCGCTCACCGGCGTGAACTACCGCCTCTTTCAGGCCGGGCGGCGCCATCAGCGTCTCGAGCTCGTCGGGGCCGTCGATCACCATGAGCACGCGCGTGCCGGCGTCGCGCGCCTCCTTGAGCCAACGCGTGAACAGCGGGATGTGCAGGCAGACCAGCATGTCCGCCGACTTGATTGCCTCCAGCGTTCCCTTGCAGCGGCCTACGGTCTCCACGCCCACCTTGGTCCATGACGGCATCGCGTTGACGCACATCTCGTAGGCGTCGGCGCCGAAATCCTCCGCCGCTGCGAACGCCGCCGCCACGTAGTCGCGTCGCGCGCCGAGATCGCTGAGCAGCACCACGGTCTCGCCCCTGCGCACGTTGCACAGCTCGAATTCCTTGCGGAACAGCATCGCCAGCTTGGCGTGATTGATGGCTTCGTGCATGGGACAAACTCCTAACTGAGGTGGCCGAGCGAAGCGAGGCCCTCGAAGGGTGACGGCCCGAGCATGGCCGTACGTCAGTGGCCGTCATCCTTCGAGGCTCGCTGCGCTCGCACCTCAGGATGACGGAGCAGGCGATGAGCCTGCATCAAAAGACAATCACGCGCGCAGCCAAATCTCAATACGGCCGCCCTACTCCGCGGCCTCCTTCCAGATGTCGCGGTGGGTCTTGGGCTTGGCCTTGAGGCGGAGCGCGCGCACCTCCTCGCGCTCGCGCGCGCTGTTGCGGAAAATCTGCTCCTTGCCGGCGAGATATTGCGGCGGGCAGTGGATCAAGGGCGCGTCGTACCAGGCCGCCGCCTTCATCGTGAAATACGGGTCGACCAGATGCGGGCGCGCGAGCGCCACGAGATCGGCGCGGCCAGCCGCAATGATGGTGTTGACCTGATCGGCGTTGGTAATGGCGCCCACGCACATGGTGGCGAGACCCGCTTCGTTGCGGATCTGGTCGGAGAACGGGGTCTGGTACATGCGGCCGAACACGGGCTGCGCGTCTGCGACGGTCTGACCGGTCGAGACGTCGATGAGATCGCAGCCAGCGTCTGCAAATGCGCGCGCGACCTCGACCGCATCGTCGCCGGTGAGCCCGCCGTCGGTCCAGTCGGTCGCCGAGATGCGCACTGACATCGGCTTCTCGTCGGGCCAGGCCGCGCGCATAGCGCGAAACACTTCGAGCGGGAAGCGCAGGCGGTTGGCGAGCGGCCCGCCGTATTCGTCGCTGCGCCGGTTGGTCAGCGGCGAGATGAAGCTCGCCAGCAGATAGCCGTGCGCCGCGTGCAGTTCGACCATGTCGAAGCCGGCGCGCTCGGCGCGTCTGGTCGCCGCGACGAAATCGGCGACGACCTGATCCATATCGGCGCGGGTCATCTCGCGCGGCACAGCGCTGTGCGGGAAATAGGGCAGCGGTGATGCCGAGATGATCGGCCAGCCGCCCTCCGGGAGCGGCTCGTCGATCCCCTCCCACATCAATTTGGTGCCGCCCTTGCGCCCGGCATGGCCGAGCTGCAGGCAGAACTTGGTGCGCGACTGCGCGTGCACGAAATCGACGATGCGCTTCCAGGCCGCTTCGTGCGCGTCGTTGTACATGCCGGCGCAGCCCGGCGAGATGCGCGCGTCGCGCGACACGTCCGTCATCTCGGTGAACATCAGGCCGGCGCCGCCGATCGCGCGCGAGCCGTAATGCACGAGATGCCAGTCGTTGGGCAGGCCGTCCTGCGTCGAATACTGGCACATGGGCGACACCACGGCGCGGTTCTCCAACGTGAGGCCGCGCAGGCGGAACGGCTGAAACATCGGCGCGAGCGGCTGCGCCCCCTCCCTACCCTCCCCCGCAAACGGGGGAGGATGAAGGAGGGGGTTCAAGCCCAGTGATTTGGTGTCGCGCGCCACCACCCGATCCGCTTCCCTGACGAACTCGGGCGCCCGCAGCGCGAGATTGTCATAGGTGATCGCCTTCGAGCGCGTCATCAGCCCGAAGGCGAAGCGGGTGGGGTCCATGTTCCAGAAGCGATCGACGTGCTCGAACCAGACCAGCGACACGTCGGCCGAGTGCTGGGTCTTCTCCACCTCGTCGCGCCGCTGGTTCTCGAAATGGGCGAGCGCCGCGGAAACGTCGCGTCCGCCGGTGTCGCAGAACGCGTCGTAGAGCGCAATCCCGTCTTCCATCGCGAGCTTGGTGCCGGAGCCGATCGAGAAATGCGCGGTTGCCTTGGCGTCGCCGATCAGCACGAGATTGTCGGCGACCCAGCGCTCGCAACGGATGGTGGGGAAGTTGCGCCAGATGGATCGATTGGTGATCAGGCGATGGCCCTTGAGCTCATCCTTGAACAGATTTTCCAAGAACCGCGCCGACGCCGCCTCGTCGAGCTTGTCGAGGCCGGCGCGCGCAAAGGTTTGCGGATCGGTCTCGGTGATCCAGGTCGAGCGCTGCGGCTCGTATTGATAGCAATGCGCGATGAAAATGCCGTGCTCGGTCTCGCGGAAGAAGAAGGTGAAGGCGTCGAACGGGCGGGTCGAGCCCATCCAGGAGAAGAAGTTCGGGCGCAGATCGATGCTCGGCTTGAAGCGCTCGGCGAAGGTCTCGCGGAAGCGCGAGTTGATGCCGTCGGCGACCACCACGAGATCGGCGTCGCGCAGCGCCGGATCGAGCGGGGAAATCTCGCGCTGGTACTGGATGTCGATGCCGAGCGAGCGGGCGCGGCGGCCGAGAATTTTCAGCAGCGTCGCGCGCGAGCAGCCGCAAAAGCCGTTGCCGCCGATGCGGTGCGTGGTGCCGCGAAAATTGATCTCGATGTCGTCCCAATAGGCGAAGTGGCCGATGATCGCGCGATAGCTCTCGCGGTCGTGCGCCTCGAAATTGTCGAGCGTCTCGTCGGAAAACACCACGCCGAAGCCGAACGTGTCGTCGGGCCGGTTGCGCTCGAACACGGAGATGCGGGTCGCCGGCCACGCCTTCTTCATCAGGATGGCGAAGTAGAGCCCGGCCGGGCCGCCGCCGATCACGTGCACCTTCATGCGGCTCTCCACGAGTCGACTATTATTTTAAGCTTAAAATATCCCTCCGACAAGCTTGAGGCTTAAAAATTTTAAGCTTAAAATACATGGATTCGGAGGGAACTTTATGAGCCTTGCCGGCCAGCATGCTTTCGTGACCGGCGGCGGACGCGGCATCGGCCGCGCGATCGCCGCGGCATTGTCCGCTGCCGGCAGCGCGGTGACCGTGATCGGCCGCAGCGAGGCGCCGTTGCGTGAGGCAGTGGCCGCGGGCGAAGCTGCCGGCTGCGGAATTGCCGATGTGACCGATCCCGCCGCGCTCAAGCGGCAGGTCGCGGCGGCCGAGGCGGCGCGCGGTCCGATCGCAATCCTGGTCAACAATGCCGGGGCGGCCGAGAGCGCCCCGTTCCTCAAGACCGAGCCGTCGCTGTTCGCGGCGATGTGGAACGTGCACCTCATGGGCGCGGTCAATGCGAGCCAGGCGGTGCTGCCCGGCATGATCGCTCGCGGCTTCGGTCGCATCATCAATATCGCCTCGGTCGCCGGCCTCAAAGGCTATGCCTATGTCACGGCCTACTGTGCCGCCAAACATGGACTGGTCGGGCTGACCCGCGCGCTCGCGGCGGAAACGGCCGCGCGCGGCATTACCGTGAACGCGGTCTGTCCGGGCTATACTGATACGGCGATGATGCGCGAGAGCATCGAGCGGGTTGTCGCCAAGACCGGCCGGACACACGCCGACGTGCGCGCCGAATACGAGCGCGATACGCCGCTCGGCCGCTTGATTAAGCCGCAGGAGGTGGCCGCCGCCGTGCTTTATCTGTGCTCGCCGGAAGCCGCCGCGGTCACCGGCACGACGCTCGCGGTAGGCGGGGGAGAGATGTGATGGACGAGCGCATCCCGCTCGACGCCGAGACCAAGGTCGCCGAGCGGCCACACGATCACAGGGATGAGTTGCGCCTGTGGCTGCGCCTCTTCACCTGCAAGGAGGTGATCGAGAGCGAGGTGCGCCGACGCCTGCGCGACGGCTTCGGCGTCACCTTGCCGCGCTTCGATCTGATGGCGCAGCTCGACCGTACGCCCAAAGGCATGACGCTTGGCGAACTCTCGCAGCGCATGATGGTGTCGAACGGCAACGTCACCGGGCTGGTCGACCGGCTGGTCGAGCAGGGGTTGGTCGCGCGCCGCCCCTCGCCGCACGATCGGCGCTCCCAGTTGGTGAGCCTCACCGCGCAGGGGCGACGTTTCTTCCGCGCCATGGCGCGCGCCAACGGCGACTGGATCGGCGAAATGTTTGTGGATCTTTCCGCTGCGGACATCGACTCGCTGCTGCGGCTGCTCGCCAAGACGAAAGCCTCGGCGCGCAAGGCGACTGGCAATGGAGGGAGGCAATGAACAGCGCGGTCACGGCGCCGCTTGCCCGCTATACCGCGCGCCATGTGCGCCTCACGGTCGACGGCAAGGTCGCGACCATCATGCTCGATCGTCCGGAGAAGAAGAATCCCCTCACCTTCGACAGCTACGCCGAGCTTGCCGAGCTGTTCCGCGCGGCGGCAAAGGACGACCTAGTAAAGGCTTTCGTCATCACCGGAGGAGGCGGCAATTTCTCGTCCGGCGGCGACGTGTTCGAGATCATCAAGCCGCTCACCGAGATGGAGGCGAAGGAGCTCCTGCAATTCACCCGCATGACCGGCGAGGTGGTCAAGGCGATGCGAGGCTGCCCGCAGCCGATCATCGCCGCGGTCGACGGGGTATGCGCCGGCGCCGGCGCCATCCTCGCCATGGCCTGCGATCTGCGCGTTGGAACGCCGGCAGCCAAAGTCGCGTTTCTATTCAACCGCGTCGGCCTTGCCGGCTGCGACATGGGCGCCTGCGCGATCCTGCCGCGCATCGTCGGCCAGGGCCGCGCCGCCGAGCTTCTGTTCACCGGCCGCGTGCTGGGCGGCGAGGAGGCGGTGCGCTGGGGCTTTTTCAACCGGCTCGCGCTGCCAGAGCGCGTGCTGGCGGAAGCGCGGCAATGGGCCGCCGAGCTCGCCGATGGTCCGACCTTTGCCAATGCCATGACCAAGCGCATGCTGGAAATGGAATGGGCGATGTCGGTCGAGACCGCGATCGAGGCCGAGGCGGTGGCGCAGGCGCTGTGCATGGAGACGCAGGATTTCGTCCGCGCGTTCCGCGCCTTCGCCGCCAAGCAGAAGCCGCTGTTCGAGGGAAATTGAGATGAGCCTCGACGAAACGCTGAGCTGGCCGTTCTTCGAGGAAGCGCATCGCCGCTTCGCAACGGCGCTGGCGAGCTGGGCCGATGCCACCTTGCCGTCGCTGCCGCACGACGACGTCGACGCCGCCTGCCGCGCGCGCGTCAAGGCGCTGGGCAAAGCCGGATTCCTCAAAGCCGTCGTGCCGGCGGAAGTCGGTGGCATGCACCCGCGCCTCGACGTGCGCACGTTGTGCCTGGCACGGGAAATTTTGGCGTTTCGCGATGGCTTGGCCGACTTCGCCTTCGCCATGCAGGGCCTCGGCAGCGCCGCGATCTCGCTGTTCGGATCGGCGGAGCTCAAGGCGCGCTACCTGCCGCCGGTCGCGGCGGGCGATGCGATCGCCGCCTTTGCGCTCTCGGAGCCGGAGGCCGGCTCGGACGTGGCGGCGCTGGCGACCGCGGCAAAGCCCGACGGAAACGCGCATGTGCGCATCAGCGGCACGAAAACCTGGATCTCGAACGGCGGCATTGCCGACCATTACGTGGTGCTCGCACGCACCGGCGAAGCGCCCGGCGCCAAGGGGCTTTCCGCGTTTGTCGTCGATGCGCAAACGCCGGGACTGACGGTCAGCGAACGCATCGAGGTGATTGCGCCACATCCGCTCGCGACCTTGCGCTTCGACGGCATGCGCGTTCCGCTGACGAACCGGCTCGGAGCGGCGGGCGACGGCTTCAAGGTGGCGATGGCGACCCTCGACGTGTTCCGCTCGACCGTCGGCGCCGCGGCGCTCGGCTTCGCGCGCCGTGCCTTGCACGAAACGATCGAGCGCGCGGCGAGCCGCAAGCTGTTCGGCGCGCCGCTCGCCGAGCTGCAGCTGACGCAAGCCGCCATTGCCGAGAGCGCGAGCGAGGTCGATGCTTCGGCGCTGCTCGTCTACCGCGCCGCCTGGACCAAGGATCAGGGCGCCCCGCGCGTCACTCGCGAGGCGGCGATGGCGAAGATGTTTGCCACCGAGGCGGCGCAGCGCGTCATCGATCGCGCGGTGCAGCTCCATGGCGGCCACGGCGTCACCAAGGGCGTCAAGGTCGAGGAGCTTTACCGCGAGATTCGCGCGCTGCGCATCTACGAAGGCGCGACCGAAGTGCAGAAGATCGTGATCGCGCGCGAGCTGATGAAGCAGCGGCCGGGCAAGTCGGCGCTGGCCGCGGAGTGAAATAAATGGCAGCGCGAGCAGTGCGCTTCGGCCCCTCTCGGCCTCATGCTGAGGAGCGCACGAAGTGCGCGTCTCGAAGCATGAGGCCGCCCTCATCCTTCGAGACGCGTCGCTGCGCGACGCTCCTCAGGATGAGGGCGGAGGAGGCGCAGTCATGATGGACCAGGAGCGGCAGCCATGACCCCATCGGCACATCGCGACACGTTTGCGCGCGACAACCTGCCGGCGCGCGGAGAGTGGCCCGAGTTCGTGTTTGGCCTGCCGGAGCTCAGCTATCCCGAGCGCCTGAATTGCGCGAGCGAGCTGCTCGACCGCTGGATCGCCGCCGGCCAGGGCGAGCGACCCTGCCTGATTTCGCCGACGCAATCCTGGAGCTACGCGCAGCTCGCCGAGCGCGTGAACCGCATCGCCAACGCGCTCACCCGCGATCTCGGCTTCGTGCCTGGCAACCGCGTGCTGCTGCGCGGACCGAACAGCCCGATGGTGGTCGCGGCCCATTTCGCGGTGATCAAGGCGGGCGGCGTGGTGGTCGCGACCATGCCGCTGCTGCGCGCCAAGGAGATCGCCTATCCGCTCGCGAAAGCGAAAATCGAGCTGGCGCTGTGCGATCACCGCCTCGCCGACGAAATGGAGAAAGCACGGGCGCAGGCGCCCACTCTGCAGCGCGTGGTCTATTGGGGCAGCGAGAGCGCCGACGCGCTCGAAGCGCTGATGGCGAAGCCCGGCTACGAGAATTTCGCCGCTTGCGACACGGCGGCCCACGATGTCTGCCTGATCGCATTCACCTCCGGCACCACCGGCGAGCCGAAGGGCACCATGCATTTTCATCGCGACATGCTGGCAACCTGCGACAGCTACGGCCGTCACGTGCTGCGCGCAAACGGCGGGGATCGCTTTATCGGTTCGCCGCCGCTCGCCTTCACTTTCGGGCTGGGGGGGCTCGTGCTGTTTCCCATGCGCGTGGGCGCGGCGAGCATCCTGCTCGAGAAGACCACGCCGGACGACCTCCTCGCCGCAATCGAAAAGTATCGTGCCACCGTCTGCTTCACGGCGCCGACCGCCTACCGTGCCATGCTGGCAAAGCTTGCCCAGCACGACATCTCGTCGCTGCGCAAATGCGTGTCTGCGGGCGAGGCCTTGCCGAAGGCGACGTTCGACGCCTGGCTCGAGGCGACCGGCATAAAGATTCTCGACGGCATCGGCGCCACTGAAATGCTGCACATTTTCATCGGCTCACCGGAGACGGAAATCCGCGCGGGCGCGACCGGCAAGCCGGTGCCGGGCTACGAGGCGCGCGTGGTCGATGACAGCGGCAACGAACTGCCTCCCGGCACCATCGGGCGGCTCGCCGTGCGCGGCCCGACCGGCTGCCGCTATCTCGCCGACAAGCGCCAGGCGCAATACGTGCAGAACGGCTGGAACCTCACCGGCGACACCTACGTGATGGATGCGGACGGCTACTTCTGGTACCAGGCGCGCTCCGACGACATGATCGTTTCCGCCGGCTACAACATCGCCGGCCCCGAGGTGGAAGCCGCGCTGCTCGAGCATCCCGCGGTCGCGGAATGCGGCGTGGTCGGCGTGCCCGACGAGGAGCGCGGCCAAGTCGTGAAAGCCTATGTGGTGCTGCGGCCCGGCTACGCCGGCGACACGGTCGCGACCAAACTGTTGCAGGATCACGTCAAGGCAACGATTGCGCCCTACAAATATCCGCGCGCGGTCGAGTACGTCTCCTCGCTCCCGCGCACGCAGACCGGCAAGCTGCAGCGCTTCGAGCTGCGTCGCATCGCGAGCGCCGCCGCCTCGCACAAGCTCGCGTCGTGATCACGGTTCCATGACACGAAAGCCCTCTCAGAGTCATGGCCGGGCTCGTCCCGGCCATCCACGTCTTGGCCGCTCGAAGAAAGGCGTGGATGCCCGACCCAAGGCCGGGCATGACGGAGGAACGCTCCACGCGGTGCTGCAGCCGCCGGGCTGGCCGCGGCCAAAGGGATTCGCCAACGGCATCCGCGCGCGCGGCGATATGGTGTTCGTCGGCGGCATGATCGGCGCCGACAGCCAGGGCCGCTTCGCCGATGGTTTCGCCGCGCAGACCGGGCAGGCGCTGAAGAACATCGCCGAGGTGCTGGCGCGGGCGGGCGGTGGGCCCGCGCACATCGTGCGGCTCACCTGGTACGTGCGCGACATGGACGAATATCTCGCCGACCTCCCCGCGCTCGGCGCCGCCTATCGCGCGGTGATGGGCCGGCATTATCCGGCGATGGCGGTGGTCGAGGTGAGCCGGCTGGTCGAGCCCAAGGCGCGCGTGGAGATCGAAGCGACGGCGGTGCTGCCAACCTGATACTGTCGTCCCCGCGAAAGCGGGGACCCAGTAATCACTGTAAGCGCGGTGATTACTCGGTCCCGGCTCGCGCTCGCTGGCGCTCGCTTGGCCGGGACGACGCAGCATTAGCGCCCCCCCAGCACCGCCGGCAGCCAGGTCGCGATCGCGGGAAAAAAGAAGATCGCCACCAGGATCACCAGGCTCATCGCGATGTACGGCATCGCCGCCATGTAGACCTCGTGCATGCTGATCGACGCCGGCGCCACGCCTTTCATTGTGAACAGCAGCAAACCGAACGGCGGGGTGAGCAGGCCGAGCTGCATGCAGATGAGAAACAGCACGCCGAACCAGATCGGATCGACGTCGTAACGCTGCACCAGCGGCATGAAGAACGGCAGCGTGATCAGCATCATGCTGACCTGATCGACGAAGCAGCCGAGGAACAGCAGGATCAGCATCATCGCGATCACCAGCGCATCGGGCGAAAGGCCAATTCCGGTCACCACGCCGAGCAAACCGTTGACCGCGCCAGAGAAGCTGAGCACCTGCGCGAAGGTCGTGGCGCCGACGATGATGAAGAGAATCGTGCCGGAGACCGCCACCGTCGACGTGAGCGCCTGCATCAGGTTGGCAATGGTCAGGCTGCGGTAGAGCGCGGCGGCGAGGATAGTGCCGGCGGCGCCGATCGCGGCGGCTTCGGTCGGCGTGGCGAAGCCGCCGGTCATCGCGCCGATGACGAGCGCGAAGATCAGCACCAGCGGAATGACGTGGGTCGCGAACGGCAGCCAGCGCGCGGCGCCGTGCGCGCTTGCGTCGACCTTCTCGTCCGGGGCGAGCGCCGGGTTGGCGATTGCGCGCGCGACGATGTAGCCGACATAGACCGCGCTCAGGATCAACCCCGGCACGATGCCGCCGATCAGGAGGCCGGCGATGGAAATGCCGGCGAGGCTGCCGAGCAGCACGGTGAGCGCCGACGGCGGGATCAGCATGTCGACGCCGCCGATGCCCATGATCGGCCCCATCGCCATGCGCGGCGCGTAGCCGCGCGCCAGCATGGTCGGCAGCATCAGGCTGCCGAGCAGCGCGGTCGTAGCGATGGTCGAGCCGGAGATCGCCGAGAACACGGTGCCGGCGACGATGGCGATGACGGAAAGCCGCGCCGGCACGCGGCGGATGATCAGTGCGAACGCGTCGATCGCCTTGAGCGCGACGCCGGTGTGGAACAAAACTTCGCCCATCAGCACGAAGAACGGGATCGGCGTCAGCGAGAAGCTGGTGATCGACGCGACCGCGTTACGCGCGAGCTGGACCAGTCCCGGCTCGCCGCCGAGAAACAGCATCGCGCCGATGACGTTGAGCACGAGGAACGCGAAGGCAACCGGCAGGCCGAGCCCCATCGCCGCGACCAGGCCGCCGAACATGAGCAGACTCGCCGCGCCCCAGGTCATCAGCTTACCGAGGTGGCTTCGATGCGGCGCGTGCGGGCGCCGCGCATGAGGCGATCGAAGCGAAATACGAATTCGAGCGCGAGCAGGGCGAAGGTCACGGGCAGCGGCGCGAGCAGCCACCATTCCGGGAACACGAGATTCTTGATCGTGATCGCGCCGAGCCGCCAGCTGTCGAGAACCATCGCCGAGCCGTAGCGCACCATCACGACGCTCACCGCAAGGCCGAGCAGGTCGGCGAGTGCCTCCATCAGCCAGGCAATGCGCGGCGGCACCAGCGCGAGCGCAATGTCAAGGCGCACGTGCTGCCCGCGCCGCAGCAGCCAGGGGGCGGTGAGCAAGGTCATCACATAGAGCGCGTATTCCGAGACTTCGTTGGCCCAAACGAATCCGCCGGCGCCGATATTGCGCAGCACGATATCGGCGGTGACGATCGCAACCATGGCCAGGAGGATGAGCGCTGCGATTGCCGCGAGCGCGTCGAACAGGCGGCCGAAGATGAGGGAGAGGCGGGTCATGGCAATGTCATTACGCAAACTCGGCTGTCATTCCGGCCGAGCGAGCGAAGCGAGCGAGAGCCGGAATCCAGTAATCACCGGCCGTGCCCTCTCGCGACGCCAGGGGTTACTGGATTCCGGGTTCGCTGGCTTCGCCCGCGCCCCGGAATGACACCGAGAAATCAATTCCCCGCGAGCTGGCGCAGTTTGGGGCCGCTCTCCGGCGCGCGCTTGATCACGGATTGCCAGGCCACGTCGTAGGCGCGCGCGAGAAAGGCCTGCGACGCGGCGGCGCCGAAGTCGAGCGCCTGGATGCCGGCCGCCGCCTGGCGCTCGCGCTCCGCCTTGATCACCGCCTCCTTCTCGCTGTCGAGGCCTTCGAGCCAGAGCGCTGCGTCATTGAGCAGCTTGCGCTGCGCGTCGCTGAGCGACTTCCACGCATCGAGATTGACCAGCACGTTGACCTCGACGCTGTAGAACGGCGGCTCCATGCGATACTTCGTCACCTTCTCCCAGCCGAGATCGAAGATGCCGGTGATCGGCCAGCCGTAACCGTCGACCACGCCGCGCTCGAGCGCGGTGTAGACCTCGCCCGGCGCGGTGGTGATCGGCGCGCCGCCGAGCGCCTCGACCACGTCGCGGTAGACCGGCGTGACCCGGATCTTCAGCCCGGTGAAATCGATCTTGTCGATCTTCTTGTTGAGATAGATGTGGAACGGCACGTTGTGGAACTGGCGCGCGAGGTATTGCGAATTGAGCTTCTGACTGTGCAGCTGGTTCATATATTCCCAGGTGCCGTTCTTGCGCTGCTCGCTCATCGGCTTGCCGTTGAGCTTGAAGCCGTCCGCCTCCGGCATCAGGTTGGTGTAGAAGGCGCCGGTCACGTTGGCCATGTCGACCACGCGGGTGCGCACCGCGTTGCCCACCTCGAACGGCGGCACCGCACGCGGCCCGCCGATGTAATTGATCTTGATGAGGCCTTTGCCGTCGGCGTTGACCTTTTCGACGAAGCGCTCGAAATTTTTCGAGAATTCGGTTCCCTCGGCGAAGGCCGACACCGCGCGCAGGGTGACTTCCTCGGCCGCGGCGGACGAAACCGTCAAGATTGCCGCCAAGCCGGCAATGAGCGTCGGACGCATTATTCTCCCCTCCAGATGAATGACGGGCCCGCCGGCAACACATATATTGTGTGCCGGCATAATCGGGGCCGCGCCAGATTGAGTCAATTACGGCGCGATCTTAGACCGGCCTCATGCTGAGGAGCGAGCGCAGCGAGCGTCTCGAAGCATGAGGCCGCCCCACCCTTCGAGACGCGGGCTTCGCCCGCTCCTCAGGGTGAGGGCGGAGTGAGAGGACGCAAATGGCGGAGCGGTCGTTCAAGAGCGAGGTGGCGAAGCTCAAGCTGGGCGCGGGCGAGGAGTTCCGCGGCGAAGGCATTCTGGCCGTCACCAAGGCGCTGCTGCAGTCGGGCGTGTCCTACGTGTCCGGCTACCAGGGCGCGCCGATCTCGCACCTCGTCGACGTCATGGCCGACGCGAGCGACGTCCTCACCGAGCTCGGCGTGCGCTTCGAGGCAAGCGCCAACGAGGCGGCCGCCGCCGCCACCCTCGCCGCCTCGATCAACTATCCCCTGCGCGGCGCCGCCACCTTCAAATCGACGGTCGGCACCAACGTCGCCTCCGACGCGCTCGCCAACCTCGCCTCGAGCGGGGTGACCGGCGGCGCGCTGATCATCGTCGGCGAGGACTACGGCGAAGGCTCCTCGATCATGCAGGAGCGCAGCCACGCCTTCGCCATGAAATCGCAGATCTGGCTGATCGACCCGCGCCCGAATCTCCCCTCGATCGTGCGCGCGGTGGAGCAGGGCTTCGCACTCTCGGAAGCGTCCAACACGCCGGTGATGCTCGAGCTGCGCATCCGCGCCTGCCACGTCTACGGCAGCTTCGTCGCGCGCGACAATGCGCGCGCGGCCTTCACGCTCAAGGACGCGCTCAACCATCCGCAGCGCGACACCAGCCGCGTGGTGCTGCCGCCCGCGAGCTACCTGCAGGAGAAGGAGAAGATCGAGAAGCGCTGGCCCGCCGCGGTGCGCTTCATCGAGGAGCATAAGCTCAACGAGTTCTTCGACGGGGAAGCGAGCGACATCGGCATCGTCATGCAGGGCGGCATGTACAACACCGCGCTGCGCGCGCTGGAGGTTCTGGGAATCGCCGACGTCTATGGCGCAACGCGCATCCCGCTCTACGTGCTCAACGTCACCTATCCGCTGATCGATGCCGAGTTCGTGCGCTTCTGCGCGGGCAAGCGCACGATCCTGATCATCGAGGAAGGCCAGCCGGAATTCATCGAGCAGGCGGTGAACACGATCCTGCGCCGCGCCGACATCCAGACCCGCATCGAAGGCAAGAGCATGCTGCCGATGGCGGGCGAATATACCGGCGGCGTGGTGAAGGACGGCGTGCGCAAATTCATCGCCGCGTATCGCCCCGATCTGCTCGACGACGCGCGCACCGCCGCGCCGCCTGCGCGCCTCGCCGAGGCGAAGACGAGGATCGCCGGCGTGGTGCATGGGCGACCGCCCGCGTTCTGCACGGGCTGTCCGGAGCGGCCGATCTTTTCCGCGATGAAGCTCGTCGAGCGCGAGTTGGGGCCGCATCACGTGAGCGGCGACATCGGCTGCCACCTGTTCTCCGCGCTGCCGCCGTTCGGCATCGGCAACTACACGATGGGCTACGGCCTCGGCGGCGCCGGTGCCGCGGCGTTCAACACGGCCGCAGGACCTAACGGCAAACGCGCCATCGCGTTCTGCGGCGACGGCGGCTTCTGGCACAACGGCCTCGCCTCCAGCTTCGGCAACGCCGTGTTCAACAAGAGCGACAACGTGCTGATCGTGGTCGACAACGGCTATTCCGCCGCGACCGGCGGGCAGGATCTGCTCTCCTCGGCCGCGAAAAATCCCATGCGCACCACGCGCCAGCCGATCGAGAAGGCGGTGCGCGGCATCGGCGTCGACTGGGTGCGCACCATCACCCGCACCTACGATGTCGCGAAGATGCGCGACACGCTGAAAGAAGCCCTCACCACGCCGGTCAAAGGGCCGAAGGTGATCATCGCCCAGTCCGAATGCATGCTCAACAAGCAGCGGCGCGAGCGGCCACTCTGGCGCAAGCGCAAGGACGCGGGCGAGCGCGTGGTGCGCGAGCGCTTCGGCGTCGATCCCGACACCTGCACCGGCGACCATTCCTGCATCCGCCTTTCCGGCTGCCCGTCGCTGACCTTGGCGCCCAATCCCGATCCGCTGCGGCGCGAACCGATCACCAAGGTGATCAATTCGTGCGTGGGCTGCGGGCTGTGCGGCGAGGTTGCGCATGCCGCGGTGCTGTGCCCCTCGTTCTACCGCGCCGCGGTGATCGCCAATCCGAGCTGGTGGGACCGGCTGAAGGATAAGATGCGCGGCGCGGTGATCGGCTGGCTGCAGCAGCGCCTCGTTGCCGCGTAATTCTCTTCCTGTCGTCCCGGCCGAGCGCGCAGCGCGAGAGCCGGGACCCAGTAATCACTGAACCCTCGGTGGCTACTGGGTCCCCGCTTTCGCGGGGACGACAGCGGAGATAAACGACGCGAATTGGTCGCCGCTGTTGTACATTCATCCCATGGACGCGCAGGTCGATCCGAAACTCACCAACGTGCGGCCGATCACCATCGCCGTGCTGGCGCTCGGCGGCGAGGGCGGCGGCGTGCTCGCCGACTGGATCGTCGACGTCGCCGAGCACGGCGGCTATCTCGCCCAGGCGACCTCGGTGCCCGGCGTGGCGCAGCGCACCGGCGCGACCGTCTATTACCTCGAGCTGTTTCCGAAAAACGCGGCGCAGGCGGCGGGACGCGCGCCGGTGCTGGCGCTGATGCCGATGCCCGGCGACCTCGACGTGGTACTCGCCTCCGAGCTGATGGAGGCGGCGCGCGCGATCGAACGCGGCTTCGTCACCCCGGACCGGACCTTGTTGATCGCCTCGACCCACCGCGTCTACGCGATGACGGAAAAGATCGCGCTCGCCGACGGCCGCGCCGATGCGTCGGCGCTCTACGCCGGTTGCCGCGACGCGGCGCGCGCGCTCGTTGCCTTCGACATGGCGGCGCTCGCCGACGCCACGGGGAGCGTGGTGAGCGCGGTCCTCTTCGGCGCGCTTGCCGGCGCCGGCGCGCTGCCGTTTCCGCGCATGGCGTTCGAGGCGGCCATCCGGCGCGGCGGCGTCGGTGTGGCTGGCAGCCTCGCCGCGTTCGCCGCGGGATACGAGGCGGCGCGCGGAGACGAGAGTGCGAGCGCTGTTGTTCCAGCGAGTGAGGACGAGAAGTTCACTGCGTCCCCTCCCCTGGGCGCGCTGCAGGACGACGTGACAAAAAATCTCTCCGGCGAGACGCGCGCCATCGTGCTCGCTGGCATCGAGCGGCTCAACGATTATCAGGACGTGGATTACGCCAAGGATTACCTCGCACGGCTGGAGCGGTTTCGCGAGATCGAGCGGCAACACGGCGACGATTCCGAGCGCCTCATTGGCGAGGTCGCGCGCCAGCTCGCACTCGCAATGGCGTACGAGGACACGGTCCGCGTCGCCGACTTGAAAATTCGCGCGAGCCGCTTTGCCCGCGTGCGCGCGGAGGCGCAAGTCGAGCGAGGCCAAATTCTCGAAATCGCCGAGTTCTTTCACCCGCGCACGCAGGAGATTGCCGACACCTTGCCGGCGCCGCTCGGGCGCTGGCTGCTGCGCACGCGCTGGGCGCGCGCGCTCACGGATCGGCTCACGCGCAAGGGCAAGATCGTCAAGACCACGTCGGTGAGCGGCTTCCTGCTGCTTTATCTGCTCGCCAGGCTCAAGCCGCTGCGCCGGCGCTCCTTACGCTTTGTGGAGGAGCAGGCGGCGCTCGCGTCCTGGCTCGATCTGGTGGCGGACACCGCGCGCGCGGACTACCCGCTCGCCATCGTGGTCGCGCGCATGCGCGGCCTGGTCAAGGGCTATGGCGACACCCACGCGCGCGGCCTTGCCAAATACGAGAAGCTCGCCGCGCTGGCGCCGCAGCTCGCCGGCCGCCCCGACGCCGCGGCGCGGCTCGAGGCGCTGCTCAAGGCGGCCAATGCCGACGAAAGCGGCGCGGCGCTGGAGCAGGCCATTTCACAAGCTGTCGTCCCGGCCGACCGCCGCGTAAGCGGCGGGAGAGCCGGGACCCAGTAATCATTGCCCTCTCGGTCGGCGCGCCTTCGCCAGGTCACGGATTACTAGGTCCCCGCTTTCGCGGGGACGACAACGGCGTAAAATGCGCGAAACTCGCGCAAATATTCACGGAGGCTGCAATGGCGTACGACCTCGATCAATTCGTCGCGGATGCCCGCGCCGCGCTCAAGCGCGACCCCGGACCGACCGGCCGCGAGCAGGTGCGGCGCGATCTCGAGCGGCTGCTCGCCAACAAGGAGTTCGTGGAGAAGCATTGCGGTGAACAGGTGCCGCGCGGGCTCACGGTGCTCTACGAGGATCCCGAGCTCGGCTTTCAGGTGCTCGCGCACATCAACGACAAGGCGCGGGTGTCGCCGCCGCACGATCACGGCGCCTCGTGGGCGATCTACGGCCAGGCCACCCACTACACCGACATGATCGAATGGGAGCGCGAGGACGACGGCGGCAAGCCGGGCGAGGCCAAGCTCAAGCCGGTCAAGAAATATCGCCTGCTGCCCGGCCACGCCGGCATCTATCAGGACGGCAAGATCCACTCGATCGACTATCCCGACAACGCGCGCTTCGTGCGCGTCACCGGCACCAATCTCGACAAGATCACCCGCGTGCGCTTCGACCTCGCCTCCGGCAAGGTCCACCCGATGACCCCGCAGCAGGCGACGTGATGCGCACCACGCACTAACGGCTGTCGTCCCCGCGAGGGGCTCCCCAAAATTCGCTCCGCGAATTTTGGGGACCTCGATAGCGGGGACCCAGTAATCCATGCCCTCGCGAAAGCGAAGGACCGATAGTGCAGTGATTACTGGGTCCCGGCTCTCCGCTCGCTGTGCTCGCTTCGGCCGGGACGACAGACGTAGGATTGCATGCAGCCCCTCGCTCCTCCCGCGTTGAAAACCATGCTCGCCGCCGGCGGCGAGGTGGCGCTGATCGACCTGCGCGAGGAGGGCGTGTTCGCGCAGCGCCACCTGCTGTTCGCGCGCTCGCTGCCGCTGAGCCGGCTCGAGCTGAGCTTCGCGCGGCTGGTGCCGCGGCGTGCCACGCGCGTCGTGCTGTGCGACGACAATGACGATCTCGCCGAACGCGCCGGCAAAATTCTCGCGTGCGCCGGCTACACCAACCTGTTCGCGCTTGCGGGCGGCGTCGCGTCGTGGGAAGCCGCCGGCTTCCCCCTGTTCTCCGGAGTCAACGTGCCGAGCAAGGCGTTCGGCGAATTCGTCGAGCACACGCGAGGCACGCCGAGCATTGGCGCCGAGGAGCTGGCCGCGCTGATGCGCGACAAGGCCGATCTCGTCGTGCTCGACAGCCGCCCGTTCGACGAATACCAGCGCGTCTCCATTCCGACGGCGGTGAACGTGCCCGGCGCCGAGCTGGTGCTCCGCGTGCGCGATCTCGCGCCCTCGCCCGAAACGACCGTCGTGGTCAACTGCGCCGGGCGCACGCGCAGCATCATCGGCGCGCAGTCGCTGATCAACGCCGGCGTGCCCAACAAGGTGGTGGCGCTGCGCAACGGCACGATGGGCTGGAGCCTCGCCGGGCTTACCTGCGACCGCGGCAAGACACGGCGCGCGCCTGGGCCTTCAAGCGAGGCGCTCGCCTGGGCGAAAGTCGCGGCGCAAGAGGTGGCGCGCCGCTTCGGCATCACGCGCATCGATCGCCCAACCCTGGCGCGGCTTCGCGCGGACGCAGCGCGCACGCTTTATCTCTTCGACGTGCGCGACCCGGACGAATACGCCGCCGGCCACGTGGCGGGGGCGCTTTCCGCGCCGGGCGGGCAGCTGGTGCAGGCAACCGACGCTTATATCGGCACGCTCGGCGCGCGCGTGGTGCTCGTCGACGAGGCGGAGGTGCGCGCGCTGATGACCGCGTCGTGGCTCAGGCAGATGGGCTTTGCCGACGTGTTCGTGCTCGCCGAAGCGGGCGCGGAGACCGAGGCGCCGGCCGCCCCGCTCCTCGGCGAGCCGCAGCCGCGCGAGCTTGCCATCGATTGCGCCGATCTTGCCGCGCTGCTCGCGCGTGACGCGGCGACCGTGGTCGACCTCTCGCTCAGCCGCGATTATCGCGCCGCGCACATTCCCGGCGCGTGGTTTGCGATCCGATCGCGTCTCGCGCAGGCGCTGGCCAAAATTCCGCTGCGCGGCACGCTGGTGCTCACCTCGGAGGACGGCGTGCTCGCCGGCCTCGCCGCGCGCGACACCTGTCGTCCCCGCGAAAGCGGGGACCCAGTACACACCGACAGTGCAGTGATTACTGGGTCCCGGCTCTCGCGCTTCGCGCTCGGCCGGGACGACAGCGTAGTGGAAGTCCGCTGGCTCGACGGCGGCAATGCCGCCTGGCGCGCGGCCGGCCATCCGCTCACCGACGCCGATCCGCGCATGGCGGACGAGGCGATCGACGTCTGGCTCAAGCCGTACGAACGGCCGCACGACACCACGCAGGCGATGCGCGATTACCTCGCCTGGGAGGTGGACCTCCCCGCCCGCGTCGCCGCCGACGGCACGGCAAGGTTCATGAAGGTGTGACGCCACTCGCTTTGGGCGGCTGTCGTCCCCGCGAAAGCGGGGACCCAGTAATCACTGCACTGTCGGTGGTTACTGGGTCCCGGCTCTCGCTCCGCTACGCTTCGCTCGGCCGGGACGACAGCATGAAAAGCGCTGGGCCTCATCCCCAACTGTGGCACGCGCGGCACACCACGGGGCCGGCGGCGGCGTCGCGCCGACGTGCTTAACCGCCCATTAACCTTCCGCAAGCGATGACTAGGGCGGGCAATTTCGCGCGCAGGGAGAGCGGGAGGGAGCGGGTCATGTTGAACGAAAAAGCGTACCAGGAGCACTTTCCCGACGATCCCGCCTACACGCCGGCGCCGGTGCGCGCGCCCTACTCCGCCGCGCTGCTCGAGGCGCTCGCCGCGCTCGAGGACGAATTCCGCACGATCCTGCGCCAGACCGCGCCGTCCAGCGAATAACTCAGCTGTCGTCGCTCTAACTCTCAGGTGTCGTCCCCGCGCCGGGCACCCACGAAAATCGCCGACGCGAGACCAACCTCGCAGCGCTGCTGTGCCCGGCGATTTTCGTGGGGACCCGGACAGCGGGGACCCAGTAATCACTGCGCCGTCGGTCCATCGCTTTCGCGAGGGCATGGATTACTGGCTCCCGGCTCTCCCCCCGCTTTCGCGGGGGTCGGCCGGGACGACAGCCAAGGGGATTGTCGCCCGCGCGGCACCGCGGGTGCGACACAATCTCGCCATCACGGTTTTCCCTCCCGTTGCGTAGCCGCAACAGACTCCGGTGCGTCCGCCGGTCTAGACTCGATGCTGCTCGGGCCACCGCTTGAGCCAAGAGTTCGGGCGTCGTGAGTCGAGGGGCGTAGTCCGTGAACACCGTTGCGCGCGTCGTAGTCGGAGCCATCGCGGGCCTCGCGCTCGGCGCGGCCATTGCGCCCGCGCCCGCCCGCGCCGCCGACATGCCGCTGGCGATGCCCTACGCGCCGGTCGCGCCGCCGCTCTACAGCTGGACCGCCTGCTACGGCGGCTTCAACATCGGCGGCGGCGCCGCCAACAAAAGCTTTACCGACGTCAACGGCTTCTTCATCGCGCCCGGCGGCGACCTCGGCTCGCACACCGCGCGCGGCGTGGTCGGCGGCGGGCAATTCGGCTGCGACTATCAGGCCGGCATGTTCGTGTTCGGCGCCCAAGGCCTGTTCGACGCCTCCGGCATGAAGGGCAGCAACCTGCTGCCTATCCCCCTCGCCGTTGTCGGCTCTCCCAGCCGGCTCGCCGCCAGCTCGGACAGCTTCGTGCAATGGTTCGGCACGCTGACCGCGCGCGCCGGCGTGCTCGCGGCGCCGACCCTATTGCTCTACGCCAAGGGCGGCAGCGCCTGGGCGCACGACGTGCTCAACGTCTCGATCTTCAACAGCGCCTTGCCCAGCGCCCTCGGCAGCGCGACGCCGTCCGGCTGGACCGCGGGAGCAGGCCTCGAATGGGCGTTCTTCGGCGGCAACTTCACCGCGTTCGCCGAATACGACTACATGAGCTTCGGCACCTCGCGCGTGAACTACACGCTGGTCACGACGTCAGGCCTCACCTTCCCGCTCGACATGAAGCAGTCGGTGAACCTGTTCCTGTTCGGCATCAACTATCGCTTCGGCGTCGGCGGGCGCGCGTATTAGCACCGCGCGCGGGCCCGATCGTCATGCCCGGACTTGGTCCGGGCATCCATCTGCTTCGCAAAATGCCTTCGGTGTCGTCCCGGCCGAGCGGAGCGAGAGCCGGGACCCATACGGCCGTGCACTATCGATAGCACACGGAGCATGGGTCCCCGCTTTCGCGGGGACGACGACTGAGCTTGTTGCTGACATCCCCGCGAGCATGGCTGCACTGCGCAACCCCGCGCATGCCGCCAGGCTCACCGCGGCAGCGCCGTCACCCGTTCCGCCTCCTTCGCCGCCCGCTCGAACTCGCCTTCCAGCCACGCGGAAACGCCGGTCAATCCTTTCGCCACGTCGCGCGCCCACTTGACGTAATCGAGCCGCCGCTTCACCGACCAGTTCGGCGGCGGGCTTGCCGCGAGCGCCCGCAGATTGCTGGTCTTGTCCGCCAGTTTGAGAATCTTCGCGCGCCGCGACTTCCTGGGCGCATTCTCGACCTGCAGGCGTTTGCGCTCCTGCTTGGGAAGGCGCTTGTCGTCGGTGACCTCTTCGACGATTTCGGCCACGCCCGCGCCGAACGCCTGCGCGATCACGGCGCGCGGCACCTCCTGGTCTTCGATGGCATCGTGCAGCAATGCCGCGATCACCAGCTCGGGATCCTCCCCGTGCGTCGCCTCGGCCACCAAGGTCGCGACTTCGAGCAGGTGATTGATGTAGGGCTCCTCGGCGGCGCCTTTGCGCCGCTGATGCACATGCCAGCGCGCGGCCGCGTCCGCGGCCTTGAGGACGGCGATCCAGTCTTTCGGCATTTCGTGCTCTCCCGGCGCCCGCGGTGGCGGACTGAAAGGCGAGTTTAGTGGAAGGATTGCGCCGCCGGCCCGGATTCTACAATTTGTATGCTATGGACTCAGGCGTAGGATGCGGTTGCGTCGTATTCGCCCGCAAAAATCGAATTCGTTCGCGGAACGATGCACAAACTGGCGGGACTGATCTGCCATTGGTTCTGCACGCAACGGTGAGTGACGATGGCGGTCAACCTTGTGGTCGCCGTTACTGACGACGAGTGGTTCGAGATGCTTCGCCAGCATCCGAACTTGAACGAGGTTCGAATTTCCGCGCGCTCCAGCCTGGTGAAATGTTTCTGTTCAAACTGCATGCACCGCGCAGCGTGATCGTTGGTGGCGGGATTTTCGCTTACGCCAACTCGCTTCCCTGTTCTCTCGCCTGGGCGGCGTTCGGGGAGGCAAACGGCGCGCTGTCAGCGCACGAGATGCGCGCGCGCATTGCCTATTACCGGAGGATCGATCCCAATGATCG
>Ga0306923_10000349_pt1 | contig 35145 bp, 26 predicted proteins | sample sta12Can44000108_FD_203841 | JGI IMG/M metagenome (GOLD analysis project Ga0306923, IMG submission 203841) | Lab enrichment of tropical soil microbial communities from Luquillo Experimental Forest, Puerto Rico - statanox.12C.anox.44.000.108 (v2)... | ecosystem: Environmental > Terrestrial >... | reverse complement strand
ATGCCGATCAGTTCTCCCCTTACGACTTCTGGCAATACTGGCGGAACACCGAGGATGCCGATGTTGCGAAATTCCTGAAATTGTTCACGGTGCTGCCGATGCGCGAGATCAACAAGCTCGCCGCGCTGAAGGGGTCGGAGATCAACGAGGCCAAGAAGGCGCTGGCTGAGGGTGCAACGGCGCTGCTGCATGGCGCGGACGCCGCGCGCCAGGCGGCGGAAACCGCGCGAAAGACCTTCGAGGAAGGCGCGATCGCAGAAAACCTGCCGACGGTGGAAATTCCCCAGAGCGAGCTTGAGGCCGGTGTCGGCGTGCTCGCACTGTTCGTCAAGACCGGCCTGGTCACGTCAAACGGCGAGGCGCGCCGCCAGATCAAGGGCGGCGGACTGCGCGTCAACGACGTCGCCGTGTCCGATGAGAGAATGGTGTTGACGCCAGCCGATCTCACTGCGGAAGGCGTGATCAAGGCATCGCTTGGGCGAAAGCGCCACGTCCTCGTCCGGCCTGCATAGGGGCATTCACTTTTTCACGCTTGCGGGGAGAGCGAAAAATGCGCTCCCTGATGCCATGGACGACAGGACGCCTCTGGAGGAAACGCGGTTGGCGCCGGCAACGCCGGCACGGACAGGACTTCTCGTGCTGGCGCTGTGCTTTGCCCTGTCGGTCGTCGGACGGGGCTTTGGCGAGAGCTTTGCGGTCTTCCTGAAGCCGGTCTCGGACAGTTTTGGCTGGGATCGCGCCGAAGCGGTCTCGCTCTATTCGCTGTCCGCGCTCGCCGGCGGATTGTCGGCGCCGCTGATCGGACGATTGTTTGACCACTCCGGACCGCGCGCCGTCTACGCGCTCGGCATGTTACTGCTGTGCGGCGCGTTCCTGGTGGCCGCCCATTCGCAGCACCTCTGGGAATTCCGCCTTTCGATCGGTTTTTGCGTCGGCATTGGCGCGGCTTTGATCGGCAACGTGCCGAATTCGATCCTGCTCGGCCGCTGGTTCGGCCCGAGGCTGCCAGCCGCGATGGCCGTGGTCTATTCCGCAACCGGCGCCGGCGTGCTGTTGTTGCTGCCCACCTCGCAAATCCTGATCGAACATTTCGGCTGGCGCGGCACCTACCAGTTTTTTGGTGCGTTCCTGGCGCTGATGCTAGTGCCGCTGCTGTTGCTGCCCTGGCGGAGGTTTTCGCTGGGCGCTCCACATGTGGCCGGCAAAACCGATGACAGCCTCATCGGCGAAGGCTGGACGCTTATTGCCGCCATGCGCCACCATGCGTTCTGGGCGCTGTTCTCGACCTTCTTTTTCACCGCGATCGGCATGTATGCGATCGTGCCGCAGGTGGTGGTCTATCTGATCGAGGCGGGATTTGCGCCGCGGCAAGCGGCGACCGCCTGGGGCTTTTCCGGCATCGTGCTGTTGGTCGGGATGTTGGGGGTTTCCTGGCTCGACGGGCTGATCGGACGGCGGCCTTCCGTGCTCTTCAGCTACGCGCTGTCGATCATCGGGATAGCCTTGCTGTGGGCGCTGCAATTCAATCCTAATATCTGGCTGCTCACGGGTTTTGTGGTCTGCTTCGGCAGCATGATCGGCTCGCGCGGCCCGCTGCTTTCGGCAACCGCGATGAAAATTTTCCGTGGCGATCGGGTCGGCACCATCTACGGCTCGATTTCAATCGGAAGTGGCCTCGGCGCGGCGGTCGGCTCCTGGAGCGGCGGCCTGATCCATGACCTCACCCACAGCTACAATCCGATGCTGGCTTTTGCGCTGGCAAGCGTCGTGCTCGGGATGATCCCGTTTCTGGTCGTGCCGGCGCTCAGGCGTTAGGGAGTTAGGACGTGTACTCAAAAAACCCTGCGATGTGCGCTTTTGGGGGAATAGTGAAATGTCTGCTTATGAGCCACAGCGGAGGGTTCTACAGGCGCCCAGCGGCAAGGGCACTCGCCATTAGTTTGCGCAAACCAAATTTGTGGAAGGGGGTGATGGAGGATAGGTAGTAACGCCCGAAGCGATTGTGAACCATGCACAGAGTAGACACCACGACGCTTAGGCCGTTGCCATCGCGAACCTTCATGATCGACAGCCGGAAATCCATATGCTTGTTGTCCCGTCCCGCAACCAATTCATCCGGCCCCAGAAAGAAGATTGGCCAAGGGCCAATCTTCTGTCCCACGATATAACGATCCCTCTTTTCGATGTTAAGGATTTCCGAGGTGGTCGGCGTCTCAAGACCGGCGAAGCCTGCAACCTTGTTCCGCGCAATCAGTAACAGGTTCATCCAGACCGGCCGGTGGGCAAATATCGCAAAAAAGATTTCAACCACGCCAGCTTCGGTGCGGCGCAGTGGTACGCGGTATGCGTCACTAAAATCCGCGCGTTCGATCAGAGTCTTGCCTAGGGCGCTCTCGGAAGGCACGTCGCACTCGACGACACTCATCCTAGTCTCGGAGCAATATGACGTTACACCGCGGACGTTTGCGGGCGGAACAATACCCTCGATTGCCGTCTACACCTAATTCAACGCTCGTCCAACTTTTGCTGCGGTGCATGAGCCCGTTATTGGCCCTTAGCGGAATGATCTCGCGCTTCTGCGATGTCTGCTTCTGAGGGTAAAGCAGACGTCACTTACGCCAGCATCTGCGCGGGCGGATTTTACACGACCTAGTTGTTCGGGTTCGCGTGGAATTCGGCCGGCGTATATTGCTTGCCGGTGTTGAAATCCATGATCTTGCGCATCACGCCGGGCAAGATCGCCGAGAGCGGATTGATCCGCAGCACCGGCTGGCCGGGGCTGCCGACGACCTCGTAGGTGAGGCCGAACAGGCCTTCGTTGCTACCGCCGCCGAGGAAGAGGCCCAGCACCGGAAGCTGACCGAACATGTTGTTCACCCCGTACAAGGGAACGATGGTGCCGCTCATGCGGACCTGGTTGCCGAAATAATCGATGGTGCCCTCGATCGTCAGCCCGATGCTCGGGCCCTTGACGACGCCCTCGCGGATCGCAAGCATTCCGTTCTGCCGGGTGAATTCCGCACGAAGCGCCGAGAACGCGACGCCACTCGGCACACTGGCCGGTCCGCCGGCCGCCGTGCGATCGAGCGCGGCTTCTCCTTTCACCGAGAAATCGCGGACGTTGAGCAGACCCTCCTTGGCGCCACCATCGGGAGTTGGCGGCTCCATCGCGAGAGTCATCTGGCCGCCCATCATTTTCGAATAGGTGTCGGTGAAGCGGAAGAAGGCGCCGCCGTCGTTGGTCTTCAGGATGATCAGGTCACGTCCCTGCCCCTGTGGTCCGCGACCCACGAGTTCCGCGGTTACCGGCGTGTCGCGTCCGATCTTGCCGTTCAGCGTAAAGCTTCGGTAGATCCCGCCCCGCCGCAGGAACTTCACCTCGACGCTGCGCAACGCTTCGCCATTGAAGCCGGCAACCGCGCCAAACCTCAGATCGACGTCGAGGTCGATGTTCTTCGTCTTGCCCTTGTTGTCGGCTTCCCTGCCCTGGTTACCGGAGATCGCCGACTTGAGGAAACCGCGGCCATCGAACACGTCACCGCGCATGTTCACCTTGACGATGCCGTCCGCGCCGCGTTCAGCCTTGAGCGAGGTCTTGTCGCCCTCGGAGGGTGAATAGGTCGGAAAGTTCGCATTCATCAGGTCGCCGTTCTGGTCGACTTCCAGCGAACCCTTGATCGAAACGCCGGGACCATCGATCACGATGTCCTCGAAGCGCGTCGACTGCGCCTTCGTCACCACGTTGAAGGTGGCCTTGCTCGATTTGCCCGGCACCTTGACCCAGCCGGGAAGGATGTTGTCCAGCTTGAGCTGGGTGAGATCGGCTTCGATCCCCATCTTGCTGTCGCGCTCGGTGCTGATCTTGCCGACCAGTTTGATCGGTATGGCGCCCGAGACCGCCGGCCCCAGGTCGAGCCCAAGCCGCGCGCGGCTTGCGTCGTCAAGCGTTGCCTGCAGTCTGATATCGGCATCGCCCTCGGCTGCCTTGCGATAGTCGAGCGTCGCCTGCTGCCCGCTGATTTTTACGTCGCCCTTGACCTGATAGCCCTGATTGTTGGCGACGACCTTGAGCGCGCTGGCTTCAAGCTTCTGGCTCATCACCAGCTTGTCGGCTGCAAACCCGTTGAGATCGGCGGTCACGGCATACGTCGTGTTTTCCTTCGTCAGCTCACCCTTGACCGGCATGCCCATGTTGATGGTCGCCGTGAACGTCCCCTTGCTGGTGTTCGGATCGATTGGCGTCGCCAACAAATCGTTCAAGCGATCGGAGGCGAGAATTTCGGCCGCCGCGGGAACCGGACCATCGATCCTCAGCTTCACACGTGAGGGAGGCGGCTTCGGATGGGTGTCGGGAACCTCGAAAACGAAGTCCGAGAAGTTCAGCTTGCGGCCGCCCGGCGTATCGGCTGCCGCCTGGCCGATGGTCACGGTTGCGGTGCGACCGGTGACGTGCGCCTTCAGGTCGGCGTCGTGTACGGGTGGCAACCCGTCCACCGGGCGCACCGTCACGCCATTGGCCACGATGTTGACGGAAAGACCATCGTCCGGAATCGGCGGTCCCTTGCGCGGGAGGTTCTTCACCAGCGTGTTGACGCCGATCTCGATGCGCTGCAGGGAGCCCCGCTCGATGCGCTCGATCACCCATTCGCGCACCTCCGGCACGATCAGCGTCGGCCAGATGCGCTTCATGGCGGAGGCCGACATCGGCGTTCCCGCAAAGCCAAGCCTCATCAGCGGTTCTCCAGAATAGTCGACGCTGCCGGTGCCGGCGATGCCGATCTCGCCATTGCTGATGTCGGCCTGGGTGAGCAGGACCTGCTTCCTGTTGGTATCGAAGCGGAAGGCGATCGCGATGCGATTGAAGATCAGCGGCGGCTCATTGTCGATGCCCGCGAGCAGGATGGTGCCGCCGGAAAAGCCAAGTTGCCAATCGTTCACAAGATCGTTGGGTGGCTCCAGATGCGCCAGCAGCGTGATCCGGTTCGCGCCTGAAACGATCTTGAAGGGCGCAACCAGGACCCGCCGCCCGGAATCCCATTCGACGTTCATTTCCGCCGAGTCGATGGCCATCGGATAGTCGGGCGTGTCGGTGTCGATAATCGTGCCGGCGCCCGCAACCAGCTTGCCGCGGAAATAGGTCGGCAGACCATCGCGTCCGAGCTCACCCTTGAGCTCGCCGGTCAGCGGCAAATCCGCGTTGTAGGTCAGATCCTTCAACCGCAGCGCCAGCAGGATGTTGCTGGTCGAAAGGTTGTTGGCGCGAATGTCGACCGAGCGCACGCCGTTTTCGGGGGAGCCGACGGTGACGCGAAGCGACCAGGGACGCGCGCCCTCTTCGCCCAGGCCAAGGGTCACACCACCATTGCTCGGCCGCCGCAGACTGAGACTGATATTGTCGAAAGTCCATTTGTTGCCGCGCTGCTGATCGTCGACGATGAGAACGCCGTTCTTGAGGCCGATTTCATTGAGATTCTGGCCGTCGAGACCGGTCAGGCTGAGGCTGTCGAGCCAATCCAGGCATGCGAGCAATCCGCTGGTGGTAGAGCCGACGGGCACAGCCGTCGCGCGCGCTGGCGCATCGCTCGCGCGAGGCGCGGGCGGGCCCGAGCCTGATGCCGCAGCGGCCGATCGTTTCGATGCCACGCCCGTCGCCAGCGGCTTGGCCGTGTCGCCGGCGGACACGGTCACATAGCCGTCGGGCGTGATGCGCACCGAAAGTTCGGCATCGACCAGATTGAGGCTCTCGGCGCGAAGGCGCCCCATCAGCAAGGCGGCGCCGGAAAGCCTGACCTCGGCTTTCGGCGCACTCGCAACCACCGCGTGGTCGCGGTCGCGCACGATGATGTCGCGAATACGAACCGCGATCCTTATCCGCCCCGCGCGCTCGATCTGTGTGCCGCCGACCTCGACGGTGTTGCCGTGCCCGATATTTTCCTCAATCGCCGCAGCCAGCCATGGCGTAGCCATGTCCAGATTGATCGGACCGGCGCCAAGCCGCCACCAGAGTCCGAAAAACGAACCGACAAAGATCGCCATCAGAGCGGCGGCGACGACAGCGAGCCGCCTTACCCAGCGTTCGCCGACGACCCAGCGTTGCAGCGCCCCAAGCCTGTCGACGATGCGGTGAACGCCGGAATTGGAGCGGGACAACAGCTGAAGCGCCCGGTGGCAAGCCGCTTGCTCCTGGTCCTCGTCCCAATCATTGTGCCAACGAACGCTCTTGTCGCCGGCAGGTGCCTGAGCGGCTCGATTCGAGCCTTGATTGGCTACCCCGTCGGTTCCTTGACCAGGTCCTTGGGACGAGGAATTCCTGACCATGGCCTCTCGGTGCCGGCGCTCGCTGGGAATGTCGCCGCCATGGCCGGGCGCGCCCGCAGCCAACGAGCGCCGCTTATCCGGTGCTGCCAATCCTCGGTCGGTCCTGTTGCTCGTCATCGGGCTTTTGGCTCATTCAACGAGGGGACAGGCGGCGCATCGAATTCCTTGTAACCTTACCCCGGTGCGGTCAGATTTGCCCAGCCGCCGCCGGATCGATCTCAGGACGCCGGATGAGACCCGGGATAGTTCAAAGGTTGAGCCGCGGAAAGCGACGAAAGGAAGGCGTATGTCCAAGAAATCGCGCAAGAAATCCCCCAAATCGCACCGCGGGCAGTCACCACGAACGAAATCCGCCGCCGCGGCCAAAGCCAAGCCTGGAAAAACCAGCGGCGCGACGAGCGGAAAAACCGCCGCTGTTGCGGTCTCCAGACCTTCGCACAAGGCCGCATCGAAACCCTTAAGATCATCTGATGCCGCCGCTTCAAAGGCACCGGGAAGCATGAGCGGAGCTGTGGAAAAATTACCCGTGCTGGTTGAGGGGGCCAAGGCGCCCGCGTTTCGTCTGCCGCGCGACGGCGGCGAAAGTGTCGCCCTTGCGGACTTTTCCGGCCGGAAGTTAGTGCTTTTCTTCTACCCCAAGGCCGATACCCCGGGTTGTACGCGCGAAGCCATGGACTTCACGCGGCTGTCGGGGGCCTTTGCAGCAAGCGGCACCGCGGTCCTCGGTATCTCGGCCGATTCGGTGAAACGGCAGGAGACCTTCCGCGACAAGCACAGGCTAGAGGTTCCGCTGATTTCGGATGAGAAGCATCAGATGCTGGAAGCTTATGGAGCCTGGGGCGAAAAATCCATGTACGGCCGAACCTTCCAGGGCATCATTCGCACCACCCTTTTGATCGGCGGCGATGGCCGCGTTGCCCGAATATGGCGTCACGTCCGGGTTGACGGCCATGCCGATCAGGTGCTGGCGGCGGCGCAGGCGCTGTAGTCCGGCGCAATCACGTTTTCGAAAAATTAACCATGTGAGCGTCAAATCGCTTCCGCATTTTTGGCCGTACGGAATTTGTATCCGACCGGCGCGGGAGTACCGATGTCGTATCGTTCGGGTCAATATTCCGGATACCCCCAGCATCACCCACATGATCATGGTCGCCCACTCGCCCGCCGCGCGGGCGCACCGCCGCATTCGGCCGCGGCGACCGCAGCCCAATCGGGCTACACCATCGCGCACGCCGGCAAGCAGGTCCGTTTCGGGCCCGTGGCATTCTGGATCGTGGTCGGCACGGTGACGCTGCTTGGCATGTGGTCGGCAGCGACCGCCACCTATTTTGCGTTCCACGACGATGTCCTGACCCGCCTGATCGCGCGCCAGGCCGAAATGCAATACGCCTATGAAGACCGCATCGCCGAGCTGCGCGCCAGGGTCGATCGCACCACGAGCCGGCAATTGCTCGACCAGGAGCAGTTCGACCAGAAGCTCGAGCAGATCATGCGGCGACAGACGGCGCTGGAATCGCGTGCGAGCGCGCTCGGCAGCATCCCCGACGTAACGGGATCGATTCGCCCGGCAGCGCGTGGCGCCGGCTCGTCGGAAACGCCTTCGCCAACACCCAAGCCCTCGCCGATCAACGACACCGTCATCTTCACGGCGCCACCGGACCGCGAGGCGCGACTGGAATCACGTTCGCCGATCGTGCGCGGACCGCCGCCAAACCAGTTTGCAAGGATCCAGGGCGTCGACAGCGTCCTGACGCGACTGCAGAACTCGCTCGATCAGGTGGAGAGCCGCCAGATGGCGGCTCTCAGTTCCTATGAGGACGGGATGGAATCGCGGGTGCGCCGCATGCGCGGCGTGATCAACGATCTCGGCCTCGACGTGGCGCAGCTTGAAGCCGCAACCCCGCGCGCGCCCATGGGCGGGCCATTCGTTCCGCTCAAGCTTTCGCCCGAGGCCGGTGCCTTCGAGCGCCAGCTGTACCGCATCAATGTCACGCGCGCGAAGGTGGAGCGACTGAACCGTACCATGGCGCTTGTGCCCTACCGCAAGCCTGTGATCGGCGAGATCGAATTCACATCCGGCTTCGGCGTGCGCAGCGACCCGTTCCTCGGCCGACCCGCGATGCACACCGGCCTGGATTTCCGGGCACAGACAGGCGATCCCGTCCGCGCCACCGCGAACGGCAAGGTGGTATCGTCCGGATGGAGCGGCGGCTATGGCCGCATGGTCGAAATCGACCACGGCAATGGGCTGTCGACACGCTACGGCCACCTGTCCGAGATCAACGTCAAGGTCGGCGATGTCGTCAGGATCGGACAGGTGATTGGCGAAGTCGGCTCGACCGGCCGCTCCACGGGACCGCATCTACACTACGAAACGCGGATCGATGGCGAGGCCGTCGATCCTCAGAAATTCCTGCGCGCCGGCGTCAGGCTGGGTTCGGGCTAGGACCGCAAGATAGCGCGATGAGGAGACGCTCGGCGCTCTAGCGCTCTCCAGGCTCTGTGAAAAACTTCTCACCGTAGGCGAACCGATTGGGCTTCAGAAAAAAGCCAAGCAGCACCGCGCCTTTGGGCGCCACCGCCTCATGCTGATTGCCGGCAGGCCGCCAGACGAACTGGCCGGGCCCACATTTGCCTTCATGATCCTCAAGCGAGCCCTCGATCACGTAGGTCTGTTCGAGCGCCGTATGCTCATGCAGTGGCACGACGGCGCCCGGATCGAGCTTGAACAAAGCCGTCGTGATGCCGGTGCCATCCGTGTAGAGAACCTTGATCTTGATGCCCGGGAACTTGGTTGGTTCCCAGGGCATGTTGGGCACATCAAGATAATGCGCCGCCCGCTCCTGCGGATTTTCCGGCTTGATATCGGAATGCACAAGCTTGCGTTCCTGCACGGCCATGACGGACTCCTTGTCACTTGGTGTGGTAGTTCGGAAGTTCTCTTCACTTTGCTGCGAGCCCAGTAGAATCAGGACATGACCGACCAGAGGGATGACCCGCGAGCCCCCTGTTTGCCGAGTACCTTAGGCCCTGTGATGGACCGCCTGCAGGCCATAGACAGGCGTCGCGATGCCCTCATAGCGTGCTTTCAACTGCAGGGAGAGGAATTGCGAGTAATGGCGCGACTGATGCAGATTGCCGCCGTGGAACCATAGGCCCTGCTGCTGCGTCGGCTTCCACATGTTGCGCTGTTCGCCTTCCCATGGGCCGGGATCCTTGGTCGTGTTCGAGCCGAGCCCCCAGACCTTGCCGACCTTGTCGGCCATTTCCCGGCTGATGAGGTCGGCGACAAAGCCGTTCATCGAACTGTAGCCGGTGGCGTAGACGATCACATCGGCAGGCAGTACCTTGCCGTCGTGGAGCCTGACGCCGTCAGGCGTGATTTCCTCAACCTGGCCTGCGACCAGCTTTACCTTGCCGTCGATGATGAGCTGCGAGGCGCCGACGTCGATGTAATAGCCCGAGCCGCGACGCAAATATTTCATGAACAGCCCGGAATCGTCGTCGCCGAAGTCGAGCTGGAAACCGGCTTTGGTCAGCCCCGCATAGAAATCAGCGTCATCCTCGCGGATCTTGTCATAGACCGGCTTCTGAAGCCCAGCCAGGATCTTGTAGGGCAGCGAGGCGAACACCAGATCGGCCTTTGCCGTCGTCATACCGCCGCGGACGGCCCGCTCCGAGTAAAGGTCGGCGATCGATTCCATCAGCGAATCCGAGCGCACGATATGAGTTGTCGAGCGCTGCACCATCGTGACCTCGACACCGGCCTCGTACAGTGCGGCGCAGATATCATGTGCGGAATTATTGGAGCCGATCACGACCACCTTCTTGCCCTTGTAGCGGTCAGCACCTGGATGGCGTGAGGAATGGTGCTGCTCACCCTTGAAGCTGTCCATACCCCTGAATCGCGGCATGTTCGGCTTGGCGGACATGCCGGTCGCAAACACCAGCTGCTTCGGCTTGAGCGTGATCTCTTTGCCATCGCGCTCGACGACGACGGTCCATTCCTTCCTGGCCTCGTCCCATTCGGCGAGCTTGGCCGTAGTACCGGTCCAGTAAGTCAGCTCCATGACCTTGGTGTACATCTCCAGCCAGTCGCCGATCTTGTCCTTGGGTGAAAACACCGGCCAGTTCTTCGGGAAGTCGATGTAGGGTAAGTGATCGTACCAAACGGGGTCATGCAGGCAGAGCGACTTATAGCGGGTGCGCCAGGAATCGCCGGCACGGTCGTTCTTCTCGACGATGATTGTGGGCACGCCGAGCTGACGCAATCGCGCGCCGAGCGCGATTCCGCCTTGGCCGCCGCCGATGATGAGCACGTAGGGCTGGGTCTTGACACCGAGCTGCTCGGTTTCCTCGTCGCGCAATTCCTTCCAGGTTTTGGCGCCGGGGTTGACGCCGTGCCGGGCGCCGAGCGGCCGGGCGAAGCCGGCCTTTTCCTCGTGGTCTTTCAGCTCGACCATCGTGGTCAAAAGCGTCCAGATTTGACCATTCTGGAGACGGATCAGGCCGTAGCCGCGCGCGACCTCGGTCTCGAACGAGATCCAGCATTCGGTCACGCCGTTGGCTTCAGTCGCGCTTTCGCCCTCGGCTATTTTCCAATTGCGCGGCTTTACGTGCGGAAGGCAGGAGCTGAGCATCTCGCGGACCTGATCGCGGCCTTCCATGGTCTTTAGGTTCCAGGTGAAGGCAACGAGGTCGCGCCAGTAGCATTCGGGTGCGAACATCGCCACGGCGGCGTCGAGATCACCAGCAGCAAGCGCCGCTTCGAATTTGTCAAGAAAAACCTGGACGCGCGCATTAAGGGTGGTGTCGAGCATTGCTTCCTCCCGGCGGTCGTTTTCAACTTTTTGCAGGCATCGCAACATTACCCCAACTATCGAACGAATCCAGACTCGCGTGGTCCGATTTTCCCGCCAAGGCCGACTTGACGGCGATCGCTTGCGATTGTCCGGTCTCGGAGTTGAAGCGCACCCAGAGTGAGGCAGGGTCGAACTTCTGCTTATGACCCATTGCGGAAATCGTGCCCGCCGGTGAGCAGTCGATGTCTGCGTCGCAAAATCATTCAGTGCCGCGAGAGATCCTTTGCCATAAGAACCAAGTCGTAGTAGCGGCCAGCTTCAGAGCGTTCTTCTCCACGCCGTACTCCAGGAAGCCCAATCTCGCGTAAAGACTCCGCGCCTGTTCATTGTCCACCACCACGCTGAGCTGGATCAGCTCAACCTGCTGACGGGCGTGATTGCATACCGCTTCGATCAACCGTCGACCGACCTTGGCATTCCTTGCGGCGGGTCGAAGGTACATTCCCCAAAGCACGCCTTTGTGAGCTTCTTTCTGGCCCTGTTGGACAGCAAAGCCGACAATGCCGACGAGCTCTGTGTCCCGGAACGCGCCGAGCACTGTAGAGCTGCCGAGCCGATCCGAGAACAAACTCAGCGGCTGAGCATCCTCAACCTCGAAGGTGCTACCGAACGCTTCCGGGTTGGCTTGGAGAGCCTCCAGTCGAATGTCTCGATAGACGACTGCGTCCTCCCGTGCGAGGCGACGTATCTCAATGTCGTCGTCGGTCATCCTTCGTCTTTACCAGCAGGCAGGGAATATTCCTAGTGAGTTGCACAAGATGACTTCTGCGACACCGCAAATCGAGAAGCTCGACTTCTGATTTTGGCCCTTCGATTTCCTTAAGGGCGAGGTGCCGCCCGATTGCCTGTGATCCTGCCGACCAAGTTGAAGCTGGCCATCAACCTCAAGAAAGCGCTCCGCCTCACCGCGGCCGCTGACCCTGCTAGTGACAGCTTTCGACTTCCGCTTCTGGCCCTTAGCGGGCGCGCTTTCGCGTTTCTGCGATGTCCGCTTCTAAGGATAAAGCGAACATCGCTTACGGCCAGCGTCTGCACAGGCGGATTTAGGAGCACACGCCCCAGTAGCACTCAGTGCCCGATGTCGTGGCCGACTTCGCCGGTGATGACGTCGCCGAACAGATGCCACGCCTCGCCGTCGAATTTCATCAGCTGCATCTGCTCGATCGGAAAGAAGTCGTCCGGACTGGTGTTGATCTTGATGCCCGGCAGCATCACGTCACTGGAGAAATTCTTGAGATTTGCCGCCTGCTTCATGACGTTCTCGCGCGTCAAATCATCGCCGCATTGCCTGAGCACCTGGACCAGGGTCTGCGCCGCGGCATAACCGTAGACATTGTTGAGGTCCACCCTGTCTCCTGTCGGATAGTACTTCTCCATGAAGGCCTGCCAGGTCTTGACCCCCGGATCGTCCTTCCAGGTTGGATCGGTCGGGTCCTTCAGGTAGGCGGTCGAGATGATGTCTTTGGCGTATTGAAGACCCGCGGGCTTGAGCACGCCGGCCACCGAGGCCGACACATTTGCCAGGAAGAACCGGGGCTTCCAGCCGAGTTCGCCGACCTTCCTGATCGCCTGTGCCGATCCCTTCGGCGCGGCCCAGGAGAAGAAGGTATCGGCGCCTGAGTCCCGCAACGCCACGATCTGTGAATCGATAGAGGGATCGCTGACCTCATAGGATTTGTCGGCGATAATCATGTTGGCCCTGTCGCCGAGGCCGTCACGCAGTCCCTTGACCTGGTCCTTGCCGGCGTCGTCGTTCTGCCAGAACACAGCGATCTTGGCGTCTGGATAGTGGTCGAGGATGTACCTGGCGTAGATGCGTCCCTCGCTCTGATAGTTGGGCTGCCAGCCGATCGTCCATGGGAAGTTCTTGGGATCGCCCCATTTGGTGGCGCCGCTGGCGACAAACAGCTGCGGCACTTTCTTGGCGTTCATGTATTTCTGGATCGCCGAATTGGACGGCGTGCCCAGCGACTGAAAGACCAGAAGGACCTCGTCGCCTTCTACGAGTTTGCGCGCCTGTTCGATCGCCTTCGGTGGGCTGTAGCCATCGTCGTAGGTGATGAAATTGATCTTTCGCCCATTGATGCCGCCTTCGGCGTTGACCTTGTCGAAATAGGCGGCCTCGGTCTTGCCGATCACGGCATAGGAGGACGCGGGCCCGCTATAGGGCATGATGTTGCCGATCCTGATTTCGGTGTCGCTGGCGCCCGGATCGTATTTCTTCTCGGCATTAGCAGCACTCGCCGAGAGTACGGCGGCGCATGCAGCCATTGTAATCAGGCATCTCCTCAACATCGTTTCTCTCTCCCTTGATGGTTGTCTTCATCCAATTGTTTGAGGCAAGTCTCGCAAGCTCCGCGTGGGCTGGCAAGCCGCTCGCGTGTTCGACTTTCGCCGCGCGGCAAACGCGACGGCGGCCGATTCTTTCGATTGTCTATCAATGGAGGAACGCGCGAGTCGCAGATCGATCAGACTGGTGCCCACTTTCCGAAGTTCGTGTTACATCGCGGCGGCTACTTTCACGAACTTCGGAAAGTCATGGGCACTAGCAAACATATTGATTCTAGTGCCGCTTTTCTATTTGAAGTTCCTGGATCGAATTCGCCGCTTGTGGTGCAGGAACTTTTAAATAGGCGGCACTACCTTCGGCCGCGACACGATCTCGATCATTTTTCCTTCGTCGTCGTCGGGCGCGGCTTCCTTCGCCCGCTGGTACGCCTCAACGGCAGCGCGGCCCATCACCGGGGTTGCGCTAAGCAATTGTTCGGCCAGCGCCACGGCATAGGCAGCATCCTTGTGACGCAGCGCCGCGGTGAAGTTCGCACCGGCAAAGTTGCGCGCCGCCATGCGCCTGGAATGGCGGATTACCTGCGGGCTTGCGGCAACGCCGTTCTCGATCGCTTCCAGCACCAGCTTGATGTCGAGGCCGGCCTGCTCGGCGATGGCAAGGCCCTCGGCGATGCCGGCGATCTGGATCGCGCCCATCAGGTTGTTGATCAGCTTGTAGACGGTGCCGGTGCCGACCGCGCCGAAATGCCGGATGCTCGAAGATAGCGGCGCAAGAAACGGCCGCGCCTGCTCGAGGTCGGCGGGCTCGGCGCCGACCAGCAGCGTCAGCTTGCCGGCGGCAGCCGCGTCCGGCAGGCCGGTCACGGGACTGTCGATATAGATCAAACCTCGTCTGCGCAGCTCCCGCGACAATTCGAGCGCGTGGGCGTAGGAGACGGTCGAGCATTCGATGGCAATCGCACCACTCTTCATCGCCGCGGCCGCTCCGTCCCGACCGAGCCAGACGCTGCGCGAGGCCGCGTCGTCGGCCACCATGGTCACGACCGCATCCGCATCGATTGCAGCATCCTTTGGCGAGGCCGCCCAATGCGCGCCGCGCGCGATCAAGGCTTGCGCCTTCGCCTTGCTGCGGTTGAACACCGCAACTTTAAAACCCGCGTCGAGATAGCGGCCGGCCATGCCGTGCCCCATTCGCCCCAGACCGATGAAAGCAACGTGCGGCATGATTCTAATCCACGTCCTCGACTGCATCGGACGCGGTGCCGAAGGCGCGCTGCGCCAGTGTTGCCGCCATGAACTCGTCAAGGTCTCCGTCGAGCACGCCTGTGGTATCAGAGGTGTGCACGCCGGTCCGCAGGTCCTTCACCATCTGATAGGGCTGCAGCACGTAGGATCTGATCTGGTGGCCCCAGCCGATATCGGTCTTGGCCGCCTGCTCGGCGGCGGCCTTTTCCTCGCGCTTCTTCAGCTCAATTTCATAGAGACGGGCGCGCAGCATGTCCCAGGCCTGCGCCCGGTTCTTGTGCTGTGAACGGCCGGCCTGGCAGACCACCGCAATGCCGGTCGGGATATGCGTCAGACGGACCGCCGATTCGGTCTTGTTGACGTGCTGGCCGCCGGCGCCACCCGAGCGCATGGTATCGACGCGCACATCTGATTCTTTCAGGTCGATCTTGATGCTGTCATCGATGACCGGAAAGATCTGGACGGACGAAAACGAGGTGTGCCGGCGCGCGTTGGAATCGAACGGCGAAATCCGCACCAGGCGGTGCACGCCGGCCTCCGTCTTCAGCCAGCCATAGGCGTTGTGACCGCTGATCTGGATGGTTGCGGATTTGATGCCGGCCTCCTCGCCCTGGGATTCCTCGAGATACTCGACCTTGAAGCCGTGCTTCTCGGCCCAGCGCGTGTACATGCGAAGCAGCATCTCGGCCCAGTCCTGGCTCTCGGTGCCGCCGGCGCCGGCATGGACCTCGAGATAGGAATCGAAGCGATCGGCCTCGCCCGACAGCAGCGCCTCAAGCTCGCGGCGCGCCACCTCCTTCTTCAGGCTTCGCAGCGCTTCCTCAGCCTCGGCAACGACACCCGCGTCGTTTTCGGCCTCGCCGAGCTCGATCATGCCGATGTCGTCCTCAAGCTCGCGCTCGACCTTGCTGATGCCGGACAGCGAATCCTCCAGCGAGGTGCGTTCCTGCATCAGCTTCTGGGCTTTCTGCGGATCGTTCCAGAGATTGGGGTCTTCAGCGAGCTTGTTCAGCTCGGCAAGCCGCGCCGTCGATTTCTCGACGTCAAAGATGCCTCCTCAGCAGTCCGACCGACTGCTTGATCTCTTCGACGAGGCGTTCGATTTCGGCGCGCATGATCTCTTACTTCCCTTTCAAGGGGGCATTGTCTCCGCGTCGGATGTAGCGATACGGCGCCGAAAGCGCAATCGGTCCAAACGCCCGGTCAGTACAACCCGCCGGTGCCGGGTCGTATGAAGGCGCCGCTGTCGAGTGGTACGCCCTGCGGCGGGAGGCGAGAGTCGGCGTCGGCGACCCCGATCACCGAGTAATTGTCAGGCGGCGCCGTACCTGGCTTGAACGCTTCCACGATGACGCCTCGTCCGCCTTCGCCGGGACCAACCCGCATGCCGCTCTTGGCGTCGACGTGGATCAGCTTGATGCCGGCCGGAATCTTGAACGGCGTCGGCGGCTTGTCCGCGAGCGCAAGCTTCATGAAGTCGCGGGCGATCGGCGCCGCCAGATGACCTCCGGTCGCAGCATTGCCCTTACCGAGCGGGCGCGGCTTGTCATACCCCATGTAGATGCCGACCACGATGTCCGGGGAGAAGCCGATGAACCAGGCGTCCTTGGCCTCGTTGGTGGTGCCGGTCTTGCCGGCGATCGGCTTGCCGACCTCCTTGAGCGCGATGCCGGTACCGCCCTGCACCACGCCTTCCATCAGCGAAGTCATTTGGTAGGCCGTCATGGCGTCCAAGACCTGCTCGCGGCGGTCGATCAGTTGCGGCTCGGACTGGTTCTTCCAGCCGGCGGGCGCATCGCAGCCGCGGCACTCGCGCGCATCATGCTTGAAAATGGTGTGACCGTAGCGGTCCTGGATACGGTCGATCAGCGTCGGCTTCACGCGACGGCCGCCATTGGCGATCATCGAATAGGCGGTGACCATGCGCATGACCGTGGTCTCGCCGGCGCCAAGCGCATAGGACAGATAGTTGGGCAATTCGTCATAGACGCCAAAACGCCTGGCATATTCGGAGATCAGGGGCATGCCGATATCCTGCGCCAGGCGTACCGTCACGGTGTTCAGCGAGAGCCTCAGCGCGTTCCGCAGCGTGGTCGGACCCTGGTACTTGCCGGACGAAAAGTTCTCCGGACGCCAGACGCCGCCGCCCTGCCCCTGATCGATTTCGATCGGCGCGTCGACCACGACGGTTGATGGCGTGTAACCGTTGTCCAGCGCCGCCGAATAGACGATCGGCTTGAACGACGAGCCGGGCTGCCGGTAGGCTTGCGTGGCGCGGTTGAACTGGCTCTGGTCGAACGAGAAACCGCCGACCATGGCCAGCACGCGGCCGGTCCAGGGATCCATCACCACCATCGCGCCGGAGACTTCCGGCACCTGCTCGAGACGGAACTGGCCCTCGACGGGATTGCCTTCCCTGTACAGTGGATCGACATAGATCACGTCGCCCGGCGACAGTACCTGCGACACCGCCGTCGGCGCCTTGCCGCGGGTGGAGGTGGCCTTGGCCCACTTCACGCCATCAAGCGTGACAAGACCGGTCTGCCGTTCCCTGCTGACGGCACCGCCGAGATCGCGCCCCGGCTGGAAACCGATGCGGGCCGATTGATCGCTGACCTCCAGCACGACGGCCATCCGCCAGGGCGAGACATCGGACAATGATTTGACGTCAGCAAGCTTAACCCCCCAATCGCCGGAGAGGTCGAGCTTGCTCACCGGACCGCGCCAGCCCTGCTCCTCGTCATATTTGACGAGGCCAGCCGCCATCGTCTTGCGCGCCATCACCTGGATCTTCGGATCGAGGGTCGTGCGCACCGACAAGCCGCCTTCGTACAGCTTCTTCTCGCCGTAGCGCTCGAAGATGTCGCGACGCACTTCCTCGGCGAAATATTCCCCGGCGAAGGTGTGGACACCGTTGGAGCGGTTGACGACGTTTAAGGGTTCCTTGCGCGCCTTGTCGGCATCGGCCTGCTTGATCCAGCCGTTTTCGAGCAAACGGTCGATCACATAGTTGCGCCGCTCGATCGCACGGTCGCGGTTCTTCACCGGATGCAGCGCGGCCGGCGCCTTTGGCAGCGCCGCCAGATAGGAGGCTTCAGCGATGGTAAGTTCGTTCACCGACTTGTCGAAATAAACCAGCGAAGCGGCGGCAACCCCATAGGCGCCAAGGCCGAGATAGATTTCATTGAGATAGAGTTCGAGGATCTTGTCCTTGGAATAAGCGCGCTCGATTCGCATCGCCAGCAGCGCTTCCTTGATCTTCCGGGCGAACGACACCTCGTTATTCAACAGAAAGTTTTTCGCGACCTGCTGGGTGATCGTGGAGGCGCCTTGCGGGCGGCGGTTGGAGCCATAATTCTGCGCATAGACGATGGCGGCACGCATCATGCCGGAATAGTCGATGCCGCCGTGCTCATAGAAGTTCTTGTCCTCGGCGGCCAGAAACGCGTTGATGACGAGCTTCGGGACAGCCTGGATCGGCAGGTACAGCCGCCGTTCCTTGGCATATTCGCCGAGCAACGAACCATCGACCGCATGCACGCGGGTCATGATCGGCGGTTCGTAATCCTGCAGCTGGGAATAGTCGGGCAAATCCTTGGAGAAATGCCAGATCAGGCCGGCAATACCGCCGACGCCGACAAGGAACACAACGGTTCCGACGGCGAACAGGAAACCCAAAAACCGCACCAGCAAGCGCATTAGCTAAGATCCGTTCCAGCCCTGGGCGCCAAATCCGGCACCCTTCTCACGTCAAGCGTCTGTCCCGCAAAAACCCTTGCTACGGCGGAATCTTCGGTGATTACGAACATCTTTTAAAGCCGCCGCTGTGGCCAAACTAGGGCTGTTACCGAGCCCCGTTCAGTTGGCCTGGCCGGCCGTGGCCAGCCGTTTGGCCAGGAAAAGATCAATTGCCTGCGCCATTGAGCCCGCACCTTTCACCCGCCAGCTCTCCGATCCCAAATGTTCGAGGTCCGATTTGTTCGAGACATAACCGAGTTCGACCAGCACCGAGGGCACATCGGGTGCCTTCAGCACCCGAAACCCTGCCGATTTGAGGGGGCGCTTGTGCAAGCGTACCGCAGGCTTCATCTCGCTCATCAGGAGGCGGGCGAAGCGGTTTGAAAAAGTACGCGTTTCGCGCTGTGCAAGGTCGATCAGGATGTCCGCAACGTCGCTCGGCTCCTCCCTCAGATCGACGCCGCCAATGGCATCCGCCCGGTTTTCAGCCTCTGCCAGCCGTTCGGCCTCGGCGTCGGAGGCTTTGTCGGAAAGCGTGTAGATGGTCGCTCCCTGCACGTCGCCTTCGTTGCGCGGCAGGTAGTCGGCATGAATCGAGATAAACAGGGCTGCGCTCTGGCCACGCGCCATGCGGACGCGATCATCGAGTGCGATAAATGTATCGTCGGTGCGGGTCATGACCACCCGGTATTTAGCGCTCTTTTCGAGCCGGTCGCGCAGCGCAAGGCCGAAGGCGAGCACCAGGTTCTTCTCCATCTCCCCGCCCGACTGCGTGCCGTTGTCGACACCGCCATGGCCGGGATCGATCACGACCACCGGGCGCGTGTCCGCTGGCGCGGCGGGCCTCTGCGCAGGCACCGTCTGCGGCGCGGCGATCGCCGCTGTCGTGGTATCGGACACGGCGGACCTCAGCTGCGGGTGGATCTCGGCCCGCATGGCCTGAAGGAAAGTCGTGCGATCCACCTCCTCCAGCTCCAGTACGAGCCGCGGCGGCTGGTCGTTTGCCGAATCGAGCATGTAGGATTTGGTAATCTTGGCCGGACCGGACAGATCGAATACGATCCGTGACCCGCCTGGCATCACCATTCCATAGCGGAACGCCTTGATCAGCCCCCGTCCAGTCGCGCCTGTACCTGCCGGAAGGTGGAAACTCACCTGAGGAATGTCGAGGACTACGCGGTAGGGGTCGTCCATCGCAAAGGCGCGAAACTCCACCATCTTGTCGAGGTCGAGGACGAAGCGCGTGAGCTTGGCGTCACCCGCCAAGCGTGCGTCCGAGGCGATCGGAAAGACCGGTACGCTGGAGGCATGCGGCGGCGGCTCCTCGGCGGCAGCGGCCAACTCGCCCGAGCACATCAGTGCTGCGGCGCAAAGTAGAGCAGACCCCAGCAAAACAAGTTGATTTGCGTGGCTCGCCACCGAATCCGTGCCTCCCGAGGCTGTCCTTTTACCGCAATAGAACCACGGGGTTAACCGTACCTGAAAAGCATCCCTTGAATAACGGGGAGTGTTGCGGGCCTGCGACGCTTCCCTTGCACGGGCCGGGCAATCCACGTATGTACAGGGCGCTGAAGGCTATTTATCCCGGTTGTGTCGTTTTCAGCCTCCCGGTGCAGCGCCGGAACCGCCGAATTGGGGCGATTCCAGCGTTTTTCCGTCCCTTACGAGAGCCAGCGCGGCGCGCGGCCTGCAAGAAGGGGCGGTTCTGAGCCCGAGCGGCGTCCGGTCCCAAGCCACTTTCTTGCTCCGGGGGCGGTTTTCGTGAGACGGCACGGCCTGAATACTAAGAACCGATTATGGGCAGCGCTCCGGCGCCCCAACTGGCCTTCAGCGATCGACCGGGCGGCCTCGCCGCCCTGCTGTTCCAGACGGGCCGACGCGTGATGCGCCAGACTGAGTTGCCGACCCAACCTTGCGGAACGACCGCGCCGATGCGGAGCAATGGCTCCGCACGTCGCCACGTTCTCCTAGCTTGCCGGTCGGCCAGGTGCTCCCCTTTGCGCTTCGGCCTTCCCCTCACCCCCGAATCAGGTGGACCGTCGCGGTACCCAGCGGCGCAATACGCGCTGACGGCCATACGCGCCCGCCGCCTCCAAGAGTTCCAAAATGCCAAACAAAATGCTGATCGATGCCACCCACCCGGAAGAGACCCGGGTCGTCGTGGTCCGCGGCAATCGCGTCGAAGAGTTTGATTTCGAAACCGCCCAGCGCAAGCAGCTGCGCGGAAACATCTATCTCGCCAAGGTCACGCGGGTTGAGCCCTCGCTCCAGGCGGCCTTCGTCGAATATGGCGGCAACCGCCACGGCTTCCTGGCCTTCAGCGAAATTCATCCCGACTATTATCAAATTCCGGTCGCCGACCGCCAGGCGCTGATCGAAGCCGACGAGCGCGCCCATCGTGAAGCCGAGGAAGAGGACGAACGTCGTCCCAGCCGCAGGCGTTCGCGCCATCGCAATTCGCGCCGACGTGGCGACGGCGACCGTATCCGGAGCGAAATCGTCGAGGGTGCAGCGCCCGCATCATCGGATGCTATAGCGCCTTCCCATGAGCGTGACGCCGGGCGCGGCGATGGAGGCCATGACCTGCCTGAACACGGCTACGACGAGGCGGGTCTTCATCCCTCAATGCCGGAACCCATCGAGGCCGAGTTCGGCGTCGAGGCCGACGCATATGGCCAGGAGCATCCTCGCGAAGCCGACGAGCACGGCGAGGTGGAAGCGGGCCCGTCCGCTCAAGAAGCATCGGCGCGAGAACCATTGAGCGAGGAACCGACCCAGGCGGTGCCATCGGAAACCGCCCCGCCGCTCGAGGCCGTCGATGCAGCTGCCCCTGTCGAGGCGCAGGGCGAAAGCGTTCCGCAAGATCACGCCGGGCAGGCCGAGGACCAGGCGGACGCGGCCACGGGCGATGACATTTCCCACCGCGCTCACGACGAGGGCGATGAGGCCGCCGTCGCGCTGCATGAGGAAGCGCCCACCGTTGCGCCGGGCCAGCATGGCGAGGAGGAGGACGAAGACGAGGAAGACGCCGAGGAGGAGGAAGTCGAATCCGTGGGCGGCGACGACGTGCTGGAGGAGGTACCGGAACGGCCGTACCGTCCCCGTCGCCAGTACAAGATCCAGGAAGTCATCAAGCGCCGGCAGGTGATGCTGGTGCAGGTCGTCAAGGAGGAACGCGGCAACAAGGGGGCGGCGTTGACGACCTATCTGTCCCTCGCCGGCCGCTATGCCGTTCTGATGCCGAACACGGCGCGCGGCGGCGGCATCAGCCGCAAGATCACTTCGGCGCAGGACCGCTCGCGACTCAAGGAAGTCGTGCAGGAACTCGAAGTGCCCGAGGGCATGGGCATCATCCTGCGCACCGCGGGCGCTTCGCGTACCCCACCCGAGATCAAGCGCGACTTCGAATATCTGATCCGCATGTGGGAAACCGTGCGCGACACGACGTTGAAGTCGCAGGCGCCGACCCTGGTGTATGAAGAGGGCTCGCTGATCAAGCGATCGCTGCGCGATCTCTACAACAAGGAAATCGACGAGATACTGGTGGCGGGTGAAGCCGGCTACCGCGAAGCGCACGATTTCATGAAGATGCTGATGCCCTCCAGCGTGCGGGCGGTGAAGCAGTATCGCGACGGCCAGCCGCTGTTCTCGCGGATGGGAGTGGAAAGCCAGCTCGACGCGATGTTCTCGCCGACAGTCCAACTGCGCTCCGGCGGATACATCGTCATCAACCAGACCGAGGCGCTGGTTTCGATCGACGTCAATTCCGGCCGTGCCACGCGCGAGCATCACATCGAGGACACCGCGCTCAAAACCAATCTGGAGGCCGCCGAGGAGGTCGCCCGGCAGCTGCGCTTGCGCGACCTCGCTGGCCTGATCGTCATCGATTTCATCGACATGGACGAGAAGCGCAACAACCGCTCGGTCGAACGCAAGCTGAGCGATTGCCTGCGCCAGGACCGCGCGCGCATCCAGGTCGGCCGCATCTCGCATTTCGGCCTCCTGGAAATGTCGCGCCAGCGCATTCGCGCCAGCGTGCTGGAGAGTTCGACCGAGCCCTGCCCGCAATGCGGCGGTACCGGGCATGTGCGTTCGGTCTCTTCGGTGGCGCTGCAACTTTTGCGCGGCATCGAAGAAGTGCTCATGAAGGGTGCGACCCACAATCTGGTGGTCCGCACCCGCACCGAGGTTGCCCTCTATGTGCTCAATCACAAGCGCGGGCACCTGCGCGATCTGGAGAACGCCTTCAAGGTCACGCTCGCAGTGGTGGCCGATGCCTCGGTAGGCGGCTTGCAGTCGTTCATCATCGATCGCGGCGAGCAGGTCCACACGCTGGAGGCCGCCAAGGCGCTGCTAAGCGCGCAAGCGGCCGCTTCGCCGCCGCAAGCCGATGAAGCCCTCGACGAGGACGAGGCATTCGACGCCGAACTCGAATCGGCGGTGGAGACCGAGGAGACCGAAGGCCTTACGGAGGCAGAGGCAGGCGAAGGCGAACAAGACGGCGCAAGCCCGCGCCGCAGGCGGCGTCGGCGCCGGCGCGGCCGCGGTGGCGGCGGCGAGGCGCGCGAGGCGAGCCAGCCGCAGGAAAGCCCGGAAGCGGCTTACGCCGAACAAGGCGCTGATAGCGAGAGCGACGAGAGCGGGTCCGAGGCCGACGAGCCCGAGGAACAGCCTGCTTTCGCCCGCAACGAGGGCCAGGGCGCGAATGGAGAGCGGCGACCACGCCGGCGCGGACGTCGTGGCGGGCGGCGCCGTCGCGGTGGCGGCGGCATGGACGAGGGCGCGGCCGGATTGGTCGCGGACGAGTTCGAGCCACCGCAGGCCTCCGAAGCCGCGGGCGCGGATGCCGGCTTTGACGGATATGCTCCGCAAATCGCGCTGCCGGAGGTTCAACCCGAGCCGATTGCGCCGGCAGCGGAACCGCAACCGGCCGATCGTCCCCCGACCGACGCAGTTCGTCCGACGGCAGCGGAAGCCTCACAAACCGAGAAGCCTGCGCCGCGACGCTCGACCGTGCGTGAGAAGGTGAGCTTTCCGAGCGGCAGCGCGGTGTCGGAGACGGCAACGCCGGCGCCTGACACGCAGGCGGCGGCAACCCCCCCTGCTGCGGCCGAACCGGCGCCGGAGGCGAACTCAGCTGAAGCTGCGCCGCGCCGCGCCGGCTGGTGGTCGCGCCGGTTTGGCGGCGGCCAGTAGAGACCGCAGACTTGCCCGGTAAAAAAGCCCGGCACACGCCGGGCGGTTTGCCGCGGTCTTTAGCCGGATCGGAGCCAGAGCGCGATCCGCTGCACCGCCTCGCGCATGTCGTCAGCCGAGCGCGCGTAGGAGAAGCGGATAAAGTTCTTGCCATGAAAGGGATCGAAATCGACGCCCGGGGTCGTTGCGACATGCGACTGCTGGAGCATCCGCTTGGCGAATTCAAAGCTGTCAGCTGTGAATTCCGAGACGTCGGCGTAGAGATAGAAAGCACCATCAGCCGGCAGAAAGCTGGTGAGGCCGGCCGCAGGCAACCCCTCGATCAGAATACGCCGATTTTCCACATAGCCGTTTTTGATCGCCTCCATCTCATCGCGACCCTCGAAGGCGGCTTCGGCCGCGATCTGCGACAGTGTCGGCACCGAGATTGCAAGATTCTGCTGCAACCGTTCGATCGGGCGCACCAGCGGCTCCGGTACCACCATCCAGCCGACGCGCCAGCCGGTCATACAGAAATATTTCGAGAACGAATTGATCACCAGTGCGCGAGCGGAAAGCTCGGCCGCGGTCACGGCCGGAAAGGCGTAATCGAGCCCATGATAGATTTCGTCCGAGATAAAGCGGATGCCGGCCTCTTCCGCCGCCGCGATCAGACCGGTCAACGCTTCGCGGGACATCATGGTACCGGTCGGGTTGGCAGGACTTCCCACCAGGACGCCCCGCAGCGGCGCCTTGCGGTGAGCGGCGAGCAAGGCTTCGGCCGACAAGGCGTGGCGCGTATCCCCTGAGGTCGGGATCAACACCGGCTCGCAGCCGAGCGCGCTCAAGATGTGACGATACGGCGGATAGCCGGGCACGGTCACGGCGACGCGATCGCCTGGTTCGAACATTGCCAGAAACGCCAGGATGAACGCACCGGAAGAGCCGGTGGTCACTATGATCCGGCCGGCGTCGACCTCGCAATTATAAGTATCGCGGTAGTGCCGCCCGATTCTCTCGCGCAGCGAGGCGATGCCGAGCGCGGAGGTATAGTCGATCCGTCCGCTCTCGAGCGCCGCGCGTGCAGCGGCGAGCGCTACCTTCGGCGCGGGCGCCGCCGGTTGACCCACTTCCATGTGGATGACGTGGCCGCCGGCCGCTTCGATGCGCTCGGCCGCGCTCATCACATCCATCACCATGAACGGCGGAACATTGCTCCGGGCGGATGCCGCAAGCAGGTCAGCCACGCGGTCTCTTATGGTCGCTTCGTGCATCGATATCTGCTATTTCCGGCCCCCCGGACGCCCAAGACTGGCCGCATTCGAGGGCTTGTAAGGGCATATCCCGGATATAGCCCGCCGCCAACCGCCAAAGACCGCCTATGTTGCTTGATCTGCACCTTCAAAGGAAAACTTCCGGCCTGACCGCCGTCATCCTTGCGGTCGCGATTTCGGTTGGGCCATTCGCTTCGACGCGGGCTGAGGAAAGGCAAAAGGGTCCTCCGATCCTGCGCGACAGCGAGACCGAGGAATTGCTTCGCGAATACACGCGCCCGATCCTGCGCGTTGCCGGACTCGAGCGGCAGAACATCCAGATGGTGATCATCAACGATCCCTCGTTCAACGCTTTCGTCGCCGACGGCAGGCGCATCTTCGTGAACTATGGCGCAATCCTGAAATCGGAGACGCCGAACCAGCTGATCGGCGTGCTTGCGCACGAAACCGGTCACCTCGCCGGCGGTCACCTCGCCAAGCTTCGCGAGCAGCTGGCGCAGGCGCAGACCCAAGCGATCATTGCGATGCTGATCGGCGCGGGCGCGATTGTCGCGGGCGCCAGAAGTGGCAATTCCAACGGCGGACTAGCCAACGCCGGCGCCGCCGCGATCGCCGGGCCACAGGAGATGATTCGTCGCTCGCTCTTGTCCTACCAGCGTCAGCAGGAGGAGAACGCCGACCGCGCCGGGGTGAAATTTCTGACCGCGACCGGTCAATCGTCCAAGGGCATGTACGACACCTTCAAACGCTTCACCGACGAGAGCCTTTTCGCGGCGCGTGGCGCCGATCCCTATTTGCAGTCACATCCAATGCCGGCCGAACGCGTAGCCGCGCTTGAGGGCCTGGCTCGCGCGAGCCCCTATTGGGACAAGAGGGATGAACCCACCTTGCAGCTGCGCCACGACATGGTGCGGGCCAAGATTTCGGCGTTCCTGGAGCGGCCGGACACGGTTTATCGCCGCTATCCGCTGTCGAACACCAGCCTGCCGGCGCGCTACGCGCGCGCGATCGCGACTTACCTACACGGAGATTTGAACAGTGCCATCGCGCAGATCGACGGCTTGATCCAGGTGCAGCCGAATAACGCCTACTTGTATGAAGTGCGCGGCCAGGCGCTGCTGGAAGGCGGCAAGCCCAATGAAGCGATCGCCCCGCTTCACAAGGCGCTTGCGCTCTCTCACAACGCACCCCTCATCGAGATGTTACTTGGGCAGGCGCTGGTCGCTACCGATAATAAGGCGCACACCGATGAGGCGATTTCGCTTCTGCGCGCAGCCGTGGCACGGGAAACCGAGGCACCGCTTGGTTACTTGCAATTGGCTATGGCTTATGGCCGGAAGGGAGACTATGCGGAGGCAGATCTCGCGTCGGCGCAAGCGGCCTATCTGCGCGGCGACAGCAAGACCGCGCGCGAATTGGCCTCGCGGGCGAAGACCCGCTTTGCCATCGGCACGCCCGGCTGGGTGAAGGCCGACGACATCGTCACCGCCAAACCGTTGCCTGGCCAGAAGGGCGAATAGCACCGAAATACCGGGACAAAGCCACAAGGATTCACTACACCTGAGCCGAGATGCAAAGTTGCCGGGACACCACGCCGACGGCGCGGGAAGGCCGGCTTGATTCAGAGGACTGATCGATGAAATCGCTTCGCCGTTTCGCCCCCACGCTGTTTGCGCTTGCTCTCTGCGCGGCGCCCCTGCCCACGTCGGCGCAAAGCTTCACGGACACGCAGCGAAGCGACATCCAAGCCATCGTGCGCAGCTATTTGATCGCGCATCCCGAGGTGCTCGAGGAGGCGATGAACGAGCTGAACAAACGCCAGGCCGCCGAGGAAGCTGCAAAGCACGAAGCCGCAATCGGCCAGAACGCGGACTCGATCTTCAATTCGCCGCACGGCGTGGTGCTCGGCAACAAGGATGGCGACGTCGCGTTTGTCGAGTTCTTCGATTACAATTGCGGTTATTGCAAGCGCGCGATGGCTGACATGCTCGACCTCCTGAAGAGCGATCCCAAGCTCAAGATCGTGCTGAAGGAATTTCCTGTCTTGAGCGAGGGCTCGGTCGAGGCCGCCAAGGTCGCGGTTGCCGTGCGCATGCAGGACCCCAAAAAATATCTCGACTTCCACACGCGGCTGTTGGGCGGCCGCGGTCCGGTCGACAAGGCGCGCGCTTTGGCCGCGGCGAAGGATGTGGGTCTTGATGTCGCGCGGATCGAAAAGGATCTCGCAAATCCGGAGGTCAGGGCCACAATCGAGGAAAACATGAAGCTTGCCGAGGACATGGGCTTGAACGGCACGCCGAGCTACGTGATCGGCAAGCAGGTCGTGGTCGGCGCGGTCGGGCTTGAAGGGCTGAAGGAAAAGATCGGTATCGCCCGCTGCGGCAAGGCGACCTGCTGAGACCCCTCGCGCAAGGTGTTGCTGTTCTGGAACAGGCCGGCCGCTGCGCCGGCCTTTTCATTTGGTCAGATTTTGTTCCGCACGCATCGCAGAAACAAACGCGTGGAACCACACCAGCGCGAGGAACGTCTCGCACCGCCCTTCGTTGTCGGCGTATTCCGCAGACAAGGAGGAGATACGGATGAACAATCGTTTATTGGTTTCGGTCGCAGCCATTGCCCTGATTGGTGGCGTGGGTGCGGTCAACGCACAAGGCGGCATGAACCGCGAAGGCGGCTCCGCGGTGCAGCAGAGCACGCCATCGGGTGGAGGCCACACCGGCGGCGCCGCGACCCAGAAGGGGACGGAACAATCATATGGCCAGAAGTCGACCCAGACCGAACCGAAGGCGTCCGGCGCGGCCGAAGGCCAGCGCGCGGAAGACAATGCGCGCGGTGAGAAGTCAAAGAACCTGAGCACTGAGAATGCGCGGGACCAGAACCAAAAGTCGAAGAACCTGAACACGGAGAACAAGACCACGGGCTCAGCGAAGGTCGAGGGCCGTGAGGGCCGCAGCGACAACAACATGAAGGCCGAGAGTCAGGTGGGCCGCGACAAGAACATGAAGGCCGAGGGCCGTGAGGGCCGCGACAACAACAACTTGAAGGCCGAAGGCCGCGAGGGTCGTGGCAACGAGCGTTCGCAAATGACGACCGGTCAGGCCGGCGGCGGTGCCAAGCTGTCGACTGAACAGCGCAGCAGGATCACGACAGTGATCCGTAACGAGCATGTGGCGCCGATCAACAATGCTGATTTCGCGCTCTCGATTGGCGCCCGCGTCCCGCGTGAACGCGTCAGCCTGCGCCCGTTACCTTCGGAAGTGGTAACGATCTATCCGGAATGGCGTGGCTACGAGTTCTTCCTGGTCCGCGACGAGATCATCGTGGTGGATCCGCGAACGCTCGAGATCGTGGCCGTCCTACCGGCCTGAAGATCGTCCTCTGCCATGCGGCCTTAAGGGCGGGCGAAAAGCCCGCTCTTTTTTTGCGCAGGGAACCCCACCGTTGAGCTTGGTTAATGCAGGCTTTCAACAGCTTTTGCGTGCCTTTTTGCAAGCCGGATGAGGCATTTGAAACGCCTGTCTGGGTGTGGACAGGCTTCCCCTTGGCACCGTTGTTACCCTATAACCGCGCCCACACCACTTGCCACATGCCGGGACCGGGATGGCCAAAACCCAAGACAGCTCCACGATTTACGTTCTCAATGGGCCGAATCTCAATTTGTTGGGGACGCGCGAGCCCGAGACCTACGGCCATGCCAGACTCGCCGACGTCGAGAAGCTTTGTGCGGAAACTGCGGCGCAGTTCGGCCTGAAGGCCGACTGCCGGCAGTCGAACCGCGAAGGCGAGTTGGTCGATTTCGTCCACGAGGCCCACGCCAGGAAGGCGGCGGGCATCGTCATCAATGCCGGTGCCTATTCGCACACCTCGATTGCGCTCCATGATGCACTGAAGGCGGTCAAGGTCCCGGCCGTCGAGGTGCACATCAGCAATATTCACGCCCGTGAGAATTTCCGCCATCATTCCTTCACGGCCATGGCCGCCTTTGCGACCCTTTCGGGCTTCGGCATCGACGGCTACCGACTGGCGATCAACGGCCTTGCGGCGAGGATCGGCGCCAAGGCCGTTGGCATCAAGGCAAAAGGCTGACCCTTCCAGACAGGGTTTGGAGATTTTTGGATAGAGATCATGGCGCGCCAGCCGGACAACAAACCCGCCGCAAAATTTACCAGCGAAGACAGCGCGCTCATTCGCGAGCTGGCGCTGCTGCTCGACGAGACCAGCCTAACCGAGATCGAGATCGAACGCGCTGGATTACGCGTGCGCGTCGCGCGCAATATTTCCATTGCCGCCTCGATGCCGGCCAGCCTGCCGGCCGTGTCGGGACTTCATCCCGCGCCGGCAGGCGCCGCAAATCCCGCTCCCGATCCTCCCGTCACCGACTTCGCCGATCATCCCGGCGTCGTTCCCTCGCCGATGGTTGGCACTGCCTATTGGGCGCCAGAACCCGGAGCAAAGCCGTTCATCGAGGTCGGCAGCAAGGTTTCGACCGGGCAAACGTTGCTGATTATCGAGGCGATGAAGACGATGAACCAGATTCCCTCGCCGCGCGCGGGCACGGTCACGCAGATTCTTGTCGAGGACGGCCAACCGGTCGAATTCGGCGAGCCGCTGGTAATTATCGAGTAGATGTTCGACAAGATCCTGATAGCCAATCGCGGCGAGATCGCACTTCGCATCCTGCGGGCCTGCAAGGAACTTGGCATCGCAACTGTCGCGGTGCACTCCACCGCCGACGCCGATGCCATGCATGTCCGGCTGGCAGATGAAAGCGTCTGTATCGGCCCGCCGCCCTCCAAGGACAGCTATCTCAACATTCCCGCCCTGCTTGCGGCCTGCGAGATCACGGGCGTCGATGCGGTGCATCCCGGTTACGGCTTTCTGTCGGAAAATGCGCGCTTCGCCGAAATCCTGGCCGACCACAACCTGCACTTTATCGGACCCAAGGCGGAGCACATCCGCCTGATGGGCGACAAGATCGAAGCCAAGAAGACCGCACAGCGCTTGGGTATTCCCGTGGTGCCGGGTTCCGATGCCGCGATTATCCCCGATCAGGACGCCATGGCCATCGCCAAAGCGATCGGCTTTCCCGTGCTGGTGAAGGCGGCCGCCGGTGGCGGCGGCCGCGGCATGAAAGTCGCACATACGGAGGAGGACCTCGCCCTTGCGCTCACCACTGCCGCCAACGAGGCGAGGTCGGCCTTCGGCGATGCCTCGGTTTATCTGGAAAAATATCTGCAGAAGCCGCGCCACATCGAAATCCAGGTGCTAGGCGACGGCCGCGGCGGCGCGATCCATCTCGGCGAGCGTGACTGCTCGCTGCAGCGGCGCCACCAGAAGGTCTGGGAAGAGGGCCCCTCGCCCGCGCTGGATGCAGCCGCGCGCGCTCGGATCGGCCTCGCCGTTGCGAAGGCCATGCAGCAGCTGAAATATCTCGGCGTCGGCACGGTCGAATTTCTCTACGAGGACGGCGAGTTCTACTTCATCGAGATGAACACCCGCATCCAGGTCGAGCATCCCGTCACCGAAATGATCACCGGGATCGACCTTATCCTGGAGCAGATTCGCATCGCCGCTGGCGGCGACCTGCCGCTGGCGCAGAACGAAGTGACCATCAACGGCCACTCCATCGAATGCCGGGTGAACGCGGAAAATCCCGTCACCTTCCGTCCCTCTCCCGGCAAAATCCAGCAATATCATCCACCGGGCGGGCTCGGCGTGCGCATCGATTCCGCGGTCTACCAGGGCTACGTCATTCCTCCCTTTTACGACTCGCTCGTCGGCAAGCTGATCGTGCACGGCAAGAGCCGCGCCGAGTGCCTGATGCGATTGCGTCGGGCGCTTGACGAAATGGTGGTGGACGGCATCGAGACGACGCTGCCGCTGTTTCGCGCGCTGGTCCGCGAGCCCGCCATCATCGATGGCGACTATCACATCCACTGGCTGGAACAATATCTGGCCGGCCAACAGGTGGGTTGAAGGGAAACCGGACCCGTCGCGTTCACACCTTCCGCCTGCTATCGTGGTACGCATGAACTCCCGCGACGCCTCTTCTTCCGAGATCACCCCCGAAGTTCTGTTGCGCGCCTATGCCTGCGGCATCTTTCCGATGGCCGAGAGCGCGGACGATCCAACGCTGTTCTGGGTCGAGCCGGAAATGCGCGGCGTGATTCCGCTCGATGGTTTTCGCGTCTCCTCGCGATTGGCGCGCACCGTGCGATCCGACGCATTCAGCGTGACGGTCGACAAGGCGTTCAAGGCAACCATTGCCGGCTGTGCGGCGCCGCAGGCGGGCCGCGAGGACACCTGGATCAACAAGCGCATCCGCGATCTCTATTGCGGGCTGCACGCGCTCGGCCACGCCCATAGTGTCGAGGCCTGGCAAAATGACGATCTTGTCGGCGGCCTCTACGGCGTGGCGCTGGGGCGCGCATTTTTCGGCGAAAGCATGTTTCACCGCGTCCGCGACGCATCGAAGGTGGCGCTGGTGCACCTGGTGGCGCGGCTGATTGCCGGCGGTTTCGAATTGCTGGATACGCAATATGTCACCGAGCACCTGAAGCGATTCGGCGCGCTTGAAATTCCGCGGCGGCGCTACGTCTCCCTGCTCGGTCGAGCCGTCAGCGGCGAGCCTGCCGATTTCACCAAGTTGCCGCTTGACCGGCCGGTCACCGGCGGTGAGGCGCTCGCATTGATCACCGCGCGCGGCTAGAAAAGCCCCAAACGGTATCAGCGGAAAATCCCGAACAGCCCGCCGGGCTGTTGCTGCGGCGGAGGTGGTGGCGGCGGGGCCTGCTGGACCTGCTGCTGCGACGGCGTGCGCGGAACCGTCTGCTTCGGTGCCGCCGGCCGCTTCTGTGCCGCGGGCGATGGCGCTGGCGCCGGCTTGGTCGCCTCGGGTGCGGCACTCACTACCGTGGTCTCCGGTCCCTTACAGTCGGTCAGCCAGATGTCGTAGATCGGATGCTCGACCCCATGCAGGCCGGGGCTCGCCGCATACATCCAGCCCGAGAAAATCCGCTTCACCTCACCCTGCAACGTGATTTCGTCGACTTCGACAAAAGCATCGGTGTTGGTGGCCTCGGTGGCGGGACGCGTGTAACAGGCATCCGTCTTGACCCGCAACGCGCCGAACTGGACGGTCTCGCCGATATCCTCGTCGAAATTGATGATACGGCCGGTGATCTTGTCGAGGCCCGAGAAACTTGCCTTCTTGTTGATAATCTTCTGAGCCGGCGGCTCCTGCACCACCTCGTCACCGGGCTGCAAGGTGGCGGGCGTGGCCGGTGTGCCTCTGGGCTGACGCTGGCCCGGAGGGGCTGCGTCCGGCTGCGGCGGAGCCACCGCGACCGCCGGCGGGGCGTTCTGCGGAACCACCGTGGTCCCTGGAACCGGCGCGAGCGGTTGCGACTGTACCGGACCCGGCAAGGCCGTGCTCTGGCCCGGGTATGACCGGGTCGGCGCCGGCAACACACGGCCTTGAGGCAGCGCGGGCACTTCCTCCTCTTCGTCGGGCGGGGGTGCCGTCTGATTGCCGCGTGGGATGCCGGCGGGAGGACGCGGTACAGGATCGGAGAAAATGGTGCCGATTTGCGCCTGCGCCGACGGCACAAGAGAAAAGCCTGAAGGAAACGCCGAGGCGGCGAGTACCGCCGTTAATCCGCTAAAGGCAATGGTTCGAAACATCGTTTTGTCGCTTCAACAGGCGAATCGGGCTCCAAGGCCCAAAGCGTTATGAGGGTACGATTTTTACCGCCGCTTGCCACCCAACGCACTCGGTTAACACGCCGATTACGGCGGGGAAAGGGCGGTTTCCCCGGCTGTGAGAGCACCCAGGCGCGATGGCTTGGAGTAGAAGCGTGGTTTAGCTTATGGTTCGCCGCCACCGCGCAACTTCTGCGCCCGAAGCATCGCCTCCGGGAACAACCGGAGCGACAGAGGAAACGTCATGCCCGATCGCATTCGACTGGACGGCAAGGTTGCCGTCGTGACTGGCGCCGCCGGCGTCATCGGCAGCGCCACCGTCGGCCTGTTGGCCGAGCGCGGTGCGCGGATCGTTGCCGTCGATCGCAGGCGCACCGATCTGGAAACTGCAATCGACGGCCTGCCCGCCTCGGCGCAGGCGCTGGCCGTCACGGCCGATGTCACCGACGAGACCGAAGTCGCGGACTATGTCCGCGCCGCTGTCGACAGGTTCGGCACCATCGATGTCTTCTACAACAACGCGGGGGTTGAGGGCGAGGTCAAGCCGATCACCGAATATTCGCTGGAAGCTTTTCGCCGCGTCATCGACGTCAACGTGATCGGCGTGTTCCTCGGCTTGAAGCACGTGCTGCCGGTGATGCGCAAGCAGAACAGCGGCAGCATCATCAACACCGCATCGATCGCGGGGCTGCTCGGATCGCCGCACATCGCCGTCTACAGCGCCAGCAAGCATGCGGTGATCGGGCTTACCAAAAGCGCGGCGTGGGAGTGCACCGGAACCGGCGTGCGGGTCAATTGCGTCTGTCCCGGCATGATCGACAGCCGGATGCTGAGCGCGATCTTCCAGGGCCGCTATGGCGGCAATGCGCCGCCGCCGATCGACAAGATCGTCGAGCGGATCCCGGCGCGCAGACTAGGCCAAGCCGCCGAGGTGGCTTCGATCGTGGCATTCCTGGCCTCCGAGGAGGCAAGCTATGTCTCAGGCTCCGCCTACACGGTCGATGGCGGTCGAACCGCGGCTTGAAATCGGCTCTAGTGCCCACTTTCCGAAGTTTGTGCTACATCTCAGCACCCACCTTTCACGAACTTCGGAAAGTTATGGGCACTAGCAAATCTATGATTCTAGTGCCGCTTTTCTATTTGAAGTTCCTGAACAGAATTCGCCGCTTGTGGTGCAGGAACTTCACATAGGCGGCACTAGCTCCGAAATGAAGAACTCAACAGCCAAGAGGTTTTACCAGCATGCCCGTCGTTCTCGATCCTGATGCCGCCGCCGTCTACAAGGCATTTCAGGAGGCCGGCCGTCCCCCCTATGAAACGCTGACGGCGCCCGAGGCGCGCGAGTTCTACATGGCGGCCCGCTTTGTCAGCAATCCCGACCCGCCGGAGCTTCAGTCAGTGGAGCCGCTGTCCATTCCCGCGCCCCACGGTGTGATTCCCGCGCGCATCTACAGGCCGAGGAAGCTCAGGAAGGCGAACGGGCTTGCGTCATGCCTGGTGTTCTTTCACGGCGGAGGCTGGGTGATCGGAAATCTCGACACCCATGACGTGGTGTGCCGGAAGCTCGCCGAGGAAGGCGAGTTGATCGTGATTTCGGTCGATTATCGCCTCGCGCCCGAGCACAAGTTTCCCGCCGCAGTCGATGACTCCATCATCGCGACGAAGTGGATCGCGGTCAATGCCGCCAGGCTCGGCATCGATGCTTCGCGCCTGATCGTCGGCGGCGACAGTGCCGGCGGCAATCTCGCAGCCGTGGTTTCATTGGCCGCGCGCGACGACGGCGGACCCGATATCGCAGGGCAGCTCCTGATCTATCCCTCGACCGATATGTCAAGGAAACATGCCTCGCACAAGGAAGCTGAAACCTCGATTCTGCTGACGCATTCGGTGATCGGCTGGTTCCTGAACCACTATCTCGGCGATGCGGATATCACCGACTGGCGCGCCTCGCCCGCGCTCGCCAAATCGCTTGCCAGCCTGCCGCCCGCCTACGTGCTGACGGTTGGTGGCGATCCGCTGCGCGACGAGGGCGACGAGTACGCCGCACGGCTCAAGGAGGCCGGAGTTGGAGTGACCTATCGCCACTTCGCAGGACAGTTCCACGGCTTCTTCACGATGGGCAAGCTGCTCAACCAGGCCAATATCGCCGTCGGCGAAATCGCGGCCTGGCTCAAGGCACTGGATTAGTGGACTAATGGAGCGAACGCTTGATCTAAGGCAAACCATGTTCGGCTGGGCCTTGCCATCGTCGGGTCGCAGACAATCCAGAGGAGTTCATATGCGTCACCTCCTTTTCGCCGCCGTGTGCGCTGTTGGCGCATTGACGGGGTCCACCTTGAGCGCCAGCGCCGGTGGCAACGATTACCCCTACTGCCTGCAAGGGAGGATCTGGGGCTATCCGGGTCTTTGCTACTTCACGAGTTACCAACAATGCCTGGCGAGCGCATCCGGCGTCGACGCCTATTGCGGGATAAACCCAAGCTCTACCTTCGCGCAGCAATGGCAGGGCGAAAGGCGTCGACTCTATTGACCACGGAAGCTCT